>OHAG01000107.1_pt1 | contig 73407 bp, 70 predicted proteins | sample 1577081 | NCBI WGS metagenome assembly OHAG01 (sample SAMEA3541513, study PRJEB24748) | human gut metagenome | biome: human gut; feature: human-associated habitat; material: faeces | place: China | collected 2012
CAAAAATAAAAGCGGTACGAATGCAGAGCAAGACCGCCACGTTCTAACCGCAATTCCTCCCATCCTTGGTCTGCCACGACACAGTGTCCGGTATGGGAAAGGTTATTTTTAACTGATGGTCCTCTCAACAGTACCAGGATCTCTGGATTTTTCTATCATGTAGTTGTTTCAACGGATAACTTGGACTTCCGCCTCTGATCCGCCTTTCATTCACAATAAGAACATTCCGTTCTACTTTAAATATGATAGATTTAGAAAAAAAAGTTTTTCACATATAAAAAATGAGCCTGACATGTATTGTCAGACTCTTTCTTCTAGATCTTTCCGATCCGTTCCATATGTGTTTGTAGTAGTTCATCTTCTAAAATATTAGCTGATACTGTAAAATCACAGGTGTTAATAAAATTTTCCTTTTTGCAATAAACAAGCAATTTGCAGCCTTGCTTATTCCGATAAGCACGAACTTTATCTGCGTACTGCGTCCAGGCAGAAGTTTCTGGGATTTCAATCAGCAATTGTGTATGACTTCCCTTTGCTTCTTCTAAAACTTCTTCTAAATAAAACTGCATTGTTTTATCTTCATCATATCCAACTCTGCAGATGATCGTCATAACATGAAAATCATTGATCTGATCTTTGTATTTTTCATAATTCTGAGAAAAGCAGACAACATTGATCCTTTTTTCTTGATCCTCAAAGTCAAAGAAACACATTTCCTGTTGTTTTTTTCTTGTAATAAAAGCATTCTTGTTGAGAATTACTCCTGTTATTTTTATCCTGTATCCTTTTTGATAGTTACGAACTAAGACTTTGGATACAGCACAATTTGTTTCAATATGATCCATTGGATGTCCAGAAACAAACACCCCCAAAAGTTCATATTCATCTGCTAAATCTTTTAAATGGTCTGATTCATAAAACGGTGGTGTATAATGTTCAAACTCATCTTCTGCGATTCGGTGGATCTCTTTTAAATTTTTGATCTTCTCCATTGCACGTTTTTTTTGAGCTTCCGTCTTCTTACTCAAGAAATCTTTTTCTGCCCTTTCAATCTCATTCTTTTGTTTTTCTAAAACTTTTAACTGTTCTGTGTAATAATCTTTTGCTTCGGCAATTGTCTGACGACTTCCAAATTTTTGGAACGCACCTGCGTTTAAGAGATTATTAAATAATGATTTTCCTGGGCGAACTCTTAGGAAGAAATCTCGAAAGCTTACAAATTTACTAATTTCACGTATCTGGATTAATTTTTCTGCATCTACCCCGACATTGGGAATATGAGTTAACCCAAATAAGACTTTTTCGTCATGTATCACAAAATCAAGCTGAGATATATTAATATCTGGGGCTAAAACTTTGATCTTATATCTGGATAAATCTTCAAAGATAGGCTGTGCTTTTTTAATATCGGTATAGTTTAACGTAGCTGTCAAATATTCTAATGGATAGTAACATTTGCAGTATGCAGTCATATAAGCCACTTTTGCATAAGCGCATGCATGAGATTTGTTAAATGCATATTTTGCGAATTCCATCATTTCGTCAAATAATTGATTTGCAATATCTTCTGAAATTCCATTATTTTTGCATCCAGTGATCTTTCGTTCCATATCGCCATAAACAAAAGCTGCTCTTTCTTTCTCCAGAACTTTTTCTTTTTTCTTAGACATCGCACGACGTACTAAATCTGCCTGACCTAAAGAGTATCCAGCCAGTTTCTGAAAGATCTGCTGAACTTGTTCCTGATAAACAATTGCACCATATGTAGGCTCTAAAATTCCTTTTAAAGCTGGAGTTGCATAAGATACTTTCTTACGTCCATGTTTTGTTTCGATAACAGAATCGATGTACTGCATTGGTCCAGGTCTATACATTGCAACTAAGATTGCTAAATCTTCAAAACTGGAAGGCTTGAATCTTCTCAGCATATCTTTCATCCCATCGGATTCAAACTGAAAGACACTGTTCGTATCACCTTTTGCAAAAATCTGATCAAATACCTGTTTATCATTCATTTCCATGTGATCAAAATCAAGAATTCTTCCAGTTCTTTCATAGACCATACGAATGGTATCTGTTAAGACATTTAAGTTACGAAGTCCTAAGAAGTCCATTTTTAATAACCCGTTTTCTTCAATCTTGACCATATCGCACTGAGATGTCCATTGCTTCTTTTTGACATTATTAAGCAAAGGAATATATTCCCTGACATCTCCGTTATCTGCAATAACAACTCCTGCAGCATGCATTCCAAAACTGTATAATCTTCCATATACAAGAGATGCATCATGTAAGATTGCTTTTGATAACTTCTGATCCGTTTCTAATACATTAGCACAAACATATCCAGATATTTTCTGAAAGATTTTTTGACATCCTAAGCATTTTTCACATGGTTTAGTACATCCTTCACATGGATTGGATTGCTCATTTGCCTTCTCAACCATAGCAATGATCTCATTAACTAACGGCAATAAAACACCTTTATCTTTGTAATATCGCACGCTTAAAACTCTTCCTGCAGTACGGATTGCTTCTTTGATCTGGTATCTTCCCTGTGTCATAATACAACAAGTGGAATGCTGTCCATATTTCTTTTTTACATACTCAATTAAAAGATAACGCACTTCTGTATGGATATCACTGTCGATATCAGGCATGGATACACGTTCTGGATTTAAGAATCGCTCAAATAACAAATTGTTTTTGAGCGGATCAATGGATGTGATGCCTAAACAGAAACATACCAATGATCCCGCAGCGGATCCTCTTCCAGGGCCAATGGAATATCCGATATAATTTGCATTTTCATTAATATAGGACATGAATTGGTTTAATGACATTTCGTCTACATGCTCTTTTAAATATTGCAGATTCTTTGGTGTCAATTTTCCAATCAATCGTCCAACTTCTAGGAAATCTTTTACAATCATATGATAATCTGCGTATCCCATACTTTCAATGATATTTAATTCATATCGAATACGTTTTTGATATATTGGATCCTGATCCAGTCCTTTTTCTTTTAATCCGGCATATGCTGCTTTTTCCAATTCCGCGTTAATGTCTCCGCCATTCTTTAAAAATTTTGGATAGTGCTCTTCTTTTTTAAAGATAACATTACATTCTTTGATCAGACGATAACTTCCCTGCATTGCAGCCTCTACATCATCAGCAGAAATATTCAATTCAGATAAAATACTTCTAAGTTCTTCATCTGTTTTGATATAAAGCTCTCTAGCATACTGATCTAAAGGACGCCACGTTCCATTCTCTGCAGATCTCATGATCTCTCTTGCATGAAAATCGTCCTCTGAATTATTTACCATATGCGCATCATTTGCAGATATCGTCTGTAATCCATATTTTTTTGCATATTGCACTAAAACAGGCATGATCTTTAATTCTTCAGGAACTCTGTGATTTTGAATTTCTATCCAAAAGTTATCTTTTCCAAAGATATGCATCATTCTTTGAATCTGTGTATCAACACACTGACTTACAGCTTCCTGAGAAATGCATGCATTTTGATCTTTTCTTATTCTCTGAAATAAATTTGTGATCTTTCCAGTAATACCCTTTCCCTGATTTACAAGATTTCTTTGTTTCGTAATTTCTTTCTGCTTGTCTTTGATTTCTTGATCTAGTCTTTTAACAGCAAGAGATGCATCTTTTGAAAATTGAATTTCTTTATTCAACTGCTCCAATGCGTGTTTATAAGCTTCCGTTCCTTCTAATTTTGCAATCCTGTTTTTCTTTGCAGTAAATTTTTGATTTGCAACCTTTCTCTCTTTGGCGCGTTCTTCTGTCAGAAGTTTCTTTTCCATTGTTAATTGATTTAAATGTTCAACTTCTTTTTTCTGATTATCTAATACACTTTGAAAATTTTCCACAGGAATGTGATACTTTTCTCCAAAATTGATCAACTTTCTTTTGCTTTTTTTTATAATGTTATCATTATGCAAAAGAATCGTTCCAAGAGGGCCACTCATACAAGCACTGGTTGCAATAACATTTTCATGCCCATCTGTTCCTGGTCCAAAAAATCGCATTAAGATATCATCATTCATCACAGGGTATGTTTCTTTTTCCAAATGATGATTGGATTCTGTGACTGCTTTTGCAATCTGATGATACCCTTTTAGATTTTTGGCATGCAGGACTAAATGACTTCTTCGGAATGGTAATTTACTATTATGATAATAAGCTTCCACGCCTGGGATCGCTTTCATTCCATATCCTTTGCAGCAATCTAAAAATTCTTCCAAAGAAGCCATATTCCCATGTTCAGTGATCGCCATTGCTTCAGCTCCATATTCTGCAGCTTTTTTCACCATATCTCCAACAAGTGCAGCGGAATCAAATTTACTAACATCTGTGTGAAAATGATTCACTATTTTTAACATATTCTTCTCCTTTCGTCATGTTAACTGTTACAAAGTAAATATGATTTTTTTGACAGAAAATAAAATCAGACTTCAATTTTCTGTCCAGCTGCAAATAAAGCTTTCGAAAGGAGCATTTCTAGTTCCTGATGAACACCTCTAACCCCTGTTCCGTTTTTATATGCATCATAACACGCATTTTGAAGCGTCTCTTTTGTTATCGTTAAATTCTTTCCTTGTTCGTAAAATAAACTATGATACTCCTGCCACATATCCTTCTTTGCAATCACAATATTGTAAAGAGACTTTGGGGATAGTTTATTTAACTGAACGATTGCACGAAATCTAGCTAATAATTCAGAGATCATTCCATCATTCTTTAATTCTTGAAATACGCTGATGGATTCCATCTGGTCCTTTGTTTCTGTAAATCCTAACGGGATTTTACTGCATTTTCTGTTCTTTATTAATTCTGGAAAAGCGCCAAGACAGATAAACAGCATATGAGAGGTATCAATGTACTCTACCTGTCCATCTCGTTTTGTAACGGGGACCTTTCTACCTTCAATGAATTTTAATAATGATTTTTGCATCAAGAAATTTAATCCATTTTCTGTATCAATCTCAATGATCTTGTCAAATTCATCTAAAAATATGATTGCTCGTTCTGCTTTTTCTTTATTTGAATCAGAAATATCATACGCATGTTGAACCATTTCTGAAAGATCATTTCCTTTGTATCCAGCTGGCGTATAAGCAGAAATATCTTCAATTAAAACTGGATAATCTTTTCCGCAATATTTTTCCACCTGCCTTGCAACTTCTGTCTTTCCAGATCCAGTTGGGCCAACAATAAGTGCATTTGTTCGGATCAACTCTTTTTGTTGAATATGTTTATAAATTGTTAATGCAATCTGCTGCATTGCATGATTCTGTTCAATGACGGAATCGGATAACATCTGATAAATACGATCCAACGTATATTTCGGATCATTTACAATATTTTTTGTTTTGTGTCGATCGCTTTCTATTTTTACGATCTGATAACATGTCGGGCATACTTGTATTTTTTCTCCTTCTATAGATAACGTGAACATTGCTTTATTTTTATGACATAATGGGCAGGTCTTTTCATTTGTGTAAATTCTATTCGTCATTTTTTCTCCTTTCTAACTCCATATGAAGTGTTTCTAAATCATAAAAGCATCTTGGATCTAATTTTGTTTTTTCTCTGATCTCATCAAACATATGATAAATCTGATAACGATGCAGATGGTGTTTTGCTGCCACTTTACTGATATTCATGTTACAATTCATGAAGTCTATTAAAATATCCTGTTCCTGGTGTGTTAAATAAGTTTCATGCAATTTCTGGAACCTTTGATCCATATTTTTCGACAAAAATTCTAGATACTGTATGATTTCTACGATCTCATTTGCAGATAACTGATAAGTATATTTTTGTACAGAGTGTTTTACATCTCCAAATTCCCATTGAACTCCTTGATCATGATATAAATGGATCACATCCTTTCTTAATTGATGCTGTAGATGCTTGATCTGAGCACAAGAGCATTCATTGATTTTTAGTTTTTTATTCTGAATTATTATGTTTTTTATGATCATATTTCTATTGTTTCCTTTTAAAATTTCTTCTTTATACAAATATGATTTTTTTATTCTGCTTTTCTTTTTCACATATAAAAAAACGTATAAACAGTCATCTTTCCATATTGATTTTCTCAAATCGCATATTTGAATTGAGAAAATAAAAATCCGGATGCTCCACGAAAGGAGAATCCTTATGGATATATTCGATAAATTCGCTGAAATGGTAGTAAAGTTCGTTAGAAAATATGTTGTAAAGTTCGTAGTTAACAAGCTCTTAGACTGGATTTGGAAGAAGATCAAGCCAAAGCTATTAAAAGCTGCTAGAAAATTATGTCAGATATTGAAAGACAGACTACAGAAGGTAAAAAAGAAATGGTTAGAACTCAGGCAAAAGAAAAGAGCCAATGTCCACGAAACATTGACTCTGATCTTCATAAATGAATACCGACATGATAATCATTCATGTGAAGTTATGATTATGATCACAGTCACTCAAAAATACATGATCATAATCGTTGTGACCAGTTTAAAATAAGCTGATCATAAAGTAAAATAACAATTAAATCAGCATCCTGACGATTCTCACTTAAGGGATCGTTCGGATTTTTACTTCATATTAAATATGATAGATTTCCTGAAAGATATTTTTCACATATAAGATTCTCACGCTTCAAAGGAAGACCGCATTCATCCCCGCCCAATATTCTCCTTTTAATCTATCAATCCATGAACGATGCCACTACATAGAAGGCGATCGCCATTAATACAAGTGCAACAATTACCACTACACCAATTGGTATTACAATACTTGTTATCATCCAAAACACAAGTGCAAAGACTCCGACAGATATAAGTGTTGCAAGAAACTAGATAATGGTCAGTACGATCATCGACAAGAAAAATTTTAAGATTTTCTTTATGATATTCAATCACCTACCTTATGGCATTTCGTTATAAATTTTGCTAACGTCATCCAATAACTCTTTTGGCAAATATCTTTCTAAAAGCTCATTTGAGTTATCAAGTGTCTTCTTGTAGAAATCTTCTGCAATACCACCGCCAATAGCAGCAATCGTGTCTGTGTCACATGGCAAAGATAATACATTTCTTAAGAATGATTCATAATCTTCGCTTTCCAAGAAACATCTGATTGCCACAGGCACACTATCCTGAACTGTCGCAGACCAAACATAATTCTTTCTATAATCATCAAGTGGTCGATCAACGCCATATGTATACCGACTAGATGGATAATGTTTTAATACATAGTCATATATCACATCTTTAGATCTATTATTTAATGCCATTAAAGAACAATTAGTAACAACAGATACGCCCTTGTAAGATTCTATACTGTTATGTGTTTTTTCACATGTTTTTTGTGCGATCCCAATATAGTCGTTATATTCTGCAAGCATTGGAAATGCATCTCGAAAATACATCGTAATTGGCGAAATTCTCATGGCGCACCCATTGCCAAAACTTTCGTTTACACGGTTTCCACCATCAAATAACCAGTCTTCGAACATTTCTCCATATCCTACGCCAGAATATTTCTTACCATATTCTAAGTAGAACTCCCAAGGTTCTTTATTGGTTTCATTTAGCAACCACATACCTGTTGCAATACTTAGAACTGTATCATCTGTGTATTTACATTTATCTGTAAACAATTCACAGTTCTTCCAATCTAAATTGTGAGGTCTGCGGAACTCATATTGAGAACCGCAAATATCCCCTAAAATTGCTCCAATTAAAGCCATTTAATCACCTCTTTCTATTTAAACATCCATTCTACGATTGTAAGAATTACTGCAATAATCCATTTTGTTTTCACTGGAACAATTAGCGGATTTACCACAACAAAATGTAGCAACCAAATAATTAAATTCACGATTGCAAAGTTGACAGCAATTACACCCATTAATCCTAAGATTGTACCTAAGATTGTTCCTGCATGATATTTGTCTTCAACAAATAGTGAAGTTCGCATACAGCTTTTTCTTTTTATAAGACTTCACTGTATATTTCTTTCCTGCTTTTACTTTTGGAACCTTGACTTTAAATTTTCCCTTTTTATTGGCTTTGACACTGTATGTCTTTTTGCCAACTTTGACTTTTACTACATTTTTCTTTTTGGTCTTTCCTTTGATCACGGTCGCATTTTCATAAACTCTGTTCACAGAGAGCTTCTTTGTTGCTGCGCTGACATTCACATTTCCAGTCAATGCAACACTTGCAGCCATCATCAGAGAAAATAATCCGAATGTTAGTTTTCTTTTTCTCATAATTGTTCACTCCTTTTTTTAGTCTATTGATAATAATAGTTTAAGACAAAAATAGAGGAATTGCAATTTTGTCATTCCTACTACAAATATGATTGATTTATTTTTTTTATTTTTTCACATATAAGATTTCGGATTCTTTTTGAAGGTTATCTGATATTATATAAAAGAACAGAAAAAAGAAGAGTCAGCTACAAAACCAACTCTTCTTCGAATCTATACGTTTTTAATTACGCATTCTGTTTTCTTCTACGATAGAAGAGATATCCTCCTACCATAGCACATGCACTGATGCCTGCAAACAACATCATCTGTGTGTAATCTCCTGTTTTTGGAGTTCCACTTTCTGATGATCCTGATCCACCTGATCTTTCAGATGTCTGATGAGGAGTTGCTTTGGAAGAAACTTTTACTGTCTGTTTCTTATCATTGATATCCTCATGTCTTCCGATCAGTGTATTGGTGTCTACATCATACATTTGCTCAAATGCTACCAGAGATTTACCATCTAATGCACTGGCATCGAATTTAAATACGACTTTTACTTCTCCATTTGCCCCTTTAGCGACAAATTTTGTAGAAGCCATAACTTTCTTACCATTGATCTTTAATGGTTTCTTTGTTGCTTTGTCATATAATGTACCCTGTACTTCATAAGTCTTACCAGGTACAAGATTTGTGTATTTCACAACGTCTACAACCGTAACTTTCTTAGAAGGTTTCACGTTGTGAGAACCATCTTTTTTGTTTGTTGCTGTTGTATGTAATTTTGGAGCATGTACGGACTGATCTTCATCATTAATGTCTTCATGAGTTCCAATTAAAGCACCTGTTTTTACATCATACATCTGTTCATAAGCAACAAATGTGTGTCCATCCAGATCACTTGCATCAAATGTGAATGTAACATCAGCAGATCCTTCACTTGTTTCTGGTGTGAATTTTGCAGAAGCTGTTACTTCTTTTCCATTGTTCATAACTGGTTTCTTTGTGTTCTTGTCATATAAAACACCTTTTACTTCCAGTTCTTCTCCTGGAGTAACATTTTTATAAGATACAGTATCAACAACTGTAACATTTTTCTTTGCTTCTACAATATGATCTGCATTTTCTTTGTTTAATGCAGTTGTATGGAGTTCTGGGAAGTTGACTGTCTGATCATTGTCATTGATATCTTCATGGCTTCCGATCAGAGATTTTGTCTCTACATCATATGCTTTTTCATAAGCAACAAGAGTTTTTCCTGCCAGAGATGATGCATCAAACTTGAACGTTACCTGAGCAGTTCCATTTGCTTCTGATGGAGTAAATTTCGCTGTAGCAGTGATTTCTTTTCCATCAACTTTTACAACTTCTCCTGTTTCTTTATCATGAAGAACACCCTGAACTTCGATTTCTCTTCCAGGTTCCACATTTTCATATTTTACTGTATCGATCAGTGTTGTTTCTTTTCCTGCATTGACAGCTTTGTTATTGCTTTCTCCAGTTAAAGTGGTTCCGATTTTTGGAATTACAACGGTCTGATCATTGTCATCAATGTTTTTATGGTCAGCAATCAACGCACCAGTTTCAACATCGAAAACTTCTTCATAAGCAACAAGAGTCTTTCCTGCAAGAGCTGATCCATCAAATGTGAATTCAACTTCTGCTGTTCCAGATTCTGTTTCTGCAGTAAATTTACCTGTTGCAGTTACCTGTTCTCCATTAACAGTGAATGGTTCTTTCGTTTCTTTGTCATAAAGAATACCTTTTACTTCATATTCACGACCTTTTTCAAGTCCCTGATATTTTACAGTATCCACTAATGTGATCTTCTGATCAGCATTTACAACATGGATCTGATTATCTTTTCCAACAAGAGTTGTACCGATCTTTGGAATAGAAACAGTCTGTCCTTCATCATTGAGATCTGCATGAGATCCAATTCTGTTTTCTCCCTCATAGAGATCTTCAAATACAACTGTTGTTGTACCTGCAAGATTACTTCCATCGAATTCGAATTCAAGTTCTACTGTTTCACTATTAGAAGTTGCTGTAAATTTCTTTTCAGCACTTACTTCTTTTCCATCAATTTCTAAAGGATTTCCTGTGTTCTTGTCGATCACTTTTCCTTTTAATGTATACTCTCTTCCTTCGACAATGTTTTCAACTTTGACTGTATCAACCAGAGTTACCTTCTTGCCTGCATAAGACATATGAGTTCCATTTGTCTTATCAGATGCTGTTGTGGACACTTTAGGGATCAGAGTTGTCTGATCTTCATCTTCGATGTCCTGATGAACTGCATACTCTTTACCTTTATAAGTAAGAGATTCAAATGCAACGATTGGTTTTCCTGCAAGTTTAACTCCTGAAAATTCAAAGATAACATCTACAGTTCCGTTCTTAGATTCTGCTGTAAATTTTACACTGGATGTGATCTCTTTACCTTCATCATCTAATGCAGGCTTTCCTGTTTCTTTGTCCATTAATGTACCATTGATCGTATATGTTTTTCCAACGATCAGATTTTTGTAAGATACAGTATCTTTAATTTTCATGTTTGTAGATGCTTCTACAAGATTAGATCCTGTATTTGCATCGCTTGCTTTTGTTCCAATGCTGACAAAACTAATCGTCTGACCTTCATCATTGATATCCTGATGAGTTGCGATCGCTGCCCCGTCAGATTCTCTTGTTAAGACCTCAAAGACAACAACATCTTCTCCGCCAAGATCACTTGCATTGAAGTTTAATTCAACATCAATGCTTCCTGCTTTTGTTGTATTTGTAAATACTTTTGTTCCAGTCACTGCTTTTCCATCTTTATCAAGAACAACAGCACCTGTTTTCTTGTTCATTAATGTAGCAGTTAATCTGTATTTATCAGGAGCTACATGTTCGTAATTTACAGTATCAATGATCGTAACATCATCTGTTGCAGATGCAATGTTATTATCTGTTTCTTCATTCTTTGCTTTTGTACCGATCTTTGGTTCGGATTCATCTGTGATGGTTCCACCCTGAATTGTTTTACCATCTTTTGTGATATAGAATTCAAATTTTACAAGTTGTAATCCTTTGTTGGAATCACTTCTTAATTCTTCGACTTCATATTTACCATAAGGGAAAGCACCTTTTTGGTCATCGACATTAGCCATACTTCCGTCTTCCCCTTGGCCAAACCATGTACCGGAATTGTGATCAAAATCAGAAGCTTTTAAAACTGTGTCTTTTTTATAATCCTTTAACAGTTTGTCATTCGCATTTGTATTTTTGGAATGATCAACAGCTGTAGAATCATATTCTCCATTTTTGTCAGTTACAACAACATGAGATTCTCCAGTTGCTGCATTTGTGATCTTAAATGCTGCATTGACATTTTTTTGTTCATCAGATTTCTTATTGAATACATAGTTTCCTCGAATGATCTGGTTTTTGAAGTTCAATCCTTCTACCATATTTGCGGTATAAATTGTTCCATCTTCTCCATGGCATTCAACGGTATGTTCATTACCATCGCTCATCATGTATCCCTGACTTGTTGCGATTTCTTTCACACCATAAGTACCGTAAGGTAAGCTGCGATCTTCTGTCTGAGCAGTGTATTTCTTTTCTTTGTCATTCCATGTTGTAGAGATTTTTGTAACCTCTTCTCCTGGATTGATTGTTTTACCCTCATATTTGATCGCATTTGCACTGCGGTTAATGATAGAGAACTGTGTTCCTTCTAAAGTCGCTGCATCTTCAGCTAACTTATGGTCTTTACCAGCGATTGCTTCACTCTTATTCAGCTCTGCATCGTTTTTTGTTACCTGAATCGCATACATCTTTGTTGGATCACTGACTGTAAAATCAGAAACAAGTTTACTTGGCTGTTCTCCATCTTTTCCACTAACCTTTGTGAAATATGTTCTGTCATTTAAGACCTGTCCATTCACAGACACAGTAGAATCACTGATCTTGTACCCATCTGGAGCTTTTGTTTCTTCGATGGTGATTGTTCCGTAAGGAACACATGGTCTATTATTTGCATCTTTATAAAATTCATCCCCTGCTACTTTGTATTGATCAGTGAAATACAAAATGTATTTTCCATTTGAATTTTTCTTTGTCTGCATTACCCATGTTCTAGTTGCAGTACTTGGAAGTTCAGATTTACTATTATAATATTTATTGTAATACTTCACAGTAAATTGCGTTCCAGAAAGGTTTGCATCACCCTGAATAGTTTCTCCAGTTTCTTTATCAACCTTTTTGACCTCAAAACTGACTGGGTCATTGTCAGGCTGATCGGATACAGTCACAATTGCTGGATTATCATCATCATTATCTGTTGTTACTTTCACAGAATGAACGGTATCATCTTTTAAGTATCCCTGAGGAACTTTCGTTTATCGACAATAGGTAAGACTTTGATCTTCCTTTTTAGTTTTTTAAAACGTATATGAGCACAAATTATTTTGTTTTACCACAAGCACACTGATATCCTGTGATGATTTTTTCATCATAAGCTTTTTTATCGACTTTCCACACTTGTTTGGTTGTTGCATCGTGATGAATGTAATGTGGACGTAAAGAATAATTATGACCATCACATTTTCCGTCCCAACCGCCGCTAGCAATATACATAGCATATGGTGGAACATCTTTTACATCCTTAGGATTGACTCCCATTTCTTTATAAATGGCAAGATCATCACTATAACGTGGCCATCCATTTTCTTCTGTCCATCCCCAATCTCGTTTCATATCTTCTAGAGTAAGATAATCATTTGGCAATTTTGGGTATGTTTTATCTTTAATACTGTTAATAAAGTCCTGATCTAAATCACGACCATCTTTTAAACAAATATTATGATTAAATCCAGAATATTCATCCCACGCATCAACTTTTACCGTTTCATAATGTCCCTGTTCATCATGATGAACTGTCTTATAAACTGGCTTGTAATCATGTGTGTGTGTTGCAGTCGTTACCGTAAATGTCTTTCCGTTTTTCTTGATCACACGGACTTTCACATTATCTGAACCGATCTTTTTGGATAATGTCATTTTCCATGCCCCGGAATTTGCATTTGCTTTCTTTGTGTATGTCTTTCCGTTTACGGTAATCTGAACCTTATAACTTGGTCTGGTATAACCGGAAATTGTTCGACTGCTTGGTGTAAATTTGTTTACTTTAACTGTTTTTGCAATTCCATAAACTGTTTTTTTCGCATACAGCTTTTTCTTTTTATAAGACTTCACTGTATATTTCTTTCCTGCTTTTACTTTTGGAACCTTGACTTTAAATTTTCCCTTTTTATTGGCTTTGACACTGTATGTCTTTTTGCCAACTTTGACTTTTACTACATTTTTCTTTTTGGTCTTTCCTTTGATCACGGTCGCATTTTCATAAACTCTGTTCACAGAGAGCTTCTTTGTTGCTGCGCTGACATTCACATTTCCAGTCAATGCAACACTTGCAGCCATCATCAGAGAAAATAATCCGAATGTTAGCTTTCTTTTTCTCATAATTGTTCACTCCTTTTTTATTAATCTGTTGATATTGACAGTTTACGATAAAAACAGAGAAATTGCAATTTTTGTGTTCGTATACATTTCAAAAAACTAATACAAAGATCTCCATCTTTTCCCCTGCGCCACACCGGGCACGCGACTTTCATCGCACACGGCGTTCCATCTGATCACGCGATCAGACTTGGGACGATCCCTCCACTGCTTGTTATCACAGTTTCATCGGTACTGTGTCCCTACTTTCACAAGAATAAAAACATTTCGTACTACTTCCTATACGCCGTTCTTGCGTATCCTTTTTATCTATAAGTACTTATAGTTACCATCCCATTGACAGATGTTCTTAGATGTCTCTTGCTTACGACGTTCCGAATATCTTAGCTTTCCATAAATCCTTAGGTGTCTGCTATGAGCCTGTCAGATTCGATCATCCTTGTTTGATCGCCCGAATTTCATATAAAAGATTCTTACTTTTCGGTATCTGGCCCTGATCTTATCAGTCATGATCTTTCGATCAAGTTTACGTTTAGACCCTTACCTTCGCAGATTCGTCAGTATTTTCTACATTCTCACCTTAGATTTTTTATAGCATCCCGGCATATCAGTTTTCATATGAAGATTCACTTAGAAAACCTTCTGCCGACTTTACCTGGCTTCATACATGTTCACACTGTCATGATCCTATGCATGCAGGAGTTTAGATCATTTGCTTCAAGTCAACATGACGACTCTCATTTCAAATGTCAGATATTCAGTTGTAACTATTATAGTCCTTCTGTTTCATGATCTCTCATTTATCAGAAAACGTCTCGCACCTTTTACGTAATAAGTTCCTGCGTCAACTTCTACGACTTTAGAATTTCCATTTGCATCAGTTTTTAAAGTTGCTACTTTGTTTGTACATGCCTTTTCTTTGTAAACTCCGTACTCAGCATTTGCCAAACTATAGCAACTGTTTCCGTTTGTCATTGTAGTATTTGCGGATATTTTTTTCAGCTTTAAGCTTCCTTTAGACTGGATCGCAACTTTGTAGATTCCAAATCCTGACTGTGTATTGATCTTTTGACTGTTTAATCCAAAGACCACATAACCAGCAGATGTGTCAACGTGAAGGATTCTTAAACGAACCTTTCCATCTTCTTTATCATGAAATTCTCCCATAGGGTTGCTGATATGAGCACACTCTCCAGCGTACATATGTCGGCTGCTATAAGTAGAACCTTTTTTCTCATTGCTGTCATCATTTGTATAGGTTGTTACAAATGATCCTTTCTGATGGAAGTTCAACTTCGCTTTGTTTCCATTTTTTGCTGTGACTTGGTATTTATAGTCATTATAATTTGGTAAGGTCATACCAAAAGTAACATTTTCTAAATTCTTTTTAGCCTGAGGATCTTTGATCGAACTGTTATTATATAACTGACTCCATGCATCATTATCTTCAGATGGTACATATAAATATTTAATGCTGTGCTTGATTGATTCTGCACAAGCTTTGGCATTATAGTTTACCTGTGTATCTTTGATATCTGAAAAATAACGGATCGCTGTTTTGTATTCGAAATACTGTCCATCCTGTAATTTAGATGTATCGATCCTATCAAAGACGATCGGGTCACCTGTCTTTTTATCAGTAACAAATTTTAATTTTGAAGCCCCGCTAATGGAAGCGTTCACATCATTTGTTAATAATCTTGCAACAGATTTTAAAGTTCCGATCTTTTTGATCTTTACTTTAACTGATGTTAAACTTGCAGGAGATGCTGCGATTTCTAATACTCCAGTTGTTTTGTCAAAAACAGCAGTATCTTTTGTAAGATCCATTGCATTCTCAGACCCATTTAAGTATACCTCAAAGTCACTTAATTTTAATTTATCTGCGACACGTTTACTTGTAGTGATTGGGATCTTTACTGTAACATCATAAGTATTTGCTTCAACTGCCTGTTTTGTAATGTTTCCGCCATTATCGACAATTGTATCAATACTCATTGTCTGATCCTTAATAGATCCAGCACTCATTACCTGTCCTGTGATCAGAACATTCTTATCTTTTTCAAAATAAGATTTTGGAATGTAAGCTAATCCAGTTGTTTTATCAAATTTGATATCTTTGATCACATCTGGATTTGCATTGTCTGTACCTTTCACAAAAGCTGCATCATACAGTTTTCCAGTATGATTGATCTTTGATGCTGCTAAATTTACAACATAATAATCTGCATTATCATTTGCCTGATAAACAGGGATAATGCTTGTATATTGGGAAAGGAATGCATCAGAGTGCTTTGTCCATAACTCATCAATAGTACAATTACTTGGAATCTTTGATTCCTCTGCAAGTAATTGTTTCAAACGGATCGTATATCCTGTCTGTTCCAGATCATTTTTAATGTTGGCTACTGACTTACTAGATTTAATAGAAGCCATTTTTTTATTGATGTTTTTTGACACATAAGACTCTGTATCATCATATTTCAGCTTCTTTGCTGTAATTTTGACATCATTGTCTAATTTTGCATCTGCTGCAAAGGTTGTCACCATATTTGCAGAGACAACTCCACCAAAAGATGTAGCGATCGCTAATGTAGAAGCTACAGCTTTTTTAAAATAACGCATGATTTTATTCTTTGTCATCATTTTTCTCCTTTACTTAAAATCTTGTTTTTTATCTTTTTAGTTTCATGTTCCTTCGCTCTCAGAACATTTTGTTTTTTGGCGGTGCTCTTTTTTCTTGATTCATACAGATACCCCCTTTTCAAAAAAATTGTGTAAATATGATATAAAACTTTCCAAAATCAATTCTTTTTATCTGGTAAAATTCATGTTTCGGAGAAAAGAATAACTTTCATGCATTACTTATCCACTTTTACTTTTTTTACAAACTTTGTTTTGAATGCGTTATTTAATTTTCAATGAACGAATGAAACGTCTCATTAACGCCTCACTATAAATATGATATTTTTGAGAAAAAAAATGGATATGTCGATATATATTGCATTATTTTGAATTTCCTTTGAAATGCTCATGAAATGCTGCTACTTCCTTATTTTCTTCTCACTTTAAATATGATTTTTCTTCAAAAAAAATTTTTTCACATATAAAAAAATGAAATCGTCAGATTAATTTTCAGAAATCGCATATTTGAATTGAGAAAGCAAATCCGGATGCTCCTAAGAAAGGAGAATTCGGGATGAAAGAATTCGTAGTAAAAACAATCATGGAACTAATCGATATGGCTAACAATGGAATCATCAGCTTTGTTGTTACCGTTGCTGCCACGAGATATATGACAAAAGGCAAAACAGATGTATGCAGGATAAAAGAAAGAGCCAATGTGTCTCAGACATCGGCTCATGATGATATTTCTGAAAGCCACAATAAAAACCTTTCAGAAATCAGTAAAAAAATAGAGATTCATGACAATGTGAATTGCAACTTCCATTTTCATGAATGCACTGATCCTGAAAAAGATCAGTAAAAAAAGAAAACTTAATAACCAGCATCCGGATGTTCTCATTTAGAGAATGTTCGGATTTTATTTTGCTTTCATTTTAAATATGATAGATTTGAAAATAAATATTTTTCACATATAAGATTTTTTAGCTCAAAAAAAGACTTGGATATTCCAAGTCTTATTCCTGCTGAAATCTCAGATAAATCTGATGTGCTCGATTGATGCAGTGTCGAAATTCATTCATAACAGACTGTATGTTATAAGGTAGAATTTTTTGCATGATCTGTGAATACGCATTCGAAGTACACCATAGTTGGATCATCTTTTGATACTTCTGTGCCGTTTCTAATGATTTATTACGGATGAGAATGCAATATGCCTCATAATCATCATGATACAACTGATTAACGCCAAAATGCTTCTCTTGAGAGCATGCAAGGTATTCTGTATCAAGGTCTCCATTTTTTCCATTGATCAAATGCTTTGTAACGCAGGATCCTTTTGTTTGTTGAAATTCTTTTGCCTGATCATATGTAATGACTTGTTTTGGAAAATAAGCTCTTTTTTTAAATTGAAGCAATCCAATAAATTTTAGATCATTCGAACTTAATCGTTCTTTTCGTTCAATTTCCTGTTCAAAACCATCTCCATCATTGATCTGATACAATTCCTTTCCTCCTGCGATATCGCCAGCGATACAGATCGCATCGTATTTTGAACATCCTTCGATTTCTTCGATCATCCTGATGACCCCCACTGTCTCTTCGCAGGCAAAACAATGATACCCATATTCCGTTAAAATACAGTTGTTGGCTCTTGTATCTTCCTTTCCAAGACGTTCAAAATGTCCTGGGCAATGGATAAAATCATAGGCGCCTCTGTGAACGATATCTAAACCAAAGTATTCTGCGACTTCTCTTCCTGTTACATTATCTAAGATTTCTTCGATATCATAGAGTGGTCTCTTATTATATCTCATATCATTTCTCCTTTCATCTCTCATTCATACCTTAAATATGAAAGATAAGAGAAAAAATAAAAGGCAGGAAAACCTGCCTCAATTTTGATCATATTTTCTGTTGCATTATAAGAGATCGAGCATTTCCATAGCTGCATCACTCATATCTTCTTCTAAGAAAGAGATATCGTCTTCTTGATTTCTTTCCTTTACGGAATAATCATTCTTTAGTCGCATGCGCAACTGTTTGATTCCTCTTTCTTTAGACTTTCTGATTTCATCAGTTTTCAACCCCGTTTCTCTTGCAATCTCTCTCTGTGATTTCTGTTCACAAAAATGCATTTTTAGAACGACACGCTCCACTTCAGGTAAAGAGTTAATCTTATCAGCTAACGCTTTGCGTTTTTCTGACTCCAGAATAATTTCTTCAGGGGATTTTTCTTCCATCTGATTTGAAAAGAAATCATTATCTGTTGATTCGATATGATTTAGAGTCTTTCCATCGATCTTACGTGTTGCTTTGATCGTTTCAATGTTCATTCCAAGCTCGATTGCAATATCTGCATCTGTTGCTTCCTTATGATCTTTTTCATACTTACGTTCGACCTGACGGATCAACTGATTATTTTTCTGATAATGTGCAGTTGATTCATTTACAAATCTTGTAATATATTCTGTCATATTGTGCACAATATAAAAACGGAAAAAGGTTGTTGGTTTTGCTCTTTTCACATCATAAGTTTCTAACCCTTCCAAAACAGCCATATATCCCTCTTGAAGCAGGTCGTCAAAATATTTTGTTACATATGTGGAAAATTGTTTTTTCATCAAACTCTTGATATAATTTTCCATCGCTTGTAATGCAAGATATTTTGCCATTTCCTGATTTCCATGGTGATACATCTCCATGATCTTCTCAAATTTCACCTGTTCCTCTTTCTGCTGTTTTTTTGACTGCTGCTTGCTCATTTTAGTTCCCCTTTCTTTTCAAATTGATTCCTTAACTCTTTGGTATAAGATAGCATCCAGGCAATCTCATGAACTGAAAAACTATGTCCAGTACATTTCAAAAAATAATTGATCATTTTTACATCACTGATCTCTTTTTGTTTATAGTATTGCCAGATGATCTGATGGAGTAGCTCCATTTCTTTGGTTGTGATCAATTTAAGTCCCTCCAATCGTCATATGTTGCTAATTTAAATATGATAGATTTTAAAAACTCTAACTGATCGTTGTTACATCTGCATAGAATTCATGATTTTGCCATGCACCTGTGATACGATATCTTGTTTCTTCATAAGATAGCTGTACTTCTCCCTCATTATACTGATCATTATCTGTAAGCGCGCTTCTCTGTAAATTTGTTTCTGTCACAACCAATAATTTTGTGAATTGGTTTAGATAATTCTTTTGCATGATCGGGATAATGTATAGTTTTAAACCATCTTTGATCGTAACCTGATAATGACTTTGGTAATATTCTCTGTTGTACTCCTCTGGATGATAAGAATTAACTTTTTCATCTTCTTTATCAACTCTTATAGAGCGATCTTCCATACTTCCTAGATAAATCTTAGAACGGAAAAATCCATTTTCCCATAAACCACGACAAGTAAAATTGATCTTGTTGATTTCATCTACAAATTGGACAGTTTTTCGTTCTTCCAAAGTTGAACACAATGTTTCTTTTGATCCATCAGGTTTTTCAATCAATACAACGATTTCAGTTCCATGAGATTCATACTCAATTGATAATGGAGCAATGATGATCCGATATAATCCTGGAAGTTGCTTATCATTCTTTATGACATGAAATTCATGGACATTATAAAATGCTGAATATGGTTGCATATCGTTTTCTGAACTTACTGCGATCGTATCTTTATTTGTACCTCGAACGTTTGTTCGGAGCGTATTTATATTATCTCTTTTTGCTTCTTTTTTCAAGTCTTTTTTTACATTTTTTTTATTTTCTTCTTCTTTTTTATTTTTTTGCTGCTTTTCTTGAGTATAAGAATCGATTCTTTTTGATATTTGTCTTGATATATTTTTATCTCCATTTAATTTCTGAAAATCTTCTAAATGTTGATTACATAACAACATGTGTTTCATGCAAAACTGACCATTTTCTTCGTCATATGTCACAAATTGAACATTTGTCATGTCATCTTCATTCAATGAAATAAATTGGCATCCTTTCATATCACATTGATACACTGGACGCATAACCTTTGCCATGATTTTCTCCTTTCTTATTGAAAAAAATTATCGTTCGTCATGAACTTCTTCCCAGATAAAATTATCTTCTTCTCTTTCATTTGGACCGCAACATTCTGAATGATCAAAATATTCCTGCGGCATCTGGTCTTCTTCAAATTGTCTTTGTTGTTCCATCATAAAGTCTTGTTGTGCAGCATCCATTTCTTCTTGTGTAAAAGAAGGCTGATCGTAATAGGTATCAACGTTTTGATCATTTTCAACAACATCATATCCAAGGAAAGATAGACCTTCTTCGTAAACGCCTTCATAAATATCTTTCACAATATTTTGATCCATTAAATTTTCTAATCCGCCAGAGTATAATTGTCTTCCATTACAATGAACAGAGATTTCATCCTGTCGGGACCCCTGTTGGATCACAATCTCATTTCCCCAGAAATTTAATGATGATCTTTCATTTCCAACAACAATATCGTATTTCGCTTCATCGAGCAAACACTGTGAAAAATCCTTCAAATCAGGCAGTAAAGCAATATTTTCTTGAATGCAAACTCGTTGTAAAGCTTTTGAAACTTCTTCGTCTGGCATTTCATTCTCAAGGATACATCCATATTCATCAATCATAATGTGTTTTTCCTGTTCTCCTTCTCCTATGTTGATCTGAAGCAATGATTCTTTTCCATGCATATCCAAGCTCTTTGGAGGAAGAATATAGGAAGTCGTAATTGGCAATCCTGTTTCTTTACAAAGTTCCACTCTTAATTTATCTAAAAAATTAATATCTTGTTGCTTCATAATATTCTGAAATGAAGTATTCATCTCAACAATATCATTTAAACAAACTTGCTCTTTTTCATTGAGGATATCACACCCAAGCTCTTCTAATTCTGCATGATACATAGCTTCTATCATATTGGATAAAGCATGTTGATTCATTTCAATCAGCTTCTGATCACTTATTATAAAAACATTTACATTGTCAGCTTCAAATCTCGGCAGATCCAATTGTCCTGAAAAAACTTCTTTATTATCTAACATAATTCTCGTTTTCCCATTTTCGGAATTAATTTTATATGAATGGTTCCAGACGTTCAAATAGCATTCTCTTCCTTCTATCTCAGATTTTTGAATTTCTTTGATCAAAGATTCCATTTGTTTTTCTTGTGTCAAGAACACTGAAATTTCATGGTCTGCACAATATTTTTCTATAAATCTTGAAAAACCAAGATCTTTTGATTCTCCATTTTCCGCAATGGAATAAATTTGTTCTTCTTGATCTTTGTCTAAGATTTTGAATTGCATGTATTTTCCCCATGGATCATCACAGTATTCTGCGGACATGACATTCAGATTGTTTTCTTTTAAATGATTTACCAAGTCATTCAATAACTGGACATCTTCGTTTTGAAATAATTCTTGAAAAGAGTTTTTTGAATTCATCAATTGCGATACATTGATTGCTTTTGGCTGCTCTTCTTGTCCTACTTCTTTTACATTTTCTGCTGCTTTTTCCTTGTTTTTTGCTTCTTCCCCCTTATCTTTTTCTGTGTTATCAAACATCTTTTTTGCTTCTTCCTGCATGGACAGCTTACGATACTCTTCCTCGAATAAATTCTTTCCAAGTAATGCTCTTGCAACGAATGTAGAGACTGCTGCAAAGAAAGATTCGACCTTATCTCTGACCCATTCAAGAAGTGTGCGTTGTCTTTGTCGTTCCATTTCTTATTTCCTCCTCATATATTTTTTTTACACTTTAAATATGAGAGATAAGATAAAAAACAACAAAAACCCCCGCATATTAAATATGAGATATTTTACAAAAAGTTTTTTTCACATATAAAAAAATCCCTGGAATTGCTTCCAAGGATTCCCTTATTTGTTATAAGCTTTCCAGATTTTTACTGGATAGGTATTTCCATATAGCTCATCGTTTGCTTTTGGCTTGTCACATCCGACCCATACAACCGTAGAATATTCATCGGTTACACCCGCAAACCATGCATCTTTTCCATCATTTGTTGTTCCTGTTTTACCAGCTGCAAATCGTTTGGAGTTCCATTTCATATTTTTTGCTGTACCGTTTTGAATGACATTTTCCATAATTGATAACAATTCTTTTGCTGTAGTTTTTTTGTAAATTTGTTTTGGTTCTTTTGCAAAATATAAGCCAATTCCATCTGCATCTTCCATATGTTCAATGCAGGTTGGGGCAATGAATTTTCCATCATTTAATAAACAGTGATAGGCTGATGCCATTTCAACAGTATTGACACCTAAAGTCATTCCGCCAAGACTGGATGCAAGAGTTTCATCTTCTCCTACAATAGAGCCAAATTCCATTTTCTTTAAATAATTCAGACATCGCTTTATTCCTATCTGATTACACAACCAATAAGCAGCTCCATTCGTGGATCGTGTTAACGCATCCTCTAAAGAAATAGAACTTCCATAGTCAGCAACATGCTTTGAGATTGCTACATTTTGTAATGTACTACCTGCGTGATATCCAGAATCAATGGCTGGTCCATAAACTAAAATTGGTTTGATCGCTGATCCTGGCTGACGTTTTGATTCAAAGGCTCGATTTAACCCCATCGTTTTCTTTTTATCTGTTTTTCCACCAACGATTGCAACAACTTTTCCTGTTTTATGATCAATACTAGTAGCTGCTGCCTGTAATTTCTTTTCTCCTTTCAACCCATCATCTACAGCCTTTTGTAATTTATTCTGCGCTTCCGGGTCGATACTTGTGTATACTCGATAACCTTCGGTATATAATTTTTCTTTTGCCTTTCGATAAGCAACATTGTATTTTTTCTTATATTTTCTGTATCTCTTTAAGGACCCAAAAGAATATCTAAAATGGAACCCATCTTTTTTCATGATCTGTACGGTTGCACAATAAATCGCATAAGTTGAAGGATCATCATATGTCTGTTCTGTTTTCTGACGATTCAGAACGACTGTTTCTTCTAATGCAGATTTATATTGGCCACTTGTGATCAAATTTGTTTCATACATATCTTTTAAGATCTTTCTCTGTCTTTGTTTCGTATGATTTGGTTCGTTTAATGGGTCATAATAGCTTGGATTATTTGGGATTGCACATAAATATGCTGTTTCTGCTAATGATAATTTTTTCGCAGATTTTCCGAAATAATAATCAGATGCAGATTCAATACCGTACTGCTGATGTCCAAAGTAAATATTATTGATATAAAACTCCATGATATTCTGTTTACTATATTTTTGTTCTAATGCAAAAGAATATGCGATCTCTCTGAGTTTACGGTCCATTTTTACTTCTTTTCCAATGAATGTATTTCGAATCACCTGTTGTGTGATCGTACTTGCTCCATGCTTTTCTTTTCCACCAGATGCCATATACTTTATTAAAACTCTTGCAATTCCTTTTACATTCACTCCATGATGTTTCCAAAAAGCCCGATCTTCTACAGCAATAAAAGCATTTTGGACATTTTTTGGAATATCCTGATAGATCAAATATTTACTATTTGCATTTTCAGAAAGATTCACTAAAATTTTCCCATTTTTATCATAAATGACACTATTTTGATGTTTTTTAAAGTCATTGGCTCCACTATTTGCAATTACCTGCTCTGCTTCTTTCATGTAATTCTGATAAAAATAAATTCCACCGGCAGATGCAGCGATCACGCAAAGCAACAAGATTCCAATGAAGATTCTCCTTATAATTTTCAATTAAAAAACTCCTTTCTAAAAACTGACATAAGCCCACATGATAAACAATCCAAAGAATATATAAAAGATGCACCTTCCATAGTCATCTAAGAATTCGCTTATGATCACAATTGTTGAAGCCCACAGAACTGCGACTATTCCATATTTTTTGATCAAGTCATTAATCGTAATGTCTTCTTTCTTTAAAAACTTGTTGTGTCTCATTTTGAACTCTCTTTCTGAGAAAGCTCCTCCATAACTCCTGAATAGGAAACGGAAGAGCTTTTCTGCTTATTTGTATTTCACATTTTTCATAATGATCTTTAGGATATCCTGTTTCATGATATATGCTTTGATCGTTGACTTATCATTGTTTTTTTCAAGATTTTTCACAGATTGATAACCAAAGTTTTCTGCAAGTTTTTTCTCACGTTTTTTGTATTCTTTATCTGTATAGCTGATTCCTTCTTTTTTCGCAATCTTCTGAATTACAATGCGTTCTTTTGCCTGTTTTTTCGCTTGTTTCTTTAATTGAGACTTATATTTAGCTTCTGTCTTGAAATAATTTTTAATAAAAGCAGACCATTTCATTCCCTGATTCTTTGCGCTGCTTCTATAAAACTTATCCAGCTGATCAGTGCATTCTTTCATGATGCTTTTCGGATATTTCCGAACCGTTGTTCCATTCATGACTTTATTCCATGCAGTTTCTTCATAATAAGATTTTGCTTCTTTTTTCTTCTGTGTTTCAATCATATTTTTCACATATTTTTTGTATGCTGCAACATTATCATACATCAGATTCTTTTTAACAAAACTGTCTGTAAGCTTTGGAACTTCATAAACATTTTTTACTGTAATAGACACTTTTACTGTTTTTCCTGCGCAATGATCAGAAGTATCTTTCTTTCCATAAGTGTAATTAAATGTCTTATTTTGACCTGGTTTCATCCCGATCAGCTGCTTATCATATCCTTTTTTGAATTGATCCTTTCCTAAGATTGCCTGTGCAGAAGCCATATGTAGTTCATTTATGATCTTGTTCTTACAGGTTCCAGATCTTGAAAAGATCACAACATCTCCTTTTTTCGCTGCTCTTTTCACTTCTTTTTGATACTGCTGCTGTGTTTGTTGAATGTAACTGTCAATCTCGGATTTTTTTGCTGTCGTTTTCTCCTTTTTTAAAGTGATATTTTTATAGTCTGCTAACGTTGTCCTTTGAGCAAAAGAGATTCCTCCGAATGCAGCGATCACAGCACATGCTGCAGCCATAGCAATCTTTGCCTTTTTTGTGATTTTGAATTTCTCCATAATTCTAATTTGCGAATGATTCGCACTCCTTTCTATTTTTTTTACATTATGAACTACCCCTCCCATGCGGTACATAATTCCCATGGAGGCGTTTCCAGTAGTCGTGACAGTTACCCATCTCTGACGAAATGTTTCGAAAAAACACCTCGCTGTCCGTACCAACTGAGGCTGGCTCACGCAGCCCCTATCTCTTTTACGAGAATACTTGAATGACTTTCATATCCTGTAAGAAGGAAAAATCCGTAGTCTTTGAGAAGATCTCTGGAATCTTCTTTCTTAAGATATTTCCTGCTCCGATCAGATCTGCATTGAATAGGTTTCCTTCCTTATTCTGATAGAGTCCACGTTTGACTCTTGTTCCGGAAAACTTTGCCTTTTCATCATCTACTCCATACGTTGGAATATGATCCCCTGCAGTCAAATCTGCTTTTGACGTATAGCTTTCTTCCTGACTGATCACTTCGATCCCGACACGCTCTGCCTTGTACTCGATCATCTTTCGTAACTGATAGAATGGCATCTGGACAAAGGACTGTGTATTCTTTCCAAGCTCAATACTCTGTTTCCATCGCTCATTGACTCCGATCACGATCGTAGTGATCCCGTGATCCATACATTCCTGAATGATCCTGGAACTGATCTTGTGCATCGCATCGTGGAAGAACAGATCTCTCTTCTGATGCAATCTTCGCATCTGTTTTGTGTTCAACAATCCCATCTTTGCTGCTTCTTTCGTGTCATGTCCTTTCATTGCGATCGACCGAAGCCTTGCCATCTGTTTGTTGTACCACTGGTTCTTTTCTTTGAGCATACCGCCTTTGTACAGCCAGCAATCTCCCTTGCTGCTCACGATGGCTGCGATGTTCTCAACACCAAGGTCAATGGCACAGACCCCGGATCCCTTCACTTTTTCTTCCGGATCTGGGCATTCAAACGTGCAGACCAATAACAGATCTCCGTAATATGGTTTTACTTTGACTTCCTTTAATCGTCCTTCCGGCTGATACGGTAGATTGAATGTTTCGTTTGTAAGAGCGAACCGCAGGATATTTCCTTCTTTGATCTTGCAGCCCTGATTGGAAAAAGTGATCGTGGAGATCGAACGTTTCTTCTTATAATGTGGCATTTTCGGTTTTCCCAGATACTTTTCCGGATACTTCTTATATTTTCTTAAAGAAGCTAACCAGCTGCGAAAATCATGGACCGCTGCTTTCTGACATTCTTCTGCCGTCTGGGATGGAAGTCCTGCAAAGAAGTCAGGATTATCCATCACACGCATCATCCGTTCCAGAAACTTATAACTCAGAACAGATTTCGGACGTTTCAGGTGTGGACACAGTTCTAATGTTTCTTCAATCTCACGCTGTACTTCCAGCTCATTTTCTGTCAGATGTTCTTTCTTTCTGGACGTGAAGTTTTGTCGGATCCGGAACAATGTCGCATTATAGAGATTGTTCGATAAGTGCATGTGATGATCCAGATATTCATATAATCCTGGATCTTTCTTCTGTTTTAATACAGTTCTTACCACTCGATATATCATTCCCTATCGTTCCTCCTTTCTTAAGTCTTACACCTTAAATATGATAGATTTTCTGAAAGATATTTTTCACATATAAGATTCTTACATTTCAAAGGAAGACTGCATTCATCCCCGTCCAACTTTCATTATGGACGGGGTATTCTGCTTAGATCAATAAAATCGACAGCTTCCCGATACACAGATACTGTTTTTTTTAAAGATATGATTGTAATTTTTAATTTTAGCACTGTATGTTGAAAATATCCGCATATCGAACAGCTCCTTTCTTATTTTTCTTCTTTCCTTAAATATGAGATTTTTGAAAAAAATATCTTTCATATATAAAAATCTTCTTCTTTAAAAGGAAACGTTACCTAACTCATGACTAAAGTCACGAGAGTGCGGTAACTGCTCTTCAAAAATCTCATATTTAAAATAGAAAGGAGTTTTGAACATGAATCAATTTTATTTAAAAATCAAGAAGATACAAACATTAAAAGAACTGGAAAAAGAATCAGAAGTACAAAAAAGAGAGCACGCTGATCTACACACAGATGAAGTTCTTGCTGGAATTATTGATGATGTTTTGAAAGAAATTAACTGGATTGCGGCAAAAAACAGTGATTATGACTATATCCCATGGGCAGAAAACAGGAATTATCCTCAGTTATGGAAAGATAATTATTATCAACCGTTTCATGAAGGAAATTTTGCTGTACTTTTGGAAATCCCGCTGGATGATATGACTAATATTCCTTATATACAACAGATTGATCTCATTCTTGATTTTTTTCGAAAAACATTCTATGAAGACAATATTTTATCTTTGATGGTCCACAATTCAGAACCACATACGCATTGTCATATTTTATTACATATTCCAGAGAAGATCATCCCAGCATTAAAGCAAGATGACGCATGGTTTGAAATACGCAAACGCCTAAACAACCATTTGAAAAAGCATGATATTACCTACCAAGATGATCATTCTGAAGACAAAGATCCTAAAAATCTTCCATTTTTAAATCGAATCGATTATTACATTCCAAAAAAAGATCAAGGATTTGATCGTCAGGATCAAATAGAATTGGTCTATGATGCGAAATCAGTAAAAGCAATGTTAAATCCTGATATGAAGATTGAAAAGCAGGAAGCAATTTTGGATAAAGTTCTAGAATACTTTACAAAAATTGAAAAACGAATGGTCCGAAAAGCTAGAAAGGGAGATATAAAAAGGGAAGAATTTTTCGACCATGTCACAGAATTTTTAAGTAAAAAGTTTGATTTAAATGAAAAGGAAATGGAGATCATGTTATACCGTGTAGACGAATCTATCTTTGGATATTACGTATTGGAAGATTTGATCAACGATGATTCTATTAGTGACATAAAAGTAATTTCTCCTAATCTGATCAGAATCAAACGATATGGAAAACGTTTATCTTCTAATTTGCATTTTCGAGATATTTATGATTATGAACGTTTCTGTGATGGAGTAGCCATACGTAACAATTCTGATCTTTCTCCGATGAATTCCGTGCAGAACTTCACAGATACAACAACAAATAAGAATAACATTCTTCGTTTCAATATTTGTACGAATTATGTAAACTCTGTTCCTTATCCATACATTCATATCCGTAAAATTTCTCGCATAAAGAAAGATATTGAAGATCTTTATAATGCAGGAATGATCGAAGATTTAAAGATTGCAGCTTATTTATTAGAAAAAGTAAAAACAGCATCTGGGATCTTATTTACTGGAAAAGGCGGATCCGGAAAGACAACATTAATGAACACTTTATTGGAATATATTCCATACAGCAAATCTGGATTGATCATACAAGAAAATGAGGAATTGTTTACTTATAAACACCCAGATTTAATGTTTCAGCATACAGTGATTCCAAGAACTTACAATGAACCGCCAATTGGATTAGCAGATCTTGCAAGGAATGGTTTATTAACTGACTTAGATTATTTTATCATTGGAGAGATCAAAGGGGCTGAGGCCCTGCCTTTCTTAAATGCAGCTTATACAGGACATCAATGTTGGGCATCTGTTCATGGTGCATCTTCTACTCAGGCATTAAACAAATTAGCCGATTATGTAAAATATGCTTCTGATTATTCCAGAGAGGATGCGTTAAAGATGTTGATGAGCATGGATGTCATCATCTATATGAAAGATTACAAAATCTATGAAATTTCTGAAATATCCGGTTGGGATTATGAGAAAAAGGAGATCAAATACAAGACGATTTACAAAAAAGAAATCGTGCTTCCGAAAAAGAACAAAGAGACCCGATAATTTTCGGATCTCTTCTTTTTTTAATTGACGAAAGCTTCTACATAATTTCGCATATTACATTCAATTTTTTCTTTCGTCTGACGGGCAATTTCTTTTTCTTCCAGATCAGGAGAAACTGTTTCCAGTGATTCTAAAACAGCCATATAACCTTCACACATAAGATCATCCTTATGTTTTTCACTATATTCAGGATATTTCTCTTTTAGAATTTTTTCAATATCATCCTGCATGGTCTCCAAGGTATCTTTTTTAATCTTCTCTTTCTGATAACCATCTTCTGTCTGATGAAACTGTTCAATCATTTGTTTCATATCATTCATATGTTACTTCCTTTCTCTATGCGTCATTGAATACTACATTATAAATATGAATGTTTTCAGAAAAGATAATTTTCACATATAAAAAACAGAGAAGAAAAATCTTCCCTGCTTTGATTTTTGGAGTATTGAATTGTTATGTCCAGATTAGAGATATTTTTTGAACTCTTCCTCTGACATATTTGCCATTTCTGCAGCTTTAAATGTTGAAAGTGTACCATCACCAACAAGTTCGATTAAAGTCTCTAGTCTTCCTTCTTTGCGACCTTCTTTGCGACCTTCTAATCTGCCCTCATTTTTTCCTTCTTCTTTGACTTCATCCAAGATCTCACACATCTCATTAACTCCTTCCTTATTCTCCTTGAAAAAACTAACTCGTTCAGCCAAAACATCATAGTTCATTTCTTTGCTTTGTTTACACCAAAAGTCTTGCATTAACTTTCCAAGCTTCGTTTCATCTTGAATTGATGAATTCACATATATGATATGCGATTTATCATTAAAATTTTCTCCCGTTTCTTTGATCATGCGATCGATGTGGTAAATCGGCAATCCTTTGCCAAGAATATCATTTTTTGTGATGAAGATTACATACGTTTCTCGCAGTTGGTCATAATCATCTCCAGCTTCAGTGATATTCGCATCCAAAAGACTACTGTTATATCTTGCGCTCTTAGGATCTGCTCCATCATTTTTGTTCTGAAATTCAACATTATGTATGGCCCCTTTACTGTCATGTGCTAGAATATCCATACGAATGGAACGCCCTTGCAGATTTTTGATATCCTGCTGACAGTTCACATGATCTACAATCAGGTCATCTCGATCAAGAATGATCCTGAGTACGAGTTCTGTACATTTCTTATCTTCAAACACTTTGCTCATAAAAGTGTCATGCATAAGACAGAACTCTTGGATTTGAGACTGATACCTACGATTTCGTTCTTCAAAATCTTGTTCCATCTTTCTTCCTTTCTTTGATTATATCCCTTTTTGAGATAAAGCACAATCAGGAAAAAATATGGAATTTAAATACTCCTGTTCTCCTTTCTCCTGATCGTCATTTCTTGTTACATTACAAATATGACGGATGAGAAGAATAATAAATTTCTACTTGGAAAAATAATACTCATTTTAAATATGTAAGATTCCCCAGAAAATATCTTACAGTTATCTACCATCCTATCACTCATACTTAAGATATAACAAGTGATGAATGGAGAAAATCTTATATGTGGTTTTCAAAATCATAAAAATCTTTCATATTAAATATGTAAGATTTCCGAATATCCTCTGTCAAAAGAGAATATCCGGATGCTTGTTTTTAAGTTATTTTACGGTCATTTTATGGCCAAAGTTTATTTTTTGTTATCTTCATGAATCTCATGTAGATAATCCTCTTTATTTTTTAGAGCCAATGTTTCGCGCACATTGGCTCTTTTTCTTATTTTTAAATCTGCTTTTTGCTTTTTATGTTTGAAGCTTTCTTTTATTTTTGTCTTAATTTTTCTTATGACTGCAACAACTTTTCTATCGAAAATATCTAATATCTTCTCAGCGTAATGAGTTACAACAATCGTTATGATGACTACTATATCGATTTTCATCTCGGACACCTCCAATTCACTGGCAGCATCCGGTCTTACCTCTTCAAAGATAAATATGAACGAATTTTTCCGAAAAGTTTTTCATATATAAGATTTGTTGTTGTGTAAGTATATATTTAGACAAAAAAAAGAAGAACAGCTTATTGATCTGCTCTCCCTTTGCACTCTATTTCTTTTTTCGTTCTTTTTTCAAAAGCTCTACCATTCCAACCATTAAGAGGACACCAATTCCTGCAACTACGAGATAATGCCATAACGGACGTTTTACAATAACATAGAATTCTGTACTTTTGTGTCCAGGGTCCTGTGATTGGATCGTTACTTTTGTTTTTCCATATCTTTTTGCGATCACGCTATCTCCATTTGTCTCAACTTTCTCTTTATCCCCTGATTTTAAAGTGATCGCCTTTTTTGTTGCATTCACAGGAGATATCGTATAATAAACATGGAATCTTTCTCCTTTTTTTAAATAAATATTCTTTTTCACAGTGATATTTTCTACCATTTGTTCAATGTAAATAGTAACTTTTTTTGATAATTTTGTCCCATCGGTAGATCTTACAGTCATTTCTGTCTGTCCGATCTTCTTTGGAACAATCGTTCCATCTGACTTTACACTTGCATAATCACTCTTCTTCATTTCATACACAAGTTCTTTGTTTGATGTTGTTACAGGATCAGTATCATAACGGAATTTTTGAGAATATCCCATATAATAAGACTGCCACTTATTTGGAACGATTTCTTTCATTTTTGTGATTACCGTTACATTTGTAACGCTGTAAATATCTGCAGCATTTTTTGATTCGACAATGATCTGAGTTGATCCGTTTTTCTTTGGATATATCATTCCATTTTTATCTACGGTCGCGATCTCTGGATCAGCTGAGGAAAACTTGATCTTATTATCTGTAAACCCTAAAGGGAATACCTGATAATTTACTTTTTCTGGTTTCCCCATGATCAATGTTTTTTTGCCCTCAGATTTGATCTTTTTGATCTTCTGATAAACTCTGAATTTATGCACAACACTTGTGCCATTGTAAGCTTTTGCAGTAATATTTACATATCCTGGTCCAACAGCCTTTACTTTTCCGTTTTGATCTATGGTTGCTACATTTGAATCAGATGTTGTATAAGTGACTTCCTGAATCGTTGCATTTTTTGGAGAAATCTCAACTTTCATTTTTACAGATTTTCCAAGTAAAATTTCGGTTTCTTTTGTTTTATCAACTAGCTGTGTGACTGGATTGACACATTCCATAGGAAATTCAGAGAATTGTCCTTCAATTTCAACACGAATCTTGAATTTTCCTTTTTTCTTTCCATAAACAATTCCGTTTTGATCCACCGTTGCTATTTTTGTATTGCTTGATGAATATTTTGCATTTGAATATTTTGCATTTTTAGGAGTCATTTCAATATCCAGTGGAGTGCTTCCACCGATGTCCACATAATTTGCTCCACCAATTATAAAATATTTCATAGTTTCGCCCGGATAATTATCAAAGAAGAAATTAACTAAAGAATCTGTTGTTTTGATACCATATTTCTGATTCACTTTTGTGATCATCTGCTTCATTGTTTTGTAATTGCTACTCTTTATGTGATAGAAATCAGTTAAAAACTTCTGCACTCTTTTCTTCTGTGTTAAGTTTCTGTAATAAGAATAGATATTATCTGCCAGATCATCATCTGAAATAAAAAATTCATCAATCGCAGCATAAAATTCTGGATTTTCCGGATATGATACATGTTTTTTGTAGTCATTTCTTGATGAATTACAAATAACACCTTTGACTAGCTGATATACATTTACATTTCCTGCATTTGTTCTTATGATTTCTGCATATTGCAAATCGGATAATGATTGGTCTTTTTCATTGCAATAATCAACAAATTCATCATCTCCATCTTTCAGATAATTCAAAATATGTTGGTTCTTATCTCCACCATACCCATTTGCGTATGTTTCTAACTTCTTAAGTTTTCTCGTATATTCTGTGACTGACATTTGATTCGTTTCAGCTCTGATTTTATCAGGAACCATCACACTTTGTGTAATACACAGAATACTTAGTAACACAATAAATATTTTCTTCATGATTTTCTCCTTTTCTATATATTCTCAATACAAATATGAGAGAAATTAAAAGAAAACATTTTCACATATAAAAAAACGACCTCTTAATGTTCCATTAAGAAATCGTTCTTTCATAAAAATAATAATCTACTTTATCTTGATTTTATCTGCCTCATTCTTTATTCCTTCACGCTCATAAACAGGATCATTTTTGCTCCAAAATTTTTCAATATCAAAATTATGTTCTTTTAATTTTTTATCCAAATTCGTAATGTTTTTAATATCTCTTTTATAATTTGTTACAGATTTACTACTTGTTAATTCCTGTGCACTCTTAATATTACAACTTCGAACCAACTCTTCTTCCAAATTTTTAACCTGCGTAATACATATTATTTCTTTAACATTACTAGAATTTTTTAAAATTTCGATATTCTTTTTTACCTTATCTACTTTCCCAGTATCTGTATCGAAGACTAAAATCACCGTTGTATTTTCTTTTATCGTGATAAGTCGAGAATTGGTTAGTACATTTTCAACAACATTGAATACACGAGCTATTCCAGGTATGATTAATTTCATATCTTTCTTTAAAGTATCAACAACCTTCTTGTCATCTTCTCCTTCAACATAATATAAATAGTGCTTTGTCGCCATTTTTTTATCCTCTTTTCTTTATGATACGATATCATATACAGAATCTACACTCGGTGCTGTGCAAAATAAATCGTTTTCGACCGCAGATCGCAAAGAGTCAGTATTCCTTTTTAATATTTCATTTGCACAAATGCACTTGATTGGGTGCTCATCATCATATATATCTTTTTTCATAAATGTAAAAGAATGTTTTGGTAAGTTCAAATCTAAAATGTCCGTATTATGAGTCGTAAAAAATAACTGTTCATTTGGTCCAAGGCTATCTATCATAATTGCTAAAAATGCCTTTTCTATTTCACTATGAACAAAAGAAAATTTCTCATCACAATAATAAAATTGGTTTCTATTTGTTAAGATAGCTGCAACAATATTTGCAATTTCTATTCCGGATTTTGTACCGCTTGATAAAATACTTTCATTTACAATAGACCCTTCTTGTACAATTACACTTTTTGATCGCATCCGTATTATATAAGAGTCTTCAACAGTGTCCATTTCCTCAACTCCAATTATGGATGGATCTAATGCCTTTAATGTTTTTTCTAGCACTTTAAGATAAACTGTTTTAAAGTCGCCCTTAGGAAATTTAAATTTGTCTTTTCTTTCCGGGTAGACAAACAGCCAGTATAAATTGCTTAGCTTTTCCAATTCATTGACATAATCTGTTTTGTATTCCGCTTTTTCCATTTTTGTATTCAGACGTTGTTTACAACTTTCATAGCTATCATTTTTGTTTATATTCACTTGTTCAACTTTCAACATGATGTTTTTATCTGTGTATCTACCTTCAAAAGACGGCTGTATTACAATTTGTATAGAATTTAAAATGAGCTCATTTAACACAAAATCCATTGAAAAGAACGCTTTTTTATTTGTATCACAAATATTTTTCAATAAAAGAGAAATTTCTTTTCTTTCCATAAAATTAAAAACAGACATTAGCATCTGACCAAACGAAGTTTTTCCAGTTGCATTTGCACCCATTAAAATATTGACCTTTTTATATCTAAAATTTGGTCTTTCTGATAAATATTCATCTTCTATATACGAATTTACAATTTTTTTAGGATATGACATATTCATATGAAAATTTTTAAATGCATAAAAATTGTCTATCCTTACATCCATAACTATCATTTTCAACATCCCCCTAGTTTTAATTTCGCAATTCACGAACTAATCACTCCTTTATTATACAAAATTTTAAAAAAAATTTCAATTACATGTCATATTTTTATTATGCGCAATGAAGCATTTTTATTATAAATATGATATTATTTTGTTTTAAAATATTTTCACATATAAAAAAAAACAGGACAATTTTCTGTCCTGTCTTAAACTATTTATTTCCATAAGTTTTTTGATATTGTTCTTCTAATTCTTTAATATTTAGATCGATCAGTCCATGAGGATTCATTTCCTGTCCACATTCTTTACAAACTGCAATTGTTTCCAGGTAATCAAATGGGGTTCCTTTGATCTTTGTTATTCTTTCCGCTTTTCCCCATAGGATATCTGTTTTCTTTCTACAATTGATACAAAAATCCTTTTTTATTTTTTGCATATGATTTCTCCTTTTTATTCACTACTTATTCCTTCAAATTCAGACAATTATTGTTGATATTCAGTTATACATCCATAGCAGTTGTGATGTCCGTAATTCAATACATTTCATTGCTTCTTTCTGCAGTTCTATTAATATTCAAAAAAAACTGCAACAATTTTAACAGGGCCGGAAACAGTTTTCCAATACATTTATTTGTTATTATTTTTCGATTATTCATTTTCATCATCAAAAGCATTTTTTACGATTCTTTCAACCTCTTGTTTTTGTTTCTCATTCAATTTTGATATGAATTTTGCGTTTTCCATTGATTCTTTGTATATGAGTTTTCCTTCAGATGAAACATTTAATAATTCAATTTGTTCTATTGCTTGAAATCCATATTGAGTTGCCAAAAGAACAAAACTACGATTAAAAAACGGAAAAGAGTATTGATCAATTCCTTCAAAATCAACAGATATTTTTTCTTTTTTATATAATGTGGAATCTAATTTTATTTTAAGCTTGGTTCCATTTGTTTTTGATGCTGCATTATTTGCAAATGATTTTAATTTTATAATCATGATGGAGCTCCTTCACTAATCCATGTTTACAATTTCATCTATTGTTACATTTAACGCTTTCGCAATCTGTTTTACTGTTTGAATCCTTGGATTTTCTACTTTTCCATTTAAGATCTTTCCAAGAAGAGAATCTGAGATTCCAGTCTCTTTGGAGAGCCGATAAATACTCATATTTTTTTCTTTCATAAGATCTTTTATTTTTCTTGTATTCATTACACATACCTTCTTTCTTCTTGTGTAGCGGCACAAATGACGTTATAATATATTTGGGATGTATAAATATCAATTAAAGAGGAGAATTATTTATGTCTATGTTGAATTTGCGTCATTTAATTGACGACATGAAAGCAAATCTTCGGGTTATCACTGCATTTGATTTTTCATATAAAGGGAAAAATTATGTTGTTGTGTGCGAAGACATTTCCAAGCAACCAGATGAGGAAAAGCCGAAGAAATATAAGTATTATATAGCAAAATTAACTTTCATTGATTATAATGATGAATCTCGCACATTAACCGTATTAGCTAATACAAAATATTTTGATGGAGTTAGTACAGCGCAATTTCGAGCATTTTTTGGCATTGAATACGGGAATAATTTAGGAGACATATTTCAACAATTTTATTCATATTTCTCTAAGTTTATTCCAGAACAGGTGCCAAAAAATCTAAATAAGACACAAACGAGCTCATGTGTAAAACAGTTGAACCGGAAAAAGGGTGAAACCGATGGACAATATTGTTTCAATGTTTTTCGTAATGGAAAAGATTCAAAACAACGACAAAAACATCGTTCTTGTTATAATGCTGATAAAGCAAGACTTCTACGCCCAACTTTGTTTAATCATTTCAAAAATGATTCAACAATTAGTTTTTGCTTTACAACTGATAAATCGAAAGAAAAGAAAGATCCAGAACTCATTCATATTTTTGCTGAGAGGGAGAAAAATTAATCTTCCTCTTCCATTTTAATATCTCCAATAATATTCATGTCATTATAATACATTCCTCTTCTTACAGATTCTTTCAGGATGTTTTGATTATACTCATGGCCAACAACCTTCATTTCAAATGATACTTTGTAAGTTATTGGATTACAACATTGTTCTTGTAATTCTTTTCTTACCGCTTGATATTCCGACTTATCATAATTTTTGATAGCTTCTTTCAGCTGTTCTTCGTCATATTTTGCAGCTAATTCTAATGCAGCTTCTTCCTTATATAATGCCTGCTTAATGTAATATAATGGATACGATATGACCAAATGTTCTAATTCCAAATTTTTCTCTTTTTTTTTCAATTCAGAATCTTCAAATTCTTCATGATGAAAAGTAAAATCATACAGTTTTGACAGCGATGCAATGAATCCCCTTAAATAGTTCTCTGCATCTTTAAAGTATACATATTCTTCTTCTCTAGAGTCATCATTCAATCTTACTCTGTTCAGTTCATCGTCTTCTATTAAGAAAAGACGGATATTAGTAAAATAATCCTCCATTTCGTTTAGCTGATTTTGAAATTTCTTCAGAAATCTCAGATCCAAGTAATTCCTTGGAATTGCTGGCTTTTGTGTATTTACGTTTTCTGTAACATTTTCCTTAAAAGTATCCTTTTGTTCATTCTTTACATTTTCTTCAATCTCATCAAAATACTTTTCAATTCCGCCAATGTTTTTGATATGTTGTATCATCTGTTCTGCTTCTTTCATATCATCTGCATCAGATATTGGTTCATATGAGAAAACCGCATTTGGATCCTCATGATATGTAGAACATTTCATAATTTCTAAACAATCAGTTTCTCTATTTTGAACGATCAAATATTTTTTCATCACAAAACTCCTTTTATTTTAAATATGAGTTTTTTTATCCAAAATATTTTTCACATATAAAAAACAGAGAAGAAAGATCTCCCCTGCTTTGAATTTTGGAGTATTGAATTGTTATGTTCAGATTAGAGATATTTTTTGAACTCTTCCTCTGACATATTTGCTTTTTTTGCTGCAATATCCAATGGAATTGTTCCATCTTTTACTAAATCAACAAGCGTTTCTAATTTACTTTCTCTCTTAACTTCGTCTAAGATTTCGCACATTTGATTAACTCCTTCCTTTTTCTCCTTAAAGAAACTAACTCGTTCGGCTAAGACTTTATAATTCATTTCTTCGCCTTGTTTACACCAAAAGTCTTGCATTAACTTTCCAAGCTTTGTTTCATCCTGAATTGACGAATTCACATATATGATATGTGCTTCATCTTTAAACTTTTCTCCTGTTTCTTCAATTGTTCGATCAATATGATAAATCGGTAATCCATTGCCAAGAACATCATTTTTCGTAATGAAGATGATATATGTCTCTTTTAATTGGCTATACTTATCTCCTGCCTCTGTGATATTTGCATCCAAAAGACTACTGTTGTATCTCGCTCTTTTAGGATCTGCACCGGCATCATCATTCTGCACTTCAATATTGTATATGACATTTTTACTGTCATGTGCAAGAATGTCTGTGCGAATGGAACGTCCCTGCAGATTTTTAATATCCAGTTGACAATTCACATGATCAACAACCAGGTCATCTCGATCAAGAATGATCCTGAGTACGAGTTCTGTACATTTCTTATCTTCAAATACTTTGTTCATGAAAGTATCGTCCATAAGACAGAACTTCTGAATTTTAGACTGATATTTGCGATACCGTTCTTCAAAATCCCTTTCCATCTTTCTTCCTTTCCTTGATTATATCCCTTTTCGAGATAAAGCACAATCAGGAAAAACTATGGAATTTTACTACTCCTATTCTCCTTTCTCCTGATCGTCATTTCTTGTTACATTACAAATATGACGGATGAGGAGAATGATAAATTTCTACTTGGAAAATTAACATTCACTTTAAATATGAGTTTTCAAGAATTTTATATATAAAAAATATTTTTTCTCAAAAATCTCCTATTTAAAATGAAAAGAAAAATGATCCGAACGAATTCTTAAGCATAATACTTAAGAGAAAACGTCCGGATGCTCATTATTAAGTTTTATTTATCCCATTTTGGATAAACGTTTATGTTGATATCACAGTTTTTATTCTTTTCGACTGTGACAGTTGTATGTGGAATTAGGAGTCGGTGATTTGTCATCGGCTCTTTTCTGTGGAGCACCCGAACTTTTTCTTCTCAATTCAAATATGCGATTTGAGAAAATTAATCTGGAACTGAAAGGAATTTTCATATTTTTGCACAAAAAAAAGAAGAACAGACACTGTATCTGCTCTCCTCTTATGTTTGGTCCTTGAAAGGCCAAACCAAAACTTGCAACTTTATCTTACCACATTTTGCCAAGAATCTCAATCCTTGTAATCTCCAACAGTAAATTCATAGGTGTATTTAACCGTAGGATGATCACTTTCGTTGTTCTTTAAAACCTTTTCAAGATAACTCCAGCGATCAGCTTTTCTCCAAATGCTGTCTTTTTTCAAAGTATACATGTATTTGTAACTAATAAATCTTGTTGTTTTTTTATTTGCTAAGTTATAAGGATCCCCTGTTGTGATATAAACTTCTGGTTTAGAAGTTGCTGTTTTTCCACCACTATCTGTAACTGTAAATGTGATAATGTGACTTCCCTGATCTTTAATATCATTTAAAGTCAAAGGATTCGGATTTACCAGTTTTGGTGTTAATTTGATCTTATTTGCATCATCTTCAATATCACTTGCAAAAGCATTTGTTTTGATCTCATTTAAGATCTCATCTCCTCTTTCAGCTAATTCTTCCACTGTATAGGCAAGATAATCAGATTTTAAGACAGGTGGATTATTGTATTTGACACGCACATATCCTGTTTGTTGCACTGTATTTCCGCCAGTATCTGACACTTCATATGTGATTTTAATATCAACATATTCATCTTTATTCAGATGATTAAAATAAGTATCAAGTTTTGATGTTTTGGATGGATTTAAAACAGTTGCTGGTTTATAATTATCCTTTTTGCTTGCAGGATATTCGATCTTTGCAACTCTCATGCTGCTTGTTAATTCATTTTCTTCGCGATCCCATGCTTTAACCAATCCGAGAAGATCAGAAATTGTGACCTTATCATTTTCGACATATTCTTTTAATGCATTGTTTGACACCTTATCAGAATATTCAAATTCAAAATAATCTTTTTTATATTCAGGTTTTTCTTTGATTTTTCCATCAAAATCCGGTTTTTTTGTCTGTTCTGATCCATCTGAATTTTTAGCTGGATATATAAAAGGTTTATAATCCCACTGTGCATAATTTGTATCGACTGGAATTGCAGCATGTGCAGCACTCATAGGGACACACATCAAAACACTCAGGCTTAAACAGGCACAAGCAATCACCTTTCCTCCAATTTTTCGTAATCGCATTTTCTGCGGCCTCCTTTCTGAAAAATAGTATTACAATATAAATATGAGATATTTGGGGAAAGATAATGAAATTATCTTTTGTCCTATCTCTCATATTTATAATGAATCAAGTGATGAGTAGAGAAAATCTTATATATGACTTTCTAACTCATAAAAATCTTTTACATTAAATATGAAAGATTTAACAAATCCGAACAAACTCTTGGAAAAGAGAATGTCCGGATGCTTGGTTATTAAGTTTCTATTTGATCAACGACTATTCTTTATCACGTGTCACGTTGATCACAATATTACAATTTGCGTTATCATGGATTGTAATATTTACTTTATTATCTGAGCCAGAAGGTGGGATTTCTTTCTCAGAATTATTTTGAGTCAATGTCTTGCAAGCATTGGCTCTTTTTTTAATATATAAAGGCTCGTCTTTCTTTTCTTCCTTCTGATTATTTATATCATACAAACATTTTAATATATCAATGATTCCATTCATGATCTGTACGATCTTATATACGAATTCCAAAATTTCTTTTGTGTTCATCGCGGATACCTCCAATTTCAGGCAGCATCCGAAAGTTTCTTTCAATATACAATATGAGAGAATTTTCTCGAGATATTTTTCATATATAAAATAAGTTTTAGATTAGTATAGTTTTGTACAAAAAAAGAGAGGATACACTTAAGATCCTCTGAACTATATTATCTTGTTTTATGACCTTCCTATTTTCTGACATATTTCTAAGTAGTTATCAATGTTTTGATGAAATATTCCTTCTAATTCTCTTATATCTCTTCCATGAAAATACAAAGAATCAGAGATTCCAATAACTTCTCCAACAAAGATCCGATCATCTGGATCATAGAATACTCTGGCACGATATTCATTATATTCGGACAAGACTTGTGTTGTATATTCCTCAATTTCTCCTTTTTCTGCTTCCAGATATTCTCCTTTTGTTGGAAAATCTAGTTTGTCGATTGTTGCATTGTCGTATATATTACAACTTCTTTTTCCATTTCTCTCCTGGATCACATAATATGTCTTGGATTGATCGTACAGTTCATACAAAGAAATCTGATCATATATCATTTGAATCAATGATTCTTGTGTTATTTTTGCAAGTATCCAACGAAGTTCTTCTCTGGTATCGCAAAAAGTAGCAATATACAATTCTCCATTTTCGTCAATACAAGAGAAAAAGATAGGATATTTAGTTTCGAAAAACACATGATCCATGAAAAAAGTCTTTTGATTATCTTTGTAGAAAAGTTGTTTTTGCATTGTTTCTCCTTTCATACTTTTTGATGTATTTTAAGTAGTTTTGAGAAATTATCTACGGGATTTCCGTTTTTAATTTGATTTTTTGCTGTAATTTTCATCAAATATAAGTTGTTTTAGAGATTATCTACAAATTTTTCGTATTTAACGCAAAATCCCGTTTGCAATCTCCATCAATCTTTCTTCTCGTTTGTCCCTTCTTTTTTGGTTTTGAACCAACTCATTTAGCCTGCCTTCTCTGACGATAATTTTCTTTTGATACACAACTGTTTCTCCTTCCAACACTACAAAAACAAAACTTTCCTCTAAATCTACTCCGATATGACCAAAATTATGTTGTGTCAAGTAGAAGACAGCATCCAGAAATCCATCTTTTTGTCCGATTTTCCTATAGTGGCTCATATCAATATTCTGAATCACAAAATTTCTTCCATGTTTTAAGATTGCAGCTTTCAGATCATTGTCTTTTGGAATCAATTTTCCATACATCGGATAGGACGGTTCTGCATACAATAATATATAAGGAAGATTCTTACAATTAATATCCCGGTAATTCCACCCTTCATTGTTTTTCCAATTTCGTAATAATACTTCGGCAAAATAATAGCTGATATATAGCTGTAGACTTTCTTCCAGGATTTCTATGATCAGATCGAAATGCTCTTTCATCTGCTGATACAAATATCTTGATTTAGAATCAGTTGGGAGAATTTTCTTATTGTATATCTCTTGATTTGGTCCCTGATAAGCACATTTCAAGAAATCTTTTTCCTTATATATTTTTATGTTTGAAAAATCGCATGTAGTATTTCTTTTTTCTTTACAAACGCCAATGATCTGAATCTGATTTTCACGAATTGGACATGTTGTTTTGTATACTTCCATTCCGTTAATACCTCCCATTGATTTTCGACCACCATTCCTGTGGTAGTTTTGGAACCGCTTCTTCTTTTTCTGCGATTGCAAGACAAGAAAGAATGGTTCTTAAACCTATGGAAAATTCATGGTCTTTATCTTTCATTAAAAATAAGTAATCTTCTCCGCATTCTTGACAATCTGTATGGTCTTTGATCCCATCACCGCACAGATCTACTGTATTTTCTAGAGTTTCTCTTATTCTATCTTCTTTCATTTTCTTTTCCTTTCAATTAATTATGGGTTCATATATTTTGCTGCAATATCTAATATATTCTGTCTTGGTTTCCAATTTTTGAAATGGATCAGATTTTCAAAATAATACGAATCAACTTTAACAGAAAAACGATCCAGAATGCTTTTTGGACGCGGATCGTCTTTACTGTTGTTTGGGCATGTAATTGAAAAATCTAACCATTCATTAAGATGATCATTTTTATCTACTGAATATCGATAGTTTGTTGCGACGATACGACATCCTTCATGATCTTCTACATAGACTGATCCTTTTATATTGCTTTCTCTCAGTTCTAATCCAAGCTGACGAAGATGTTTGTATATCGTTGTGTTTTTCTTGAAAATCATATGATGCAAAGAAAATCCTGAAGAACTATAGATTAAGTACCAAGGGATATTATACATTGTTGCATCAATGTAATTATAAGCTCTTTCTACAGTATAATTTTCTGCAAATTTTTCAGCCATTGCATGAGTTATATAAATTCCTGTTTCTTTTTGTAATAAGTAAATAGCTTTATCGTAATGTTCTTTCGCAATTTTATATAATTCATGTCTTTGAGGTTCATCTGTTTCTGGAACATATTCTTTAACGTAATTAGCTTTTTTTCTGTGATAAGGACAATGTTGAAATTTATATTCATTAAACTGAGCTATCCCAGGAATATTAACTCCTTTTGCATGTCTCGCATGAGGGGCAACATCAATCTTTTTAAAAACACCTAAAATGGCAACTGGGTTATTACATCTTGGGCATAATGCCAAATGCTTTTGTTTTCCATTTATTTTTTGCGTATAATTCGAATTATTTTCAACTTGCTCTTTGTATTTTTTCTTAAAATTTTTATCTAAAAAAGATAGGGTTGATTCATTATAGCTCGTGGTAAATTTGATTTCTTTCATGATATTACCTCCTTGATTGCTTTTACTCTGTTTCTTTAAATTCTATCATGAGGATATCATCTCCGTAAAGCCCAGCCATCTGTAACCACCACTTTTCATCAACTTTTGGGATTTCTTCCATTTTTTCAAGTAATTTTAAGCAGGTTAGTAAATCTTTAAAACCTACTAAAAAAGTATTATCTCCCTTTTTCATCTGAAAATAATACTGATCTCTTTCAGGAACAAATCCACCTTCTGCTTTAAATGTTTCATCATCCTGTACTGCGGTTCCTGTAAGTTTTGCTATTTTATTTTCATCAAAACATTTTTCCATTTTATTCTTCTCCTTTTTTTATACTTTTGCTCTTTTTGTTTTTGAAGTATCTCAAAATATGATTTTGAAAATCCCGCTATTCCACATATAATGATTCCTTTATTGGTTCTCATTTTTGTATATTTTTTATCCCAAAAATTCAAAACTGGTTGATTCTCTTCCTTCATATTAAAACTCCTTTATTTTAAATATGAAAGATTTAAGGAAAAATGTTTTTCACATACAAGAAAATTAAAAAAAAGAACAGACTCAATTAAGAATCTGCCCTTTCCCATCTTATTTAATTTTTACTTTCTTCACACTACTCCACTTACCATAAACCTTTGTTTTTCCAACCTGTTTGTAAGCACGAACTCTAACATAAACCGTCTTCTTCCTCTTGAGCCCTTTCACTTTGTAAGAAGTGATCGTGTATTTTTTGCGTTTTACTTTGATCTTTTTGTATTTGAACTTTTTCAGATCTTTTACTTTCTGTCCTTTAAAGTTCTTCTTGTAAGAATAGCTGATCTGGTATCCTGTGACCTGATCCTTATTCTTTAAGATATTGATTGTAAACGCTTTCTTTAATGCTTTGATCTTCTGGATCGCAGCTTTCTTTACAGAGATCCTGATCACAGGAGCTGCAGTTGTTGCAGTCTCTTTTTTTGCTGCAGTCGTTCCTGATGTAGAAGAATCTTCTGTGCTTGGTCTTGTTTCTGTCGTAGCAGGTTTTGTTTCTGTTGTTGTGGAAGATGTGGTTGGTTTTGACTCTGTTGTAGCAGTTGTCTTATCTTCCGTTGTAGGTTTGCTTTCAGTTGTTGTCGTTGTTGTAGATGCAGTTGTACCAGTTGTTGGCTTTGTTTCAGAAGTTGCAGAACTGCTCTCTGTTGTGCCAGTGGTTGGTTTTGTTTCTGTAGTCGTTGTTGTAGGTTTCTGGTCCTCGGTTGTCGTAGGAGTTTTCTTTTCGATCACAAACGTAAAGTTTAATTCATATCCTTTGTAATCTCCCATACCGATGATCATCATACTTGCAACACCCGGATCGATATTATTGCTGTATTCGATCTTGTAATCTACATTTTCCTGTAATTCTTTGTCACAGTGGCTGCATCTCATATCAGGATCGATCAGGACCGTATTTCCAGTCCATTTAAATGTTCCAAGACTTTCTCCATCCTTGTGTCCTTTAGCGTAAAATCCATTCCATCCATGCTGCTTTTCGATCGTGTAGTAGAATGTTAAACTGCTTCCCTCATAATATTCTAATCCGATCACTTCAGCTTTTGCAGTTCCTGCATCAACGTTATCAGAATAAACGATCTTGTAATCTGTTTCCTCTTTTAAGACATGTCCATCGATCGGATCGATCATATCTCCAAGTTTTATGGTCTGTGCTTTTCCTGTCCATTTCAGAGTTCCAAGATTCTCTCCGTCTTTGTGATCTTTTGCAGCAAAGCTCTTGTTCTTGATCGTATAAGTAAAGCTCATCTCATGTCCTGTATAACGTCCGATTCCGATGACTTTTGCTGTTGCAACACCCGGATTGATATTGTTGCTGTATTCTACTTTGTAATCCACACCCTCAATTAAGAATGTCTGGTTGTAGTTACTGTACATCAGTCCAATGGATGGTTTCACTTCTTCTCCAGTGTAAGCATAAGATCCCATATCAGCTCCATCTGTGTAAAGGTTGTTGTGGAATCCGCTTTCTCCATCATGATCCACGATCGCGTAAGTAAAGCTTAAAGTGCATCCATCATAATCATTTAATCCAATGATCTGTACGTTTGCAACACCAGGTTTTGTATTGTCTGAATAAACCAGTTTGTAATCCGTTCCTTCAGATAATACTTTTCCTGTCTTGTCTGTCACATTGCTGATCGGATATCTTACTTCACTTCCTGTATATTCTGCAGCTCCAAGATCTTCTCCGTCTTTATGATCTTCAAATGAGAATGTCTTATTCTTGATCGTATAAGTAAAGCTCTGTGTCCATCCTTCATAATTACGCGTTCCAATGACTTTTACAGTGACTTTTCCAGGTTCTGTACGGTCTCCTGTGTATTCTAATTCATAATCTCTGTTTTCTGCTAATGTTTCTCCACAGTGATTACATGTCAGATTTAATTCCGGTTCTACTTCATTTCCTGTCCACTCATAAGATCCAAGATCATCTCCATCTTTGTGTCCTGTCACACTGAATCCATTCCAACCATGCTGTTTTTCGATATGGTATGTATAAGTTAAAACAGTTCCTTTTGCATCTCCGATCCCGACAACTTTGACCGTTGCAGTTCCTTCATTAATGTTGTTGGAATATTCTAACTGATAATCTTTTCCTTCAACAGCTTCTGTATCTGTATTTTCAATATAAAGCGTTCCGATATCTGCCTTGATCGCTTTTCCAGTATAACGGAATGTTCCAAGATCATCTCCATCGCTGTGTTCATTTGAATAAAATGTTTTTGGGCTTAAAGTATATTTAAAGTTTAATTCATACCCAGCATATTTATTTAATCCTGTTACTTTTAATGTTCCATCACCCGGATGATCTTTATTGGAATATTCCAGCTTATAATCTGTATCCTTTGTTAGCCATTTTCCGCAGTGTTTACAAACGATCACAACAGTTGGAAGATTTCCATTTTCTTTCCATCTAGACCATTTATAAGTTCCGATATGATCGCCGTCCTGATACGCATTATCATTAACAGCAATTCCATTCCATCCACAATCTTCTTCAATCTCAAAATTAGCGGTCCGGTCAACTCCTTCATAAGCGCCCATACCGACAATTTTGACCGTTGCAGTGCCGACATTTACATTGTTTTTATATTCCAGTTTATAATCTGTTCCTTCTTTTAATTCCTTATTGCAGTCATTACAGTAAACTTTCAGATCTGGTCTTACTTCTTTTCCTGTCCAGTTATATCCTGAATACAGATCATCAATTCGATATCCCTGTTCTCCATGCTTATGATATTCCACATTTACAGAAGTTTTAGCTGTCATTCCCTCAAAAGCACCGATTCCCTTAATTGTCACATCTACTTTTCCAGTCTTTTTGTAATCAGAGACAATGACTTCATAATCTTTATCTCTTTCTAAGTTATTATGACAATCTGCACAGGTTACATCAATGCTTTTTTTAATGTTGTCTAAAAGATTCTCTGTTTCCCACCATTCTTTATAAACGATTGTTTTCTGATCTGCTGTTACATCAATCCCTGATCCTGTCTGTGTTAATTTGCAAGTTGCTGTATGATCTCCTGCAGTTGCAGTAATGGTTGCAGATCCATGTGCATTTGCTTTTGTAGTGACCACACCATTGCCATCCACAGTTGCAAGATCTTCATTTGAACTCTTAAAAGTTACCACATCGGTACAATCATCTTCGGATAATTTTGCGATCAGATGAATTTCCTGTGGTTCTCCTTCACATTTGAACGTATCAGAGGTTCTGTTGAGAGTGATGGATGTTGTTTTCTTTTCTGGAAGGACAGCAGTTTCATTAGGCTCTGCATCATATAGATACATTACATATTTTTTCCAATGTTGATCAAACTCATCTTTTAAAGCAGCGGTTTTAAATTTAACTGTTTTTGCTGCAAAATTTGCAGTTCCTGCATTGGCGCCATCTTCTGTTCTTGAATAAACACAAGATAATCCAAAAGCCGGCATTTTATTTCCATAAACCTCAATATCCAGTTTTGTAGTTGGGCGAGTTACAACATGTTCAAAAGCTTCGACACTAGATGGAATGATAATTTTATTACAAAAATCAGCAATTTCAATATTATTATTTTCATCAAGATATTCTGCATATGTAGAAATCCCAGCAAGGCCTATAGCAGTAATGTCTTCATCAAATTTTAATGTTCCATTATGTTCTTCTGAATACTTTTTTTGCTGCTGAATTGGATAGCCAAGTAGAATCTTACCTGTTAATACTCTTTCTTCTGTTTTATTATCCGCAAGCTGGACTAGTGCATTTATTCTAGATGAATATAATTTTCCATCTTCTACATAAAGATGATTGTTATTTTTTTCTTTTTCTACATAATTTTCTAATCTTCCACATGCCGCGAAATAATTGGATCCAATTCCAAATCTTGATTCAAAATTTGTGTTTTTTCCAATATATACTGTTTTTAGTCTTGGGCAATTTGAAAACATTTGAACCCCATCCATGTTACTAATATTGCTTAAATCAATATCTTCCAATCCTGACTGTCTGAACGTATACCATCCAGTCAATTCCGTTACGTTCTTCAGATCAATATGTTTTAAAGCAGCTGTGTACTTAAATGTTTCATATCCATCAATCTTTGTCAGACTCTTGGACAGATCTACATTTGCTAATTTTGTGCAGTAATAAAACGCATATTCATCTAAAGCAGTCACGTTATCGTTCATCTGCACGTTTTCAATGTTGGAATAAGCAAAAGCTCCGTTCCCAATGGATGTGATATTTTTACCGAAGACTACCTTTTTAACCGTTTTGTTGCTCATAAAAGCACCTTCTGGGATCTCTTTGATCGTATCTGGAAGGACTAAAGTATCTTTCTCTAAAGCACAGGGAACTTTTGTCAGCATTTCTGTTTCTTCCTTATTGTAAACGATACCATCTTTGACCGTCAGATATTTTGCTTTTTCAGGATTTGACATCTCATATCCTTGAAATGTGGCGTTATTTCTTGTATCTAGAAAACCACTGTCATAATAACTATGATTAGATGGACAAGCTCCGAATCCTGAGCCGATCTCTTTTAAAGTGGATGGGATCGTTAATTTGACCATATCCGTGGAAGATGAAGCTCCCATACAGCTTTCTACACCCTCTGGGACAATGACATGTTTTGCTGTTGTATTGTGAAATAACGCTGATTTTACCTGATAGGTTGTTCCGTTTAATGTAACCTCAGATGGATATGTCAGTTCATCATTGATCTCATAAGTCTGCACTTCATCCAGATAATTGACTTTCGGACTTCCATTTTCATAAATAACCCCATTCACATAATCTGCAGATACTTCTCCTTCAGCAGTGATAATGTATTCATATCGGATACGGTGTGTTTCATCTACATACTGATCCTGAGTAAACTGATATCCAACCTCTCCCTCTTTGGCGTCTTTATTGACCGTTGCTTTTTTCAGATTACTTTCTTTTGCATTCGTATCCTCTTTGATCAGTCCTTTTTTCTTTGCAAGCTTTAGTCCTTCTTCCGGACTCATTGCATTGATCTGCTGCATGATCTTTGCGCGTTCTTTCTTGTTTAATACAGTAGCTGATGATGTAATTTTCTTTGCAGCTGCTACTTTTACGGTATCTGCCATCACTGGAACTGCAGGGTAGATCCCCTGTAACGACATCATAACTGCCAGTCCAAATGGCACAACTTTTCTTAATTTACGCATACTTTTTCTCCCTCCGTATGTTCAAACCTGTTTTTTGCATCAGGTTATTGAGTCTTTTTTTAATCTTTACATAATAAATATGAGAGATTTTTATTTTTTTATTTTTCACATATAAAAAAATGGACTTCCAAAACAGGAAGCCCGTGGTTGTTATTATATGAGATTAATTTTACTCCCTTATGGAGTATTTTAACAGATTTTAAATGAAAAATAAATTATTTAATAAATAAAACTTTGGAGTAATTGAATAGCATATGGAATATTGAAAATCCAACAAAAAATTATGATTAAAACAAAAATTCCATAAACAATATTAAGTACAATCATGTATTTAGGATACAAAATTTTCTCATCTTGTTTTTTTGTTATTTCCATAATGAAACGCGTTAATACATAAATGAGATTTGTTAATGCAAAAGCAAGTATAATGGAAATTAAACTAATTCTATATATGCTTGCTTTTGCGATATTCTGCAATACTGATGTAGAAAAGGCAATTCCACCAGTAAAAGCCAACACGATTGATGCAAAAATACCAAGAATGGTAATATATTGCTTTTGTATATCGTCTGCTTTTTCTACTGCGTCTTCCATGTGTTCTACATTTCGTTCAATTTCTGCCAATGCATCTGAAACATTATCTAATTGCATTTGTGTTCCCACTTCTACTTGTTTTGAATAATTTAATCGAGAAATCTCCAAATTAATATGATCATACAACTTATTAATTTGCTTTTCAATATTAATTATTTTACCATTATTGTCTTTGTTCATTGGATGATACCCCTTGCGGATAATATCCATATTTTGAGATAAAACTTCAAAATCTTCAAGATCTATTTGTTTATCTATAATTGAGATCACAGAAAATATGTCTGAATAAAAATGTCGAAAGCTTTCGTTATTTCCAACATAAATACTTTCTAATTCCAAATATATCTTTTTCTTTTCTTTTGTTGAATGCAACTCCGTTTGAGATGACGATAGTTTTAATAACAAATTTTTGAATTTTTCTCGTTTTTCCTCATATTTTTCTATATTCACTTTTTTACCCTTTTGTTTTAATCAATTCTTTAGGAATAATTCTTTTATCCCCTAACCCATTCCTATATGTGATATACCAAGGCTTTCCTTTCGCATGTGTTTCATAAACCAAATCCCATGGATATTTTTCACGTTTATCTTCTATAATTGGATCCATTTTTTTAGTGTCATCTACATCTATAACAATATCATATTTTAAAGTAATTGTAGTAGATCCATGGCCACAAAACAGAAAATAAATATCTGGAACTACTGGGCCAAACTTCCACGCATACATATCATCTGAAAATAGTGGGCATCCATATTTTACAAGATACTCTTTTTGTAAATAATACAATATCTTTTGTAATTGCAGGTTACTGATTGCTTTTTTCTCACAGGTACATTTATTGATAATGTATTTTGCGATATCTAATGCTTTATATACTTTACTATTCATAATATAAACTCCTTTCTCTATATAATTTGAGAAGGCAAGCCTCTTTTATTTTATTATATTCTACTTCTTAAAATAACACAATATTTTCTTTATTATAAATATGAGATTTTAAACCAATTATTTTTTTCATATATAAGATCTTTCACACAAAAAAAAGAACAGACTCAATTAAGAATCTGCCCTTTTCGTTTTTTCTAGTTTTGGATCATTGTGTCTTCAAGACGTCTATATCCTCTCAGCTCATTTTGCATTGCGCTGTGATTTGTTTTAAATCCTTCTGGGTGAATATATTGATTGTATTCAGTACTTCCTGTACGGACTTTATACTTATAAGCATCCTTACCTACGCTCCAGTCTTTATAAACGCCGCTGTCGTTTTTAAAGTTGTTTGTACGTAAGTTGACACTTTCATCCTGTCCCTGTGTCTGATTTGCTACAGAACCTGTGACAGTAACACCTTTGATTGCTGGTTGATTTCCATCATACTTCACTGTGTAAAGCTGAACCCATTTTGCATATAAAGTAACTGTCTGACCATTTTGATCATGATAATATGCATCACCCGGATTATAAAATGTTCCGGATCCGTCTTTTCCAGTTGTCCATCCTAAGAACTTATATTCATTTCTTGTAGGAACTTTCGTAGCTACATTCATACTCTGTCCATAAGTCTTCTTCTGGTCAGTTGGAACACTGTTCTGATCTCCACCATTTGCATCATAATGTACGGTATGAACCCAAGGAGTCCATATTGCATATAATGTAACGGTTCCACCATTCTGATCATGATTGTAATTGCCTTTCACTTCATAGGATGTTCCGGTTCCATCAGCTTTGGTGTTCCATCTTACGAAATTATATCCGTGTCTGGTTGGCTTTTTATCACTCAGAATCATTGCCTGATCAAATATCTTTGTCTGATCGGTTGGAACACTGTTCTGATCTCCACCATTTGCATTATAATGAACGGTATGTTTCCATGCTGTCCATTGAGCATATAATGTAACTGTATTACCATTTTGATCGTGTTTATACTCAGCACCAGATGCATAAGCAGTTCCTTTTCCATTCTTTTGTGTATTCCATCCATTAAAGATGTATCCATTTCTTGATGGCTTTGTACTGCTGATCATAAGCTTTTCATCAAATGTCTTTGTTTGATTACCTGGCATATTTGTTACCGTCTGGCTAGAAGAACTTGAATCAACATTTTTGTCATATGTGACAGTGTGTTTCCATGGTGTCCATTGAGCATATAATGTGACAGTTCCACCATTTTGATCATGTTTATATGCAGCACCGGATGCATAAGCAGTTCCTTTTCCATCTTTTTGTGTATTCCATCCATTAAAGATATATCCATTTCTTGATGGCTTTGTACTGCTGATCGTCTTTGTTATATCAAAAGTTTTCGTATCATCTTCTGGCATATTTGCAACGGTCTGACTAGATGAACTAGCAGGAACATTCTTATCATAATGAATGGTATGTTTCCATGCCGTCCATTTTGCTTTCAATGTGATCACAGATCCTTTTGCATCAGGATCATAAGATAATGTAGCTCCCGGCTGATAATCAACTGCTTTTCCATTGATCTGAGCCTGCCATCCATTGAAGATGTAACCATTTCTGCTTGGCTTATTACTACTTAAAGTCAGATTAACTTCTTCTGTCTTTGTCTGATCTGCTGGCATATTGCTGACAGTCTGACTAGATGAACTAGCAGGTACATTCTTATCATATCTCACAGTGTATTTCCATGGTGTCCAGACTGCATATAAAGTAACAGTTCCACCATCACTGTCTCTATTGTAAGAATATTGACTACCTGGCTGATAAGCAGTTCCTGTTCCATCCTTATTTGTTGTCCATTTTACGAATGTATAACCGATTCTGGTTGGAACATTAGACTGCAGAGTCAGATTCTGATCATAAATCTTTGTCTGATTTCCTGGCATGTTTTTTACATCTGTCTTCTTAGAGTTTGCTGGAACATTTTTGTCATATGTGACAGTATGTTTCCAAGCGGTCCATTTTGCATATAAAGTAACAGTTCCACCATTCTGATCATTTTTATATTCAGCACCCGGCTGATATACAACATTTCCATTTGCTGATGTACTCCATCCAGCAAAATTATAACCTTTTCTGGTTGGTTTATTGCTGCTGATCATCAGTTTTTCATCAAATGTCTTTGTCTGATCACCTGGCATGTTACTAACAGTTGTTGTACCTGTTGGAGCATTTGTTGGAATATTACTGTTATAATGAACCGTATGTTTCCAAGGTGTCCACACTGCATATAATGTGATACTTGCTCCATTGGAATCAAGATCTTTTGTGAACCTAGATCCTGGTTTATATTCCACAGAACCATTTGCTGATGTACTCCATCCAGCGAATATATAACCATTTCTCTTAGGAGTCATACTACTTAAAGTAACATCGATCTCCTGCGTCTTTGTTTGAGCTGCTGGCATATCTGTTACCGTCTTACTAGAAGACGTAGATTTTACATTCTGATCATACTTGATATTGTATGTCCAAGGAGTCCATTTTGCATATAGATTTACGGTTCCACCATTCTGATCTGCTGCATAATTACTTCCAGGATTATATTTTGTTCCAGTACCATTTGACTGAGTATACCATCCTGCGAAAGTATAACCTTTTCTGGTTGGAACAAGATTACTGATCGCCATAAACTGTCCAAATGTTTTTGTCTGATCGACTGGCATATTGGATACTGTCTGACTAGTAGAACTTGTTGGAACATTTTTATTATAATGAAGAACATGTTTCCATGGTGTCCATTGAGCATATAATGTTACCGTTCCACCATCCTGATCATGTGTATATGTAGCACCAGCCGCATAAGCTGTACCATTTCCATCTGCCTGAGTATTCCATCCTAAGAATGTATAACCATTTCTAGTAGGAACACCAGAGCTTAATTTGATATCAACATTAGCTGTTTTACTCTGAGATGCAGGAATTCCTTTTACAGAAGTATCATTTTTTGCATTTGCATCATATCTTACTGTGTGTTTCCAAGGAGTCCATTGTGCATTTAAAGTAAAGTTACCCATCTGCATAATTCCTTTAAACCCACTTGCAGATTGTGTCACACTAGTAGGAGCATCACCATCATTATTATCCATTGTTAGTTTATAACCGGCAAAATTATGTTTACTTCTTGTAGGTGCTCCAACACTAATCTCTTCTCCTGGATACTTGCTAATTGTAAAATCTTTTGTGCTTCCATTATAGGATCCACCGTTTAATTTCACAGTTGCTGTATATTTTTCTTTTTCCCATTGAGCGTATAAAGTAACATTTCCACCATCCTGATTCACATCATAAAGATCACCAGGCTGATATATCTTTCCACTTCCATCCTCTTTTGTATTCCATCCTAAGAATTTACATCCTTTTTTGACTGGAGTTGCAGAGTTGATATAGACATTACTGCCTGTGTATTTTTCTCTGGTTGGGAAATAAACTTGTGAATTATTAACTAATTTAAACTTCTGAGAAGCTGTTCCATTTGGAGTATACTGTTGAAGTTTTACATTATCATTATCTTCTCCATTTGGAATATCCAATGCTTTATCAGTATATTTATTGCAGATTGTCACATATCCATCTCCAGCATCTTTAAAATACCAAAGAAAATCGGATTGGTTTTCATTTGCAGCATTTAACTGTGTCCACATTTCAACGGTTTGTCCACTTAAATCACCAGGACCATCTCCTGAAAGATTCAGCGCTTTTCCATTATATTTGTTGATAATGTAATAGTATGGTGTATTTTTGTAACGTTCAAACGTCCAGATACATTGTTTCGCATTTGCTCCATATCCTTGGAAGGTACATACTTTTGCTCCATTTTCTGCAGAACAATCATAATCATGGAGATAACGAGATGAATTTAATCCAGACTGGATAAAATAATCTCCATTATCGACAATCTTATAGTTATTTGGATTATCAGTTGATTTTACGCTATCTAAAGATCCACCCTGTGCATCATAAGACAATGTAGAGTGTAATGGAATCCAACGTGCTGTTAATTTAATATCACTGTCTCCCATAGCGATCTTAGTCATTGAAACATCATTTCCTGTGGTTTCATCTGTGATTTTCAGTCCTTGTAGCCAGAAGCTTATATTTCCTGTCAATCCTTTCAGATTACTTGTCCAGATTTCAAACCTGGCATCATTTGTAGTGGTATCAAAAGTACGTTCCATACTAAATTTTACCCATTTACCAGTCCATCCTTCTGATATTCCCCACATGCAATGTTTCCAGTCATTGGAAGAATCTCCATGATAGAAATTTAAAGCGAAACTTCCGCCGCTTGGTCTTTCACTAATCCAGACTTCTCCACTGATCTTATATGTGTGTCCTGCTTGTGCAGTATATGTTGGGAACGAAATGCAGTTATAATTATCAGTAGCAGAGTCTATTCCCCGCCATACATGATTCGTTCGATAATAGCCACCATCGGGGGCTTCATTTAAACTCACATTCCCATCATAACTTCTGGAATATGTTCCTACATTTTCTCCATGACTTGTTGTCCAACCTGTGTTGGAAGCATAAGACTGATAACTTTCATTTGATTTCTCATAACCACCAAATTTATATCCTGGTCTTGTTGGGGAATCTACAGTAATTGTTTCTCCAGGGGATAAATGATTTACTGTTGTAACGCCACTGCTTCCTTTATAAGTTCCACCATTTGGGTCAATGGATAAGGTCGCTCCAGAAGTGAAATCTAATATAATCGCATTACCGTCTGTTTTATCTCCGTTCATAGTAAAACTAATAGTTGAATTGCCACTATAATGTATTCCACTATCTGCTTTTATATTTTTGATTTCTACTGTTGCTCCATCATCAATCATATCCCAAGCATCTCTATCACTCCAACGAGTTTGAGTTCCATTGACAAAAACATCAAAAGTTCCCATGCCATTGGTATTTCCTTGTATGCTTCCACCGTTTAAACGTCCATTAACATCTAGACGATATTGTTTTTGCCATTTAGCATAAAAATTTTCTGTTCCACAGATTGTTTTATCCCATGGACTTTCATTAGCTGTATTTCTCCATCCAATGAACCTATATCCTGTTCTTGTTGGATCTGATGGGACTCCGGCTGAACTAGCCTTATTACCATCACTTACACTTCTAGTATCAATAGGATTCGAATTAACACTATCATAATAACGAACTGTATGAGTTGGTTTTTTATATTTTAGCGTTGATCCAAACGATGGAGCCCCTCCTTCTGTTGCTGCATGTCCATGATGACTTCCTTCAGCATCATCTCTTAATCCACATTGCATCATGTTGATTTGGTAGTTGACGGCTCTATCTGTATTTGCATGGACTAAATCGTCCATAAATGTATTTTCAGTTGAATCATTTGCTGCACTATACTTAAAGAAATTCATTCGCCCCGCATTATCACAGTTTGCTTTATCATGGTCCGCTTGATCTTTTTTATAATGAGCTGGTTGAGTATAAGTAACTCGAAAGTATAAAACCGTAAATCCTGTTTTTTGATCCTTTCTTGCTTTTACTTTATTACTACTGTATACTGGAGTGCTATTTTTAGTTTCTATCCATCCATTCGGAATAAGCGTACTATTGTTTGTACTTATATTATAAGTATAAGCCGTACTTGTAAAATTACTCCATGCTGGAGCATTTTTTCTTGTTAATGTTACATTGGTTCTTTGCGTAGATCCAGCTTCTTTAGCTAAATAAAAACCACCTTTAGTGTATGAGACTTTTGTTTTTTCTTTTAAAATGCCACTATTTTGTTTTACTTGGAATTTATTATTACAAATTTTTTCAATTTCATTAATTCCACTTTTATTCCATTTACTAGAATCATTCAAAATATTTATAATCTTATTTATCAATTCAGAATGAGACTCTATTAAATACACAATATTTTTTCGATAGTTTTCTTTTCTCATTTGAAAGAAATTATCCATCAGCATATCAAAATCGTGAACGTCTTCTCCTAAGTTGTTATCCTTATTGAATTTTTTAAAATCATCAAAATATTTACTAAGACTTTCAACATAAAAAGTTTTATTTTCATTGTTTTTTCGATTCTGCTGTATAAAATCCAAGCCTGAATACATTAATAAATATTTTAATGCATATTGCTCTTTTTCATTACATTGTTTTAAAGCTTTCTCTCGATCTGCATCACTTAAACTATAAAATAATTTATAGGGATCATTCTGAGAGATCTTACATAAAAATTCATAGAAATCGAATTCGTTATTTGCAATGTAATCTTCAACACTTTTCAAAGCATCATCAAAAGAAATCTGTTCGATTTCAATTTTGTAATCAAACAATTTTTGCAATGATTTGTCATCATATTCTAATTTGTCCTTTGCGTACTCTGATTTTTTCAAAGAAGAATAATCAATATCAGCAACTTTAAAATTGCTTTTCATTTCTTGTTTCTCCTTTTGAATGTCTTCATCGCTTCTCTGACTTTCATTTTGAACTTTTTCATCACTTACTTCTGTTGTCTTTGTCGTTAGTGTCTTTTCCGTTGTGTTAGAAGATTTATCCTCTTTATTTTCTATTACTTCCTCTTTCGTACTATTCTCATTCAACTGTAACGTTGAAGACTCTGTACTACTAAATTCTTCTTCCTTTTTCCGCTTTGCAGCTGCTGTTGTTACTTCTTCAGCATAAACTGGCACTGCATACGAAAATCCAGAAGAAGCAGTCATAAAGAGTGCCAGAACACCAGTCGTAACGCGTTTAAAATACGTTGATTGTATTTTATCAAACATCGCGATCACTTCTCCTTTCTTTATTCAGTTTTCAAAGTTCGCGGACTGGATCACGCTGCAGATCGGACTCAGCGGCTCCGCAACAACGCAATCTTTATCATCCAATATAAATATGAGAGATTTGAAAAAAAATAATTGTATGAAAACACAATTTCTTCAAATTTCTCTCGGTTTAAATATGAGTTTTTTAATTTTTTTTAATTTTCACATATAAAAAAAAACAGCAGCCATATTTCAGACTGCCATTGTGATTACTACAAGCTTTTCTCTTTCCACTCATTTATCTTTGACAATATCTTTATGAAAATTTGTTTTGAAATTGACACTGCTATTTTCTCCATAAGTTTATTTTTCAATAGGGCTGCAAACCCAAATGCCATATGGAATACGGAATTCAACATAAATTTAACTATTTTTTCTAGAATAATTTTGATTATACTCATGATATTTAATACACGAACATCTTCAAAAATTACAAGATTTTTTTTATCATTATCTTTTTCAGAATTAGCATTTATGTCAGGTTTCAATGCATACTCTTTTACTATTTCCATTTTTCCATCTGGATAAATGGTCCTTGTTTCTCTTTGCAAATAGCTTTCAATCATTATTTGATGATCAAATGTTTGGCCTTCTGTAGCTGCATATACTACAGTTACAAATGAGTCCATTGTTATTAGTCTTGTTGACAATACAAACACCATGCATATAACAAACAATTGATTTAGTCTTCCCGTGGCTTGAGTAAAAATTTTTTTCCTCATGTTTCTTCTCCTTAAAATTTAAAATTTTATTATCCTGTTCCCTTCTTCTGCCACCTGGTAGAATTCTGCCTCTAACACAGACCTGTATTACTTTATTAAAGCATTTTTTCATCTTTTTTTTATAATTTTTCATTAACCATTAACAATTGCTCCACATATTTATAGCATTTTTCATCTCTCCTTTCGTCATTTTAGCAAAACAAACATGATAGTTTTGCTACACGATAATCTTTTTGTTTCATTTTTTACATAAAAAATAGCGATTCCATCAAGAACCGCCTACGCAAAAAAATAATTAAAAAAAAGTCCATGCATAAATGTATACACGAACTTATTATAATTATTTTATCACAAAAACTATCATTTGTCTATTTTTTATGATTTTCTGCTCCATATTTTTTCCGAAATCTATCATATTTATAATGAAAAGAAAAACAAAACGTCTTTTTGGTTGAGCGGATGCGTGTTTCCTCTCATTTTCTCGTAGAAAATGCTCTAAGCGTCAAAAAATGTTTACCGTATAGTATTGTCCAAGAAAATCAACCAAATTTTATGAATCGATATAAAGATCTTAAAAATCTTCGTATCGGTTCATTTTTTATATATGAAAAATATCTTGTGCCAAAAATCTCATATTTAATATAGGAAGAAAAAAAATAAAAAAATCCGAACACTCTACAAAAAGAGAATATCCGGATACTATGTTTACTTTTTTCTTTCCTTAACAACTACTCCTTCTCAGGAGGAGTGTTAATATACACATTGCAATCTTTTAATGTAATGTGCAGTACCATTTTATCTGATGAATCTTTTCGTGTATGCTCATCAGAATTATTATCATTAGGAGCCGATGTGTTGTGGACATTGGCTCTTTCTTTGATATTTTTCTCAACTTTCTTGTCATCTTCTGTATTTTCAGCTATTTTTGTCACAATATAACTCACGATTCCGCTGTTGATCAATTCTGCTAGATTCAAACTGATCTTTGATACAAATTTCAAAATCCTCATTCGAAATTTCTCCTTTCTTGGAGCATCCGGATGATTCTTCTCATTACAAATATGCGATTTGAGGAAATTAAAATGATGATGTTGCATTTTCAGTAGTTTATTACACAAAAAAAAGACTCAGAGTTAACTCCAAGTCTATTTTCCGTACCAAATTACACTACTCTCAAACAAGATCGTCTTTCATCATTTGTACGATCAGTTCCCGAATGGACATATCATCTTCTTCATTGTCACTATAAGAACCTTTGATATGCTCCCGATCATCTAAGAAAATAGTGATGAATGAAAGAAACAGCGCATATAATTGTCCAATGATTGGAAGAATACTTAAGATCATTGTAATCCCTGCAACCATAAAAGATCTCTTTTCAAAAAAACGTATCACATCTTCTTTTGTATCCGGATCATCAAGTAACAATCGTTGTAAATATGATTCCGTTAAGGATGTGTAGAATATGGTCCCCATGATGACAAGATTCATTGCATATATGATTTTTTCTATCACAATCCCACACTCCTTTTATTACTTCATAATCTTTCTTATCTTAGGCTTCTTTGTCGCATCTGATAAAGACTTTTTGCTGACTACCTCAATATGATCTTCCATATTCTTTATAATCAGCCAGTTTTCAGGAACCAGTCCTGCTTCTTTTAGCATCATTTTCTGTTCTCTTGTTGGTTTCTTTCCATGTTTCATATGAAAACTCCTTTCAAATTTCTTCTATAGTAAATATGCGAGATTTTCCGAAAGATATTTTTCACATATAAGATTTTAGAGCCGATCCTAGTGCATTCATTCATAGACAGTCTTGACAGCGATTCCATGTTAGCTTTTTTTTGATAAATTTTTATATATGAAAAATATTTATTTTTAAATCTCTCATATTTAAAGTGTAGAAGAAAAAAATAAAAATCCGAACATCCTCCTAAACGAGAACATCCGGATGCTAGGTTTAAGTTGTTTTTCTTCTGACTACTGATCTTTTTCAGGATCAGTGTATATGTTTACTTGGATATTACAATTGGTATTATCGTGAATATCCGCATATTTTAGAACATCTGAAAGATTTTCATTAGATCTTTCAGAAATATTGTCTTGAGTCGGTGTCTTGTCCACATCGGCTCTTTTCTTGTTTTTATATTTTTCGATGATACAGTTAACTGCAAGTGCAACTGCACAGCTGATCACGCCACTGATTAACATTTCTGCTATTTTTTCTGCTGTTATGAATTCTTTCATCGCGAATTCTCCTTTCTGTGGAGCATCCGGACTTTTATTTCCTCAATTCAAATATGCGATTTGAGAAAAATAATCTGACAGTGTTATGTTTTCAAAAGATTTCTGCACAAAAAAAAGACTCAGAATTATTTCTAAGCCTCTTTTCCATATGAAATTACACTACTTGCAAACTCATGACATATTTGGACGATCAATGTTTTTATAACTGATACGTCCCATATGAGACCACATCCTGTCATTCCCTGCTTTTGTTGTCCAATATACCGTGTTTCCATCTTGTAATATGACATCACAATCGATCGTTTTGTAGTTCTGCACGTTGATCTCTTTTAACGATCTTACCTTATGATCAGAATCTAACTCTACAACCTGATTTTCTGACCATCCACAACCAGAGCCATTATTTCGCTTTGAGTGTGTATCATCTTTTCTCATATCTCCTGGGATCAGAATATCATTTAGTAAATGTTCTGCAGGAGCATGTATTCCATTTTGCCCACCTTGCATTCCATATTCACACGCAATATTGTAACAGGCACTGATCGATTGATCTGGAGTATATTTCTCAAAGATTGCCTTAGGTGTCTCATATTTACGTTTCTTTTTCTTTTGTATCTCTCGTTTCTGTTCTGTACACTGTTCTTTTTTCTGATTTTCTATCTCATTCATTAATCTCTCCTGTTGCAAAAAGGCCCAGATTTTACCGGACCTTACAATCTACTCTTCTACAACGCCTGTTTTCTCACATGAAACAGTTCTTGTTTTTCCACTTGGGATCTTATATGTTTCAACAACTTTGACTGAAAGAATTCCTTTCGTATGATCGCATTCTGTGATCTCAACTTTCAGTTTGCTATCTGCTGTCATCTGATTTTTTAAATGCTGCTGGAATCCTTTTGCCATTGCATCATCTGTAGAATATTTGTTGTTTCTGCAACTTTGGATCGTTGCGTCAACTGCATTGCTTGTATTTGTTGTCAACTCATCCTGACGGACGGATGTTGCAGTTGTTGCCTGCATGATGTAAACAGAAAACACCATGATCAGGCACACGATAAATCCTGTGATCGCACCTTTCATAATTTTATATCTCCTTTCTGAAATGTGTTTCCTTCTATTATAAATATGAGAGATTTGGCATTTTTTATGGGAAAGAAAAAAGCATCATAACTTCTGCTATGATGCTCTTCCATATTTACAGACTTTTTGAGGTGTACCAAAACAGTTTTTGTTAATGGTTACTGTCTGTTTTTTTATTACATGATCAGTTTACCTGCTGTAGCTCCTGATCTTGTGAAGAATGTGCTTAATGTATCAGTTAAAGCTTTCTGGAACTGTGGTGTAAATGTTGCAGCCACAAATCCTGCTAATGCTAATACAATGATTACTGAAACGATGATTCTACCGTAATTGTCTAAAAATTCTCCCATGATTTATATTTCCTTTCTTACGTTTAAAATTTTTCTTGTTCTTTGTTTTACTGCTGTCTTCTTACATGATCAGAGATCCTGTAGCTCCTGATTTTGCGAAGAATGTGCTTAATGTATCAGTTAAAGCTTTCTGGAACTGTGGTGTAAATGTTGCAGCCACAAATCCTGCTAATGCTAATACAATGATTACTGAAACGATGATTCTACCGTAATTGTCTAAAAATTCTCCCATGATTTATATTTCCTTTCTTATGTTTAAAATTCTTTTTGTTCTTTGTTTTACTGCTGTTTTCTTACATGATCAGAGATCCTGCAGCTCCTGACTTTGTGAAGAAAGTCTTAAGTGTATTTGTGATCGCTGTCTGGAACTGTGGTGTAAATGTCGCAGCCACAAATCCTGCTAAAGCTAACACGATAATGACGGATACAATGATTCGTCCATAATTGTCTAGAAACTCACCCATAATTTGGCTACCTCCTTTTTATTTTTTTAGGGACCATTTCTGGTCTTTGAAAAAACTTCTAAAGTCTTTGAATTAGAAGACTTTTCAAAAAGCAGAAACCTTATTTTTCTATATTTGTTGTTTATTTACATTTAAAGATCAAAAAATATATGATTTTTTCCATACCTTTTTAATTTTCATTCATTACAAATATGAGATTTTTCAAGAAAGATAACTGTCACTTTTCTCTTACACTTTAAATATGAGAGATTTGAAAAAAAATCTGACGCACTTCTTTTGAGAAAGAACTTGTTTTACAAACAACCTTGCATTTTTCTTTTTCTTTTCAAGGAAACAAGTCATTTCAAAAGAATCACTATTTTTCTTCTCACTTTAAATATGATAGATTTGAGAAAAAAAATGACGTTGTAGTTTTTCATCAAATTTTGTTTTACCAAGAACTGCGAACACGTATAATGAAAACTTTTCACGATGAAATTACTACTTTTATCTCTTACACTTTAAATATGAGAGATTTGAAAAAAATCTGAGGCACTTCTCTGCTTTCAACTCCATTTTTCCCTTCATTTTAAATATGATAGATTTGAGAAAAAAAATGACACTGTAAAATGAAATGAAAAAAACAGCCACCATTTCTGATGACTGCTTCTTTTTAATCATTATTGACTTCTGCTGCCTGCTTGATCTGATATTCTCTTTCAAACTGGAATAAAGGCACTTTCACCTTATATGTTAAAACTGTTGTGTAAGTTGTTGTATCTCCGCTTGCTGCAGATGTAATTGTTAATCGATATCCTGATGCTGTTGCATCACTTTTACATCGATCAACTACTTCGTTTGCAAATTCTGCGCTTTCCATGCGATTGATCGCAGAAGAACAAAACTGTTTTGCATTTCCAGTATTCATGTCTACTTGTTGGTTAAACATACCAAGTAACACCAAAAGAGAAATCAAAATTGCGCATACGAAGGTTTCTATTGCTAATCTCATAAAATCCCTCCCCTTTACAAAGCATAGCCTTCTAAAGCATGTGTTTGATCGATTCCAAGGATCATTACTTTAGAATGATATGTTAATGTTACTTTGTATCTGGAAGAATTTTCATAAAAACCATCGTTTGAGATTTTTAATGTATATCCCTCTTTTGCAGCATCACTAATACAATGACTGATAACATCAGAATCAAAGTTACTAGCTTCTATTTGATGAATCACTTCTTCATGATATTCTCTGGCATTTTTTGTTGTTAAACTTGCCACAGAATAATTCATCCCGATAAAAAAAGCAAACATGATAATGATAATACTGACCGCTAGGTTCATTGGTGATTTCAAATTGATCGCTCCTTTCTTATATGATCACAGCAGCAAGGATATATGATAACATTGTTGCCATGAAATTATTTCCAATATGTAGCATGCATCCATATCGAATGTCTTTTTTCTTATAATAAATAAAGCCAAAGACCAATCCTGTGATAAATGCGGAAACCTTTTGTGCCGGAATCGGATGTAATATTCCAAAAAATATACTTGTAAGAATGATAGTGGTCACCTGCCATACTTTATGATCAGATAGGCCTGACAATCCCTCTTGAAAAAGTCCACGGAATAAAAATTCTTCTGTTAATGGTCCAAGGATCACTGCGATCGGAACATACAACCATGGCGACATTACATCCTGTCCATTTAACATTGCCGGCATTGTCCAGCCAAATAACGCCTCTATGAATGTTAAAAGAAGCGTCATAAGAATACTCTGTACTGCCCATAATCCAATTCCACAAAAGAAAAATTTTATATATGAAAATTTATGCTTGATCAGATCCCTTAAGCTTTCATCGAGCAGAAAATATCCTACGATCATTGCAATGCACAGGATTGCTTTCGAAACGCCTAATGGCATAAAAGTGATCGATCTTGGTAAATATTTGTATAATAAGATGCCAACAGTTCCAATTAAAATCTTCTTCATATTTTCTCCATTCCAAAACTAAGCTGTACGCCCAGTTACTAATAATTTCATTCTTTTTTCTGCTTTATAGCCTCGACTGTTTGTAACTTTATAAATAATGTTGTAATAACGATAATTTGCATTGACTGATATTGTGTTTCCTGTAGTTCCTAATTTAGAAATCGTTGTTCTTCCATTTCTATCTACTTGTTCCACTTTGATATTAACTTTGTTGGATGCGATTGTTCCATCTTTTCTATCTGTCACAGTTACATTATTTCGTGCATTATAAGTTGTCCCAGGTTTCATTTTAACAGTCTTATTTCCACTTTTTAATGTAATGGTTGGTAAAGGTGATTTTGCCTGAAACTCCTGATTTCCTGATAAATGACCAGTATCCTTATAAATACCATTACTTTTCCAGGTATTAAATAAAAATCCACTCAGTAGTCCAATGATAAAAATTCCAACCACAGCAGTGATTACAATCTTCCCGTATTCTTCCATAAGATTATGCATTCTTCAAGTCCTCCTTTCTTATGCCAATGAATTAATAAACTCCGGACCGTATTCTACAAAATACTGTACGATCATTCCGAATAATCCCATAACGATCAACCCAAAGATCACATAAAGGATGACCATTCCATATTCATCTAAAAATTCACCCATAATATTTTTCCCTTTAGATCATCCCTATGACTTTGATGAATGCAGCACAGATTCCAATTCCCAAAATAACAAGAACTACGATCTCTCCATATTCTTCGATCAAATCACCCATAGCAATGTCCCCTTTCTTTTAAAATTTGAAGTAGAAAAACTCCTCATTTTAAATATGAGAGTTAAGAAAAAAAATATGGAACTGTATATTATGTTGTAAAAAGGGGTAATTGCCCCGCCCATAAAGGGGCGTGGTTTCAACCACGAAAAGCATAGGACCAGTACGATTGATGTATTTTGTCCGTATTGGTCTTTTATTTTTTTATATGTGAGAAATATTGCTTTTCAAATCTCTCATATTTATAGTGAGAACAAAAAAAATCCGAACGATCCCTGAAATGAGAACGTCCGGATGTTTGTTCAATTGTTACTTTTGTAATCGGTCTTTATTTATGGCTGATCACAATGATTATGATCATTTGTTTTTGGGTTGAAATGATCATTATAATTTCATATGAATGATTTTCCTGAAGGTACTCATTCATGACGATAAGAGCTGGTATTGCAGTACTGGCTCTTTTTCTTTGTCTGAAATTTATCCATTTCTTTCGTGTTTTCTGCAGCTTGTTTTTTAACATTTGCCATAGTTTTCTACCGATTTTCAGTAGTTTATTACACAAAAAAAAAGACTCAGAATCTTTTCCAAGTCTAATTTTTTTCAAAAATATGCTATTCTTAAATGTATATCTACTGCAATTTTCCCATCATCTGGAACAGGAACATGATAAGTAATCCCATATCCAAAAAGATCTTTGCGGTAGAAGTTAACATTGGAAGCCATGTGATCTGTTTTACCAATTTTACCTTATCTGCATCTTTCAGGCGCTCTGCTTTTTCAATTAAAGCATTGTTTCTTACGATCAGACTGTTGATCTGTGTTTCTGCATCATCACTTCCTACTTCGTTTAAAGAATATAACATCTTAACAATGGAATGAATATCTGGTACTTCCAGATCTTCTAGGAAATGTTGATATGGTAAAATTCCAGTTGGATCTTTTTCAATCTCATCCAGTAGTTTGTAAATTTCATTACGAAATACATATGGAGCATTTGGTGCAGAATTTCTTAAAGACATATAGACATTGTCTGTCTGTAGGTCTAATGCAATTCCACGAATCCATCCCGGAAATTCTTTTTCGCATTCTTTGATCAAACGCTTCTTTGCAGCATTTCCATTTCCTGTTGGAACAAAGAAGATGACGATCGCTAAAACAATTCCACCGATGATAAAGATCTTGCTTGACTGCCATAAACCAAAGATAATAACTGGTCCACTACATATAAGTGTGGCAAAAACACTCTGCATGATCTCTTTTCCTACATTTCGTTCTTTACGGAAATTTTTCCAGTCTTTGTCAATCTGTTTTTCATTTGTATCATGAATATCTTCCAGCCAACTACCAGTTAATTTCTTCTGTACAAAAGCAAACAGTAGTATCATAACTCCTAAGACCAAAAAGGAACCGATCTGATATGCTTCCATCTTAAGAATCGGAGACATGGATTTATTTCGAGAGAACAAAATCACTGTTGTTGCTGTGATCATAACTCCCATAACCAGAGAAATGATGATACTGTTTTTTACTACTTTACGATCTTTCTGGAAAGAATATGTACGTTCTGTCCAACTATGGATATCATCTAAGATAATATTCAATGTAGACTGATATTTTCCACCTTGACGTTCTACTTTGATCAGAAAGTCATGTAAAATTTTCATTCTTTCACATCCATATTCATTTTCGATCGGTAGTAAAGCATCTTCATAAGAGTCTCCACGATTGATTGCTTCGATTGCCTGATTTAAGCATTCAGCCATTTTTCCATCAGATAACGATAATACATCCCGCAAGCTTTCTAAGATCTTTGGCTTTCTTTTAAAAGAATAGATCATCTGTTCCATATAGTCTACAGACTGTCGAAAGCGCTTCTGTTCATACAAGAATCGAAACTGATCGACAATGATCACAGGCAAAGAAAAACAAAAGATCACGATCAGAATCGCCATATATTTTGGTGTCAGCTGAAAGAATCTACAAACTGCAACAACGACAGCCAAACTCAGGAATAAAGTGATCAGATAAGATTTCAGAGAATACTGATAACCATACCCAATAATCTCTGTTTCCATTTCTTTTGGATTCAAGTATTGTAAAAAACCTTTTTGTTTTTTATGTTTTTTAGACTTTTCACCTTTTGTACGGCGTGATTTTGATTGATTATTTTGCGCTTTTATCTCTTGCCCCTGCCTCTGTTGATCCTTTTTTTTACGCATATAATGTTTTCTCCTTTCACAAAAAATTTGATGTATAAAAAAAATACTTCCATTGTAAATATGAGAGATTTCATAAAAAAAATGGACGCTGGAAAAAATCTGGTAAGGGCATTCATGTCCATACCAAAACATTTTCTAATCGTATTGGATTCCATACGGTTTACAATTTAGTTAAGAAACTATTTTTTATTAACAATTCGCTCTAACAATTTCTTTCCTTTGATCTCTCCAGCTGCTTCTTCTCTGATCTGATATTTTGATTTTCCACAATCAGAATATTTCTGGTGATACCAGGTCATATATCGGATCATAAATGCTGCGATCCACTGCTGATCATTTTCATCATGACCATCTAAGCAAATATCCATGCCTAAGAGTTTTTTCCAATCCATGAATTTTACAGGCAGCATCTCTCCATCTTTCATAAAGTCGCCCTCATCCATATCAAAAGTGATCATTTCTCCTGAGAGAACCGGGTCTAATCTTAAGATCGCAGCGATCAGTTTTTTGTATTTCTTTTGAAGCTGCTTTTCTGCCTTTCTCCTGGATGCACGAGTGTTCACAATATCATATGGCAACTCTGTTAACTGAATGGATCGTTCAATCAAAACACTTTCTTTTGTCTGTTCTAATAAATCTTTTACTAACATCTTCTTTTCTCCTTTACTTACATTATTTTTAGCAAAATTCCCGTCATGATCACAACAATTGCAAACAAAGACATCCAAAAGATTAATAATGTAATATCTTCAATCTTCCTTCGATAATCCACATCTACATTGTTCTTGTTTTTCCATCTGGCTATGAAACAACCTATGATGATAAACAATTCAATGATCAAAACAGCAATGATTAATGATACATACTTCATTTTTTACCCTTTTCTTTTTTCTCTTTTTTATGTTTCCTTTTAAAAAACAAGTATGATGAAAAGAGGATCGTTACAACAAAAATGGATACAATGATATACAATTGAGTTATCGGCATCTTTGTTAATCTCATATACAATTGTGTTATTGACATTTTTACTTCTCTCCCATCTTATATATTCTTTGTCCCCTTCCATACTGATTCACTATATTTTCCAAAATAGCAGCAGCATCCTCCTGATCTTCAAATCTTCCGAGCACTTTCTGATTGCATCCACTAACAGCTTGATTTAGAGTACAAATTAAGTCATATTCACATTTTTTATTGTCATATCGGATGAATATCTCGCTGATACATTGTGTATTAATGACTCTATCTTCGTCTTTCAACAGAATTAACATTCTTTTCATCTCCTTTCGTTTTTTTCTTTGGGTGTAATTTGTTTTACTTCTCTCATCTCCAAAGCTCCTACACAAACCAAGAACACATATACACGAAATCCAGCACACTTGAGAAAATATAAAAACACGTAGGAATCTCGCTTTTCTTATATTGCTTAAAGAAAAGGTAAAAAAAATTGACAATCATCATAATTCCATACAAAATTTCTTTACGAATATCAGGAGCAAACGTTACAGCATACCAAATATTTACGATCAATACGAAAGAACAAATGATAATACAAATGGTATACCATTTTTCAATTTCTTTTCTTTTCATGATACATTCCTTTCTTATTTCCAAAACATTGCAAAGATAAAGATTCCTATGATCCATAATCCCATGGAGATGATCTTTCCACTCTTATATTTCATCTCCCGAATATCTGGAATATTTCCAATGATTTCTGCTGAGATCATAAAAGCCCATCCAATTCCACTGAAAAGATTACGTTCCTGAATCATTAATCCAAACAAGACTCCATAAAACACGATACGTAGCACAGTATCCATGCCCTTTGAGACTTTTTTCATTTTCCGATTTTGGTGTTCAAAATCTCCGACTGTCATTTTTGACATAACCTTTCTCCTTTCTACAGTTCGATATATGTGTAATCACTTAATCGGTACAAGTTATCAGAAACCACGTATTTTGCATTTCGTACAATTTTTCCTCGTTGGATGATTCTCACCCAAGTTCCCTCATTCGTCTGGACTTCGTAAAAATGAAAGCCAAGAAGGATCAGCATTGGATGAAAATACATCATTTCTGTTCGATACAGCAAAACAAAAAATGCTGCAAAATTCATCCAAAATAACATTGAGGTATCTGTAATACAAGCGATCAAAGAAATCCAACATATTACCAATACACATTTTCGATCCACACATTGAATCTCTGAACATCCACTGATACAATCATGACTTAGATGTTTTGCAAAGAATATTGCGATCAATGGAGATACTACAACGAAAAATCCTACAAAAATGCAAGCAATTTCGAATCCAGTTGATTGAATATTTTTCAATATGTATAGAAATAACATCCAAGACATGATTGACATTGTCCAAAAAAAGCCGATATATAAACTTCATTTTCATACTCCTTTCCATAAAAAAATCTTCTAATATAAATATGAAAGATTTTAATTCGATGATTTTTCACATATAAGATTTTTATGAAACATGCAAAAAAGACATGGAAGACACCATGCCTTAATTGTCTTTCGACTTCTTTGTATTTTTTTACAGAAACAGTGCGTCATCGATCATCTTTTTCGGAATCAAAATGCCTGTCTTTCTTCCAATTGCAATCTGTAAAGAGCGTACATCATGAAAGATTCCTTCCGTGATCAAAGTAGTGATACATTCCATGATCTCATCCTCTTCCATGATCTCGTCTTTTTCAATTTGAAAATATATTCTTAAAAAAGCTGTTAATAACTTTCTGTCTCTCTTTGTCATTTTAATTTTCGGTCCTCAAAGTCAACGACCATCTGATTCCCATCTGGCAAGTATTTCTCTTTCACTTTTAAGATCTCAGAGATAGGAACTTTGATCTCAATCTCATCTAAGATGATCGTTTGATATTCTAATTTTTTCACGGTTGTTTCTTTTTTAATTTCAAAAGATTCATAAGAAAGGTCTTTTTTCTCCATAAGATCATCAAAAATTGTTTTTCCTGAGGTATCATCTCCAAAGATCTGATCACTAACTGTAGGGATACTAAATTTTCCATCATCCTGATACATATTCCAAAGTTGTAAACGAATGTTTAACTGATCTTCTAATTTTTTTTCTTTTGTTGCTTTTAAGATTGCCTGCATCATATATCCAAAACTTTTTTTGGGATTTAATCCGGTTGTGATCTTTAAGAACATTTCAGATAGATAAAAGATCTTTTCTCCAGATAGCATCTCATATTTTTTCTGCTGCAGAACACCTTTCAATGTATCAATATTTACGATAAAAGCTTCCTTACATGTATTAGTCATAACCTGTTTTGTGACAACCTCTGTGCTTCCTTTCTGATGTCCATAGAATGGTTTATAATCCATTTTCAACATTCCAAAATAATCAGTTCCTTCACTAGTAAAAGTAAGGAATACTAAATCTGCATCTGGGATTTTGACACTATCACAACAGATATCATAGAGTTCTTCTCCTAATTTGGCTGTATTTTTTTCAAAATTATCCAGATTAATGGTAATTGCAGCATGATTCAGATCGATCTTTACAGCATCATCAGATTCTGTCATCTTTTCTATCTGCTTCTTTAAAAATTCCGTAAAATCTGTTCCCAAGTCAATACATTCTTCGGATGCTTTATATTTTCCAATGGATGGCTGAGACACATGAACGATTACTTTTTTTAAAATAATATTATCTTGTAACATATATACTCTCCTTTTTGCCTGTGTTGTTTTTTTTTACATAATAAATATGAGAGAAATTTTAAGAAAGAATTTTCACATATAAAAAAATACATTCCATGTTATTATTCAACTTATCGTCTGCTACTCTTAGCATCTTCTTTATAATTTCAATACATTCCATGTTGTTATTCAACTGTATCCCAATGCCCTTATAGCTAATCAGGCCTATTTCAATACATCACATGTTATTATTCAACAGAATTTTCGCACTGGTGAAAGTGGCAATAATGTATTTCAATACATCCTATGTTATTATTCAACCCAAACCTTCTTCCTATATTAATATCAACTTAAATAATTTCAATACATCCCATGTTGTTATTCAACGATAAAAACGCAAACAGGAAGTAAACGTTTTTTTAATTTCAATACATCCCATGTTGTTATTCAACCAATTCCTTGCCTGATCACGTGAATGTTTTTTTATATATTTCAATACATCCTATGTTATTATTCAACCAACGAAAAACCGTCATTCTTGCATCTTACTGATCTATATAAATCACGATCTTAAGCCATTTCTTTCATATTTTACCAACCATTCCATTGAAAATCAGCTATTCGTAAGAAACCACGTATTTACGCCATTTGACAGACTTTTTCAAAAAATCACTTGGTAAGAATTTTTCTTCTATTATAAATATGAGAGATTTTCATCAGAAAAAAAATCACATATAAAAAATGCAACTGACCATTTCGTTGAGTTCGCCAAAATGGTCAAAAAAAAGAAGAACTGGCATTTATACCTGTTCCTCTTTTATGATTCTTATCTTTTTGATGGATTTGTTTGAAACATTTTTACAACACTATTAAACATTGCTTTTCCATATTTGTTTGTGTTTGCTTTCATAGATGCTGCTTCCGCTTTGTTCGTAATAAATCCAAATTCTGTTAAAGTAGAAGCTGTTCTTGTATGTCTTAAAACAGCTAATCCTGTTCGGTTTACAAGTCCTCTATTTGTAAATCCTGTTGCTACTTTTGTAAAATTGTGTACATTTGCAGCCCATTTGTAAGAAGTCGCTCCATTCGTTGCTTTATATCCCTGAGAATTATATAAAGTTTCGGACCCTTTAGCTGTTGCGCTAGCAGAATTAATGTGACAGCTTAAAAAATAATCAGCTCCAACATCATTTGCTAATTGACTTCTTGCTGTCAGAGATGGATAAGTATCTGTCGTTCTTGTGTAATACACTGCATAATTCTTGTTTTCATCGAAATATTTCTTTGCACCAAGCACGATACTTAATGTCAGATCTTTTTCTCTTAATCCATTTCCTACAGCCCCAGAATCAGTTCCACCATGTCCTGCATCGATCACAACGATATTTTTATACATTGTTTTTGGAGTTCCCCATTTTACATAAGCATATCCATTATTAAATGTAACGGAATATCCACGATAAGAGCTAGATGGCTTGATATAAACATAAGTTCTTTCCTTATCAGAATTATATTTTACTGTGAAATCAGACATCGCACTCTTTGCAGATTGATTTGCTGATTTTTTGAAATGAGAAACATAATTCCCTGCACAAGACATAAATAATTGTCTGCTCGTATACTTATCTTCAAGATAATACTTTGTGACCTTTTCAGGTAGTTTAATCCGGAGATCGTAATTGCTCTTTGAAGCTTTAACTCTGCTGTTTGGTAATGCTCCTGTGACTGTATATTTGACCGTTGTTGGCTGCTTTACTGCCGTTGTAGTCGTTGTGGTTGGTTTTGCAGTTGTCGTTGTAGGTTTTGTTATAGTTTCTGACTCCTTCACAAAAGATGGGCGGTCATATACAAATGTGTTAGAACATCCATCATACACTTCTTTTATCTCATGTATTTTGTTTCCAATCTCTTCTGCATAAGAAGGATTTCTGACTACTCCCAACGGCTAAAGTCGTGGGGTTCTCAAAATCTTATGGAAATAATATCCATTCAGACATGTTTCGCCTAAGAACGAATCTTAGGAACTGACGTGTTTATCAAGAACTT
>OHAG01000114.1_pt1 | contig 72409 bp, 59 predicted proteins | sample 1577081 | NCBI WGS metagenome assembly OHAG01 (sample SAMEA3541513, study PRJEB24748) | human gut metagenome | biome: human gut; feature: human-associated habitat; material: faeces | place: China | collected 2012
CCAGCCGTACCTGCGCCCGGGGGCGGCAGCCCCCGGATGCGCGGCCCTGCAACCCCGCCGGCGGAACCCCTGCCGGGTATGCCCGCTCGACGGTTTGGCCATCGGTCCCCTTTCGCTCGCCGCTACTCGGGGAGTCTCGAGATTGATTTCCTCTCCTCCGGGTACTTAGATGTTTCAGTTCCCCGGGTTGTCCTCCCCACCCCTATGTGTTCGGGGTGGGGATATGCACACTGCTGTGCATGGGTTCGCCCATTCGGAGACCCCCGGGTCGAAGGATGTGTGCTCCTCGCCGGGGATTATCGCAGCTTGCCGCGTCCTTCATCGGCTCCCTGTGCCAAGGCATCCGCCGTGCGCCCGTGGTATCTTGCGGGACCGCTCTCGGGCCCGCGGGATATCCACGTGTCGCTAAAATTAATTAATCGATATCATGAATAGCGCTCGTATGTCGCAATTCGGGTATCTCATACCGCGGCACAGTAGTTGACTGTGCTCGCGATCAGATGCTCCTCACTCATTTATAAGTGAATTCTTCTTGTTTGGATCGGATGAATGATTGCTATCATTCTGTCTGATAAATCGCAGAAAAGAATCGAGTCTGGAAGAATTGGATCTTCCATCTCTCTCCTATCGCTATGCGGCTCTCAAGGTACGCGGGTGCGACCCCGGGGACCGGGTGCTGCGGGGACTTCCTACGGGCGACATCCACCGGACGGGCTCCTGCCCTCTATTCGAGTTAAAGTTTGTCTCTCTAAGAATTTATCTCCCTAGAAAGGAGGTGATCCAGCCGCACCTTCCGGTACGGCTACCTTGTTACGACTTCACCCCCCTCACCCTCCACACCTTCGGCGCCTCCCCCCTTGCGGTTGGGCCGGCGACTTCGGGTGCAGACGACTCGGGTGGTGTGACGGGCGGTGTGTACAAGGCCCGGGAACGCATTCACCGCGGCATGCTGATCCGCGATTACTAGCAACTCCGACTTCATGGGGGCGGGTTGCAGCCCCCAATCCGAACTGGGGCCGGCTTTCCGGGATCCGCTCCCCCTCGCGGGGTGGCATCCCTCTGTACCGGCCATTGTAGCACGTGTGCAGCCCAGGGCATAAGGGGCATGATGACTTGACGTCGTCCCCGCCCTCCTCCGCCTTGACGGCGGCGGTCCCGCGTGGGTTCCCGGCATCACCCGATGGCAACACGCGGCGGGGGTTGCGCTCGTTGCGGGACTTAACCCAACATCTCACGACACGAGCTGACGACAGCCATGCACCACCTGTATGGGCTCCTCTCGGCCACGGGGTCTCCCCCGCTTCACCCATATGTCAAGCCCTGGTAAGGTTCTTCGCGTTGCTTCGAATTAAGCCACATGCTCCGCTGCTTGTGCGGGCCCCCGTCAATTCCTTTGAGTTTTAGCCTTGCGGCCGTACTCCCCAGGCGGGACGCTTAATGCGTTGGCTGCGGCACGGGGGGATCGTCCCCCCACACCTAGCGTCCATCGTTTACGGCTGGGACTACCAGGGTATCTAATCCTGTTCGCTCCCCCAGCTTTCGCGCCTCAGCGTCGGTCTCGGCCCAGAGGGCCGCCTTCGCCACCGGTGTTCCACCCGATATCTGCGCATTCCACCGCTACACCGGGTGTTCCACCCTCCCCTACCGGACCCAAGCCGCGGAGGTTCCGGGGGCTTCGGGGGGTTGAGCCCCCCGCTTCGACCCCCGGCCTGCCGGGCCGCCTACGCGCGCTTTACGCCCAATGAATCCGGATAACGCTCGCCCCCTACGTATTACCGCGGCTGCTGGCACGTAGTTAGCCGGGGCTTCTTCTGCAGGTACAGTCTTGACTCTTCCCTGCTGAAAGCGGTTTACGACCCGAAGGCCTCCGTCCCGCACGCGGCGTCGCTGCGTCAGGGTTCCCCCCATTGCGCAAGATTCCCCACTGCTGCCTCCCGTAGGAGTCTGGGCCGTGTCTCAGTCCCAATCTGGCCGGTCGGTCTCTCAACCCGGCTACCCGTTGTCGGCACGGTGGGCCGTCACCCCGCCGTCTACCTGATGGGCCGCGGAGCCATCCCCTCCCGTCGGGGCTTTAGCCGGGGTGCCATGCGGCACCCCGGGGTATCCGGTATTACCCGTCCTTTCGGGCGGCTATCCCGGGGGAGGGGGCAGGTTCTCCACGTGTTACTCAGCCGTTCGCCACTCGCTTCCACCCGGAGGTGGGTGCCGTTCGACTTGCATGTGTTAGGCGCGCCGCCAGCGTTCATCCTGAGCCAGGATCGAACTCTCCGTCCAAAATGTATGGGCTTCGAGCCCGTCCGGTCCTCTCAGTCCATCGCTGATCGGTTCCGTTCGATTCATATGGTTCTGTATAGGAAAAGGAATTTCTCGGGGCCGCCTCTCGGCGGCCTTGCGAAAAACAAATCCAAGTTAGACCATTTCAAATGGTTCGATGTCTGCCCGGATGCGACACTGAATGTGTCCATCCTCGCAGTATCCGGTTCTCAAGGTGCACGCCTGGCGGCTGATCCGGTCCGACCGGGCCGCGCGGCAAGGAGATATATTGCCAGACCGCGAAGCCCTGTGGGTCGTCAATTCCACTCTTCACAAGTCCTACACAACATATCGCTTTCTATAGCTAATAGAAAGACTGGTGCGGATCTTCCGCACGTATCAGATGATGACCCTTTGGTTTAGGAATATATAGAGATCGGTCACCTGTAAGTGTCTATCTACCCGCGCTTTTAGCAATGTAAACCGCGCTTCAGATAAAAAGAGGGAGCGCCGCGCACGACGCGACACTCCCCTAGCGATTCAAGAGAATCTATTAGGCCTCGAGAGCCTTCTTGGCGATGGTAGCCAGCTCGTTGAAGGACTCGATGTCCTCGTAAGCCATCTGAGCCAGGACCTTGCGGTCGAGCTCGATGCCGGCAACCTTCAGGCCGTGCATGAACTGAGAGTAAGAGATGTCGTTCAGGCGAGCAGCAGCGTTGATACGGGTGATCCAGAGAGAACGGATCTCGCGCTTCTTGTTGCGGCGATCACGATACTGATACTGCAGGGAGTGCTGGACCTGCTCTTTAGCATGCTTGTAAGTACGCGAAGCGGCACCGTAGTAACCCTTCGCACGGTGCATAACGGTACGGCGCTTCTTCTTGGCGGCAACAGCGCGCTTAATACGTGCCATGTTCTATCAACTCCTAGACGGTAAAACGAAAAACGGGAACGCGAACTTAGGCGAGACGCGACTTGATGACCTTGCGGTCGGCAGCGGCGATCTCGGTCTCCTGACGGAAGCCACGCTTACGCTTGGTGGACTTCTTGCTCAGGATGTGGCTCTTGAAAGCCTTGGCGCGCATAAGCTTGCCGGTACCAGTCTTGCGGAAACGCTTCTTGGTGCCGCTGTGGGACTTCATCTTAGGCATGAAATACTCCTTAATCGGTTACAGAACACTAGTTACTTGCTATCGCTTGCCGCTTTATCCTCATCGAAGGCGCCCTTAATCGGGGCGAGCAGCATAAGCATGTTACGGCCTTCCATCTTAGGCTTGGACTCGACCGTAGCGTAAGGCTTGAGATCCTCGGCGAGACGCTCGAGAACGTTAAGGCCCTGCTCCGGGTGAGCCATCTCACGGCCGCGGAACATGATGGTGATCTTAACGCGTGCGCCCTTCTTGAGGAAACGCAGAACGTGGCCCTTCTTGGTCTCGTAGTCGCCAACGTCGATCTTGGGTCGGAACTTCATTTCCTTGACCTCGACCTTGGACTGGTTCTTACGAGCAGCCTTGGCCTTCATGGCCTGCTGGTACTTGAACTTACCGTAGTCCATGACCTTGCAGACCGGCGGCTCCGCGTTGGGAGCGATCTCGACCAGGTCGAGACCCTGATCGTCGGCGACGCGCTGGGCATCGCGGATGGCGAACAGGCCGAGCTGAGAGCCATCGACGCCAATCAAACGACACGAAGATGCAGTGATCTCGTCGTTGATGCGGGTGTCATCAGACTTAGCTATTTTCCCTACCTCCATTCATAAAAAAATAACCCGGCGCTTCTCAGCAACCAGGTCGTACACATAGACTTCCTCGATTTGAGGAAGGGAATCTAAGTTGTATGACCAGTCAGCTGCTCATTGGCGCCAAAAGGTGGGAACCCTCAGGTTCCTCTTTAGGGCATTGCGGGAACAACGCCTTGCGAATAATAACACGTACAGCGCGTTATCACATTACGTACACGAAAAAGGGACCTTGACCCCCTTGAACGCTCGCTTGCATGTATGGTGCTCGAGGCGAGACTCGAAGGGCCTTCGCTTCGCGAAGCCCCGGGCTTCGGGCGCGTGGCGCCCTCGCCACGCTCCGCTACAAACAGGCCACAGGCCTGTTTGCTTAACGCTTCGCGCGCTCACGCGAGTTCGGCACGAAAAAGGGGGCCGCAACCCCCTTGAACGCTCACTTGCATGTATGGTGCCCGAGGCGAGACTCGAACTCGCACGTTGTTGCCAACGGTGGATTTTGAGTCCACTGCGTCTGCCAATTCCGCCACTCGGGCACGCAATGCGTGAGTTAGTTTATCACAGCTTTCTACCGATTAGTCCGAAAATGGAACTTCGAGCATTTCGATGAGTTCGACCGTGCGGAGCATCTCGCGCCGACGGCATCCGCGACCGTCGACCGAAGCCTCACCCATCTGGTTATCGTAAGGGTCCTCGCGCATGCCGTCGAAAGAGGGCTCAAACTCTGCCTGGAATCGATTGTTGGCCACCATACGCCACGGGTCGAGATTGCCAAAGTAGTGACGGCGGCGCCACTCCTCCCCCATCCTGCGAGCAGAAGATCCAAATGACACGTCGGCGTTGAGCCATCCGGTCTGCGGCGTATAGAACTCTGCCCAGTCGTGCGACCCCACCGAATCGGGCGCAACATACAGGCCGCTCTGCCAACGGGCAGGCACGCCCGCGATACGGCACATGGTGATAAACGTGAGCGCCATAACGCCGCAATCGCCGCGGAGCGAATGCGCGCAGTCATCGGCAATAGATCCCAAAAGCAAGTACGGCGGCTGATAGCGATAGTCGATGTACTGCGTCAGGTAATCATAGATAGCACGGGCGCGATCGAGCGGATCCTCGAGCCCGTCAATGACACGGGCTGTCAGCTGCTGTAGATACGGCGTGAATGCAATGTGCGGACGGTCCTCGGAGGTGTCCACGGGCAGTGGCGCGTCCATGCAAGGATGCACCGGAAGCGCACCCCCATAGACATCACGATAAGCGGCATCAATTTGATAGCGATAGGTCACCGAGAATGAGCGCTCACTCGAAGAAGACCACGAGGCGGTACGCGCCGAAGCATTCGCGGGGGCAACAGCACCCTCCGGCGTCATATCGAGAACCTCGATATGAGACTGTTGACGACAGGCGGCGGCAACGGGTAGCCACGCGCGAACGGTCTCCCCTTCCAGAGCGCCGGGGACAGACACGGACGCTTTAAGCGTAATGACGCGAGCCAATCCGTTTTGTGACTCCATCTCCTTGAGCATCTCGTTGCGCAGTGCTATTCCGTCCGTAGAATCGGGCCGCATGCCGGGAACCTCTTTGGGATATACGCGAAGCGAATCGAGGAAGTTGTCGAGAACGAACAGTTCGCCATCGATAAAGCGCCAGTCAATACGCTTACGATTAATCAGGTCATCAAACTGCTCTTCGGTAAACTCTGGCCACTCCTCGCGAATCATCGCAATAGCCTGGTCGCGCGACACCGAAAAATGAAGCGGCGTCTCGAGCATGCGATACCGCTCGGCACGAACACAAGCAGCCAGCGAAGGCTCGGGGTTCTGCTCCAAAAGGCGATCGCAGGCAGCAACAGCCTGCGTCAAATACCCGGCATCCATAAGACGAAGAATCTCAGGCGGCAGTCCAACATCGAGATGACGAAAGTCATCACAGCAAACATCAGCAGAGCAACCAACTGGACCCTCGTCAATAACCTTCCCATCCGAAGGCAGCACATTAATAACAGCCATACCAAAACTCCAAGTCACTAGAACGCTTGAAGCCCATTGTAGCGAGATAAAAAGAAAGCCCCAACAAGGGAGCCATCAACACCGCTGAACGGTAGTCAAATAAATAATTCAGCCTCGTAACCCTGCGGCGTTAAACGAAGGAAGCCCCGTCCCCCGGAGCTGTTTTCTTGGCGCGACTTCTGGCAAAGCCAGGTGAGCGCAAAGGAAACAGTGTAGGGGGACGGGGCTTCCGGCGGGAAGTTTAGCGACGCTTACGCCTTGTTGACGGAGCCAAACTCCTCCATGAGCTCCTTGGTGCGGGCAACGATGTTGTCGCGACCAGGCTTGAGGAGCTTGCGGGGGTCAAAGCCCTTGCCCTGCTGATCCTTGCCAGCCTCGATGTACTCGCGGACGCCCTTGGCGAAGACGAGCTGCAGGTCGGTGTTGACGTTGATCTTGGAGATGCCCAGGGAGATGGCCTTCTTGATCTGATCCTCGGGGATGCCGGTGCCACCGTGCAGAACGAGGGGCAGGTCACCGGTCTGGGCCTTAATCTCGCCCAGACGCTCGAAGGAAAGACCAGCCCAGTCGGCGGGGTACACGCCGTGGATGTTGCCGATGCCGCAGGCGAGGAAGTCGACACCCAGGTCAGCGATCTGCTTGCACTCAGCAGGATCAGCGAGCTCGCCGCTGGAGGTCACGCCGTCCTCGGTGCCGCCGATGCCGCCGACCTCGGCCTCGATGGACATGCCCTTGGAGTGGGCAAGCTCAACGAGCTCCTTGGTGCGGTCGAGGTTAAGCTGGAAGGTCTCCTCGTGAGAGCCGTCATACATGATGGACGTGAAGCCGGCCTCGATGCACTTGAAGCAGTCCTCGTAAGAACCGTGATCGAGGTGAAGGGCGACGGGAACGGTAACGCCCGTGGCCTCGACGGCAGCCTTGACCATGTCGGCGCAGACCTTGAAACCGCCCATCCACTTAGCGGCACCAGCGGTGCACTGAAGGATCAGCGGAGACTTGGCCTCCTCGGCGGCCTGGAGAATAGCCAGGGTCCACTCGAGGTTGTTGGTGTTGAAGGCACCAAGACCGTACTTGCCGGCCTCGGCCTTCTTGAGCATGTCTGCTGCGTTGACGAGCATAAAAGAAACCTCCTGTAAGGTTGCTCCGATAACGCCTGAGATTTTACCACGGCGCACCCGAGCATAAACGTTCGTTTGTTCACGAATATCGTCCAAACAGACTTTTTTGACCGTTTGCCCTACGAAATCGACCCGTTGGGGAAAAATAGCTTGACGTTTGGACGCTTCTCGTGCTTCAAAAGCCGACTATTAAGCTAAATCTGCATGAAAGGGTTCTGCATGAGCTCGCGTGCCATGGTGGTCGAATCGCCATGACCGGTTAGGCAAACGGTATCGGGCGGGAGAAGCCGGGCGAGCTTGGAGAGCGAGCGCAGAATCGCCGCCTCGTCTCCTCCAGAAAGATCGGTGCGGCCGTGCCCACCCGGAAACAGGGTGTCGCCCACAAAGGCAATGTTCCCCTGCTCGGTGGCAGCAAACAAGACGATCCCGCCCGGCGTATGCCCTGGCGTCTCGATCACCTGCAGGTAGATATCGCCCACCTTGATAGCATCTCCCTCGGCGAGCAGGTGCGTCGGCTCCCCGGGGTCAGGCGTCTCAATGCCCCACATAGCTCGCTGTTCCTCGATGTTCGCATGCGGCACCGCCACATCCTTAGCACACAGCTCATACTGGCAGCCCTCGCCAACGGTGGTTCGCACGCCTGCAACACCACCAACATGATCGGCATGGCCATGAGTGCATACGGCGCCAAACACGCGTACGCCGGGATGCTCGGCTCGAATATGCTCCACCAGGCGTTCGCCTTCCCATGCGGGATCGATAATCACGCACTCATTGTCCGAAATAACAGCATAGCTATTGGTCTGAATGGGACCGTTTACGAGCGTCTCGATCTCGACCGATCCCTTGGGAGTTAAATCCAAGGACACAGCACTCATGTCCCTCTCCTCTCTATAGAACTCGAGGCATCAAACGATGCCTCGAGTGTAGCGAATATCGATAATGTGACACGTTCGTCGCGACTAAACGCGGCGCTTAAGCTGGGCTCCACCCTCACCGGGCATCAGGCGGCGCGCGTCGTAGACCGAGTCAACGCTGCTGATGGAGGCCAGCAGCGGATCCAGACCACTCGCGTCCGAGATCTCGACCATAAAGCGCAGGGTTGCAATACCCTCGCGGTTGGTCGACGTGGCGGCAGAAAGGATATTGCCGCCCGCATCGCCAATGGCAATGGTGACATCCTTGAGCAGGCCCATGCGGTCCAGGCACTCGACCACGATCTCGACCTGGAAGAGGGTGTCGGCAGCGCCGTCCCACTCCACTTCGATCATGCGCTCGGGATGCTCCATAAGACCCTTGACGTTGGGACAGTTGGCGCGATGCACCGAAACGCCACGACCGCGCGTGATGAAGCCGACGATGTCGTCGCCCGTCACGGGGTTGCAGCAATGAGCCAGACGGACCAGTAGGCCGCTGTTGCTCTTGCCCTTGACGATAATGCCGTTACTGGCGCTCTTGCCGCGCTTTTGCGGCTTGCGGTTGGAGCCGCGAGCAGGCTGCTTCACGACCTCGGCGATAGCCTCGGCCTTGGTGAGCTGTTCCTCGGGCTTGGGGTCCAAGATTTGCTCGACCTTATTGCCCACAGCGCGCGGGGCAACCTTGCCGGCGCCGACGGCGGCAAACAGGTCCTCGAGCTGCTTGAAGTTAAACTGCTCCGCCACGGCGTTGAGCGCACGCGTCGAACGCGGCGTAGAAATGCCATAGCCACGCTTACGCAGGTCCTTAGCCAGCATATCGCGACCAGCAGCAGCGTCGTCGTCCTTGGTCGCAGCGGCAAAATAGCGGCGGATCTTTGACTTAGCGGAAGGTGTCTTAACGATCTTGAGCCAATCACGCGACGGCTTGGAACTCTTGTTAGTCAGAATCTCGACACGGTCACCCGTCTTAATCTCGTGCGTGAGCGGAGCCACCGCACCGTTGATTTTGGCGCCGACGCAATGGTTTCCCACCTCGGTGTGAACGGCGTAGGCAAAGTCGAGCGGCGTGGAGCCGGCACGAAGCGCCATGACCTCGCCCTTGGGCGTAAAGACAAAGATCTCCTGATCGAAGAGGTCGACCTTCAGCGAATGCAGGTATTCCTTGGCATCGGTGATCTCGTCGGAAGCCGCCCAATCGAGCGAATGCTTGAGCCAGTTGATCTGGTCGTCCAAACGTTGAGCGTCATTGGTCTTGGAAGCAGACGATCCGCCCGACTTCTTATATAGCCAGTGGGCGGCAATGCCGTACTCGGCCTGCTCATGCATCTCATAGGTTCGAATCTGAATCTCGAGCGGGCGAGCCGTGGGGCCGATGACCGTCGTGTGGAGCGACTGGTAGTTATTGACCTTGGGCATGGCGATATAGTCTTTAAAGCGGCCGGGCATGGGGTGCCACAGCGTGTGCACCGCGCCGAGCGTGGAGTAGCAATCGCGCACCGAATGCGTGATGACGCGCAGTGCCACCAGGTCGTAGATCTCGGAGAATTCCTTGCCCTTGCGCTTCATCTTTTGGTAGATGGACCAATAGTGCTTGGAACGGCCGTTGATCTGGAAGTCTTCCAGGCCAATGCGGTTGAGCTCGTCGGTGAGCGTCTTGATGGTCTCGGCCAGATAGCGCTCACGGACCTCGCGCGACTCCGCCACCATGCGTGCGATGCGCTGGTAGGCATCGGGCTCCAGGTAGAAGAAGGACAGGTCCTCGAGCTCCCATTTAATGGAGCTCATGCCCAGACGGTCGGCCAGGGGCGCATACACGTCCATGGTCTCGCGAGCCTTAAACAGGCGACGGTCCTCACGCAGGGCCGCAAGGGTGCGCATGTTGTGCAGACGGTCGGCAAGCTTAACGATGATGACGCGGATGTCCTTGGACATGGCGAGGAACATCTTGCGCAGCGTGAGGGCCTGTTTCTCGTCCATGCTGTCGACTTCGATGTTGGTGAGCTTGGTCACGCCATCGACGAGCTCGGCCACCGTATCGCCAAACAGGTCGGAAACATCGGCAAGCGAGGTCTCGGTATCCTCGACGGTATCGTGCAGCAGCGCGGCGCACACCACGTCACAGTCCATCTTGAGATCGGCCAAAATGATGGCCACCTCGACGGGATGGTTGATGTACATCTCACCCGAGCGGCGCTTTTGGTTGCAGTGCTTCTCGGCGGCAAAGCAGTAGGCTTGCTCCACCTTGGAGAAGTCGTCCTCATTCATATATTTGAGGCACAGACGCTCCAACTTGTCGTAGCTGTCCGCCATAATCTCGGGCGGCAGCTCATCGGCATGCTTATAGTGCTCCATCTCCGAGAACGGCTGGAGGGCGGAATCATGGGCGGTACGGGCTGCGGCATCCATCGAGGTCCCCTTCCCCTAGGCCCGCGGTACGATCGGGCGGTTAACTTTGGCTAGCATATCAGAAGCGCACGAATCGAGCGCCCAACTCCGGAAAGCCGAGAACTCCATGCGCGAACGCAAGCCCTCCAAATAGCGAATTGACCTGCTCAATTGCACACGGCCGGGGTTTTCGGCCATCGCGATGCGACGGGTGTCGTCAAACCCCGAAACGCGACAGAAACCAAGCTCTTCGAAGATTCCCAGGCCACTTTCCACCGAGCGCTCGTCGACCGGCGTGCGAGCATCGATGGCAAGGCACATCTGCGCGATGTCGATATCGCTTGCGCAGAATGAATCATCCCCGGTCTTACCGCGGTTGGAGCGCCACATGGTCTGCAGCGCACGATAGAGTGTGACGAGTTCGTCGCGCTCGGGTGCGTAGCAGTCGAGCAGGCGCTCGTTGATGCGGGCGTCGCGCGACGAATAGAGCAGGTGGATCACGGCGGGCTGTCCGTCACGACCGGCACGCCCGCTCATCTGGTTGAACTCAATGGCGCCAAACGGCATGTGGTACAGCACGACATGGCGGATATCGGGCAGATTGACACCCTCGCCAAAGGCGGAGGTCGAAACGATGCAGCTGAGGCTTCCGTCTCGGAATGCTTCCTCCACGCGGTGGCGATCGGAGCGCGCAAGCCCCGCGTTATAGAACGCGATATGGGTTGCGCAATCGGGTACACGCTTGCGCAACGTCTTGGCGAGCGCCACGGACTGGTCGCGCGAATTGACGTAAATGACGGTCTTCTCCCCCGTCGCCACGATCGACACCAAACGGTTCTCGCGGCTCGCAAGGTCGCGGTCGTCCTCGAGCTGCAGGTTCTCGCGCACCGTCTCGTCGACCACCGTGCGAGTAATCGGCAGCATGCGGGCAAGCTCGGCCACGACCGGAGCCGTCGCGGTGGCCGTCGCAGCCATAACAACCGGGTCGCCCAGGGCTTTGAGGATATCGGGCATGTCGAGATAGGCGCTGCGGTCGCCGCCCTTGGCAAGGCCGGCGTGGTGCGCCTCATCGATAACGACAAAGCCGATGCGGCCCGAACGCGCGAAGCGGTCACGGTGGATAGATAGGAACTCGGGCGTCGTGAGCACGATACCGGTGCGGCCCGAAGCTAGGCCGGCGAACACATCATCGCGTGCGGCCTCCACGGTCTCGCCGGTCAGCACGCCAACGCCAATGCCAAGCGCTGCCATCGTCGACGAGAGGTGATAGGCCTGGTCGGCAACAAGCGCACGCAGCGGATAGACAAAGATACTCGCACGTCCGCGAAGGACAGCCTCGCGCGCAGCATGCACATGGAAGATGAGAGACTTGCCGCGGCCCGTTCCCATAACGGCCAAGACGCTCTGGTGGTCGGCCAAGGCATCGAGCGCCTCAACCTGCGCGCGGTGCGGCTGGTTCGATCCGATCAAGCTATGGATAAGCGAGCGCGTGAGCTCGGTATAGGAAAGCTGGGCGAGCGTCTCGCGCTTACGCGACTCCAGGCGCAGGCCGGAATCCGCCGGCTGCACGCCACGACGAAGCTCGCATGCCGGATCGTCGACGCTGGGCAGCGTGGTATCGCGGACCAGAACATCCTTGATCATGAGCTTGGGCTTCACACGCCCCTGCCAATGCTCGGCAACGGCCTCGAACACCAAGTCGACAGCGCTATCGCAGTTGATGAGCTTATCGATTTGCGGCACGCGGAACATAATGGCCGGAACACTCGCGGCGCCATCGGTCGCCACAAAGCGCATGTGCTCGCCGGTTTTGCCCACCACGGCGCGGTCGCACATCGTCACGCCCTCGGCAGCCAGCAGCGGCACCTTGTTGCCCTGGCCAAACGGCTCAAGACGGGAGATCTGCTCGATGGTCTCGATATTCAGCTCGGAAAGGTCGACGGTGGCGGCGACCTCGTCGGTGTCTTCAAAGTCCTCGGCGGGAAGCTCCGATAGCACGGCGGAAAGGCGGCGGCGGAACTCATCGAGCTTGGATGCCTCGATGGTCACACCCACCGCACCGGCATGTCCGCCGCGACGAATCAGCAGGTCGGAACAGCGCTCGACGGCGTCAAACAGGTTAACTTTGCCCACCGAGCGACCAGAGCCGCGCGCGATACCGTCCTCGATCGAGAACAGCAGCGCCGGCACGTGATAGCGGTTGGTCAGGCGGCTCGCTACGATACCCTTGACGCCCTCGTGCCAGCCCTCGCCACCCACGACGATTGCGCGACCGCCGTCATAGGTCTTCTCGACCTTTGCCATGGCATCGCGCGTGAGCTCCGCCTCGATCTCACGGCGCTGGCGGTTGATTTCCTCGAGCTCAGCCGCCAGTGCGCTTGCCTCGATGGGATCGCGGGCAAGCAGCAGGTCGAGCGCCAGCTTGGGATCGGCCATGCGACCGGCAGCGTTTAAGCGGGGAATGAGCGAGAACGATAGGCCATCCGCCGTAATGCTCGAAAGGTCGGCCTTGGCGAGCGCGGCCAGCGCGATATAGCCGGGGCGGGCGGTCACGCGCATCTGCTGGATGCCCTCGGCGACCAGCGCGCGGTTCTCGGGCGTGAGCGGCATCATGTCGGACACGGTACCAAGCGCCGCAACCTCGATCAGCGAACGCCAATACGACGGCTTGCCCAGACGCTCGCCCAGGACTTGCACCAGCTTGAGCGCCACGCCGGCACCGGCAAGCTCACGCGAAGGACCCTCGTCCTCGAGCTTGGGGTCGGTCAGAGGCACGCCCTGCGGCACCTGGTCGGACGGCTCGTGATGATCCGTGACCACCAAATCGATCCCCAGGCTCTCCAGATAGGAGACCTCTTCCTTGGCGGCAATGCCGTTATCGACGGTCACGATCAGCTGGGGGCGAGCGAGCTCGTTAACGCGGTCGAGCGCCGCTCGCGAAAGACCGTAGCCCTCGTCAAAGCGATGCGGAATAAACGGCGTGACATCGGCTCCAAACGTGCGCAGCGCCTCGGTCAACAGGCAGGTCGACGTAATACCGTCAACGTCAAAATCGCCAAAGACCGCGATATGCTCGTGGTTGCGAATAGCACGCTCGACGCGGTCGGCAACGACCGACATGCCTGGGATAATGAGTGGGTCGGCCCAGTCGCGATCGAGCGAAGGCGTCAAAAACAGCTGGCCTTCCTCGATGGATGTAATGCCGTGCGCAACCATAATACGCGCCACCAGCCCGGGAATGCCCAGGCCAACCGAAAGCTCCTTTTCGAGCTCGGGGTTTTGCTGAGCGACCGCCCAGCGATGCGTCGTCTTAAGCGATGACATAGGCGCCCACCCCCGATAGGGGCAGGTCGCCGCGATACCTCTCACGGTTCATAGCGATGAGTCCTCTGTGTATGCCCGCTTCGGCAGGCAGATCTGTTGAACGGATTTATTATACCGTGCAGCGCGGACGCCAATCGCCGCAGCACGCCGCGGTTTCGGTAAACGATGCCGGTAATAGCCTCGAAATATTCGAGCGTTTCTGACGCACGGACGCATGCGAGCGTCTAGCATATCCATTCAAAACGGATTCACGAGCAAAGGGAGTCACAAGAGCATATGAAGCAATGGGTTGGACTGGGCAAGTTTCTCGCGGGGCACATGCAGGTCATCGTTCCGATTTGCGTGACGCTCGGCGTGCTCTTTCCCCAGCAGATCGGCGTGCTCAAGCCAATCGTTCCCGCCCTGTTTGCCTTTATGACGTTCCAAGGTGCGCTCAGCAACACCTTTCACCAGGTGGCCGAGGTGTTCCGCCGTCCCCTGCATCTGATTTTGGCGTTATTTGTCTCGGCCGTGCTCATCCCCATCGCGGCGTATGCCATGGGCTCACTGTTCTTTGGTTCCAACCCAAACCTTGTCTGCGGCATCGTGCTCGAGTACAGCGTACCCGTGGCAGTCACCGCCTTTATGTGGATCAGCATGTTCGGCGGCAACGGCCCGCTCGCGCTCACCATCATCCTGACGTCCTCGGTCATCTCGCCCGTCACGATTCCGCTCACGCTTAAGCTCCTGCTGGGTGCCACCGTTGCAATCGATGTTCCGGGCATGATGCAGAACATGGCCTTTATGATCGCCATCCCCGCCGTGCTCGGCATCGTGATCAACGAGTTCACGCGCGGATGGGGACACGAGAAACTCTCCCCCGCGCTTTCGCCCGCCTGCAAGTTCATGATGATGGGTGTCATCGCCTCCAACTCCACCGCCATGAGCGAGTACGTGCTGCACATGAATGCGGTGCGCCTGGAAGTCGCCCTCTTTATTTTGACCTTCGCCATCAGCGGCTTTGTCGTCGGCATTCTGGTCGCCCGCGCGTTGCACCTGCCGTATAGCGAGACGACCACCATGTGCTTTACCTGCGGCATGCGCAATATCTCTTCGGGCGCCGTCATCGCCACGCAGTATTTTCCCGGCGAGGTCGTGTTTCCCGTCATGTGCGGAACGCTGTTTCAGCAGGTACTTGCCTCGTTTATCGGGCATCTCTTTGAGCGTCTAACCGGCGAGGAGCGCGCCGCCCAGCGCAAGCGCGTCGAGGCCGGCCGCGACGCCATGGCACGCTAGGCAGCACACTTTTCGCAGGCGTTCGCCTCGCTATGCGAGCGTTTCCAGATGCGCGCGTAGGCGCTCAGCATCGATATCGAGCGTGGTCTCGGCATTGACCTGGGCCAGACGATAGCCCACCAAGTAGGGCGAAACCACCCAACGCGGCAGCGCCTTGGCAATAGTCCGGCCGTCCATGTGGTAGAAGAACAAGTTGTACGAATCCGCGCGACCGCCGTGGTGCTCGTGCAGGATATAGCGCAGGGTCACCTGAATCGCATCGGCAAACAGGTCCGCTTCGGCTTGGTCGCGGGCGTCGTCGATGGCGGCGATTCCCTGTGGAGCCGAGACGTTGACCTCAAAGAATCCCATGATCGGCTCGGTTGAGATGTTGACCGAGATTCTCCCCTGCCGCCAGACATTGATGCCTTCGAAATTGGCGGAAGTCAGCGAAGCATAGCCGTCTTCCTGCTCCAAACCCACAATCTGCATGTGAGGATGGACGAGGCTGCCGCCCGAAAGCGGGCCTTTGTTCTTGTACATGAGCACGCTTAGGTACTGTTGGGAATCGATCATCTGCTGCCAACAGCCCAGGGCAAACCGCATCACATGATGCAGCTCATCCGGTTCATAGGTCGCCAGGTCGGCGTCGTGATTGGCCGACTCGATCAATACGGTCTGACGGGTGGCCCGCAAGGTCTTGAACTTATTCTCGAGCCAGATGCAGTCACCATCGCGCTCGATGATGTTGGCAAGCCCCTCCGTGTCGCAAAAGGGGCACGCGGTGCCAGGGCGACGATTATCGTCGGGCTTGCCGCTCGCCTGTTGAACGTCAAATACCAGCGCCGCGGGTTATACCTCCAGCGGCACGATCTTGGTGCCATGGAGCTCGGAGACGCCTAGCGCCGCCGCGACCGCGTCGCGATTTGCCGTAGTAATGCCGCCGCCAGGAAGGATGGTCAAACGATCGCCCGCGTACTCGATTAAACGAGCCAGGTGATCGTAATTATCCTCGATCGACGCACCGGCCGCGCCGCCATGCGTGAGGATGCGCGTAACGCCGCAGTCGGCAAGTGTATCAATCGCATCGAGCTGAGCCTCGGGCGAGAGCTGGTCAAATGCCATGTGGAAGGTGATGTCAAGGGGCTCGCGCTTGCACTCCTCGGTCGCGCAGCCCGTAGCCATAACGAGAGCGCCGAGGGTGAGCTCGTCGAGCGCCCAGCCGCTGGCACAGGGCTTGCAGCAGCCAAAGACCAGGCCGTCAACGCCGGCGCTCACAGCAAGGCCCAGGTCCATCTCCATCATGTGCAGCTCGTCCTGGTTGTAATGAAAGTCGCCACCACGCGGACGAATCATGCACATCACTCGCGCGTCATGCTCGTGAGCGTAACTGACTGTAGCGCTAATAACGCCGGCGGAAGGCGTGGTGCCACCGACGGCGAGGTTGTCACACAGCTCAATGCGCCCCGCACCGGCCTCGATGGCCGCCGGCACTCGCTCAAAGTTCTCGGCACAAAACTCGTACAGCATAGATAGGCCCCCAAAGACAGCAGATGTTTTCCGACGGGCATTGTCACACATCCCCATGAAGTTGCGGTGGAATAGGGACTGCTCTTGGCCTCTGGAGCCCGTATTCAGTCCCTATTTCACCGCAACATAAAGGGGGCAGAACCAAAGTAACGCCGCAGGCAGAGGACCGACAGCGAGCGGGCGCCAGAGCGAACAAATTGGCATGAAAAGAGGGCGGCATAGACCTTCTGGTCATGCCGCCCTCTTTGAATGACAAGTTGTCGCTCTGGCGCCCGCGCAGCGTCGACTGGTCCGCCGTTCGGTAGAACGGCGGAACCGCCTAACCGCCCAGGTAAGCCTTGCGGACGTTGTCGTCGTGCAGGAGCTCTTGGCCGGTGCCGGTCATGGTGATCTTGCCGGTCTCGAGCACGTAGCCGCGCGTGGCGATTGAAAGCGCCATTTGGGCGTTCTGCTCGACCAGAAGCACCGTGGTACCGGCCTTGTGCAGGTCCTCGACAATCTGGAAGATCTGCTCGATCAGGATCGGCGCCAAACCCATGGAGGGTTCATCGAGCATGAGCAGCTTGGGATTGCTCATAAGGGCGCGCCCCATAACGAGCATCTGCTGTTCGCCGCCCGAAAGGGTGCCGGCCACCTGGCGACGGCGTTCCTTCAGGCGCGGGAACTGCTCGTAGACGCGCTCAAGGCCCGGAGCAACCGTGGACTTGGGCTGCGTATAGGCACCCATCTCCAGGTTCTCCTCAACCGTCATCTGCAAAAAGGCACGACGGCCTTCGGGAACCTGAGCCAGACCCTTACCAACCAGCTTGTCGGCGGGCGTATGGGTAATGTCCTCGCCCATAAACTTGATGGAGCCGGTCTTAGAGCGTAGCAGGCCCGAGACGGTCTTGAGCGTCGTGGACTTACCGGCACCGTTCGCGCCGATCAGAGCCACGATCTCGCCCTCGTTAACGTTAAAGGAGATGTCCTTGATGGCGTGGATAGCGCCGTACCAGACGTTGATGTTGTAGACGGAAAGCATCGGCTCTGCCATTTAGTTCTCCCCCTTATCCTGCTTGCCCAGATACGCCTCGATAACGGCGTCGTTGTTCTGGATTTCCTCTGCCGTGCCCTTGGCGATGACCTTACCAAAGTTGAGCACGCAGATGCCCTCGCAGATGTTCATGACGAGCGACATGTCGTGCTCGATAAGCATGATGGCAATGCCAAAGGTGTCGCGAATCTTGACGATGTTCTCCATGAGCTCGGCGGTCTCGGACGGGTTCATGCCGGCGGCAGGCTCGTCGAGCAGCAGTAGCTTGGGGTTGGTGGCAAGCGCGCGGACGATCTCCAGACGCCGCTGAGCGCCGTAAGGCAGCGATCCGGCCTGCTCGTTTGCCAGATGCTCCATATCAAAGATGGACAGTAGTTCCATGGCGCGCTCGTGGGCGGCCTTCTCGTGCTTCCAATACGTCGGCAGGCGTAGCACGCCCTCAAAGCCGGAGTAGCGCTCCTGGTTGTGCAGGCCGACCTTAACGTTATCCTCCACCGTCATGGTGTTGAACAGGCGAATGTTCTGGAACGTACGGGCGATACCCATACGGTTGACCTGGTAGACGGACTTGCCCGAGGTGTCCTCGCCGTCGAGCAGGATAGTACCGTGCGTGGGCTGGTACACCTTGGTGAGCAGGTTGAAGACCGTGGTCTTACCGGCACCGTTGGGACCGATCAGACCGGCGATCTCGGTCTTACCGATGGTCAGGCTAAAGTCGTCGACTGCCTTAAGGCCGCCAAATTCAATGCCCAAGTGGATGCACTCGAGCGCCGGGCGCTGGCCCAGGTCGCGGTCGGGAACGATGGCGCCAGAAGGATACGGGACCATCTTGCCCTTGTTGAACTCAAACTTACTGGGCATCGGCTGCTACCTCCTTCTTGGAAGCAAAGCGGTCCTTAATGCGTGCGAAGAACGCCTTGAGCTGCGGGTTGTTGGTAAAGATCATGACCAGGATCAGCACGATGGCGTAGATGAGCATGCGGTAGTCCGAGAACTGACGGAGCAGCTCGGGAAGCACCGTGAGCAACGCCGCCGCGATGACGGAGCCGCGCATATTGCCCAGACCGCCTAGGACCACGAATACCAGGATGAGGATGGACGTGTTGAAGTCGAACTTGGTGGCGGAAAGCTGCGAGAAGTTACCGCCGAAGAGGGCTCCGGCAGCGCCGGCGAGAGCGGCGGAAACCACGAAGGCGATCATGCGGTACTCGGTGACGGAGATGCCCACGGACTCGGCAGCGATCTTGTTGTCGCGCACGGCCATAATGGCACGGCCAGTACGGCTGCGGACCAGGTTGAGTACAATCACGAGCGCGACCATGACCAGGATGGCGCCGGCGATGAAGGTCGAGTACGTCGACACACCCGAGGCGCCCTGGGCTCCCTTGATGATGGCGGTGCCGTCCTCGAGCAGGTGCAGGTCATCGATCGTGGAGTTGCCCGTGATGTTAAAGATCACGTGCAGGCCGCGCGAGTCGACACCCACGATAAGGCAAGTGACGATCTCTTTGATGATCTCGCCAAAGGCCAGCGTCACGATAGCCAGGTAATCGCCGCTCAGGCGAAGGACCGGAATGCCGATCAAGAAGCCCAGGATGGCGGCAGCGATGGCGCCGACCACGATGCTGATGATAAGGCGCACCGGATCGGAGGGAACGGCGCTCTCGAGGGCGACCGCGGTAACGATGCCCGTATAGGCGCCGACGCTCATAAAGCCCGCGTGGCCCAGCGACAAGTCGCCCGCGATGCCGACGACGAGGTTAAGGGAGATGGCCATGACGATATAGGCCGTGATGGGAACCAGCTGACCGGCGATCATGCGCGGAATCATGTGGTTGGACTGCATAAAGAACACGATGGCGAACGCCACAAGGCACATGGCGTACGTAACAAAGTCGTGACGCGTCTGCTTGTCTTTAAGAAACTTCATAACGCTCACCTACACCTTCTCGGGGACGTACTTGCCCAAGAGGCCGGCAGGCTTGACGAGCAGGACGATGATCAAAACACCAAAGACGATGGAGTTGGCAAGGCTCGTGGAAATGTATGCCTGCGCCATTGCTTCGATGATGCCGATGAGGATGCCACCGACAAAGGCACCGGGGATGGAGCCGATGCCGCCGAAAACGGCAGCGTCGAAGGCCTTGATGCCAGGCATGGCGCCCGTGGTGGGCTGCAGGACCGGCGAGTAGGAGCACAGGAGCACACCGGCGATGGCGGCAAGGGCAGAGCCGATGGCAAACGTCATCGAGATGGTGCGGTTGACGTTGATACCCATGAGCTGAGCGGCGGCTTTGTCCTCGGACACGGCGCGCATGGCTTTGCCCATCTTGGTCTTACCTGTAAAGAACATCAGGCCGGCCATGATAACCAGGCAGGCGACGATGGTGACGAGCGATACGGCGCTCACGTTAAACTTGGCCAAGAACTCCGGCACCGGGAAGGTGACGAGCGAAGTGAAGTTCTTGGGCGTGGCGCCCCACAGAAGCTGCGCGGCATTCTGCAGGAAGTAGGACACGCCGATGGCCGTGATCAAAACGGCCAGCGGGCCTGCTTGGCGCAGCGGCTTATAGGCCAGACCCTCAATGAGAACACCGAGAACCGTGCAGACCACGCAAGAGAGAATTACAGATGCCCAGCCCGGGAGGCCGAGATACGACGTGGCACAGAACGAGACATAGGCACCGACCATGATGACGTCGCCGTGAGCGAAGTTGAGCATCTTGGCGATACCGTAGACCATGGTGTAGCCCAACGCGATGATGGCGTAGACGCTGCCCATGGACAGGCCGTTGACCAGGTATTGGATAAAGACCGTCATGTTCCACATCCCCCTTTCGAATAGGTTTCCAGCTAATGTATGAAACAGGGACGTTACACTGTCCCTAGATACCAAGCAAGCAGGGAAGGCCAAAACCTCCCCTGCTTGGGATCAAAACCGCTCTATGTAAGGCGGCCTATTAGGCCTGTACGTACTTGCCGTCGGTGATGACGTACGCCGTGGGCTCCTTCTGGACCTGGCCCTTATCGTTCCAGGTGAGCTTGCCGGTCAGACCGTCAACGGTAATCTTGAGCATAGCCTTGGGCAGCTTCTCGGCGACCTCGGTCGGGTCGGCGTCGACACCAAGACCGGCCTCCTTGAGGGCCTCGGCCACCGCGTGCACGCCATCGTAGGCGTCGGCGGCAAACTGGTCGGGGGTATCGCCGTACTTATCCTTGTAAGCGTTGACGAAGTCGGCGTTCTTCTCGTCGTCGGCGGAGAACGGGGTCATGAGCAGCAGACCCTCGGCAAGAGAGGTGTCGAAGCCCTCAACGCCCAGGATGCCGTCCATGCCGTCGCAACCCATCATCTTGACGTCGTAGCCCATGTCCTTGGCGTTCTTGAGCAGGACGGACGCTGGCGTGTAGTAGATCGGCGCAAAGATCATGGTGGCGCCGGCCTGCTTGGCCTTGGTCAGCTGGTTGGTAAAGCTCGTGGCGGAGTCGTCCTTAAAGGTCTCCTCGTCAACAATCTCGAGCTTGGATTTAGCGGCCTGAACCTTAAAGGAATCTGCGATGCCCGAAGAATAGGCGTCGCCGGAGTTATAGAACAGCACGAACTTCTCGTCCGCATACTTCTGCGCCAGGAACTTGGCAGCGTTGACGCCCTGGTTGGGATCGGTGAAGCAAACCTGGAAGACGCAATCCTTGCCCTTGGTGACGTCCTCGGAGGACGCGGACGGAGTGATCATGAACGTTTCGGGGTCGTTACCGCACTCGGCGGCAACGGCAACCGACGCACCCGTGGTGGTCGGGCCGACGAGGGCCTGCATGCCCCAGTCGAGCAGGGTGTTAAAGGCGTTGACGGCCTTCTCGCCGTCGGCCTGGTCATCCTCGGCCTTGCTGGCAAGCGGCAGCTCCTTGGTCGAGAAATCCTTGCAGCCAAGCTCGACACCCTGGGTAACGGACTTGCCGTAGGACGCGTTGGCGCCGGTCAGCGGTCCGATGGTGCCGATCTTAAACGAAGCGTCGCCCGAAGCGGAACCGCTGTCGCCGCCGTTGGAGGAGCAGCCAGCTAGAATGGACATCGCCCCCAGACCTGCTGCGCTCGCGATAACGCTCCTGCGATTCATAACAGGGTTCAATGACTTACCGGTGAGGCTCGACATGCGGCTCTCCTCTCAAATCTCGTCGGGTTTCGGTTACCCGACAGGCCATCCTTCGCCGTGTTCGGCGTTCGCAAAATAGTAGACGCTTTAGTTAGGAAAAGCGGCGAATATTTCAACTTTTCTTTGGATTTGTTCATTTATCCATATTTCTGCGTATTTCTATTTTTTTATGCAGTAATGCCACTTTATTGTGTAAAAGTAATGTTTCCATTCTGTTACAAGCGTTCCCGCTCTTAATAAACATGGTGTCCCCCTTTTCGCTAGCCGCGATGCGGCCGTCTTGCGGTACAGGGCAAACCTTATGGTGCAAACGTTGACAGTTTGTTACGGAAGTTCGTTTGTAGCGAGCGTGTTTCCAATGTTTCCGCAGCGTTTCGGGGGTGGCGTTTTGTGCTGCTCCCGCTGCCAGGCAAGCACGCGCCCGCACTTCACGCTAGAATGCACTCAACCTTTAAGCGGTTAATCCATCCATAAGATGCACGAAGGAGCTATCTATGAGCGAACCCCTGCGCACCGTGAACGTCGGCCTCATCGGTCTGGGAACCGTCGGCGGCGGCGTGGCCCGTCTGATCAAGAGCCACCACGATGAGTACCTGGCCGCCTACGGCATCGACCTTAAGCTGACCCGCGCCTGCGCGCTTGCCTGGGAGCAGGCCGAAGCCGCCGGTATTGAGCACGAGGCCTTTACGAGCGACTGGCACGACGTCGTCACCGACCCCGCCGTCGATATCGTCGTCGAGCTCATCGGCGGCGAGCACCCCGCGACCGAAATCTTCACCACCGCCTTCGAGAACGGCAAGCACGTCGTCTCTGCCAACAAGGCCCTGCTGGGCCGTCATGTCGAGACGCTCGCCGAGAAGGCGCGCGCGTGCGGCGTGCAGATTAAGTGCGAGGCCAGCTGCGGCGGCGGCATCCCCATTGTCAGCACGCTCGAGCACGACCTGGTGGGCAACAAGATCCTGACCATCGCTGGCATTCTCAACGGCACCACCAACTACATCCTGTCGCGCATGGACGCCGAGGGCGCCGATTACGCTGACGTGCTCGCCGACGCCCAGGCAAAGGGCTATGCCGAGGCCGACCCGTCCGCCGACGTCGACGGCTTCGACGCCGCCAGCAAGACGGCCATCCTCGCTTCCATCGGCTTTGGCACCCGCGTGACCACCGACGATGTCTACCAGCAGGGTATCCGTACCATCGGCGCCGAGGACATTGCCCAGGCCCGCGAGCTCGGCTACACCATCAAGCTGCTGGGCATCGCACGCAACACCGACGCCGGCGTCGACGTCCGTGTGCATCCCACGCTGATCCCCGCCGACCACATGCTCGCCAAGGTCAACGGTGCCATGAACGCTGTCTACGTGGTAGGCGACGCCGTGGGCGAGACCATGTTCTACGGCGCGGGCGCAGGTTCCTTCCCCACCGCGAGCGCCGTCGTGGGCGATATCCTGTCGCTCTCCGAGCAGATAAGCCGCGGCGTGGCTCCGCTGCCCGAGATTGAGCCCTATGGCCACAACCTCGCCTTTAAGCCCATGGACGAGCTCCAGACCAAGTACTATGTGCGCCTGAAGGTCGCCGACCGCGTGGGTGCCCTGTCCGAGACGGTCGACATCTTTGCCAAACACAACATCTCGATCTCGCTCATCAACCAGGTCGAGGACGGCAAGTCGGGCGCCAGCGATACCTGCTCGGTCATCTTCCTGACGCACCGCGCACTCGAGAAGGACGTCCAAGCTGCCGCCGCCGAACTTGCCAGCGTCGACTGCGTGGCCGAGGTCGCCAACGTCTTGCGTATCGAAGACGTCGAGGCCTGGACCGAAGGCGTCATGGCCAACTAACCCAACGCTCGCCTAGCAATACGCGCCTTGACGGCTCCCGTCCGATGTGGGACGGGAGCCCTTTTGTCACCTACCCTAAGCACAACGGCAGAGCATATTTGCGCGAGCCGCTCATCGGTAACGCGGGCTACCGTTCACCGATATGCAAACGCGGCCGATTCCGACTACCGCTACGCTGTGCTGCGAATGTCCGCCCGCGATGAGAGGAAGCACCATGTTGCTCGATGGCAAGAAAGCAATCATCACCGGAGGCACGCGCGGTATCGGCTATGCCATCGCCTGCCGTTTTATCGAGGAGGGCGCTGCCGTCACCGTCTTTGGCTCGCGCCAGGAGACTGCCGACGCGGCCGTTGAGAAGCTGGCAGCCGCCTATCCCGACGCCAAGGTCTGGGGCCGCTCCTGCGACCTCACCTCGCTCGAAGCCGTGACCGATGCCTTTACCCAGGCTGCCGCCGACATGGGCGGCTTGGACACGGTCGTCAACAATGCCGGCATCTCCCAGCGCTCGCCACTCCTTAACTATACGGCCGAGGAGTTCGCAAAGGTCATGGACCTTAACGTCGTCGCTGTCTTTAACGGTCACCAGGCTGCCGCCAAGATCATGACCGAGGCAGGTCATGGCGGCACCATCACCACCACGAGTTCGATGGTCGCCAAGTACGGTCAGCCCTCCGGCGTTGGCTATCCCACGTCCAAGTTTGCCGTCAACGGTATGGTCCAGTCGCTCTCGCGCGAGCTCGCCCCCATGGGCATTCGCGTCAATGCCGTCGCACCCGGCGTGACCAAGACCGATATGGTCGCCAACCTGCCCGAAGAGGTCATCAAGCCCATCATCGCCACCATTCCGCTGGGTCGCATGGGCGAGCCCAAGGATGTCGCCAACGCCTTTGTTTTCCTGGCGAGCGACATGTCCTCCTACGTCACGGGCGCCATCCTCCCCGTCGACGGAGCCGCCCGCTCCTAAGGAGCCACAAGCTTTGGCTTCAAGCTTCAACATAGCTCAACCAAAAAGGCGCGCCGTCTGAATCAACTGCAGACAGCGCGCCTTCTCCTGTTATGAAAGGGAAACTATGTCCCAGTATTTCGGATCAGAACGGGGCACGGTTTCCCCCAGGACCTCCTTGCGGAAACTGCATCCCACTCTGAGCGCCCATTCCGGGACACAGCTTCCCAACGGCCCCCGTTTCGGAAACCACATCCCGTTCCGAGCCTTCAAAGCGGGACGCGGCTTCCCCGAGAAAGTATCGACTACTTACCGTCGTCGTCTTCGGCTTCTTCGCGCGCATAGAGCTCCAGCATGCGGCGGCGGTATTCGCGCACAGCGAGCTTGGCGCGCTCCAGGCGGCGGCGCTCACGCGGAGTCAGCCCGGACGGGTCGACCTCGTCTCCATAGGTCTTATCGGCAAGCAGGTGCGCCGCGTCCACGATGCGGGCATCGATGTGGCCGCTCGCTGCCTCGGCGGAAAGACGCTCGGCAATCGTATCGAGCGTAGGCAGGCCCTCGAATACGCGACCATGGCCATGCGAGGTCAGCAGCTCGTGCTCGCGCGCGAGCAAGCTCGCTAGGTCGTGGTGGGCGCGCAAGATGTCGAGCGCATCGGATGGATGCTCGGCAACCTCTGCCACGGCGGCGACCGGTGCGGCATCCACCACGCGGTAGAAGAGCTGCGCGAGCAATGGCATCAAGAACACCGTGATGGCACCGGCGGCAACCATGACCGACGCAATATCTTGCGACAGCGCGCCCGCGTTGACGGCAACGCTCGTAACGGCAACGATGATCGGCAGCGCCGTGGTGCAGTACAGGGCCACGGTAATGCGACCATACGCCGACACATCGCGCGTCGCAGGACAAATGCTCATGGAAATAAGAATGGGCACGGCACGAATAATCAACAACGCCACGATAAAGCCCACGAGCAGACCCGGGCGCGACGCCACGGCCGTCAGATCGATCTTTGCGCCCGATACGGTAAAGAACACCGGAATCAAAAAACCGTAGGCCAGACCGTCGAGCTTGGTCTCGAGCGTATGGTTGCCCTCGGGGATGATATAGCGCAGGACAAAGCCGGCGGCAAAAGAACCCAACACGATGTCGAGATCAAAGACAGCCGAGAATGCCACGAGCGTGACCAGGATGAGCACCGTCAGGCGCACGAAGGTCTGCGACGTGGTATCGGCGCGCTCCTCAACAAATGCAAAGAAGCGGCTGCCGACGCGCTTGGAGCGGCTCGGGACCACGGCCAGCAACACGCAAACCACCGCAAACAAGCCAAGGATAACGAGCGTTTGGATGCCAGTGCGGGCAGACAACAGCACCGACATGGCGAGCACGGGACCGAGCTCGCCCCAAGTGCCATACGCGAGAATCGAGTCGCCCACGCGCGTGCCGGTGAGCGAGCGCTCACGCATGATGGGCACAAGCGTACCGAGCGCCGTCGAAGTGAGGGCAAGCGTCACGGCGATACCGTCGAAATGACTGACTGAGAACCACGGGGTAAAGCGCACGGCAAGCCAGGCGATACCAAACGTGACGACCCACGTCGCCAAGCCGTAGCGCCCCTCGACGCCCGTGATGCTCTTGGGGTCGATCTCAAAGCCGGCAAGCAGGAACAAAAAGGCCAGGCCCAGCTCGGACACCAGCGAGACCTCAGCATCTACATGGATGACGCCGAGCATATGGGGTCCCAGTACCGCGCCGAGCACGAGCAAAAAGACCGTCTCGGGAACGGGTTTTCCGGGAATCGCCGAGGCGATAAAAGGACTCGCAAAGGCCACGAGTGCGATGATGGCGAGCGAAACGAATGCCATGTGATGCCTTTCTCTTGTTTGCGCTTCACTGTAGCACCCTCGCCGTCCTCAACGCGCCGCGAGCTGTCGTATCATAGTGAGGTTTACAAACATGTGGCTCAAGGCGACCGCAGGGCAGACCCCGCAAACCGACCGCTGCCGCATACCGTACCGTACGCCCAACCGATCAGGAAGGCAGGAACCAATGGTCTCTCGTATCTACGTGGAGAAGAAACCCGGGTTCGACGTCGAGGCTCAGCAGCTCAAGGGCGAGCTGACCGAAATTCTCGGCATCAAGGGCATCGAGGCCCTGAGGATTATCAACCGCTACGACGTCGAGGGCATCGACAAGGAGCTTTTCCGGTCCTGCGTGCCGACCGTCTTTAGCGAGCCCCAGGTCGATGTGACCTACGACGAGCTCCCCGCAAGCGATGGCGCCGTCTTTGCCGTCGAATTCCTGCCTGGCCAGTTTGACCAGCGCGCCGACTCCGCCAGCGAGTGCGTGCAGCTCATCAGCCAGGGCGAGCGCCCCGCCGTGCGCTCCGCCAAGGTCTATATGATCTCGGGCGCTCTGGACGAGGCCGCCATCGATGCCATCAAGCACTACGTGGTGAACCCCGTCGAGGCGCGCATCGCCTCGCTCGACCTGCCCGAGACGCTGTACATGGAGACCCCCGAGCCCCAGCCCGTCGAGGTGCTCGACGGTTTCCGCGAGCTCGACGAAGCCGGCCTTGCCGCCTTTATTTCCGAGCGCGGCCTTGCCATGGACGAGGCGGACATCGCCTTCTGCCAGCAGTACTTCCGCGATGAGGATCGCGACCCCACCATCACCGAGATCCGCGTGATCGACACCTACTGGTCTGATCACTGCCGCCACACCACCTTCGGCACCGTCCTGGACGACGTGACGATCGACGACGCCGTGGTGCAGCAGGCCTTCGACCGCTACATGGAGATGCGCCACGAACTCGGTCGCGACACCAAGCCCGTCTGCCTCATGGACATGGGCACCATCGGCGCCAAGTACCTCAAGAAGACCGGCGTCATGACCGATGTCGACGAGTCCGAGGAGATCAACGCCTGCACCGTCAAGGTGAAGGTCGATGTCGACGGCGAGGACCAGGACTGGCTGTTCCTCTTTAAGAACGAGACCCACAACCACCCGACCGAGATCGAGCCCTTCGGTGGTGCCGCCACCTGCGTGGGCGGTGCCATCCGCGACCCGCTGTCGGGCCGCAGCTACGTGTACCAGGCCATGCGTGTCACCGGCGCCGGCGACCCCACCGTCCCCGTGTCCGAGACGCTCGAGGGCAAGCTGCCGCAGCGTAAGCTCGTGACCACTGCTGCCGCCGGCTACTCCAGCTACGGCAACCAGATCGGCCTTGCCACCGGTCAGGTCAACGAACTCTATCACCCCGGCTACGTCGCCAAGCGTATGGAGGTCGGCGCCGTCGTGGGCGCCACCCCGGCAAACCACGTGCGTCGCGAGTGCCCCGCCCCCACCGACAAGATCATCCTGCTGGGCGGCCGCACTGGCCGTGATGGCATCGGTGGCGCTACCGGCTCTTCCAAGACCCAGAACACCGAGTCCATCGAGACCTCGGGTGCCGAGGTCCAGAAGGGCAACGCCCCGGTCGAGCGCAAGCTGCAGCGCCTGTTCCGCCGCGGCGACGCCTGCCGTCTGATCAAGCGCTGCAATGACTTTGGCGCTGGCGGCGTCTCGGTCGCCGTGGGCGAGCTTGCCGACGGCCTGTACGTGGACCTGGACACCGTGACCAAGAAGTACGACGGTCTTGACGGCACTGAGCTCGCCATCTCCGAGTCCCAGGAGCGCATGGCCTGCGCCGTCGCCGATGGTGACGTCGATGAGTTCATGGGCTACGCCGCCGAGGAGAACCTGGAGGCGACCGTCATCGCCGAGGTTACCGCCGAGCCGCGCATGCGCATGGCCTGGAACGGCGTCGCCATCGTCGACCTGTCCCGCGAGTTCCTCAACTCCAACGGTGCGCCCAAGCACCAGGTCGCCCACGTCTGCGCCCGTAGCGTGTGGCAGCCCAGCTGGGCCGGCACCACGCTTGCCGAGCGCATGACCTCGCTTGTCACCGACCTCAACGTCGCCTCCAACAAGGGCCTTTCCGAGCGCTTCGACTCCACCATCGGCGCCGCGACCGTGCTCATGCCCTTTGGCGGCAAGACGCAGCTCACTCCGAGCTCTGCCATGGTCGCCAAGTTCCCCGTGGACGGCGAGACCACCACGGCGAGCGCTATGGCATGGGGCTTCAACCCCTACCTGATGGAGGCCGACCAGTTTGCGGGCGCCTACCTGTCCGTAGTCGAGTCCATCGCCAAGCTCGTTGCCGCCGGCTTTGAGCACAAGCGCGCCTACCTCTCCTTCCAGGAGTACTTCGAGCGCCTGCGCACCGAGGCCGAGCGTTGGGGCAAGCCCATGGCAGCCGTCCTGGGTGCCCTTATGGCCCAGGTCGATCTGGGTGCCGGTGCCATCGGCGGCAAGGACTCCATGAGCGGCTCCTTTGAGGACGAGGCCGGCGAGCTCAACGTTCCGCCGACCCTGATCAGCTTCGCTGTGGCCGTGGGCCGCGCGGCGCGCGCTGTCTCCCCTGAGTTCAAGGGTCTGACGCACCGCGTCGTCCGCATCGCCCCCGCCACCTACGGCGAGGACTACCGTCCCGATGCCCAGCAGCTGCTCGCCGCATTTGACGCCGTCGAGGCGCTCACTGCTACCGGCAACGCCCTGGCCATCTCCACGCCCGGCTACGGCTGCGGCGCCGAGAGCCTCTTTAAGATGTGCGTCGGCAACCAGATCGGTATCGAGCTTGCCGAGGATGTGGACGTGGAGAGCTTCTTCACCCCGCTCTACGGCAGCTTTATCGTCGAGCTCGCCGATGACGCCGAGCTGCCCGAGGTCGCCGACGGCGTTGTCGTCGAGCCCCTGGGCACCACCGTCGAGGGCTATGTCATCGACACCGGCTCCGAGGTCATCGAGCTCTCCGAGCTCCAAGAGGCCTGGGAGAGCGGCATCGAAGGTGTCTTTGCCTACCGCAGCACCGGCGAGCAGCCCGAGGTCGAGACCATCGACTATCGCACCAAGGATATCCACGTGTACGGCGGCGCCAAAATCGCCCGCCCGCGCGTGATTATCCCGGTGTTCCCCGGCAACAACTGCGAGTACGACAGCGCCCGCGCCTTCCGCGCCGCCGGCGCCGAGGCCGACACCTTCGTGATCAACAACCTCACGCCCGAGGCTGTTGCCGAAAGCACCCACGAGCTTGCCCGTCGCATCCGCCAAAGCCAGATCGTCATGATCCCCGGCGGCTTCTCGGGCGGCGACGAGCCCGACGGCTCCGCCAAGTTCATCACGGCGTTCTTCCGCGCTCCCGAGGTCACCGAGGCAGTTCGCGACCTGCTCAAGGCCCGCGACGGCCTGATGCTGGGCATCTGCAACGGCTTCCAGGCCCTGATCAAGCTCGGCCTGGTACCCTACGGCGACATCGTCGACGCCACGCCCGATGCGCCCACGCTGACGTTCAACACCATCGGTCGCCATCAGAGCCGCCTGGTGCGCACCCGCATCTCGTCCAACCTGTCCCCGTGGCTGTCGCAGTGCAGCCTCGACGACCCCTACACCGTCGCCATCAGCCACGGCGAGGGCCGCTTTGTCGCCAACGACGAGGTGCTCGCCCAGCTGATCGCCAACGGCCAGGTCGCCACGCAGTACGTGGGCGAGGACGGCAAGCCCAGCATGGACCTTTCCGTCAACCCCAACGGCTCCGCACTCGCCATCGAGGGCATCACGAGCCCCGACGGCCGCGTCCTGGGCAAGATGGGCCATGCCGAGCGTCGCGGCGACAACCTGTACCGCAACGTGCCCGAGCATGTCCCCGGCGACAAGTTCATGCCGATCTTTGAGAGCGGCGTAGCCTACTTCGCCTAAGCCTTTCCCATCGGGTACAATCCCCTCGGGTAACAACACCCGCCACCGACACATCCGGTGGCGGGTTCTTTTTTGCTTCGCGCATGTAGGAAGGACATCATGGAAAGCCGCAAGCCGTATCTCGCCACCCTGCCCGGACTCATCCTGGGCTGTCTTGTTTGCTGTGCACTCTGGGGATCGGCCTTTCCCTGCATCAAGATCGGCTACGCACTCTTTGGGATCCCGGCGCACGATAGCGCCTCGCAGCTACTCTTTGCGGGCTTGCGCTTCACGCTTGCCGGCGCCCTGGTTATCGTTGGGATGAGTGCGGCCCAACGCCGCCCCCTCATTCCGCAGGCTCGCGACATCAAGCCCATCTTTGTCTTGTCGCTCTTCCAGACTATCGGGCAGTACTTCTTTTTCTATCTGGGCCTCTCGCGCGCCAGCGCCATGTCGAGCTCCATCATCGAGGCCAGCGCCAACTTCCTCGCAATCCTCTTTGCCGCCCTGGCGTTTCGCACCGAAAAGCTCGATGCGGCCAAGGTGCTCGGCTGTGTACTGGGCTTTGCCGGCGTCGCGCTCGTCAACCTTTCGGGCGCGGACGGCACCTTTGGCTTTACGCTCGACGGCGAGGGCTTTATCCTGGCCTCCACCGTCGCGGGTGCCCTGTCGACCTGCCTGATCGGCATCTTCTCGCGCGAGCACGACGGTGTCTTGCTTGCCGGGTGGCAGTTCTTGGTCGGCGGCCTGGTCCTCACCGCCATCGGGTTTTTGATGGGCGGCGCGCTCTCCCCCACCGCGATCATCCCCGCCATCGCGCTCATTATCTATATGGCACTCATCTCCGCCATCGCGTACTCGCTATGGTCGCGCCTGCTTGCCGTCAACCCCGTCAGCCGCGTCTCGGTCTTTGGGTTTATGAACCCCGTCTTTGGTGTGCTGTTGAGTGCGCTGCTGCTCGGCGAGGGCGCCGGCACGAGCCCCGTTACCGTTATAGTCGCCCTGCTGTTGGTCTGCGGCGGCATCATCATCGTCAACAGGCCTAAAAAGGCCTAGCGAACTGCCCTTATTTAGCAGAGGGGATTCACATACTTTAGTTTAATGGAATACATCGGAGAGCCGAGGGCCACCATGCACGCAAGCGTGCGCCCCTATTTCTAGCGTATCTGGACGCCAGCTTTCTTCTTCTCGTACTTTACGCGGTAGAGCTCCGCGTCGGCGGCGCGAAGCAAATCTTGCCAGGTATCGACACCATCACCGACCCGTGCATAGCCGATGGACATCCGCAACAGATACGGCACCTCGGCGCGTGCGAGTTCATCGTTGATTGCCGCGCACAGACGCATGATGTCCTGTTCCGCCGCTGCCTTTTGGAGCACCACGAACTCATCGCCGCCATAACGTGCGATAAAGCCACCAGCCGGCGAACAGGCATCCTTGAGCGCCGTCGCAACAACCTGAAGAGCGTGGTCGCCCTCCACATACCCATAGAGATCGTTAATCTGCTTAAAGCCGTCGGCGTCCATCATAAGCAGATATACATCTTCGGCCTGATCCACATTTGAGAAGAGCGACAGCATATAGGTCTCAAAACGGTTGCGATTGTTAAGTCCAGTCAACGGGTCGGTCGAGATGAGCTGCTCCTGGTAGATGATGTAGAGCAGCAACATGCTAATCATTATGCCGACACAAAGGCCGGGCACCGAGTATACGACCTGAAAGGTACCGCCCACCAGGGCCGGAATGGCGAAAAATGCCAAGGTTCGATAGATGGCCTTCGTCTGCAGGCTCTCGACCCTGCGAGATTGCACAAATGCATGCAGGGACGTATGTATAACGTAACAGTAGCTGACGATGGGCTGGATCATATAGGCAAAGCCGCGACGATACACGCCCTGCGAATCGATATAGAACAGGGCTTGCGTCCAGTAACTGGTAAACGCCAGCACGACCACCAGAGCCGTAGGCAACGCTACAAGCACCACCCTATAGCGCGAGGTCAAAAGGCGAGAACCCTGCACCGTCTCGGAATAGATAAACCAAATGAGACACGCGATAGCAAAGAGCGAAAACGAAACCGCGTTGGAAATCCAGTTGGCAGCAATGCCCAACGTGCCGTCCACACCGTCCGAAAGCGTCCAGATCATATCGAATAATATGTACGCAGCAGACGTGTAGCCCAGCATGCTAAACAAAAGCTGCTGGGTGCTCGAGAACAGGGAGCGACGGCTTCGTACGGCAAGCCCGATAAGAACAATCATGCATAGCACGAATATCTCAATCTTGAGTGCCTTAACCACTAGCGCCATCCCTTCAATATCCAAGTGGTCAGAATCGCCCAATTCGAATCAGGGCAATAAACACCCCTTTACTCCGCAGGGGTAAAGGGGATAATAGCAGAGCGCCCGAACATCACTGCAAAACAGTTTCTGTTCGGGCGCCCATACGGCGCGAATTGCACACGCCGGCATCATTGATGGGTATCGATTGCTACTCGCCATCGATGTCAGTCGCGACAGCCTCCTCGATGGCCTCGACACCGACAGGCGGCAGATCCTCCTTGCCTTGGCAGAACTTCTTGTCGACCCAGCCAGTCAGAATCGGAGCCATGATCGCCGTGATGATAACGGCGGTGGCGATCTGAGCGTACGCGGTGGGCGCAAGCTCGGCGTAGCGCGGTGCGACCTCGGCGAGGGCAACCGGTGTGGTCATAGCCGTGCCGGCAATGGTGGAGCAAGCCACAGCGGCCTTGCCATTGCCGCCGCACAGACGCTCAAACGCAAAGGTGATGGGACCGACGACAAACAGCGTGACAAGGCCCAGCAAGATGCCGGAAATACCGCCGGTGATAAAGCTCGATAGGCTCATGGACGCACCGAGCTGAAAACCGATGACAGCGATCGCGGGATTGGCGCCGGGGACCAGCAGGTTCTTGATAAACGGGAACAGGTTGTCCAGAACCATGCCAATAACGAGTGGCAAGATGGAGCCGATAATGGTGCCAATGGGAATGTTGGCGAGGCCGGAAACACCGAGGATGATCATCGTGACGGCAGGGCCGGCCGTAAAGAACAGGATACCGACGGCGCCCTGCTCGGACTCATCGCCAAACTCGCCCATGATGCCCGTATAGAGCGCCATGTTGCAAAACGTGATGCCGCCGATGATAGACACGGAACTCAGACCCAGGAAGTTGTCGTTAAAGAAATATGCCACGCCCAGGCCGAGAGCCGCTGCGACGACCAGCTTGGGGATCAGCACGACGATGCCGGTCTTGATGGCACCCGGCGTGGACTTAAAGCTGATGCCGGCGCCCACAAACAGCAGGATCGCGGCGACGATGGTATTGGAGCCACCGCGGCAGGCAGCCGTAAAGAAGCCGCCGATCTCAAAAACCTGCGGGCAGAAGGTGTTGAGCAAAAGACCGACGATCATCGGATAGATCATGATGTCGCCCGGGATGCGCGGGACCTTGAATTTCTTTTGCTCGTTGGCGTTCGCTTCCTGTGCCATGAAACCCCCATTTCCGCTGACGGGGTACAAAAGCCCACGTCACGCTTTGCTACAGTAAAGTTTGACCATGGTACCAGAAGAAATAGACCAGCTCGGTGAAAAATTCGACAAGTTGGGATGGAACGAGATTCGGCGCCCGCGACGCCACCCCTATATAAGGCTCAAGACGATATAGAGTACGATGCCCGAGACGCAGCACCACAGCATCGATTTTGTCTTGACCGCCACGACCACGACGCCGGCGGCCGCAATCCAGGGAACCAAGGCAGGCCAGAGCCCCGCGTCGAACGCGCCGGGACTCACCAAGTCGTTGGCGACCAGCGCGGCAAAGGCGGCGGGCGGGATATAGCCCAGGGCCTCGGTAATGCGGGGCGACAGGGTCCGCCCGCGCAAGGCGAACGCCGGCGCGATGCGAAAGAACGCGATAGCAGCCCACGACGACAGCCACAGAACCAAGAACTCGTTAACGGGCATCGCGGGCACCTCTTCCGTCAAATACAGCATCGCACGCCAGCGCAATGGTAATGCCGACCACGACGCTTGCCGGCACGGCAATATTCACGAGGCCCAAGAACTTGCATACGGCGACGGACACCGCGCCCGAAACCGCCGCGACAACGTTGCCGCGCGACAGCCGCTGCGAAAAGAGCAGGCAGATAAAGAGCGAGGTGCAGACGAAACTCGCAATAGCGGTGGGAACATCGGCAACGGCACCGGCGATGGCACCCATCGTGCACGAAGCGCCCCATGTCGCGATGAGGATCACGTTGAGCACGAAGGATTCGCGCGGGCCCCAATCCTCCCCCTCAACCAGCTTGGCAAGCGAGATGCCGTATGCCTCCTCGGTGAGCGTCGCGGCAACAGCCAGCGTCTGACGCTTCGAGGCGCCCGCCAGATGGGGTGCGATCGATGCCGAATAAAGTGCAAAGCGCGATGAGATGGCGGCGACGCTCGCGATAATCGAAGGTGCCGGTACGCCCGCCAGCCAAAGATTGCAGATCATAAACTGGCCGCTGCCCGTCACAAACGTGCTGCTCAGAGCAAAGACCATCCAGGGCTCCATTCCCGTCTGCCCCATGATCATTCCGCACGGCGCGCCTATCGCAACATAGGTAAGCATCACCGGCCAGACGGTTCTAACGATTTTGAGCACCATACGCTTCTCATCCTGACAAGGTCTCCGAGCCGCATGTAGCGACACGGCAGAATCATCATCCGACAGCAACCGAGTTCACCTACAATTGCCACCGGATCGAAAGACACAACTTTTTAGGAAGTCATTATGACAGCTATCGATCGAGACCGGGCGCGCGCGGCCTTCAAAAGCTACACCGATGCCTACGACGCCACCAATCCACGCATCGCGCTCAAAATCGAGCATACGTACCACGTGGCCGAGGCATGCGATGCCGTAGCGCGCGAGCAGGGCTGGTCGTCAGAAGATATTGACCTGGCATGACTTTGCGGCCTGCTACACGATATGGGCCGCTTTGAGCAGCTGCGGCGCTGGGACACCTTTAAGGACGCCGAGAGCATGAGCCATGCGGCGCTGGGCATCGAGGTCCTCTTTGGCGAGAATCCCGCCGATGCACCCGCCGTAACGAGCATCCGCGACTTTATCGATGACCCGGCAGAAGATGAGCTCATCCGAGCGAGCATTGCCTATCACAGCGATTTCCGTCTACCCTCGCAGCTCGACGAGCGCACGCGGAGCTTCTGCGATATCGTGCGCGATGGTGACAAGATCGACATTATGCGCACCATCGCCGACAGCACCGTCGACACCGTCCTCAAGGTGGATGAGGACACGTTTCTCGCCAGCCACTTCTCGACACCGGCGCTTACCGCCTTTGACGAGCACCGCTGCGTCGCGCGCGATGAGCGCGATGAGCCCGCCGACTTCTTGGTGGGGCTTATCTGCTTTATGTTTGAGCTCGGCTATCCGGCAAGCCGCGCGCTGGCGCGCGAGCAAGGCGATATCTACCGCCTGCTCGACGCGCCCTTTGGCATTACGCGGCCCTTTACCGACCCCGCCACGCAGGCAACCTGGAGCCGCCTAAAGGACGAGATGCGCGACTGGCTGGCGCGTGCCTAGCGCTCAAACTGGGCCAGCAGCTCCTCGACGACCTCGACGGCATCACCGACAACCTTGTACTGGGCAGCACCAAAGATGGGGGCATCCGGGTCCTCGTTGATGGCGATAATGCACTCCGCCCCACCGATGCCGGCAAGATGCTGGATGGCGCCCGAAACACCGATACTCACGAGAAGCTTGGGCGAGACCGATACACCCGTCTGGCCAATTTGGTGGCGATACTCCAACCAGCCTGCCTCCACAATGGGACGCGTGCAACCAAGCTCGGCACCCAGGGCATCGGCGAGCTTTCGCATCAGGGGCAGATTCTTCTTGGAGCCGATGCCGCGGCCCACCACGACCAGACGCTCGGCATCGGCAATTGAGGCCTGCTGTCCCCACTCCTCGGCGGGAATCGAGATCTCGACGCGGGCCTTAACGTCATCCGCAAGCACTACCTGGGTAATCGTGCCGGAGCGGCTATAGTCAAACTCGGGCGCCTTAAAGATGCCGGGGCGCACCGTTGCCATCTGAGGACGGTGGTTGGGGCAGATAATGGTGGCCATCAGGTTGCCGCCAAACGCCGGGCGCGTCTGCTGCAGCAGACCCGTCTCCGTATCCATAGAAAGCACCGTGCAATCGGCCGTAAGACCCGTCTGCAAGCGCACGGCCACACCGGGCGCCAGCTCGCGACCAAAGGCGGTCGCGCCGTACAGAATGGCCTCGGGCTTGCGCTCGGCTACCAAATCGCAGATCAAGCGAGCGTAGACCTCCGCGTCGTTCTGACGCAGGCGCTCGTCACGACAGACCAGAACTTCGTCCGCACCGGCGCAAATCAGATGCTCCAGGTCCCCGAGTGAGCCCTCGGGGCTCATGCCGACCAGTGCCACCAGACGGCAGCCGCGGGCATCGGCAAGCTCGCGCCCCTTGCCCATGAGCTCGAAGGCCACGGATGCAACGGCATCGTGCTCGTCAGTCTGCACGAAGATCCAGATGTCTCGATATGCGTCAAGGTCTGCCGCGCCGGCGGCCTCGTCGCGCTCAATCGAGATGGCGTTGACGGGGCAGGCGTCGACGCACCCACCGCACAGGATACAGCCGTCGGTTACGCGGGCACAGCGATTGGGGCGCTCACCCTCCACCACAATGCCGCCCGAGGCGCAGGCGTGAACGCAGCGACCGCAGCCGATACAGGCTTCGCTATCGATAATCAGCCCGCTCATCTATGCCATCCCCTCGATAATCTTGGCAAGTTTTAACGCCTGCTCGGACGCCGTTCCCTCGACGGCCTCGCACGTTTGGTCACGGTCGGGCACAAACGAGCGCACGACCTGCGTCGGTGATCCGGCAAGGCCGCAACGCGAGGGGTCGGCGTTTACGTCGGCAGCGCTGGCCACGCGCACGTCTGCATCCTCGGCCGCGCGAATACCGGCAATACTCGGCATGCGCAGCTGGCCAATCTCCTTGGCAGTCGTCATCGCACACGGCATCTCCAGGTACACCGTCTCCTCGCCGGCATCGCAGCCGTGGACGAGCGCCAGCGAGCCACACGTCGTAAATCCCGCGCTCTGCACACAGCTCACGTCGGTCACGCAGGGGACCCCAAAGGCGCCGGCCAGCTCGGGGCCGATCTGGGCCGTATCGCCGTCCACTGCCATCTTGCCGCAGATGAGCAGGTCAAAGTCCTCATCGAGTGCCTCGATGCCGCATTTGAGGGCATAGGTGGTGGCTAGGGTATCGGCGCCCGCAAAGGCTCGGTCGGTCAGCAGCAGCGCGTCGTCGGCACCGCGGGCGATGCAGTCGCGCAGCAGCGATTCGGTCGCGGGGATGCCCATCGACACCACCGTCACACGCACGTCCATGCCAAAGCCGATAAAGTCGTCCTTCAGCGCTAGCGCACATTCGAGGGCACTTGCATCGAAGGGATTAATGACCGCCTGCTTGCCATCACGCACGATAGTATTGGTCTTGGGGTCCATCTTGACCTCGGTGCTTCCGGGCACCGCCTTGACGCACACCACCATATGGAAATCACTCATCTTCACGCGCCCCCTTTCTGGACGAGTTCATCCAAGAGCTTCTCCGTAAACAGGTTGCCGCGACCCAGCTGGCCGGCAGGATCGAGCTGGAGTTTGAGGCGCGCCGACTCGACCATGGCCTCGTGGCCGTACATCGTCTCCAAGAAGCCCGCCTTGATCTTGCCGACGCCGTGTTCGGCAGAAACGGCACCGCCCATGGCCGTGACCTCGGAAGCCCACTGGGCAAAGAGCTCTCCACCACGACGGTAGTCTTGCGCATCGCGCGGCAGGATGTTCACATGCAGATGGTTGTTCCCGATGTGTCCCCAGGCAGCAGACTCAAGCCCGCTTTCGGCCAGCGTGCGGCGATAGAGGGCCACGACATCGGCAAGGCGTGCATTGGGCACCGACATATCCGATCCCAGCTTGGTAATGGTGGGGTCGGTGCGGCGACGCTCGTCAATGAGCATGTTGACGCTCTCGGGCACCGCGTGGCGGAAGAACCGCTGGCACTCGCGATCGACTTCGGTGCGGGCGACCCATGTCGCATCGTCGCGGCCGCCCGCAAACTCCAGCACCCATCCCAGGTGGTACAGCTCCTCGGTCGCCTGCGCCTCGTCATCGCAGTCGAGCTCCACGTAGACACAGACCTTTGCCTCGTCGTCGAGCGCCGGCAGCGAGGCAAACGCCGTCGACTGCTCGCGCTGGCGACGCAGGATATCCAGGGCGCCAGCATCGAAGTACTCGATGGCAGCCGCATGGGACAGGACAGGGCGCACGGAATCGGTAAAGGACACCGCCTTGTCCTCGCTATCGAAAAAGCAACTCACACCCCAAACGACCGCAGGCGCCGCCTGCAGGGCAATCTCGAGCTCGGTGATAACGCCGAGCGTGCCGCACGCGCCGATAAAGAGGTCGATGGCGTCCATATCGTCCGCAACGAAATAGCCTGAGGCATTTTTTGTCTCGGGCATGGTATAGCCGGGAAGATCGAGCTCGAGCGTACGGCCCGCTGCCGTCACGAGCGACAGGTGGCGGCCCTGGGTAAAAGCCTCGCCGCGCTGAAGCTCAAGCAAATCGCCATCAGCCAGTGCGACGTGGAGTCCCGTGATATGTGGGCGCATGGGGCCGTAAGCATAGCTGCGGGCGCCGGAGGCGTTGCATGCCGCCATGCCACCCAGACAGGCAGATGCCTCGGTGGGATCGGTGGGAAAGAACTGCTCGGGGGACTCTTGGAACTCCTCGTAGGCCTCAAGCGATGCCTGGTCCCAACCAGCGGTCGGCAGTACCTTCTTGCTCAGCTGCTTACGCAGCTCCGAGAGCACAACGCCCGGCTCCACGCGCAGCAGAAATTGGCCTTGTTCATCGCGGTGAAGGCCCAAGTAGCGATTCATACGGGAAGTATTGAGGATATGCCCACCGTGGGGCACGGCACCGGCGGCAAGGCCGGTTCGGGCGCCCTGAACCGTTACCGGGACACGCTCGGCATGGAGCGTTTCCAAAATGGCACGGACCTCGTCTTCCGTTGTCGGAAACGAGATGCTCGATGCTTCGCCCGATGCACGAGATTCATCGCGGCCATACTCTTCGAACTCATCGGTGAAGGGTTTGATGGTTGCAGACACGCGAACTCCCCCTTTAGCTAACTACAGTGTTTGCAGGGAGATGTTACCGCATCGTTTCGTCGACGTGTTCGAGACCGTCTCCATAATTGGCGATTTTTACGTTTGTGCAATTCGGCGAACGGCAAGGCTTCCTCGGCAGACGATGCTTTTGACACATATCGCCCCGCCGTCGCCGACCGCTCGATTGTCGCTCGAAAAAAGTTGAAGTAATTTTTTCCACCTTTTACCTGCGGAGATGTCAATCCGTCAAGCATTTGGTCAGAAATTGGTCAAGTAGCGGCTGATACGGTCGGCGTCGACAGCCAAAACCGATAGAAGTTTTGGCCCCAGAAGCAGGGAGGTTCCCATGGCATATTACTGGCCCCAGTACGGCGTCGCCATCGAGGTCGACGACGATCCCTATCTCCTGCCTTTCGACGAAGAGGCGTTCCCCGATACGGCGGTCTACCACGTCACCACCGATGTTATCTGCGACCCCGAGTCGTTCTCGGCGCTCGCCCACCACATCGCGCGTATCCACGACATCGAGCTCCCTCACGACTTTGACGAGCTCATCTACTCGCGCCGCCTGATGCTTCACATGCTCTTTGGAGCGGACCCGTCCACGTTCGCACGTGTCTACACCACCAAGGACGCCGCATGAGTGCGAAGAAGCCGCCCCGCCTCGCAGGACTGGGGCGTCGCAAGAAACTCGTCGTTGTCTGTCTGGCTATCGTCTGCGCCCTCATCGCCGTAGGGCTATACGCCTGGCAGTCGCAGCCCGTGCCCGAAGCGGGCGCCTCAGTCACGACGGCAGAGGGTAAATCGCGACAAGAAATCCAAGATGAGCTCGATGCCATCGTCCGCGACAACATGATGACGATTTCGGTCGCACCGATCGCTCAGCTGCAGGAGGACGGCAAGCTGCGCGTCAACGTGCAAAACGTCCAAGACAATAAATTTCCCCAGCGATTCCGCGTCATCCAAAACGACGAGACCATGTACGAATCCGGTGTGGTCGAGACCGGCAAGACAATCGAGACGTGCCCCGCCGGCGACATCAAAGAAGGCGAGGCATACATCGAGATCCAGGCACTCGATGCCAAGACCCTCGACAGCCACGGCAATCCGACACGTGTCAGGGTACGGGTTGAGCAAGCCGAGAACTAGCTTTTTCGGCCGACGCGGCACCGCACGCAATTCACCAGCATTCGTCCAATCATCGCGGGGACGGCCCGCGGCGAATAGAAAGGAACGACCATGGACATCACCAGGAACATGAACGGAGCCAGAGCGCTCGTCGTGGGCGCAGGGCTCGCGCTCGCGCTCGCAATGGGCGCCGCCCCGACGCCAGCTCTGGCAGCCGGGCGCGTTGGAACCACGAAAGTAATGGTCAGGACCGAGATCGACAACGTAGAGTTCAAAGTTCCGACGGTTATTCCCTTCGTCGCCAAGGCCGACGGCACGCTTCAGGGCCCCTCAGAAGACGCGACCACCATCGACAATCATTCGGCCTACGGCATCCATGTCACCAACATGAAGATCGACGCCATGAACACCTGGACCATTGCCGCCGACGCCAAGGCCGGAACCGCGCAGAATTCCATCGACTTTAAGGTCGGCCCCGACGGCGCACTCCAGAACGCCAGCGCCGCAATGCAGGAGACGGGCCTCGATCTTTCCAAGAATGCAGCCTTTGACATGGGCTACCAGGGCATTGCCGGCGGCACGGACAAAATTAAGCTCAAGACAAGCGGAAACGTCGCCCGCGTCACGCGCGACATCTTCCGCGTAACCGGCGAAGGCGATCAGGTTGCAACGATCACCTGGACGGTCGAGCCCGGTGCGCACACGGCATAAGGCTATCGCCCTGGCCGCCACCGTCAGCATCCTAGCGTTTGGGCCAGCCATGGCCTTTGCCCAGCAAGAACAGGTACAGGCCGCCACGCAAGTGACGGTCGATCTCTCGGAACTCGACCGCGGCGACCGCGAGGAACCGTTGGCGCAGACAGGCGACAGACGATGGCTCTTGGCAGTAGGTGCCACAGCAGCAGGCGCGGGGACCGCCGGCCTCGGTCTGCACATCAAACACAGCCAGAAACAAAACACGGATAGGCCGCACTAAATTAGCTAAGGAGACCCCATGGCATCGAAGAACCTTTTGCCCGTCGTCGCACTCTGCGGCGCGCTCGCAACCGGAACGCCTGTCGCCGCTTGGGCGACTCCCGTCATAGCAGACTCCTTACCAGCAGCCCTAAGCTCCGCACCAAATCCGTCGAGCGCCATTGCGTGTAAGCGTTTTTCGATTGCACAGGCCGCAATCTCAACCTCGGGATGCCTTCGTCGTAATACGGACGGCTCGATAGTCGTGGATATCAATCGTTCGAACAAGGTAAACGGCTCCCAGGCGGGGTGCGCCGTCTGCACGTGGCGCTCGGTTGTGCTCGATGCAGATGGCGATCCATGCAATTTAGAGCTGCGCATCGACATCGCTTCGGTCGATGACTCGGCGAACGGAGCGAAGGTCGCCTTTGACGGTGCGTTTTTCGAGAAAGGAGGCGGTATATGTCTGGGCTGCGCCGCCGCGAATGCAGACGACACGCAGCCCACCCTCTCATTCACGGCATCGTTGCGGCTGGCCAAAGCCGGCACCGATGCCATCGCGGCGGGAGAAACGTCCCTGCTGTTCTACGCCGCCAGCACCAAAGACACGGACGCTCATTTCGAGAAGCCAGCCGGATCACTCAGCCTTACACGAGGGATAGAGGCAGGCCCTATTGAAATCGATGCCCACGCGCAAAGCAGGCAACGCATTCTTGCCGACCCGGCGCTTCTCGAAATGGAGTGGAACGGATCCGGAGCCATCGGAATTCTCCCCTCCGCGCTTGACGCCAAGACGCTCCCCTCAAACGACGAACCCATCAACGCAACCATACAAGAAGAGAGCGCGGACAAGGAAGCGGGTGCGGGCGACACGTCATCGCCGACAAACAGCGTCCCAGCTTCTTTCGAAGCACCGAATGAGCCCGCTACCGATCAAAACGATCCCGAGCTCGCGGACAGTCTGGGGCTTGCTGATCCTCAAGAAATCGATGAAGGTAACTGCTGCGTGTTTGCCGCGCTCGACCACACGGAGGTCATCGACGCTGCAAGCATCGAAGTTGCCGCCGCCAATCAGCCCGTCCGCAAGTCGGCCATCATCGCATTTCCTGAATCCATCGAAGTCGTCTTTTTGCCATCGGGCGAGGTCGTGGCCCCAACACTGCTCACCTTGTTGGGCGCCAAGAATACTCGAAACGAAATTAAAAAGGTCACGGTTGTCGACCCTGCAACCACCGCTAAATTGCGCCTATACGCCGTTGCCCCAGACGGAGGCAAGACCTTGGAATTCGATGGCGACACACTCCTAGCCTGGCGACGTCTGGACATTATGCAAGACGTCTCGTATCAGATCGAACTCGAAGGGTTTGATCGTACCCGCGATGCCAATATCATCGCCGCGGCTATTGAATCCCCACAGCGGCTTATGACACTGCGCTTTGACTACTATCCCTATGTCCCGACAACCACCTGAGGCTTAAATACTGCGCGTCGTTGCTAATACCACTTATATAACGTATTAGATGAGTCGCGATGTGTCTCGCATTCCATTCTGCTACGATTGCCACGTTGGCATCAATACAGGAGGGCTCATGCCGGGCTTGGGAACAATCATCAACGTTGTCCTTTTAGTTGCGGGCGGTCTTTTGGGATTAGCGGGCGGTCGCTTTATCACACCGCGTATCCAAGACACGCTCATGAAAGCGTCGGGGCTGTGCGTCCTGTTTATCGGCCTTGGCGGCACCATGCAAAAGATGCTCCTTATCGATGGAAAGGCGCTGTCGACCACCGGTACCACCATGCTCATCGTCTCATTTGCGCTCGGTTCGCTCATCGGCGAGGCCGTCGACTTGGAAGCCGCCATTGAGAACCTTGGCGAATGGCTCAAGCGCAAAACCGGCAGCGAGGGCGATAACGAGTTCACCAACGCTTTTGTCTCGACTTCGCTCACCGTGTGCATCGGCGCCATGGCCATTGTGGGATCGATTCAGGACGGCCTGCTCGGCGACTGGTCAACGCTTGCCCTCAAGGGCGCACTGGACTGCATCATCGTCTGCACCATGACGGCCTCACTTGGCCGCGGCTGCATCTTTTCCGCCCTGCCCGTCGCCGTGTTCCAGGGGACGATCACGCTGTTTGCCGGTGCACTCTCCCCCATCATGACCACGGCAGCCCTCGACAGCCTTTCGCTCGTAGGCTCCATGCTCATCTTCTGCGTCGGCGTCAACCTTATCCGTCCTCAGACCTTCCGCACTGCCAATATGCTTCCCTCCGTCATCATCGCCGTCATCTACGCCCTCCTGTTCTAAATCTATCTACGTAGCGGTATCTCGAACATCTGTTTGATGCTGTGCTATGATATGAGGTCACCGTAGCTGCGTTCGAGAGGAGGAGCGGTGGCCGACCAGGACATCAAGATGCTCATCGAGCGCATTATGGCCGAGGCTCGGACCCATCAGTCCGCCCGCTTCTCAAACGAAATCTACGCAGACGAGCCGATTCTCAAGACCGGCCGACAGATGCAGAACTTCCTCCCCGACCAATACCGCAAGATGCGTGAGATATCGCGTTGGCAAGAAGACCCAAAGGGCGGCGCGGGCCGTTGGCTTTCGGAAGCCGAACTTTTCTACCGCCAAGGCCTGCTGATGGCCGACTTTGAGGACGACTGTCCCTACAACGGCACCTTTAAGTCGTACTTTCCCACCTACAACGCCATGAGCGACCGGCAGTTGCGCGGCTACTTTACCTGGCGTGCCCAAGTGCGCCGCGGGAATATCGAGGAGACATCGACCTCGTTTGCCTTCTTGTATCTCTACGAGCTGATCTGCGGCATTGGCGTAGATGATCCGCTCGATGGTTTTAACAAGATCAAGGCTTTTTGGGATGTCTATCGCGCCTTCGAGCCCGGCATCGACCGGTTTGCGCGCGTGTGGCTGCAGGACTACGCCGTGTTCCACGGGCTCGACCCCAAGCTGCTTCGTGACTCTAAAACCGTCATGTTCGATAACGCCCTTATCGAGCTGCGGCGCGCGGCACGAGACCTTGTACCAGCACCGGCACCGTCGGACCAGGCGCCCAAGCGTCGCAAGGCCTCCGAGCCCACGCTCCCCCTTCCGCCCGACGAGGCGCGCGAGAAACGACTCATGGCCGCCATCAATGCCCTCTCCACGTATAACCTAAGTAACTCGCGGCTCGACCGCAGCCACCACCGCGATCTGCGCCACGTGGCGTGCGCCGCGTATGTCCGCATGGCGCACTACTATGACACGCACCGAAAGACCGGCATCGTGGCGAGTTTATTTGGGGAGGAGACGGCCATGCCCTACACCATGTTTGCGTCGGCCGTATTCTTTGCGCCCGAGCGCCACGAGGACTGCGAATATCGCCTAGATCCTATCCACATCTACCGTTGCCAAAACGGCTTTTGGGAATGCATGCGCATCCACGGCAGCAGACAAAAAAGTAGCAAGCTCGGTGAGATGATGCGCGCCTGCGACCAACGCCTGCGTCTGGCGCTGGACCCCGCCCATCCCCTTAAGGAAGAAAAGGTCCCCAAATATCTGGCCAAGATTATCGATGACGAGATTGTGGCATGGCTTTCGTGGGACGCCGCACACCAGCCCGTCAAGATCGATATCGATCTGAGTCAGCTGGGGCACATTCGGAGCGCCGCCGCGCAAACGCGCGAGGCGCTTTTGATCGACGAGGAGCGCGAGGACGATGCGCCCGCACAGGTTGACGTGGCGGGCTCCGAGCAGCTGGAAGCCAAGCCCGCGTCCGACGTGATTGCCGAGGCGGTCACGGTGCCCACGGAGCGCAACGAAGCCGACGAGCCGACCATCTCCACCGAGCAGTTTGGCGTCGTAGCCCCGCTCCTCGCGCCAACGCCCGCGCCCGCCGACACCGCGTCCGCACTCGATCCCGCCGCAGACGCCTATCTTCGAGCGCTACTCGAGCAAAACGCAGCACAGACGGCATCGGCGGTGGAACAGTCGGGCAAGAGTGAGGACATGCTCGTCGATAGCATCAACGAAGCGCTCTTTGACCTGGTGGGCGACACCGTTATTGAATTTGGATCAGCAGGACCGCAAATTATCGAGGACTACGAAGCAGACGTGAGAGGATACTTAGACCATGAGTGATACCGCATCCGCAGCACCCCGTGTGCCCAAGCGCGTCGCCGCCGTCATTCTCAACTCGCTCAAGGGCGGCGTTGTCCCGCGCATTGGCCTTCCCTACATCACCGTAGGACGCGAGGTCGAGATCCGCGCCCTGCTCACCGACCTGAGTCTCATCGCCGACGGCGGCGCAAGCTTCCGTTTCCTAGTCGGTCGCTACGGCGCCGGCAAGAGCTTTTTGCTCCAGACCATCCGAACGCATGCCATGGGCGAGGGCTTCGTGGTCGCCGATGCCGACCTTTCCCCCGAGCGCCGCCTACAGGGCGGCCAGGGCCAGGGCCTCGCCACCTATCGCGAGCTCATCCGCAACATATCGACCAAGACGCGCCCCGAGGGCGGCGCGCTCAACCTTATCCTGGACCGCTGGGTCGCCTCGTGTGCCGAGGCCGACGAGTCTGCCGTCAATGCCCAACTGGCCCCGCTCGAGGAGATGGTCCACGGCTTTGACTTTGCCCGCATGCTCCGCCGTTATCGCACGGCCGTCTCGGAGGGTGACGAAGAAGCTATGAGTCGCGTGACCAAATGGATTCGCGGCGAGTACCGCACCAAGAGCGAGGCACGCGCCGAGCTGGGCTCCTCGACCATCATCAGCGACGACGACTGGTACGACTACGTTAAGCTCATCGCGCGCTTTTTGGTCTGCAGCGGCTACAAGGGTATGCTGGTACTCATCGACGAGCTCGTGAATCTGTACAAGATTCCCAACGCGATCACGCGACAGTACAACTACGAGAAAATCCTAACGATGTACAACGACACGCTCCAGGGCAAAGCGCAGTACCTGGGCGTGATCATGGGCGGCACGCCAACCTCCATCGAAGACCGTCGCCGCGGCGTGTTCTCCTACGAGGCCCTGCGCAGCCGACTCGCTCAGGGTCGTTTTGCGCGCGATGATCTCAAAGACATGCTCGCGCCCATCATCCGTCTGCAGCCGCTCACCTACGAGGAGCTGCTGGTGCTCATCGAAAAGCTCATGCAAATTCACGCCGGCTACTTTGGCTGGACGCCCACGCTTACCGAGAACGACTTGGTGGACTTCCTCAAGATTGAGTTTGGCCGCGTGGGGGCCGACACGCATCTGACGCCCCGCGAGGTCATCCGCGACTTTATCGAACTGCTCGATATCCTGTGTCAAAACCCCGATGCTAACGTGGCAGAGCTGCTGCAAAGCGTCGGCGGCGACGCGCTGGCGCCAGCCAACGAATCGCCCGCATCATCCGACACACGCAACTTCGCCGAGTTCACCATCTAACCTGCCAAATAGGGACAGGTTTATTTTGGCAGGTTTTATCTCGGCAAATGCTGAGGCAGCAACGCGGCAAACCGTTGCTCGCCACGCTGAGAGGTTCACATTTGAGAGGAGGCCCCGTGAACGCCTTTGACCGATATGCCCCGTTTATCCAAGACTTCATCTACTCCCACGATTGGGAGAGCTTACGCTCTATCCAGGTTGCAGCAGCCGATGCCATCTTTAACACGCAAGATAATGTGCTCTTGACGGCATCCACGGCATCTGGCAAAACTGAGGCGGCCTTCTTTCCCATCCTGACCGAGTTTTGGGAGAATCCGCCCGCGAGCGTGGGCGCCCTCTACATCGGCCCCCTCAAAGCGCTCATCAATGATCAGTTCGTCCGCCTCAACGACCTCTGCGAAGAGGCCGATATCCCTGTCTGGCACTGGCATGGCGATGTCTCGCAGTCGCACAAGGCTAAGCTCATCAAAAAACCGAGCGGTATCTTGCAGATTACGCCCGAGTCACTCGAAGCACTCTTAATCCATAAGCACATGGCGATCCCGCGCATGTTTTGCGACCTACGCTATGTGGTCATCGATGAGGTCCACTCGCTCATGCGCGGCGACCGTGGCGGGCAGACGCTCTGCCTTATCGAGCGTCTTTCACGCATGGCCGGCGTGCAACCTCGCCGCATTGGCCTTTCGGCTACCATCGGCGACCCCGAGCGCACGGGTGCCTTTCTCTCACAGGGAACGGGGCGCGACTGCGTTATCCCCCGCTTTGAAGAACCGCGCCGCGTGTGGCGCATCTCCATGGAGCACTTCTATAACTCGGGTCCTCAGGCGCAGCAGCGAGGATTCGAGAGCGCAGGTCCCCAAGAGGCCGAGGTGCTTGCGTGCGAGCGCATCGAGGCGGCGACGCCCACGGCACTACCCACCGGCACCCAGGACAGACGTCACAGCGGACAACTCACGCAGGAGGAGCGCCGCCAGCGTCGCGAACAGGCACAGGACAAGGCTACTTCCAGGGATCGCCGCGCTTCCTCGGCCCCCGAGGGCGAAGTCGACATCCCACGAGCGACCGAACAGGGACTGCTCAACCCCAACGACACCGCGCCCGACAACGCCGACCCCGGCATGGGCTACATCTTTGAACACACCCGCGGACGCAAGTGCCTGGTCTTTGCCAACTCGCGCGAGGAGGCAGAGGCCGTGTGCTCCATGCTGCGCAGCTACTGCGAGAGCCGGCACGAGCCCGACCGTTTCCTCATCCACCATGGCAATCTTTCGGCATCGCTGCGCGAGACGGCCGAGGAACTCATGCGCGATGAGGAGCAGGCGCAGACAACCGTCACCACCTCTACGCTGGAACTCGGCATCGATATCGGCCGTCTGGAGCGTGCCTTCCAGATCGATGCGCCGTTTACCGTCAGCTCCTTTTTGCAGCGAATGGGCCGCACGGGGCGCCGCGATCTTCCGCCCGAGATGTGGTTCGTCATGCGCGAGGAAGAGCCCGAGCCGCGCACGATGATGCCCGAGACCATTCCGTGGAAGCTCCTGCAGGGCATTGCGCTCGTACAACTCTATCGCGAGGAAAAGTGGGTCGAGCCGCCCGAGCTCGATCGACTCCCCTACAGCCTGCTCTACCACCAGACTATGTCGACGCTTGCCAGCACCGGCGAACTCACGCCGGCAGAGCTTGCCCGGCGCGTGCTCACACTCAGCTATTTCCATCGCATCTCGGCCGATGACTATCGCGTGTTGCTGCGTCACCTCATTACCATCGACCATATCCAAGTCACCGAGGGTGGCGGGCTCATTGTGGGTCTCGCGGGCGAGCGCATCATCAACAACTTTAAGTTCTACGCCGTGTTCCAGGAAAACGAGGAGTTTACCGTTCGCAGCGAGTCGGCCGAGTTGGGCACGATCGTCAATCCGCCACCGCCCGGTGAGCGCATCGCCATCGCCGGACACTGCTGGATTGTCGAGGAAGTGGACTGGAAGCGTCATACCGTCTTTGCCACGCAGGTCAAGGGCCGGGTGCCGGCCTACTTTGGCGACTGCCCCGGTGACATCAATACACACGTACTCGAGCGCATGCGCAAGGCGCTCAACGAGCACGCGACATATCCGTACCTTATGGGCAACGCGAGAGCCCGCTTGGCGCAGGCTCGTCATACGGCCGATATTTCGGGTGCGGGAACTAAGCCGCTCATCAACCTGGGCGGCGATACCTGGGCACTTTTCCCCTGGCTGGGCAGCTACGCCTTTTTGGCGCTCGAGCGCATGCTCAAGATTAAGTGTGCCGCGGAACTGGGCCTTCGCGGACTTGACCCGTCACGCCCGTACTTTATGCAGTTTAAGATGAAGGCCGACGAGGAGACGTTCTTTGAAGTGCTCGCCGCCGAGGCCGAGAAGGACTTCGATCCCATCGAGCTCGTCTATCCCGGCGAGGTTCCCTACTTTGACCGTTACGACGAATTCGTTCCAGAAGAGCTCGTGCGCAAGGGCTTTGCCGAAGGCGTGCTCGACATCGAAGGCATGAAGCAGCGCGTTCTCGGCTGGCGCGACCACACATAAAACCAGTCTTTTTTGGGACGGGGAGACTTACTTGTCGTGAAGGGCAGCGCCAAGGAAGTCGACGTCAAAAGGCACGGCTTCGGCAAAGGTGTAGTCGCCGTCGCTGGCGATGAGCAGGTAGTTCTCCTCGCCACCGAACTCCGCATCGCCACACGGGACCACCCAGGCATGGGCGAACACCTCGAGCGCCGTGGCAGCGCAGTCGCGCAGGAACGTCACATCGCTCCCCTCGCTTGCGCTCACGATATTGGCCACGTAGATACCCCCGGGGTTCAGGCTGCCTCGCACCAAACGCAACGCCTCAACCGTCGCCAGCTCGCGTACGGGCTCGACACCGCCAAAGCAATCGCTCACGACCACGTCGTAGCGACGATGCCCCACGCTCGTCACGCCCAGGTACGAACGCGCCTCGGCGGTAATCACCCGCAGGCGATCGCCCGCCGTACGCTCTAGCTCGTCTAGGTAGAACCAGCGGCGGGCCAGACGCGTAATCTCGGAATCGTACTCAATGACGTCCATGCGCAAACTCTCGTGCGACATCAGCGCGAACTTGGGATAGGCAAACCCGCCACCACCCAGCATAAGCATGCGGTCGATGCCATGACCATAAGCATCGTGCATGGCGTCCTCGGTCTCAAACACATCGTCAAACGCACGATAGTATGCAAAGACGGGCTCTGCCCAACGCTCGCCAACGTAGGTCGCGCTTTGGTACACGCCGCCTTGCACCAACACGCGGACTTCGTCGCCGTTCTCATCGTGCACGCGTTTCACACACGCCAACCCATTGCGAGTTCGCGCAACCTGCAGACAGGCAGCGCGAACAGCGACGGCGGCCGCACCAAGCGCCGCGGCTCCCAGAGCAACGCCGGCAACGACGCCAGCAGAAACACTCGGCTTGTTCATCTAGAGCTCCTTTTGCAGATAGAGTCCATGGTCGTAAAAACCCAAATGGCGATAGTACTCGCGCGTACCGATCGCGCTGATCACGTTGATGCGCGTGTAGCCCGCGTCCCGAGCAATATGGCACGCACGCTCCACCAGCGACCGTCCCAATCCATGGTGCTGGGCTGCCTGGCCTTGATCCCCCACACGCGCCGCCATGCCATACACGTGCACCTCGCGAATCATCGCCTCGTCCGGCATCGTCGGCAACTCGTCCGCATGTGCGGTGACAAAGGCGTGATCGGGCAGGGACAGGCGCAAAAAACCCGCGATCTTGCCCTGCGGCGTCACCCACTGCAAAAAGCGCTCGTGCGTCACCGGCGTCTCGTACGCCACTTCCTCGTCAAGGGCCAACTCGCCCAGGTCGGCACCCGCCGTGCTAATCTCGCGATAGCGAATCTCACGCACCTTGGCGCCCTTGCCCTGCGCCGCCAGGCGATTCTCGACCAGCTGGCGAAGGTTGGGCTTCTTGTTGCCCACCATAATGTCGTCGGAACTAAAATCGCGAATCATACGGCTAATGCGGCAGAACGTCGGCGTCACCACGATGTCGTTTGCCAGCACATCGAGCAGCTCGTCCTCGGTATAGGGGCGCCACTCGCCACGCTCGTAGCATCCCACCAGACGCGAGCCCTCAATGAGCGCACACGGGTAGACCTTGACCTCGTCGGGCATAAAGGCGCCCTCGGTCATAAAGCGCTCGTAGTCGCGCTTGTCCCCCTCGGGTGTGGCGCCCAGCAAGTTGAGCATAAAATGCGCATGGATCTTAAAGCCAAACAGGCGCGCAAGCGAAAACGCCCGCTCGATCTGCGCCACCGAAATGCGACGCTCGTTGATATCGAGCAGGTGCTGGTCGAGGCTCTGGATACCCATCTGAATCTTGGTGCAGCCCAGGCGGCGGATGAGCGTGAGGGCCTGCGGCGTTACGGCATCGGGGCGCGTCTCGATAACGAGTCCCACCACGCGATGCTTCGCCGTCTCGTTGATGCGCTGCTGACGCTCGAGCTCCTCCATCGTTGCCGTCTGCCACTCGGTGACCTCGCCCCACGGCGTGCCGGGGCCGTACAGACGACGTACCGCACGGTTATAGCATCCCACGGCAGCATCCACACGCTCCTGCTCGTCGGTAACGCCGCTCGCAAGCTCGGCCTCATCAGTCACAATGCCGGCAGCCCGATAGCGCTCGCGGCGGTCTGCTACCACCGGCGGCAGGGCATCGGCGGGAGCGTCATCGAGCAGGCGCCCCGCCTCGGCACGGTTGATGCCCGGACGCGCCAACATGGGGTTAGCCGCCACACCAGCCACGGCATCGTCATTGAGCGCACGGAAGAGCTCCGACATAAACCATGCCTGATACCCTTGCGGATAGTCGCTCCAGGTACCACCGAGCACGATGAGCTCTATCTTGTCGGTCGCATGCCCCATCTGCGAAAGCGCGGTCAGACGAGCGCTCACCTGCAGATACGGATCGAAGCAGTTTTGCTCCGCACGGGCACACGCCGGCTCAGCGTGCAGATAGCTCTTGGGCATGCGCAGATCGTTGGGACAAAATAGGCAATCGCCCGAGCATGGCCAGGGCTTGGTGATAACGGTAATGGTCGCCACGCCCGAAGCCGTGCGGCGCGGCTTCATGCGCAGCACCTGCAGCAGTTGGCGTTCCAGATCGGAATCGACATTCCACGCAGCCCACCGAGCCGGCTCCTCACGTTTAACCCGCTGGTAGAACGGCAGCAGACGGCGCTTGGCCAAATCGCGTTTGTCGGCACCCTCACGGCGCGCCTCGGCATGTATCAGTTTGACGAGCGCCTTGTCGTCCACGGTCTCACCGCGACGCAGAGCCTCGAGTATGTTCAAGATAATCTGTTCCATGTCCCCATTGTAAAGGCAAAGGCGCCGAAGCCGACCACGGCCCCGGCGCCTCCATCAAAGAGTATGCCTATATGTACCGATCTCCGAAAACCGCATGTCACTCCGGATCAAACGACATGTCGCCCAAACCGACCTTAAAACGATACGTGGCAGACTTATCGCCGTTATCGAATTCAAGATTCAAAATGGTCTCGCCATCGTAGCCAAGCGGAAGGAAATCGCTCTCAAAATCGCCGCTGCCCACGGTAAGGCTCGCCTTAAAGCCCGTAGAATTCGGAACCGTCATCTCCACATCGCCCGAGTCCACGCTCACGTCCATCGACTTCGCGGGGGCCTGGTAGAGCTCGAACGTCGCATCGCCCAAACCGACCTTGGCATTCAGAGTGTCGGTCACGGCGCCCGTAAACGCGACGTCTCCCGAGTCCAACGTCAAATCAAAGTCGTGGCACGCAATGTCCGCGACCGTCAGGTCTCCCAACCCCACGTTTGCCGTAATGCCCGTCATGTTATCGGCAAGCTCACGCGGCAGTTCAATGGTGACCTTACGGTCATGGGCGCGCTCGTCATCGCAGTCGAACTGGCTAATCTTGAGTGTAGAGCCCTCGATCTTGGCTAGATTCTGAGTGGCGGCATCGGAAGCAGATGCCCCCTTTGCAACGTGCCCGCTTTCGATGACACGTACCGGTCCGTCAGAGACACGTTTAACCTCGACCGTCCCCGACGTCACATCCAAGTCGAGCGATTGGAACGCGTCTTCGTCAAAAGTCGTGCTCGAAAGCTGCTGAGGCCGAGCGGAATAGTTACCGCCATCCAAAAGATCGTCCTCGTCAAACATATCGTCCATACCAGACAAGCCGGGTACAACATCGTCGAGATCCCACGGGCCATCAAAATGAATCAAAGTCCGCGAAATTCCAAAGACAAGTCCGATGATGAGCACGAACGCTCCGATGCCAACGCCCAAGCGTACCTTGGATTCATGCGAAAGCTTCATCATTCATCACCCTCTTTGGCGATCGGGTCAGCGGTAGTCGCGGTAGCCACGCCAGCATCAACCGCAGCGGAAGCATCCTGCACCTGAGTCCTAGCCGTCACCGGTGCCGAACCAACCTGGATATCTCCGCGCGCCCAATCGCCATCGAGCGCACGCGCCACCCAGTGATAGATGGGGATCGTAAAGAAGATCAGCGCGGCAAAGGGGCCGGCACCAAACGGGAACATCAGCAAAAAGAACAGCAGCCAGCACACAGCCCAATATGGGAACGACTGAAACGGACCCTTCACCGGAGTCGAGCCAACCGCACCGCCACTCGTCGCCTGCGCCGTAGCGGCATTGGCGGCCTGCGCGCTCCAACTTGCCGCTTGCGCCGCCTTGGCCGCAGCGTCACTTGCCTGCGTTGCCGCCTCGGTAGCGCGTGCCGCCGCCTCGTGGGTGCGGGCACGCTCTGCCGCCTCGGCTTCGCGCTGACGGGCGCGGTCCTCGTTCTCAAACTCGATATCGTCCTCGATCTCGTCGCTCGGATTGAGCAGCTCATCCAGACTCACACCATAGAGCTTGGCGAGCGAAATCAGGTTCTCGGTATCGGGCGAGCTCTCCGCGCGCTCCCATTTACTGACTGCTTGGCGTGACAGTCCCAGCTTTCGCGCCAATCCTTCTTGGCTAAAGCCCTTGCTGCGGCGAAGGTCGGCGAGCCGCTGAGCAGTTTCTACATTCATGGTTCCTCCTATGCGATGCCAGCCGTGCCGCCGGACCGTTTTTGTTCTTAAGGCGCCTTGCACAGTTAAAAATCTATCCGCCACCGCCAAAATCATGCCACCTATTCTAGTGAGATTTTTGACAACCGGCGGTTGCGGGCACATATGAGCTGCGGAAATGTGTCCAAACAAAGCAATGACCCACAGCTCGGTTGTCCCCGTTGCGGCGTTAACGGTAGTATGGTCGTACTGTTTATTCCGCACCGCCATCGGAGGGAGTTCCGCGCCGTGAACCGCGATTTCGCATCATCGCTCATCCAGCTCAACAATACGTTCTATCGCGAGCACTCCGCTTCCTTTTCCGATACGCGCCAAGCCCCGTGGCCCGGCTGGGTGCGCACCATGGACATCGCGCTTGAGCAGCTCGATGTGGCCACGATCGAGCATCCCGTCCGCGTCTTCGACCTTGCCTGCGGCAATATGCGATTCGAGAACTTTGCCGCCGGCGGGGCACTTGCCGCCAAGGGCGTCGACGGCGCAAACCCCTCGGCAGATGCCAGCTGCCCGTTTGAGTTCTATGGTGTCGACTCGTGCCAAGATCTGGCAATAGACGCCCACGGCCACGCCCTGCGCATTCCCAACCTGCACTTCCAGGAACTCGATGCGCTCGACGCCCTCATGAAGCTCAACCCCGCCGAGACGCCCGATGTGCTTTTCGATGCCCCGCTCGCCGATATCTCGGTCTGCTTTGGCTTTATGCACCACGTGCCGTCATGCGAGTACCGCGTGCGCGTGCTCGACGCCCTGGTGCGCCAGACGCGCCCGGGCGGCATCATCGCTATCAGCTTTTGGGAGTTTATGAACGACGAGCGCATGGCGCGCAAGGCCGTTCGCGCCGAGGCCCGCGCCGAGCTCGCACCACCGTTTGAGGGATACGATTCCGCACAGTTCGAGGCCGGCGATCACCTCATCGGCTGGCAAAACGACCGCCACGCCTACCGCTATTGCCATCACTTTGACGATCAGCAGATCACCGACCTGGTGCGCGGCGTCCGTACGTTCTACAAAAGCGGCGAGGTCCCCGTGCGCGAGCTCGAGCGTTTCCACGCCGACGGCCGTAGCGGCGAGCTCAACCGCTATGTAATCCTCAAGCGCCTGTAGGCATCGACGACTCGCCGCCGGGCCGCGCCGCAACGTTCGGGCAAACTATGCCCACCCCTTTTTCAACCCATTGATGGAACGCGCAGCCATGCGTTCCATACTTATGACCAAGGAGCCTCATGGGAGCCGTCCACGTTCGCACGCCTAAGAACTTTGTGCTCGAGGAGCGCCTGGAGCGCTACGCCGATGCAATTGAGACGAACCCCGAGGCCTATGCCGGAGATTGGCGCGAGGCCTGTGCGCCAGTTGGCAGCAAGCCCTTCGAACACCTTCACCTGGACCTTGGTTGTGGCAAGGGAACGTACCTTGTAGAGCGCGCGACCCACGAGCCAAACACCCTCTTTATCGGTATGGACCAGGAGCCCATCTGCATCGCCTATGCCGCGCAGAAAATCTGCGAGCAGGAGCTATCAAACGTACTCGTCCTGCCCCGAGGCGCCGCATCGCTGCCGCAGCTGTTTGCCGCAGGCGAGCTCGATGCCATTACCATTAACTTTCCCACGCCGCAGCCCAAGGCCAAGTACGCCAAAAAGCGACTCGTCCATGTCGACCACCTAATGCTGTACCGTCCGCTCTTTGCAGCCGGCGCCACCGTCACGCTGCGCACCGACAGTAAGCCATTGCGCGACTACGCCTTGGGGCAGTTTGCTGCGGCCGGCTATGACACGCTTTGGGTAAGCGACGACGTCCGCCGCGACCATCCCGAGCATCCCGAGACCGAATACGAATGCCGCACGCGCGAGATGGGTGCCGTCGTCTATGGCATTTGCGCCACGCCCGGTGCGCAGCCCAGTGACGATGTGCTCACGGCGGGTCACATGCAGGAGCAAAGTCTTGCCTGCTACCTGCCCGATAACCTCGATGAGCTCACCTATGTACCTCTGGGCATGGAAGAAGCCGTCGAGAACTTTAGAAACCGCGCCCGCAAGGGCAAGAAGCGCTTACCGCAGGAGTCCTAGGGGCTTCTGATGGTCGCGGCATCGGCAAACAAGCGCAAATAAGCGCCAGCGAACGGTCCTCAAACCTAAGTGAGTAGACTATTTAGCAATAGCCAAGCACAACCCGCATAGTGAAAACTAAAACCGCAGGTAGAGCCCTTGCGCAAAAGCCATGTGCTCGCGATATCGCAAAAAGTCTACTCACTTAGCTGGCTACTGCACCAAACGGCTGGGCAGAACGCCCATTTCCTGCATTTTCTCGCGTGCTGGCACCCCGCGCCGCCGCTACGCCATAATAGTTGGCGAACAATCGCGAGAGAAAGCAACCACACATGGCACAGACCACGACAGATACCGCCGCCAGCACCGTCTCGGGCGCCGGCGCCGCCAGCTCATTCTCGGGCGGCACGGGAACCGAGGCCGAGTTCGGCTCGCTCGGCGCGCTCTCCCCCGCTTGGTGGGAGCCCGAGGATGGCAGCGAGCCCGAACCGTGGCTCACGCCCGATCAGGCCTTCGAGCGCTTCTTTGAATGGACGAGCGACCGCGGCATCGAGCTGTGGGATCACCAAGAAGAGGCCCTCATGGACCTGGCTGCCGGCGATCACGTCATTTTGGGCACACCGACCGGATCGGGCAAGTCGCTTGTCGCGCTGGGCATGCTCTTTATGGGCATGGCGCAGGGCAAGCGCTGCTATTACACGGCCCCCATCAAGGCCTTGGTCAGCGAAAAGTTCTTCGACCTGGTACAGGTGCTCGGCCGCGATAACGTCGGTATGATCACCGGCGACACGCATATCAATACCAAAGCGCCCGTCATCTGCTGCACGGCAGAGATCCTTGCTAACGACGCACTGCGCGAGGGCGAAGATGCCGATGTGGGCTGCGTCGCCATGGACGAGTTCCACTACTTTGCCGACCCCGATCGCGGTTGGGCCTGGCAGGTACCGCTGCTCACCCTGCCTCACACACAATTCATGCTCATGAGCGCCACGCTCGGCGATGTCACCGCGATCGCCGCCTCACTCGAGGAGCACACCGGCGCCGCGTGCGATCTGGTCGTCGATGCCCCACGCCCCGTGCCGCTGAGCTACGACTACGTGACGACCTCGCTCGAGGGCACCGTCGAGCTCGCAATGCGCCGCGGCGAGGCCCCGCTCTACATCGTGCACTTTAGCCAGGACGCCGCACTTGCGACGGCGCAATCCCTCGCCAACTTTGGTATTGCCAGCAAGGAGCAGCGCGAGGCCATCAAGGAGGCGGCCAAGGGCACGAGCTTCTCGACGGCCTTTGGCAAGATTCTTAAGCGCTTGCTCGGATGCGGCGTCGGCGTGCACCATGCTGGCATGTTGCCGCGCTATCGTCTGCTGGTCGAGCGCTTGGCACAACAGGGCCTGTTGCCCGTCATCTGCGGCACCGATACGCTCGGCGTCGGCATCAACGTGCCCATCCATACCGTGGTGCTCACCGCGCTCACCAAGTTCGACGGCTACAAGATGCGTCGTCTGCGCGCCCGCGAGTTTCATCAGATTGCCGGTCGCGCCGGCCGCTCGGGCTTCGATACCGAGGGCATGGTGATTGCCGAGGCACCCGAGCACGAGATCGAGAATGCCAAGCTCATGGCCAAGGCGGGCGACGACCCCAAGAAGCTCCGCAAGATTAAAAAGAAGAAGGCCCCCGAGGGCTTTGTCACCTGGAACAAGCAGACCTTTGAGCGCCTGATCGAGACGCAGCCCGAAACGCTCAAGCCGCGCCTTCGCATCACACACTCCATGGTGATTAGCGTGGTCGAACAGGGCGGCGACGCCCGTGCCCGCGTGCACGACCTCATCGAGACGAGCCTGCAAACGCCCGAGGAAAAGGCAAAGCTCGAGGTTCGCGCCGACGAAATCTTCGCCACGCTCATCGATTCCGGTGTCGTCGTTCGCACCGAGGTGCCGCCCGCACCCGACGCTCCGGCTGACGCCGCGCCGGACATCGACTACGCGCTGACGGTCGACCTGCCCGAGGACTTTGCGCTCGATCAGCCGCTCTCGCCGTTCTTGCTCGCCGCGTTGGAGCTGCTCGATCCCGAGAGCGAGACCTATACCATGGATTTAATCTCAATGGTCGAGGCGACGCTCGAAGATCCCAAGCAAGTGCTGCGTGCGCAGGAGCGTGCCGCACGCGATCGAGCTATGGCCGAGATGAAGGCCGACGGCATCGAGTATGAGGAGCGTCTGGGGCGCATTCAAGACGTCACGTACGAAAAGCCGCTCGAGGATTTGCTCGACGCCGCTTTTGACAAGTACTGCCAGGAAGTACCCTGGGCAAACGACTACCAGCTCTCTCCCAAGAGCGTCCTGCGCGATATGCTGGAAAGCGCGAGCGATTTTAAGGGCTACATTCAAAAGCTCGGCATCGCCCGCTCCGAGGGCATTTTGCTGCGCTACCTGGCAGAGGCTTACCGTTCGCTCGACCGCACCGTACCCATCGAGAAGCGCGACGAGCGCCTGCGCGACATTATCTCGTGGCTGGGCTTTGTGGTGCGCTCGGTCGACTCGAGCCTGGTGGACGAGTGGGAGAACGCCGGCAACCCGGCAGCCCTCGACGCCGCGCCGCCGCAGGGCATCGACGAGGTCGTGGCGGACCGTCGCGGCTGCACGCTGTTGGTGCGCAACGCGCTCTTCCGCCGCGTGACTCTTGCCGCCCGCGAGCATGTGCGCGACCTGGGCGAACTCGACGACGACTGGGGCATGAGCGAGATCCGCTGGCAAAAAGCACTCGACGCTTACCACGAGCAGCACGAGGAGATTCTCACCGACGGCGACGCGCGCTCCTCTGCTATGTTCTCGATCGACGAGTCCGACGAGAAGGCGCTCCACGTGTGGCACGTGCACCAGATTTTTGCCGACGAGGACGGCGACCACGACTTTGGCATCATGGGCGATGTCGATCTGGACGCCACGCAAGACGGTGGCGAGGTCATCTTCAAGAACTACCGCGTCGGTTTTATCGAGGATTTGCTCGAGGATTAGCCAAGCATATTGGGACGAAACGAAGCGGGGCTGTTGGCAACATCGCCAGCAGCCCCGCTTTTTCACTATCCGCTATGCCTTACTCGGCATCCTCGACCTCATACGAATCCGCCTCGGCTGGCTCCTCGTTTGTCTCTGGCGCAGCCTCGCGCGCCTCGTCAAACGCTGCCTTCATGGTCTTGTTGCCCCATGTGAGCTTGCGAATGGTAAGCTCATCGGCCTTGTTGTGGGCCAAGCGTAGGTTCTCGGTGCTGCGGCGCAAGTCGTCCTTGGTCTTCTCGAGCTGCTTAATGGCGGCATCGATCTCCTTGATTGCCGACTCGAATTGCTTGCTCGCCAGGTTGTAGTTGCGCGAGAAGCCATCCTTGAACTTCTCCATCTTGGCTTCGAAGTTCGTGACATCGATATTCTGCTGTTTGTACTCCGCCAGTTCCTGCTTATAGCGAAGCGAACCCATAGCGGCGTTGCGAAGGAGCGTAATCATGGGGATGAAGAACTGCGGGCGGATCACGTACATCTTCTCATAGCGGTAACTCACGTCGACGATACCCGCGTTATAGAGGTCACTCTCGGGCTCCAGCAGGGTGCAGAGCACCGCATACTCGCAGCCTTTCTGGCGGCGATCGTGATCGAGTTTCTTAAAGAAATCCTCGTTCTTGTGTTTGGTCGCGGTCTCGTCGTTCTCGTTTTTCATCTCGAACATGATCGAAATGATCTCGTTGCCGCTCTCGTCACACTCGCGGAAGATAAAGTCGCCCTTGGTACCCTCGGATGCATCGTTATCCTTCTCGAAATACGCGTTGGGAAACGCCGTCATGCGCAGGCGGTTAAACTCGGTCTCGCAGTGCTGCTCGAGCGACTCGCCCACCATCTTGGTGGACAGGCGGACCTTCATGTCCTTAAGGCGCTCAATCTCTTCATCCTTGTAGCGAATCAGCTCCTCGTTCGCGCGCTTGGTCTGCGCAAGTTCGAGCTCGTGTGCCGCCTTGGCCTGCTCCTCGCGTGAATCGCGCACCGCCAGCTCACTCGTGAGCTTGGCGCGGGCCTCGTCACGCTCACGCTCCGCCGCGGCGACCGCCGCCGATAGGTTCATCTTGGCCGTCAGTTCCTGTTCGCGCAGCTGAGCACGCAGACCCTCGGCCTCCTGCTCGGACTGAGCCTTTGCGACGGAAAACTTCTCCTGAACCTTCGCGCGATAGTCAGCAAGCGTACGTTCGGCCTCGCTGCGAGCGGCCTCGAGCTCACGCTGCGACTCGGCCGCAGCAGCAGCAAGCGCCATCTCCTGGGCCTTGTCCGCCGCGGCGAGCCTGGCTTGCAGCTCGGCAATCTGGGCATCACGCGCGGCTACATCGTTTTGAGCAGCGTTGCGCGCCGCCGACTCGGCAAGCTTGGCTTCATCATCCTTGCGTCCCAGCTGCGCACGCAAATTGTCGATCTCACGCTGGAGCTCGGCGTTCTCCTTTTGAGCATCGGCACGGGCCTCGACCGCCGCGCGCTGGCTTGCGCTCTCGCGCTCTGCGGCAGCGCCCTCGAGCTTGGCGCGTAGCTCGGCAAGCTCGGCATCGCGCTTGGCGACTTCTTGCGCCAGCTGTTGAGCCGCAGCGTTCTTCTGCTCTACGAGCTCAGCGTCGCGCTGAGACTCTGCCTTTTGCAAGGCAGCCGTCGAACGCGAGCGCTCAAGCTCCAGCGCCTGCTCGCCTTCGCGCTGGACTGCCTTCACGCGCTCGTCCAGGTCGCGCGAGAACTCGGCATCGCGCACCTGTTTGACGATATCCGCATAGCCGGACGCATCGACCTTAAACACTTCGCCGCAATGCGGGCACTTGATCTCGTTCATGGCAGCTCCTCGATGGACGATAATTTAAACCGTCTACACTCTACCGCGCCGCGCGGACAAAAAAGGCGCCGCTGCCATAATGGCAACGGCGCCAGAACCACCACAAAGGTGCCTGTCCCCTTCGTGGCGGTTTGCGAGCTACAGGCCAAAGAAATTCAGGATCTGGTCTCGGCTTACGGGCTTGTAGTTGTTGGCGTCGAGGCCCACATCGTAGCGGTAAATGGGGCGCTCGCGATCGCGGTTGCGCGCGTTGACGCGGTCTCCCCTGCTGTGGATATGTCCGTGCAGCATGATGGCACCGCGCGCCTTGCCATTCCAGCTGAGCATGGGGTAGTGGCTCATAACTAGACGATGGCCCTTGGCATAGCCGGGAGCAATCTCCAGGTAATCGCGTACCTCATCCCAAATCTGCGGCACGTCGGGATCTTCCCAGTCGCCGTCATGGTTACCACGGATGAGCGTTACATTCTGGCATTCGATGCGCTCGCGCAGGCGAACCGCCTCCGCCAGGGGCAAACGATAGGTAAAGTCACCCAGAATATAGAGGCGGTCGTCCGTCGCCACGCACTCATTGATGGCATCGATGACCTTGCGGTTCATCTCCTCGACCGAATCAAACGGCCGATCCATATCGTGCAAGATATTCGTATCGCCCAGGTGCAGGTCGGCGGTAAACCACATCATCGTCTGTATCCTCATTTCGCAACGTGTCTAACACGTGCCTAGTATACAGACGCTTTGGCGCGTCGGTTAGCCAAAGAGCCCGCCGAACGGACCTCGGCGGCGTTTGTCTTTCTTTTTCGACGCATCACCCTGGGCGTTCTTGTCCTGCCGCTTCTTCCGGTCCTGCTCCAACTCATCGTCATCGAGTAGCATATCCCACTCAAACGGATCGTCTGTCAGATCGAACAGGTCGTCGTCATCAACCATGACCGCCTCCATTGCCGACTAGCGGGCATCCACCACATAGAGTCCAACGCGCACCTGATGCCACGGGCTGCGCTCGGGAGCAACCTGCTGCACACGGGCTTCAAATACGTCCCCATGCCCGTAATACATCATCAAGGACAGCGGGCCAACCTCGTCTCCCGGAACATAGCCAAGCTTGGTCTTGCCATAATAGATCGCAACCGCCTCGGGGTCGTGGGGATTATCACGTTCGGCACGCAGCGTCAGTTTATCGCCCGCTTTAAGATCGCCCAAGACCAAGGCGCCGTCGGCATACTGAAATCCCGCAATGTGAAACGACAGAAGAACACGTGAAGGCTCGTACATAGCAGCTCCTCTAACGGCCGGGATACCCGGCACTTAACCTTATCGAGAAGTCTACGGGCCCGTGCGGACACATATTCACCCTACCTGCGTCTTTCAATCGCTTGCCGCAACGCTTGCGCGGCAGAGCGCTTGCGGATAAGATAGGGACACGGATGGCACCCGTGCCCGCGGGTCTTGCCAACTCCGATACACGTTTTCATCGTGAGAAGTGGCCGTCTTCGCTTACGCGGGGCGGCCACTTTGTTTATCCCTATGCTATCGGTTCTATTGCACAAAATTGGCACGCCATACTACTTATTCAGCAAAGCAAGTGGGACACCGCGAGTCTAGCCCCGATGCCGGGCGATTGCCCAAAACGTGCAGGCGATAGCGGCCGTTGCCAGGCTTGCGCCAACAAGTACTCCCTGCACGCCAAAGGCATCGGCCAAAAACGGAGCCACAATCAGCGGCAGCACGCCGGCGCCATTGAGGCCCACGCGCATCACGCCCATGACGCGCCCCACCTTAGCAGGGTCGCTCAAGCGCTGGGTGAGCGTGACGCGCACCGGTCCCATGGCACCAAAACCGATGCCGCAGACAAGCTGCCCCACTGCAGCGACGGCAACAGAGGCGGTACCCACATACACAACGGAGCCCACGCCCGTCACCAGCAGCATCGCTGCCAAAAGCTCCAGCCTGATGCGTCCCGACGGCACGCGCATGATCAGGTACGATCCCAGTGTTCCGCCGATACCGGCAATGGCCGACAGCCATCCCATCCACTCCGCACCCACGCAGAGAACATCGCGGTAGAACAGTGACTCGAGCGAATCGAACGCCCCGTAGGCAAAGAAACCCATAAAGCCCATGAGAAAAATCAGGCGCAGGTCGGCATCGGCCGCCGTGGTAATAACGCCCTCCCAAAGCGATCGCAAGCCCGTCGCCCCATCGCGAGACTCCGGCTTGTCGACGCCCTGAACAGCAGTGCCTTCACGCAACGAGGCCACAAGCAGCAAAGCGGGAACAGGTGCTGCCGCGAGCAGGAAAAACACCCCTTGGTTGGAAAAGGCCGAGGCGATAACGCCTCCAAGGGCAGGTCCAACGATCACCGCGACACTTGTCGCGATATTGTTGAGGCCGTTTATGCGCAAAAGCTCCTCGGGCGCCTCCGTCAAAAAGCGCGGATAGGCGTCCATGGCCGTGGTCCCCGCGCCAAACAGCAACCCGGCAGAGATGGCGAGTAGCGCAAGCGCGGGATAGGACACGGGAGCTACAAGGCCAAAAACGCCCGATGCGCAAAGCAGGACGCAAACGGCTAGAAGCACATGACGCGGGCCCAAGGAGTCCACAAGTGCGCCGGCGCAAAACGTTGCAAAGATGAGCACCAGGTTGAGTCCAAACACGAGGGCGGACGTCTCAAATGCGCCGGCCCCGAGAACGTAGGTGCCGCAGCCAATGATGCCGACAAAATACGTCGACTGAAATGCAAGCTGAATAAAGAAATTTACCGCAACCAAACGGTGCGATGGAGAAAGAAGACGGGACATAGTAAACCCCTCATGCATATGGAAACCAAACAAGACAACCTGAGCGTCATCAGTCCATGTAGGTCTCGAACATATGCATAATCTCCCCTTTGCTGCGGTCGTCCCGTATTCTAGCACCGATCTGGCGTCCCGCCCCTGCGCGTTGCCATCAGAACGCTCCACGCCCCAGCGCTTGGGCATGAGAAGTGGCCGTCTTCGCTTATGCGGGGGCGGCCATTTTGCTTATCTCTAAGTCATCTGATTCTAATGCACGAACATGCGCACGAACTTGTGCTTCCAGCTCGCATACGGGGCATAGCGGAATGGCACGTCCAGCCACGTTGCCTTGTTCACGATGCTCTTCTTGTGGCTAAACGTATCGAAGCTCTCGCGTCCATGGTACTGCCCCATACCGCTCGCGCCCATGCCGCCAAAGCCCATATGGCTCGTAGCCAGATGCATGATCGTGTCGTTGACGCAGCCGCCGCCAAAGGGCACATGGCGCACAAAGCGCTCCTGAACTGCGCGGTCCTGGCTAAAGATATATAAGGCCAGCGGTGTCGGACGATCCGTAATAAACGTCTCGGCCTCGTCTAAGCTCTCAAACGTCAGCACCGGCAAGATGGGACCGAAGATTTCTTCCTGCATCACGGCGTCATCGGGGGACACGCCGTCTAGGATCGTCGGCTCAATCTTGAGCGACGACTCGCGCGCCGTGCCTCCCAGCACAACCTTGTCGGGATCGATCAGCCCGCGCACGCGCGCAAAATGCTTGGCGTTGACGATGTGGCCGTAATCCTCGTTGTCGAGCGGATGCTCGCCAAACATGCGGCGGACCTCCTCCTTGATGAGGCCCAACAACTCATCGTGCACGTGCACGTCGACCAGCAGATAGTCGGGCGCTACACAGGTCTGGCCCACGTTGAGCCATTTACCAAAGGCGATGCGCCGTGCCGCGACCTTCAAGTTTGCCGTCGCATCCACAATGCAGGGACTCTTTCCGCCCAGCTCAAGCGTCACGGGCGTCAGGTTTTTACTTGCCCGCTCCATGACGAGTTTGCCGACCGGAACGCTGCCGGTAAAGAAGATCTTGTCCCAGCACTCATCGAGCAGCGCTTCGTTCTCGGCGCGCCCGCCCTCGATAACCGTCACCAGGCGCGGATCAAACGTCTCTTCGCAGATTTGCTTGAGCACCGCGCTCGAAGCCGGCGCATAGGCACTCGGCTTGATGACCACGGTGTTACCCGCAGCGAGCGCGCCGGCGAGCGGCTCGAGCGTCAACAAAAACGGATAGTTCCATGGAGCCATGATGAGCGTGACGCCATAGGGCACGGCTTGCGTTTTGCACACACTCACGGCATTGGCGAGGTCACACGGACGCAGGCGCGGACGACTCCATCGAGCCACATGCGCGATCTGATGGCGAATCTCGGAAAGCGACGTGCCGATCTCGCACATATACGCCTCGTCATGCGACTTTCCCAAATCGGTCTTGAGCGCATGGACGATATCGGCCTCGTGCGCACGAACCGCATCACGCAGGCGCACGAGCGCACGGCGGCGAGCGTCGACATCAAACGTGGCGTGCGTCTTAAAGTAGGCGCGCTGATCGCCGACGATGCGCGCAATTTCCTCGGTGTTCATGGCACTCTCCTAGTTCTCGTCCTCAAACATACCACCCGCGACGACCTCGTACATACGCTCGAGCTCCAAGCGGTCCATTAAAAGCGGAACGGGGTATAGCGGATTGGCCTCGGCGTCGGCATGTGCCGCCATTTCGGGAATGTCGGAGCGGCGAATGCCTGTCACATATTTGGGGATACCCAGGGCAACGTTCATGCGATCGACCCAATCGATAAATGCCTCGGCCGCAAGACTGTCCTGCGCGTTAGCCGGCGCAATGCCTGCCATGCGAGCAAGATCGGCAAGCATGGGGGCGGCGGCGTCACCATAAACGCGAAGCATGTGCGGCAGGATGATCGCGTTGGCCAAACCGTGCGGAATTCCGTATCGGCCGCCCAGACTGTGCGCGATGGCGTGAACGTATCCCACATAGGAGCGGGTAAACGCAACGCCCGCCTTATACGCCGCCGAAAGCATATTGCGACGCGCACGCATGTCGTCGCCATACTCATAGGCCTCGAGCAAATTGTCGTGGATGAGCTGCACCGCCTGGCGCGCCATCTTGCGCGTGTAGGGCGTGGTGCTACGGCCGATAAAGGCCTCGACGGCATGCGTCAGGGCATCCATACCCGTCTGCCCCGTAATGGAGGCGGGCAGGCCACGTGTAAACTCGGGGTCGTGTACCGCAAAGCGCGGGATCAGCACAAAGTCGTTAATGGGGTACTTGTAGTGCGTCTCGTCATCGGTAATGACCGCTGCAAGCGTGACCTCGCTTCCCGTGCCCGCCGTGGTGGGGACGGCGATGAGCAGCGGCAGGAGACGGTGGACGCGCAACAGGCCGCGCATCTTGTTGATGGGCTTATTTGGCTGTGCGATGCGTGCGCCCACGCCCTTGGCACAGTCCATGGCCGAACCGCCGCCAAAGCCGATAATGGCCTGGCAGGCGCTCTCGCGATACAGGGACGCCGCTTCCTCCACGTTTGAGACCGTGGGGTTCGCACGCGTTTCGGCATAGACCGTAACGCCAATTCCCTTGGACGCGAGCGCCGTCTCGAGCGGCGCCGTGAGCCCCAGACGGGCAATACCGGGATCCGTCACGATAAGAACCCGCTGTATCGAGCGCTTTTGAAGCACCGCGGGCACGTCCTCGGCATGCTCCAAAATGCGCGGCTCGGTATAGGGCAGGATCGGCAATGCGATGCGAAAAACCGTCTGATATGTTCGGCACCAGGCACGACGGGCTAGATGCATAAAGGAAACTCCTTCATTTGTTGATAGGTCAACATTTGCTCGACCGATTGTACTCAGCGGAGGTCTCGAGCGGCCTGGCAATCGTTAATCAATCAACATCTTCACATGCCCAAAATTATTTTATTAAAAATCATTCCTAATAGGCTTCACATTTGGTTGCATTTATGGATAATAGAACTCGTCAAGACGCACGTCCGGAGAGGGCCCTTACGGGACCGGACGAGCGCACAATCGCCATCGATCGAAAGGATCGAATCATGAAGTTTGTTTGCCCCGTTTGCGGTTATGTGGAAGAGTTCGACGGCGACCAGCTGCCCGAGGACTTCAAGTGCCCCCAGTGCGGCGTTCCCGGTTCTCGTTTCCTGAAGCAGGAAGAGGGTCAGCTCGAGTGGGCTGCCGAGCACGTCGTGGGCGTCGCCAAGATGGAGGGTGTCTCCGAGGACATCGTTGCCGATCTGCGCGCCAACTTTGAGGGCGAGTGCTCCGAGGTCGGTATGTACCTGGCCATGGCTCGCGTCGCTCATCGCGAGGGCTATCCCGAGATCGGCCTGTACTGGGAGAAGGCTGCCCACGAGGAGGCCGAGCACGCCGCCAAGTTTGCTGAGCTCCTGGGCGAGGTCGTAACCGACTCCACCAAGAAGAACCTCGAGATGCGCGTTGAGGCCGAGAATGGCGCCACCGCCGGCAAGACCGATCTTGCCAAGCGCGCCAAGGCCGCTGGTCTCGATGCCATCCACGACACCGTGCACGAGATGGCTCGCGACGAGGCTCGCCACGGCAAGGCTTTCGCCGGTCTGCTCAAGCGCTACTTTGGTTAAGCCAACCGCCTGAGAGACAATCTCTAGCTCGATAAGGCCCGGACCGCAAGATCCGGGCCTTTTTCGTGTCTAGCGAACCAGTTAACGTCCCAAAAAAAGGACCACCTTCGGCATCGGCTTCGCGTCAAAAACTAAGTGAGTAGCCTTTTGGGAACTTGTCGAGCAGACCATCCGTATTGCTTTATAAAACCGCAGGTAGATAGCTTGCCGCAAAACAATCTGGTCGCCATCACGCTAAAAGTCTACTCACTTAGATTTGCAACCGTCCATGATCGGGCCTTTTTGTGTCTAACGGGCATCTTTTTGTCGATTTCTCCCAGTTTTGGCCAGTCAACGAATAGTTCAGACCGAAGTAATGCCTCGGCCCCTTGCTCCTCCAAGCTTTTATCGCGATATTCAATATCGAGCAACCTGCACACGGCCTTAACAATCGCGTGGAATCTACCCTCATCGGATATCTGTCTGTGCGTCAGGAGAAGTACATCGTAGCCCATGGCCTGAAGGGCCGTCATGCGGTCAGCGTCACGCAAGCCATCCCCTGTGCGTCCGTGCGAGGCCTTTCCCTGACATTCAATGGCCACCTGTCGCCTGCCGTCCGGCGAAGAAAGAAGTAGGTCGATATATACACGGGACTTTCCCACAATCGCTCGAGCACTTGTGCTTAGCATCACTTCAACATTAAGCTCTATGCCGCAAAAACCTTCGCCTCCCAGGGATCGCGGCAGTGCAAGTAGCAAATACGCCTCGACCTCAAAAGGCGACGCGGCACCCAATGGAACGAGTTGCGATACCGCTATAAATCTATTGCCGTAACGCATCCCGCAAACATCTGAACAAAAACGGTCAAGGTCTCCGCCCAAAACCAAAGCGTCTCGACGCCATAAATCTGAGGCGGTGCCGTCCTCGGACGGGCAGCGCACCCAACCGAACGTTGTCGAAATCGCGCCCGAATCAATTGCACGCGAAAGCTCCGCCTCAAGTGCCGCCGGCAGGGCGCACACCGCAAACAAGCCACACACCTCCGCCAATACCAAAAGAAGCTGAAGATCCGTCAGATGCCGCAACATGATGAATGCCGTCAGTAGAGGAGACGTAATCAAAAACCCATGCTCCGTTTCCAGCACGGATTCCCTGGGAAGCTCACCAAGAAACAGCCGCTGCCTAATGCTGGCAGGACAAGTCCGTTTGTTTCTCGTCCGAACCAATGTATACAACGGAAAACCGAGCGCGACCGCAGCCGTCGGGTTGCGGGCGAGATCATATCGCTGCCGGTCTTCTTCCGGTCGTGGAAGAGGCGGACACAAAGCGCGGACTTGAGGAGGCAAACGCCAGTACCTAAAAGCCGATATGTCACAAAGTAGATCTTTCATAGGCACAGGAAATCACGAATTTCAACCCAGTCAGTCACGCATTGGCGCGAACGCACCAAAAATGGCGCCGAACGGACTGCCAAGTTTTCAACAGCCCTCCCCAACTGGCCAAAAGCTTGCCAAGAGCTGGACGAAGCCCTGTTGAAAACCCCGCTTCTTTTCTCATGCGGAAGCCTTGCGCGGCAAGTGAGTAGACTATTTAGGACCCGCCGAGCAGACCGACTAAACTGCTTCACAAAATCGCAGGTAGATAGCTTGCTACAAAACGGCCTGGTCCTCCTCACGCTAAAAGCCTACTCACTTAGGTTAGAGGGTGCGCCCATTAGCTGCGATTCCAGGGCATTTAGCTCATTTGGACTCAAATCGTCGTACTGGACAAGGATTCGAGTCGGGTTTGAAGATCCATGTGCGCCATCGGGACACCAAAAACAGTCATTGATATCGATGTAAGGGATGCTCGAGCGCGCGAGGGCGCGTGTAAAAGAGTTTCCGCCCGTATCGCACTCCGCAACTACGACGCAGTAGAGGCCGGCATCCGCGTGCTCAACCAAAAACTCCCCCGCCGGAAACGCCTTTCGCACAAGCGCCGTCAGGCCATCACGCGCCTCGCGAGCTCGAACGCGCACGCGGTTCACATGCCGCTCGTAATCACCCGATTCCAGCAAGCGCGCTAAAGCGACCTGGTCAACAGAACTTACCGACGAGGCGTAGAAACCAAGGTTGCGTTTAAACCTCTCCATTAGTTCATCGGGCAGCACCATGTACGCCAAACGTAACGCCGATGAAAGGCTCTTCGAAAACGTGTTGGTGTAGATAACCGACTGGGCGGCATCGATCGACGCGAGCGCGGGAATCGGCTTGCCGGCAAGGCGAAACTCACAATCAAAGTCGTCTTCGATGAGATACCGACCTGGCCGCTCGGCGGCCCAGCTCAGCAACGCATAGCGACGTGCAATGCTCGTCACAAGACCGGTCGGATACTGATGAGACGGCATCAGGTGAAGGACATCGGTCCCGGTTTTCTGCAGCGCGCTCAAGTCCACGCCCTCAGCATCCAACGGGACATGCCGTACTTCGCAACCCATGGCCTGATAGATGCGCGTCAAGCGCAAATAGCCTGGATCCTCGACGGCATACACCTTGTCCGCGCCAAGCAACTGAACCAACATGGTATCGAGCAGCTGGGCGCCCGCACCGATAACGATATTGTCGGGATTGACATTCATGCCCCTTGTCCCGCGCAGATGGTGCGCAATCGCACGTCGCAGTCGAGCGGTGCCCTGCGCCGGTGCGGGCGAAAAGATTTCACGTTCGTCTTCGGACGTCAGCGTCGCCCGTAGCGCACTTTGCCAAAGCCGCGCCGCCTCCAAAGCGGAAGGAGAAAGTTCGTCGAATCGCTCTGCCTGCCCCATGGCATCATGCGCGCTGGGACCAACAGGGACAGCATCTCGGTCGATATCCCCCGCAGCCAAAGCCAAAACCGGCGCATCCGGAAGCTCGCAAACGTAGTAACCACGACGTGGCATTGAGCAAATATAGCCCTCAGCGAGTAACTGGCTATATGCATTCTCGATGGTAATAACACTGATTCCCAGATGGCTGGCAAAGGCGCGCTTGGACGGCAGATGCTCCCCCGCCGTAATGCGTCCAGCTACGATATCATCTCGGATTTGCTGGTAAACATACTCATAGAGCGATGCTTCGCCGCGTTTTTCCAAATTGTAGTCAAGCATGAGTTTGTCACCTGACCTTATCGAGCTGTTCAATCTGGTATTAAGCTGATCTTATTATTATCTCGAAAACTGAGTATTTTGCCATGCCCAGCTCCCCGATAGGATGTTCCGTCAAGCAATGCACATGCCAACCAAGGGAGCAACCATGGCAGAACAGACCAGCAGGGCAGATCGCGTCAAACTCAATCGCGAGCTCGCGCAGATGCTCAAGGGCGGCGTCATCATGGACGTCACCACGCCCGAGCAGGCACGCATCGCCGAGGAGGCGGGGGCCTGCGCCGTCATGGCACTCGAGCGCATTCCGGCCGACATCCGCGCCGCAGGCGGCGTCTCGCGCATGAGCGACCCCAAGATGATCAAGGGCATCCAAGAGGCCGTCTCCATCCCCGTCATGGCCAAGTGCCGCATCGGTCACATTGTCGAGGCGCAGGTCCTGCAGGCCATCGAGATCGATTACATCGACGAGTCCGAGGTTCTCTCCCCTGCCGATGACGTCTATCACATCGACAAGACCCAGTTTGACGTGCCGTTTGTCTGCGGCGCCCGTAATCTGGGCGAGGCGCTGCGCCGTGTTGCCGAAGGCGCCACGATGATTCGCACCAAGGGTGAGCCGGGTACGGGCGACGTCGTTCAGGCCGTGCGTCACATGCGCAAGATCCAAAAGCAGATCCGTGACGTTGTTGCCCTGCGAGACGACGAGCTCTTTGAGGCAGCCAAGCAACTGCAGGTTCCGGTCGAGCTGGTGCGCGAGGTCCATGCCACGGGCAAGCTTCCCGTGGTGAACTTTGCCGCCGGCGGTGTAGCAACCCCCGCGGACGCCGCGCTGATGATGCAGCTGGGTGCCGAGGGCGTCTTTGTCGGCTCGGGCATCTTTAAGAGCGGCGACCCCGCCAAACGCGCCGCCGCCATCGTCAAGGCTGTGGCAAACTTCACCGACGCCAACCTCATTGCCGAGCTTTCTGAGGACCTGGGCGAGGCCATGGTCGGTATCAACGCTGACGAGATCGAGATCATCATGGAGGAGCGCGGACGCTAGTCCAGCAGAAAGGATCGCACATGAGCGATTATGCAGACCAAACGGTCGCCGTGCTGGCGGTCCAGGGCGCTTTTGCCGAGCACGAGGCAAGACTGTCCGAGCTGGGCGCACGCTGTATTGAGCTGAGGCAGGCGGCTGATTTGAAGCAGAACTTTGACCGTCTGGTACTTCCCGGCGGCGAGTCTACCGTTCAAGGGAAACTGCTTGATGAGTTGGGCATGCTCGAGGAGCTTCGTACCCGTATCGCTGAAGGTATGCCCGTCCTGGGCACCTGCGCCGGCCTGATTCTGCTGGCTCACGACCTTGCCGCCTATGACGATAAGGGCACGTCGCGTTTGGCAACCATGGATGTACTCGTCGAGCGCAATGCCTACGGCAGGCAACTCGGCAGCTTTCGAGCCAAGGGGCAGGTAGCCGGCATCGACGGTGAAGTGCCGCTGACGTTTATCCGCGCGCCCCGCATCGTCGAAGTGCACGGCGACACTGAGGCCCTAGCCGAAGTCGACGGTCGCATCGTCGCCGCCCGCCAAGGCAACCAGCTCGGCGTCACCTTCCACCCCGAGCTCGACGAAGACACCCACCTCCACGAACTGTTCCTGCAAATGTAGGCAGAATTTAAACGAGCGTGGATTTTCGGACATACAACAAATGAGAGTGGATAATCTCCCACTTTGAGCTTGAATGCAGGCTCAAACCGGGAGATTATCCACTCTCATCCTATGTAGTCGTTGGGGACGTTCTTAAACGACTAGTCAAACAAGAACGTCCCCAACG
>OHAG01000115.1_pt1 | contig 72172 bp, 60 predicted proteins | sample 1577081 | NCBI WGS metagenome assembly OHAG01 (sample SAMEA3541513, study PRJEB24748) | human gut metagenome | biome: human gut; feature: human-associated habitat; material: faeces | place: China | collected 2012
TAAACTTGCGATCGCTACCTCTGGTAACGTTAACACATTCACATCAATTGGTTGTCCCACTGTTACGGTGACGACTTCTGGAACGGTCACGCTCACTAAGCCGCTCACTTCCACAGGTGGTAAACTTGCAATAGTTACCTCTGGTAACGTTAACACATTCACATCAATTGGTTGTCCCACTGTTACGGTGACGACTTCTGGAACGGTCACGCTCACTAAGCCGCTCACTTCCACAGGTGGTAAACTTGCAATAGTTACCTCTGGTAAGCTCACCACAGAAACACTAGGAGTATTTATAACTCTAACATCACCCCAAATAGGTAATGGTGAAGCCGCTACAATAGGAAGAGGAACATTTAAAACATTAACCCCTATTGGCTTTTCTTCTTGTTCGCATTTTATATAAATTCTTTGAGTTGCATAACTACCAAGACCATCCCATACAGTTATTTCAAAGAAGTCATTTTCAACTTCATCACATCTTCCTTCATAACGCCAAGAGCCTGTTCGATTATTTAACTCTACGCAACCTGATTTAGGCTTCAAAGATAAGAAATATTTATATGTTATACGTGGACGACGCTCTACTTTGACTTCACCGCAAATGCCACTCTCACAATCGCCTTTAACATAAATTGGACTTTTAACTTTAATAGGTTGAACACAATCAATTATATTCAAATCGACTTCCTCAATATGATGCATTCGACCGACTGAAAATGTAATAATATGATTAGTTTCTTTTACAACCGCTAATCCATCACGAATGGCATGTAAGATGTTAGCACGTTCACTCTCATGATGGTAAAGAGGGATAGGATAAATGACTTCCATTACAACTAATTGTAATTGAAGTTGCCCGTAATCTACGCGACTATTTCTAATTTTGAAAACAGGCGATTCATCTTCATCTCTATTATAATTTACAAATAAATAGCTTCCTTGACTATTTGAAATCATAATTAAATCATCAATACGGCAACTAGGCATTTTATTTCTTGCGTAATAAACTTGTTCTTGATCTCTTGAAGAGGATTGTTCCTGAGAAAGAATGTCCTCCATATAATCACCTCATTTTTTAGTTATTCAACTTTTAGAGGGATACTCTAAACAGATATAGCCATAATACTATTCTAGTAGGCTATACAATATTATATTAACAATCCCAAAAATTGCTTATTTAATATTCCTTCTAATTAAATAAATTCCTCTTTTCTTTCAATCACTAAAAGTTGAAATTTAGCGAGAGTAAAAATATGGACAAGTTAAAAATAACTAAGGACAAACCATAAAATAAATCTATAATCTTTGGTGTTGCTGACTATGTAGCACCTTTTTTCACGATGACAGATTGTAATATTAAGTAGGAAACATAAAAAACTCATAAATAGGATGTTTGTTATAGACTGAGTTCCTCCATCAAATTCTTAACAAGGAGATTTTTTTATAAGCGATAAACATCTTAACATATTTGAGTATACACACACTAAAGTTCTTTCAGGGTTAGATTTATGATGGGACGATTTTATTAGGAGATTTAAGTTATTTAAGGTAAAAAAGGAAACGTCCAAAAAAGTTAAAAAATATGAAATGTTTAAAAACGGATCTCTTTCTACTCAGATCACATGAACCAATCCTTCACTAGAAGGGAGTGGTGAGCCTAGAAGTTTTACTTGTGAAACCATCCTCAATCACTAGGCAATAGTCTCCCCTTTCTGTAAGTAGGTTTTATCCTTTGATGGGGTATTAATTCCATATTCTCATGATTCAAAACTTAACCAAACCAAAAGAAAAAATCCTAGTGGCTTAACCACTAGGATTTCAGTTCAGTTATTCATAATAAATAGGTTACAAATCAATGACCAACACTATTTGATAAAGTTCCAAAAAAATCCCTAAAACAATGTGTTTTAGGGATTTTAAATTTATCGTTTAGAGGCAGCCAATACTTGTGTCCAAATATCGTCATACTCTTTAATGAATTCTCCCGGATCGCGGAAGGTCTCCATTGGTAAAGAATCTAATAATTCTTGTGATGGGCTATATGCTTCATTTTGTGTCCATTCATCTTCAGATACATTTGCTAATACTTCTGTATTTGGTGTTGAATACATGACATATTCTGTATTCATTTGAGCAATATCAGGACGTTGCATGAAGTTAATAAATTCATGAGCTAGATCAACATTTTGAGCGGTTGATGGAATAACCATTGCATCAACCCACATGTTAGATCCTTCTTTAGGAATCACATACTCCATATCTTCATTCTCATCCATGATATAGGTTGCGTCTCCTGAATAAACAACAGCTAATGCTGCATTTCCTGCAATCATATTATCAATGACTTGGTCGGTTACATAAGCATATACTAATGGACGTTGCTCAATTAAAAGTTGTTTCGCTTCTTCTAATTCCTCAACATTTTGCGTATTCATCGAGTACCCTAATAACTTTAATGCCACCATTAATGAATCACGTTGGCTATCATACATAAAGATATTACCTTTATATTTTTCATCCCATAAGATCGACCAAGAATCCACTGGTTCATCTACTACCGTTGTATCATATAAAATCCCAACAGTTCCCCAGAAATATGGAACTGTGTATAGATTTTGAGGATCATATGGAAGGTTTTTATATTCATCACTAATATATTTAAAGTTAGGAATCTTACTATAATCTAAAGGAAGTACTAACTCTTCTTTAATCATTTTTTCAACCATGTAATCAGAAGGGAAGGCTACATCGTAGTTTGTTCCTCCTGCTTTAATTTTTTGATACATCGTTTCATTTGAATCGTATAATTCATAGACCACTTTACAATTAAACTCTTCTTCAAACATTTTTAATACTTCACGATCAATATACTCACCAACATTATAAACATAAAGCTTTTCTTGAGCATCACCTGAACATGCTGTTAAAAGTAAAACAACTGAGGCTACAAACATCATCATTATTTTTTTCATGAGATGACTATACCTCCTTTTTCTTTCTAATTGCTAAATTATTTGAAATTAAAACAGAAACTAGGATTAAGCTAACCATAATCGTTGCTAGAGCATTAACCGTTGGGCGAATCCCACGTTTAGCCATTGAATAAACCTCAATAGATAAGTTTGTTACTCCATTTCCGGCAGTAAAATAACTGATAACAAAATCATCAATAGACATCGTAAAGGCCATTAAGGCCCCTGCCATAATCCCAGGCATAATTTCAGGAATCACAACCTTACGGATTGCTTGCATTGGAGTTGCCCCTAAGTCCATCGCTGCTTCTGCCATATTGGGATTCATCGCATATAAACGTGGTAAAACTGATAAAACCACGTAAGGAATACAGAACATAATATGAGCTAATAACATGGTTGTAAATCCAAAGTTCATTTTAAATGTCTTAAATAACATCATTAATGCTACGGCTAAAACAATATCCGGACTAATAACTGGTAGATAATTAATATTTAAAACAAATGCTTTTGTTTTTTTCGTTAACTTATAAATACCAATTGATGTGAATGTCCCAACAACCGTTGAAATGGCAGTTGCTAAAACAGCAACGATTACTGTATAAAAGACAGCCGTTTGCATTTGACTATCTTGGAATAACTCTTCATACCATTGTAAAGAGAATCCTGTCCATTTCCCACTTGATTTCGATTCATTGAACGAGAAAACAATTAATACAGCAATCGGTGCATATAAGAATAAGAACATGATTGCTAAATAAAATCTAGATAACCATTTATTTACCAAGGTAGTGCACCTCCTGCTTGTCCATCTGAATCAAATCGTTTCATTAACCAGATAGAAAGTAAGATAAAGATCATTAAGATCATTGATAACGCAGATCCAAAATACCAATTCCCTGTTAATAAGAATTGTTTCTCAATCAAGTTACCAATCATCATATACTGTCCGCCCCCTAATAATTGTGGGATGACGAATGTACTTACCGCAGGTAAGAATACCATAATCACTCCTGTAATAATACCAGGTAATGTTAATGGGAAAACGACACGTGTAAATACTTGTCGATTATTTGCTCCTAAATCACGAGCAGCATAGATTAAATTTTTATCCACTTTTGTTAGTGCTGTATGAATTGGTAACACCATGAATGGCAAGAAGTTATAAACCATCCCTAACACAATGGCAAATTCCGTATACATAATATCAACTGGTGCAATATTAAAGAACTCTAAAATAGAATTTAAAATTCCATTTTTCCCTAAAATTGAAATCCATGCATATGTACGAAGTAACATATTAATCCACATTGGCATAATGAATAATAAAAGCAATGAAGATTGACGTTTAGGTGAGCATTGTGAAATAACCCATGCTAACGGATATCCCAAAATTAAACAAAAAATAGTTGAGATTAATGCAATCCATAATGAACGTGCTAAGGTCGCCATATAAATTGGATTGAAAAAATTAATATAATTATCTAATGTAAAACGAAAAGCCAGCGGATTTCCATCACTTGGATCAATGATACTATATAAGAAAATCAGTAACATTGGAACAATGATCATAATAGAAATCCAGATGATATATGGATAACTTAAACGCTTTGTTGATTCATGCATAACTAAACACCAACTTCCATTACATGAATATCTGTCGGTGCAACTGTCATCCCTACTTCTACTCCGACTTCAGCACTTTGTGTACTGTGAACAATATATTCACGGCCTTCTACCATGACAATAATTTCATAGTGAACACCTTTAAAAATAACACTATCAACGATTCCAGTAAAGGCTCCGTTTTCTTTCGAAACAATTTGTAAATCTTCTGGACGAATGACAACTTCAACTGATTCATTGGCATTATATCCACGATCCACACAATCAAAGATATGTCCTTCAAACTCAACTTTATAATCTTCAATCATCGTTGCATTTATAATATTACTTTCACCAATGAAGTTAGCAACAAATCGGTTACGTGGTTCATTGTAAATATCAACTGGTGTTCCAATTTGCTGAATTAATCCATCATTTAAAACAACAATCGTATCTGACATGGTTAAAGCTTCTTCTTGATCATGAGTAACGAAGATGAATGTAATTCCCATTTCACGTTGAATCTCTTTTAATTCATATTGCATATCTTGACGTAATTTTAAATCTAATGCACCTAGAGGCTCATCTAATAATAAAACTTTAGGGCGATTAACTAATGCACGAGCAATGGCAATACGTTGTTGTTGTCCACCTGATAATGAATCAATACTTCGTTTGGCATAATCAGTAAGTTTAATCATTTTTAACATGCGGTTTACACGTTCTGTCACCTCTGCTTCAGGGACGTTTTTCATACGTAAACCAAACGCGATATTATCAAACACATTTAAATGCGGAAAAAGGGCATATTTTTGGAAGACCGTATTAATCTCGCGCTTATACGATGGGATTTGAATTAAATCTTTTCCGTTGAATTCAACTTCACCCGATGTTGGTGTATCGAATCCACCAATAATACGTAATAATGTTGTTTTCCCACACCCAGATGGCCCAAGTAATGTCACAAACTCATTCTCATGAATGGTTAAGTCAATCCCTTTTAAAACGATATCCCCATCGTATTCTTTAGTTAAGTTTTTGATTTCAATTAATGGTACTTTAGTCATACTTGACCCTCCTTAAATAATGCTAGAATGTTGGGGGTGTTGCAACCCAAAGAACAGATGCGGGCACTTTTGAATTGTTTTTTAATTTATGATCCACATCCGCTTTATAATAAAAGCTCTCACCTTTTTTAACTTTATATCTTTTGGCACCTAAAACAAGTTCTACCTCACCTTTTAAAACATAACCGAACTCTTCTCCGTGATGTGGCTCATCATCGTAAGACATCCCTCCAGGTTCGAGATCAATAATGATAGGCTCCATTTCATTTTTTTGGGCATTAGGAATAATCCAACGAATGGTCATATTATAATCTGGTTCTTCTTTTATAAAAACATCGTCCTGTTTAAAAACAATCTTTTCATCTGATTTTTCATCTGAGAAAAATTCACCTAGTGTTGTTCCTAAAGCTTCTAAAATGTCAACAAGTGTTGCAATGGATGGAGAAGCTAAATCACGTTCTACTTGAGAAATATATCCTTTAGTTAATTCAGTACGATCAGCTAACTCTTCTTGAGTTAATTGAAGTTCCATTCTTAGGCGCCTTATTTTTTCTCCTATAATCATAATCACACCTCAAATTTCTATTAAATAAATAAACAATTTGTTTACTTATAATAAACCTCTTCTATTATAATATGATTCGTGATTTTGTCAATATTATATCAGTCAAAAATATACCTTTTTTTAATCAATTTTTACATTTTTTAAGGTGAGCTTCATTCCTTATTGTTTGAGATGCTCGACAATTTATACAAATCCTCACTTAAAATGAAAAATCATTTTTAGTGACTCCTCTTTTCCTCTTCTATAAAGCTATGTGCCTTTCTAATTTAATTCTTCGTCACATTCAAAACCTATTTCTAACTTAAGTTAAAAATAAAAAAACCCAATCAATGAAGAAGGATTTTCTTCATCGATTGAGTTAAAAAATAATTATTGATCAGCGTATTTTTTACGTTTATCGAATTTTTTACGCTCATTTGTATCTAAAATTTTCTTACGTAAGCGAACTGATGTAGGAGTAATTTCTACTAATTCGTCTTCATTAATATATTCTAAGGCATACTCTAATGTGATTAGACGTGGTTTCTTTAATACAACTGTATTATCTTTACCCGCTGAACGGCAGTTTGTTAATTGTTTTGCACGTGTAACATTGACTGCTAAGTCTAAATCTTTGTTGTTTTCACCAACGATCATTCCTTCGTAAACAGGAGCTCCTGGTTCAATGAACATGATTCCGCGATCTTCTAATCCCATTAAACCGTAGTTTGTTGCTTTTCCATTTTCCATAGAAACTAAAGCACCATTTTTACGTTCTCCAACTGATCCTTTTTCCATTGGGCGGTATTCAGAGAATGTATGGTTGATGATTCCGTAACCTTTTGTTAATGTTAAGAATTCTGTCATGAATCCGATTAAAGCACGAGATGGTACATCATAAATTAAACGAACTTGTCCATTTTCGTTATGAATCATATTTTGTAATTGACCTTTACGGTATCCCATCGCTTCAATGACACTTCCAACATGTTCTTCAGGTGCTTCGATTTGAACATACTCATATGGTTCACATAATACACCATCGATTTCACGAATGATAACTTCTGGTTTAGAAACTTCTAATTCGAATCCTTCACGGCGCATGTTTTCAAGTAAGATTGATAAGTGAAGTTCTCCACGTCCTGAAACAACCCACTCTTCTTTTGTTCCAACACGTTCAACTAATAATGAAACGTCACGTTGAATTTCTTTGTATAAACGTTCATCAATTTTAGATGCTGTCACGTGTTTTCCTTCTTGTCCTGAGAATGGAGAAGAGTTTGTTGAGAATGTCATTTTTAATGTTGGTTCATCAATGTGTAAGATTGGTAACGCTTCTTCTTTACCGATTTCACAAACCGTTTCCCCAACGTTGATATCTGGTAAACCAGCGATTGCAACGATATCTCCAGCTTGTGCTGATTCAATTTCAACACGCTTTAATCCTAAGAATCCAAATAATTTTGTGATACGGAATTGTTGCGTTGATCCATCTAAACGACAGATTGAAACCATTTGGTTAACATTGATTGTTCCTCGAACGATACGTCCAATCCCAATACGTCCAACATAATCATTATAGTCTAATAAAGCTGGTTGGAATTGTAATGTTCCATTTGGATCCATTCCTGGATCTGGAATATTTTCTAAAATTGATTCGAAGATTGCTTCCATGTTTTCTTCTTGATCAGCTGGATCAGAGCTTAAGCTTGCTGTTCCGTTTAATGCTGAACAATAAACAACAGGGAATTCTAATTGATCGTCGTCAGCTCCTAATTCGATGAATAATTCTAATACTTCATCAACAACTTCTTCAGGTCTTGCAGCTGGACGGTCAATTTTATTAACCACCACGATTGGTGTTAATTTTTGCTCTAATGCTTTCTTTAATACGAAACGAGTCTGAGGCATTGTTCCTTCGTAAGCATCAACAACTAATAAAACACCATCTACCATGTTCATAATACGTTCAACTTCTCCCGCGAAGTCAGCATGTCCTGGTGTATCTAAAATGTTAATACGATAATCTTTATAATCAATCGCAGTATTTTTCGCTAAAATCGTAATTCCACGCTCACGCTCTAAATCGTTAGAGTCCATGACACGGTCAGCTACTGCTTCATTTTCACGGAATGTTCCCGCTTGACGTAATAACTGATCGACTAACGTCGTTTTACCGTGATCGACGTGGGCAATAATGGCAATATTTTTAATATTCATATAGGCACCTCTGTCTGGTAAATTTAAAATTTCATACTGAAATATTATACAACAAAATAAGAGTTCCTGTATCGAAATTTGACTTAAAATTATGAAAAATTTTCAAAAGCCTTTTCAAATCGATGTCACTTCTACATGATCAACGCCTTTATTATCATGACGCTTGTCACTTAGAATATCCATAAACTTTACTTCCAACTCTAGACAACCAAAAAAGATGAGCTAATACGCTCATCTTATAAATTTAGGATAAACATCTCTAGTGCTAACTCTTTTTGTAGTACACCAGATTTAATCTTATAATCAATATCCGCTAATTGATATAAATACTTTGCAATCGTCTCTTGTTCAAAACGATGGGATTGTCCATGAATTAACTTCACACGATACGGATGCACATTAAGTGTTTTTGCAATATCAGTCTCACGATAGCCTTGTTTACTTAGCCCAATCACTTGAGACATTAATCGAAATTGATTCGCAATTAAAATGAGTAACTTAAATGGCTCTTCATTTTGTGTCATTAAATCTTCATAGATGAGATAAGCCTCTTTAATCTTACGTTGAACCAGTGCATCTGTTAGTAAAAAGACGTTATCTTCTAATTGACGGGCCACTAACAACTCAACGACTTCTACTGATAAAATTTTTGATGGTTGATCAATGAAATAAAGATAAATCTTCTCAATTTCATGGTACAGCACATCAATTTTAGCATGGGTCAATTTAATCAATAATTCAATGGCTTTTGGATGACATTCAATTCCTTCAGCTTTTAACTTCTTCTCTGCCCACTGTTTGAGCGATTGCTCTGAATAAGTTTCAAATGTAAACACTTCTGATTGCTTCCTTAAAATCTTTACTACTTTTTTACGTTCATCGAGTTTTTCATAAGGAGCATAAACAATGAGGATATTTTCTGTCACAGGATGTTCTAAAAAATTTATAAAAGCATTTAAATCATGTGCGGGATCTCCCTTCCCCTCCTTCCCCGTTAAAAAGGATGGGTTACGAACGATCACCGCTTTTTTATTACTTAAGAAGGCTACTGTTTGTAAATCAAAAAGTGCTTCTTGAATGGTCGCTTCTTTCATGTCATAGGACACCACATCGAATGATTCAATTTGATGTTTCGTTAATAAATCATTAATTTTTTTCTCGCACAAAACTGTTTGTTCGCCGAGGATTGTATAAATCGCCATGGCTTCACCTCACTCTTATTTTAACATAAAACAAATTCTTCAAACAAGATGACCGTAAGTTCTTTTCAATCATGACGCGATTGGCTGCTTTTTTATGAATTCATGGAGCTACCGTTTTTATAAAACGAAATATTTAGAGTATTATCTAATTTTTTAATTTTTAAATAAAAGAATTAATGAAATCGATGAATTAGGGTTTCGCCATTCACCATTTCAAATTGAATCGTTCCATCGACCTGTGTATTAAGGACTGGAATGTTTAAGGTGGATAAGGTCGATAAAACTTCCTGGCTAGGATGGCCATAGCGATTATTTTTCCCACTGGAAACGACACTAATAGAGGGCGCGAGTTGTTCTAGAAAGAATAATGAATTCGATGTCTTTGAACCATGATGTGCCGCTTTATAAACATCTAGCTTTAATCCTGGATACTGGGAAAGAATATCTGTCTCCACTTCTGTACTTATATCTCCTGTTAATAAAACAGTTAAATCAGAAATGTCAACCGTCAATACGAGTGATTGATCATTTTCATTAGCTTGCTTCTCATCAGGTTGTAAAAAGGTTAATGTTTGATTTCCACAAGTTAATGTATCATTCGTTTTTGGAGTTAAAATATTCACATTTAATTGTTTAGCTAATTTAATGACATCCTTTAATCGTTCACTCTCTGAATACTTAGGAACAACTAAATGTTTAACATTGAACGTTTCCATTAATGAAGTAGCTTCTCCAATGTGATCAACATCACCATGAGATAAGATTAAATAATCAATCGCTCTAATCCCTTCCCCTAACAAATACGGCTCTAATGTTTGATTAAAAATGGAAGTTACCTCACCTGTAAACGAGACTTTTCCTCCTGTATCAACAACAATCGTACAACGTTGATAGGGGGATTGAATAATCGTACTATCTCCTTGTCCAACATCTAAAAAGGTGACTTTACTTGTCGGTTGGGCACTTCTGACTATCTCTAAAAGAACAAAGGTTGACACCAAAACAATCATCCATTTTTTAGACTGACTATTTTTTTCAACGAACCAACCTGCTAAAAAGAGCAATAAAATCATTAAAATGACCATTGATAAATTAAGACTCCCAATCACCCAACGAAGATTCAAGGACTTTCCCGCTACGAGAATGACCTGTTCAAAGACACTTAAAATTTTCTCTGTGATAAAAGCGAATGGTTGAATCAATAACGTTATCAATAAACAAGGAATCAAAAGAGTCGTCACAACTGGAATTAAAACTAAATTAGACACGTAACTTAACAGATTAATAGAATAATCTTGCGATATTTGAATCGGTAAGATGGCAAGTTGAGCTAAAAAGGGGATGATAAAAAAAGTGACCTTGGGTGAAAGGGGCTTAATAAATGACTGGCATATAATTAAACAAAACGTTAACCAGTAAGAATAAATAAAACCGATTTGATACACTTGTAGTGGAAAAGCAACGAAATTGATTAAAAAGACGATAGAGAAAATATCGAGTGAAGAAAGATTCCATTTAAATCTTGAATTAATCTTTGCTAGAATTGCCATACTGGCTGCTCTGACAATCGATGGACTTGCTCCACTAATCATCATGAAACAAAAAAGTAACGTCACTACCATTAAATCGGCTAATTCTTGTATCACTCCCAAACGCTTGAGCAGATAACTGACAATCCCTGCTAATAACCCAACATGTAATCCACTGACCGCAAACAAATGAATAATGCCAAGGGTCGCATAACTGTCACTGATGTCTTCAGATAAGTCATTTCGGACTCCTAAAAACCAAGATTGAAGATAAGTAGCTGTTAAAGGGGGATAATGTTCTTTGATCCAATTGACTAATTGAAACTGATAGGCCCTAATCGACCACTCTTGATGAATCACACGCGTGGAAGAGAGATAGATGGTTCCTTTCATTCCATTAGATTGTAAATACTGTTTAAAGTTAAAGGCATGAGGAACCGTCGGATTAGTCACCTTAGAAGCTTCAGCATTCACGTCAATCCAATCACCTGGCATTAATCGTGGCGTTGAATGGGCAAGGGTTAAATAATAAAGACCCGCTTCGGTTTGTACTTTAGCTGTTTGCTTCTCTTCAGTTTGCTTTTTCACTTCAATTACTTTTGCTTGATCTATATAAATCGAATCATCACCTTTAACTTGAAGGGATGTCAAAGCAACATCAATGTAAATCATAGATATGAGACTGATGAGGAAATAAATCCAGTATGTCTTAGGAAATCGTTTAAAGTAGACAAAACCCATTAAAAGTAGGACAAAAACGCCCTCCTTTATGAGTAATCCGACAATGATACTTAAAACAATATAAATCACATGTTGCCGAAATTTAAAGGTCAAGCGAATCACGCAACTTTTCTAATGTCTTTTCTCCAATCCCACTCACATTCGTTAACTCATCAATCGATTTAAACGCGCCAACTTCCTCGCGATATTTAATAATAGCTGCTGCTTTAGAGGGACCAATTCCGGGTAATGTTTCAAGTTCTCCTGTAGTTGCTTGATTAAGAGAGACTTTTTTCTCGTCTTGCGAAGGACTCCATGCATCAGTTGAAGTATTATTTATTTCTTCATCTAGATGTGGAACATAGATGACCATTTCATCACTAATTTTTTGTGCTAAATTAATGGCTGTTTCATTAGCCATCTCTAAAAAGCCTCCAGCTAATTGAATCACATCATGAACTCTTAAATGCTCTTCAACCTCATACACACCTGGAAATTTAACTTGACCTTTAACATCCACAATATAATGGTTGACCTGTTCTTCAACGTTTTCTATCTCTTCTATTTCAGTGACTTCGCGTTCATTTTCTACATAACTATCTAATGAAACTGAATCAATAGAAGAAGTAGATTGATTTAAATAAAAAATCGTCATCATGATTAACGAAGCTAATCCAATAATGATTATTTGCTTTTTCATGAGTATCACCTCATTTTAACTTACGTCAATTACCGTTCACTTCCTTTTTTCTTTAACAGCGTTTAATATTAAGTACGACATAAAAAAAATCCTAGATTCTATTCTAGGATTTCATCCCAATCATAATTTTTTTCTTCAAGATGTATTTTCAATTGCTCCAACTGGTCATGATCAAATGTTTTTGTATCTGACGTATAGAATAAACAAACTAAAGTTAAAGCTAAGAGTAACAAGCCGGAAACGCCACACATAAATTTATCAAGGCTTGACATTTTCACATCCATCACTTCTTTCGCAAAAGATATGATATTTTATGTTAATTGCCTAGATTGGGTGAGTATATCCTTAGAATAAAAAAGAGCCTTATGGCTCTTTTACTAATAAACATACAACCGTTAAAATAACAACAACTCATGGAGAACCACTACATAAAAACTTTTCTATTTTTTAGTTGATACGATTAGTTTTCATAACAAAAAAAGCACCCCATATCGCTTAATCTTTTATGATAAGGATATAAGATGCTTTTTTATTATTATTTAAATTGAATAATTGTTATGATAATACTTTAATCTAATCGATATGACTATCTATTTTTGAGCCACGAAGACGATGCGTTCTGATTCTTCTGTTGGGGCTTCATCTAAGAAATCAGCTGAGATTTCTAAGATTTTGAATCCGATGTCTTCTAGCCATTGTCTGTACTCTTCAATCGCAAAGGTACGTTGATAGTGTGTTTCTTCGAAACGCTCATAACGTTCTCCTTCACGTTTAAAGAATGTTAATTCGTGTTCAATGCTGTATGGATATTTTCCTTCACAAACATGCCAGATATACGTTAAATCTGGATTTGTATCAGCGTATAAATAATCTTGGAAGATTTCAGTCACTTTAAATAATGAGTGAACATCAAAGATTAAAATACCACCTTCTTTTAAACTCTCATAAAGATGTCTAAATGTTTGAAAGACTTCTGTATCTTTTTTTAAGTAATTTAATGAGTCGACGTAAATAACTGCTCCATCAAATCCACTAAATCCTTCCAAACGACACATGTCTTGTTGAACATAATGAATGCCTAAGCCTTCTGATAATGTTTTTTCATAAGCAAGTGATAACATATCTTCTGATAGGTCGATTCCAGTGACGTTATATCCTTCTTTTGCTAAAAGGATAGAAATTGTTCCTGTTCCACATCCCACATCTAAGATAGAGCTTCCAATCGGTAAGTATTGCTTTGTTTTCGCAATCCATTTATGATAAGGAACATCTTGCATTAAAATATCATAATAATATGAAAATGCTTCGTATGCCATTAGACTAACATCCCTTCGATATTCACACGAGGAACGTCAGCCCATAATTTTTCTAAGTTATACTCTAAGCGAGTTTCTGGTGTAAAGACATGAACAACGATTGTCCCAAAGTCAGCTAAGACCCACTCAGCATGGTGTGCCCCTTCAATATGTTTTAATGTTAAATCTGTTGTTCCTTCTAAGTCTTTTAATTCACGAATGATCCCTTGAGCTAAACGGTCATTTTTAGCTGTTGTGATAATCATGTAATCATAGATTGGTGAATGATTTTGCATATCTAAAACAACGATATCTTCTGCGTGTTTTTCATCTAAAGATTTTACGAATTTTGCTAAGTTTTCCAAATAAATCAACTCCATTATAAATATTGACGGTAGTATTCATACGCGGCTAACGTGTCCGGATGAATGTCACCCTTCCCTTTGCTACTTAAATAAGCAACAGTATCAGCAAGTGTTTGTGCAACAGCAACGTCTAAATCTTTCGTTGCTAGCTTACGAATCTCTTCAACTCCAGGTTGCGTCCGATTCGGTTCAATATAATCGGCTAAAAACACAATTTTTTCAAGAGTCGTCATAGCTGCTTTACCGGTTGTATGATATTTAATTGCATTTAAAATATCCGAATCTTTAATTTGATACGTTTCTTTTGCGACAATCGCACCCACTGGTGCATGCCACACTAATGGGCTATAGTTGAGATAATCGGTCTCCTTCGCAGACTCTAATTTTTCTTTTAAAAGATCATTAGGTAAATACTTTGCAATATCATGTAATAAAGCGGCGATTTGTGCCGATTCAACTGAGGCATTATAACGCTTCGCTAGTTGCTCACTCGTAGCGACAACACCTAACGTATGATTATAACGCTTGCTCGGCAACTGTTGTTTAACTTGTGATTTTAACGTTTCTAAATTCATTATGACTATTTCGGTAAGATGATTTGTTTCTTCTTACTTGACTCTTTGTAGAAAACAATTGTTTTCCCAATCACTTGAATTACCTCAGCATTAATCACTTCAGCAATTTCAGCTGCAATCGCTTTCGGTTCTTCAAAGCAGTTTTGTAAAATTGAAACTTTAACTAATTCGCGCGCTTCTAATGCATCATAAACAGTTTTGATTAATGCATCATTAACCCCATTTTTTCCAACTTGAATAATAGGTTGCATCGTATGTGCTAATCCTTTTAAATAACTTTTTTGTTTACCTGTTAACATAATTGTTCCACCTCTAACTGGTTTTCATATTTAAGCTCTTTTTTAAAGAGCAGTTGTTGATCGTTTCTTTAGTTGACCAGTTGATCTCCATCGATTGATTAAGTCTAAGACATTAAGATGTCATCAAACCTGAATTGTGTCATATTTAATAACTTTTGTCAAGTTTACCACAAAGGGCATCACTTAAATCAATGATGGACGAACTAAAACACCCACACCTTTTGGTGCATGAATCGTAATTTCTTGTCCTGTTCCGACTAAGGTAATCCAACCTAATCCTGAAATCACAACATCTGTTTTTTCTTTTCCAATACGGTACACATGTTTTTCCATAGCCATCGGTTGACCATTTTCTTCAACGATTGGCTTTAACACTTGACCGGCTTGTGTTTTCCATAATTGATCGGCCTTTTCTAACTTCGTACGGTGAATATGTAAAGCATTAGAGAAATGCGTAATAAATGATGTACGTTCTCCCTTGACAAAGTCCATGCGAGCTAATCCACCGATATATAAGGTTTGCTCAGGATTTAATTGGTAAACCCCTGCTTTGATTTCTTTTTTCGGTGTAATTTCTTTTAATACTTTTGGTGTCACATAATGCGCTAACTGATGCTCATTAATAATTCCTGGTGTATCAATGATTGAGGTAAAATCATCTAATGGAATCTCAATAATATCTAACGTTGTTCCAGGGAAATGAGACGTTGTGATAATATCTTCACGCTCCTCCGTGAAACGTTTAATAATGCGGTTAACTAATGTCGATTTTCCAACATTCGTACATCCAACAATATAAACGTCACGACTCTTACGATATTTTTCAATCATTTCCATTAATTCATCGATTCCTAAACCTTTAGCTGCACTTACTAAAGCAACATCTAATGGTTTTAACCCCATTTCTTTTAATGAACGGCGCATCCAGTGATTTAATTTCGTTTTATTGACCGATTTCGGTAATAAATCAACCTTATTTCCAACTAATAAGATGTCATTTCCATTGATATGTCGTGAGATTCCAGCGACCATACTTCCTGAGAAATCAAAAATATCAACAATATTAATAACTAAAGCATCTGTTTCTCCGACACGTTGTAAAATTTTTAAGAAATCGTCACTTGTTAATGACACATCTTGTACTTCATTATAATGTTTTAATTTAAAGCAGCGTTGGCAATAAATAATTTGATTTTCCATTTTCTCAACGCTTGATTTTGGCGTATATCCAATTTCTTTTGGATTTTCTGTTTGAATGGTTGCTCCACAACCAATACATTTTAATTGTTCCATGAGGGCCTCCTCTATATTAATCTAAGTATGGTGGAGTCGGTAATTGACGTTTTTTTAATTGTTTCACGACAAAGCGCTCTAAACGACGATTAAATTTTGTTGAATTTTCATCTGAATGTAGATGAATTGGTTCCACTAAAATCGTATATAAGCCTAAACGTTTAGCGACTAACACATCCGTCATTAATTGATCGCCAATCATGATGACTTCAGAACGATGATACTGTTTTAAAATTTTACGTAATTTTAACTTCAATGGCTTTAATGCTTTATGATGAGCCGCTTTAATCGATAAATCTTTCGAAAAATAGGAGACACGCTCTTTATTATTATTTGAAACGATAATGACTTCAAATCCTAATTCTTTTGCGCGATTTAAAAATTCGATGACTTCTGGTGTAGGCGCCTTTACCGCTGCACCCACTAACGTATTGTCTAGATCAGTTAAAATCACACGTTTTCCGTTAGTTTTTAATTTTTCTAAATCAATTTGAAAAACATTTTTAACATATTCATCAGCTACGAAATGATGGATCAACACAATCTCCCCTTTCCAACTTTAAAGTGATGTTCATCAATGAACTTCATTTTTCTACGTATTCATTTCATTTTATCATAAATTCACTATAGTTTTAAGTCTATCGACACGAAGTTGCGCATATAATCTACTAAGTCGATTTATGAGGGAGGATTTTAACCTATGTTTTTATTTCAATTTATCGCCTCACTCTTCTCTAATCTGATTCCACTCGTTGGTGCCATTAATAATCAAGCCTTTCCAGATCCCCTAACTCCTGAAGAAGAAGAATATTACCTCAATCAAATGGCACAAGGAGATAAAGGAGCTCGTGAGAAGTTAATTGAACATAATTTACGACTCGTCGCACACATCGTCAAAAAATATCAAAATCAAAGCGATGATAAGGAAGATTTAATCTCAATCGGAACCATTGGACTGATTAAAGCGATTGATTCATTTTCTCCAGATAAAGGCACTAAATTAGCAACCTATGCCGCTCGATGCATCGATAATGAAATTTTGATGTTATTTCGCTCTACTAAAAAAATGAGAAATGATGTCTCTTTATATGATCCCATTGGATTTGATAAAGAGGGAAATGAGATTTGCCTTATTGATGTCGTGAAAGATGAAGAGAAAGATATAAATGATGTGATTATCCAACAACTTGCGATTGAAAAAATTGATAAAAACCTTGATGCGCTTACTGAACGGGAACGTGATATTATTATTCGACGATTTGGACTTGGAAATCACGAAGAAGAAACACAACAAGAAATTGCAAAGTCATATAATATTTCTCGTAGTTATGTCTCTCGAATCGAAAAACGTGCTTTAATGAAACTATATCGAGAGTTTATTAAAAGCTAATAGACAAAAAGGGGACCTCTATCCCCTTTTTTACTTTACCTTATATGCGACGTCGATAATTCGCATCTGATGGCATACGCCAATCTGTACGTGGTGAAAGTGAAATGTCTAACACTTTTGGTCCATCTGGCATCGCTGAACGTTTAAATTGTTGTGAGTAGAAACGACGATAGAAAATTTGTAAATATTCTAATAATTTCTCTTCTTCGAACTCCCCTTTAAACGCCTCTTTCATTAAAGCATAAATACGATCTTCGGTATCCCCGTTGTTTAACATATGATATAAGATAAAATCATGAATTTCATATTTACCAATGATTTCTTCAGTATGTTGTTCCGTATTAATTAACTCTGGTGAAATTGGGGTATCTAAAACATCACCTAGCGTATACTGTAACAATTTTGCATCTTCATCATTTGCTGTTAAAGCTTGTGACTCACGTAACATAAATTGTTTGACCATAAACTTAACGAGTGTTTTTGGAATTCCCGCATTTATCGCATACATTGACATTTGATCGCCGTTGTACGTACACCATCCAAGCGCTAACTCAGACATATTTCCTGTTCCAAGAACAAGTCCATTCATTTTATTAGCTAAGTTCATTAAAATATTCGTACGTTCACGCGCTTGGGCATTTTCATAGGTCACATCGACTACATTTGGATCATGTCCAATGGTTTCAAAATGTGCTAAAACCGATTCACGCAAATCAATATCATGATGTGTCACACCTAAAGTTTTCATTAAGTTATTTGCATTAGTATTCGTACGATTAGATGTTCCAAATCCACGAATCGTATAAGCTATAATATTTTTGCGTGGCATATTGATTAAGTCGAATGTTTTAGCCGCTAATAATAACGCTAAAGTTGAATCTAATCCTCCTGACACCCCAATTAAAATCGTTTGTGCACCCGTGTGCTCAATACGTTTAGCTAATCCTGCCATTTGAATGTTCATCATTTCTTCAAACGCTTCTTTTTCCTCTGACTTTGGAACAAATGGCGTGGGATCAAGTGGCTGTTCAAACGTATAGTTTTGATTTTCTACTAAATCGAATGAAACATGTTGTAAAAAATCCATATTATCTTCTGCACTTTGTCTAAAAGCAGAAGAACGACGACGATCAAATTGAATTTTAGAAATATCTAAATCGGCAAACATGACATTCAATTCTTCACGAGAGAACATATCAGACTCCGCTAATAACGTCCCATTTTGTGAAATTAAGCTATGTCCACCAAATACGCCATCAGTCGTTGATTCATAAACACCTGATGAACAGTAAATATATCCCGCTACTAATTTTGAACTTTGAATGCGCACTAAATCACGACGCATACGGCTTTTTTGGTAAACTTCATTACTTGTTGATAAATTTAAAATAATATCTGCACCATTTAATGCTAAACGTTGACTTGGAGAAGAAGGGACCCATAAATCTTGGCAAATCTCAACTCCAAATGAAAGATCATACGTATAGTTATCGAAAATTAAATCTCCAAATGGAACTTTACGTCCTAAGAACTCAATCTCCTCATAATGCTTTACAATTTCATATCCGCGTGTAAACCAACGCTCTTCATAAAACTCCATATCATTTGGAAGATAATATTTTGGAATAATTCCTAAAATTTTATCTTTTTGAATCACGATTGCACAGTTATATAAATTACGATGAATCGCAATCGGTGCACCAACCGTAAAGACTCCATCAAATGGATTACGCTCTAATAAAATTTCAATGGCTTTTTTAACATCTTGTAATAAATACGTTTGGAATAATAAATCACCACACGTATAACCACAAATCGATAATTCAGGAAAAACAAGAACGCCTGCCTGATGATCTTGAGCCACTTTTAATGACTTTAACATCACTTCTACATTTGCAATCGGATCTCCGACTGAAACTTTTGGTGATGATGTCGCAACTTTTAAAAATCCATTATGAAACATGGATTATTCACCTCTTCCATATAATTGATGTTGTTGAACATATTGATCCACACAATTTAATACTAAATCAGAGCGATCAAGATTTTCTCGATACTCCGTTGATGAAACATTCATTTTCTCAAATGAATCTAAAAGAATAAATTGGTGCTCAAATGTTTTAAATTGTCGATGGATAATTTCATCAACGTCAATGTCATCACGTCGAAAGACAATTAATTTATAGTTTTGAATGAGTTGTTCATATTGAACCCAATTCGGTAAATCTTCTAAATTATCAGCTCCAATGACAAACGCAATCTCTTCATTAGGATATTGACTCTTCACAAGCGTTAACGTCTCAAAGGTCGTTAGAACTTTCTTTGCCTCAACTTCTATGGTTGAAACAAAGGTATTCGTTAAATGCTCACAAACTAATTTTAACATGGCTACACGATGAACTGAAGAAATTAATCCTTTTTTAGGATAGCGATCACCAACTGGTAAAAAATAAAACTTATCACAATCAATTTGTTTTAAAATATGGTTTGCGATTTGATAATGCGCAATCGTTGGAGGATTAAAGGAACCACCAAAGATAACAATCATGCCAAAATCACTCCATTTCCTTTTCATTTGTAGTATGAGCTATGAGTCTATCATTTAATCTAAAATAGATAAAAAGAAAACAATCGCAAATGATTTGCAATTGTTTATTTATGACCTTAAATCATAGACACTAATTCAGTGACCATTTCTGAAGATTCTTTTGCTGCAACCGCTAAAAATTCATTAAATGAAATATGTGATTCTTTTCCTGCAATGTCTGATAACGCACGTACAATAATAAATGGTTTCTCATAATGATGACATACTTGTGCTACTGCAGCTGCTTCCATTTCGATTGCAACAACCGAAGGACAGTTCTTTTTAATTAATTCCATTTGATCTGGTCGATTGATAAATGAGTCTCCCGTTCCAATTTGTCCTAACCAGTATGTTTTATTTGCTTTCGTTAACACTTCTTCTGTTTTTCTCATTAAATCAGCATTTGGTTCATAAATCGCAGGCATTCCTGGTACTTGCCCATAGGCATAATTAAATCCAGTCACATCAACATCATGATATAATGTTCCGTTCGATACGACCACATCTCCAATATTTGCTTCTGGGTGTAATCCACCGGCTGATCCTGTATTAATCACACAATCAATCGCATAGTGTTCAAATAATAATGTCGTTGCAATGGCAACATTTACTTTACCAATTCCACTTTTTAATAAAACGACATCTTTTCCATTTAACTTTCCTTTTGTAAATTCAACGTGAGCAATTGTTTTAACTTCTTCAACTTCCATTGCTTCACGTAATAATGTTACTTCTTCCTCCATTGCGCCAATAATTGCAACTGTCATGATTCAGACCACCTTTTTTAATTAATTAATTTGAAAAAAGAGCTGCTTGTGGGCAGCTCAAAATTATTGAACATTTACAATAGCAACTGTTACAACACCTTTTGGTGTAGAGACCATTGCAGTCTCACCCTGACGTTTCCCCATTAAAGCTTGAGCAATTGGAGATTCGTTTGAGATTTTTGAGTCAAATGGGTTTGCCTCTGCACTACCTACGATTTTATAAGTTAATTCTTCATTTGTTTCATCATCACGGTAAGTTACAGTTGAACCGATGGTAATAACGTCACTTCCTTCATCTGATTCAATAACAACAGCATTTTTTAAAATGTATTGTAATTCTTGAATGCGCTCATAAACCATTGCTTGTTCTTCACGTGCTGCATCATATTCAGCATTTTCAGAAAGGTCCCCTTGTGCGCGAGCTTCTTGTAACTTAACTTTAATTTCTTCCATACGCACTTGCGTTAAGTGATCTAATTCATCTTGAAACTTTTTAATCCCTTCTAGGGTTAAATGTTGTTGTTTTTCTTTCATTAAAAATTCCTCCGAATCAATTGAAACCAATAAGATTGATAATTTCAACTATATATTATACATGAACTTAATCGTTTAGTAAACATTATGCCATTAATCCACTAAAAGTGAATGGTTCCTAATTCAGTACATCTTCTTTTAGTATTCCATTTTTAGGATAACTTATTCTATTTTTTAAAAATTATCAAAATTAAAAACGCTAAAGAGATAAAAAGTAAGGCAGCAAGCCTTACTTCAAGTCCTATATTTAGATTGATTACGCGTTTAAAATACTATTAATTTTTGTAATTAATAAATCCAGAGCAACGGTATTTGTTTTTCCATCCGGAACAATGATATCTGCATATTTTTTCGTTGGTTCAACAAACTCCTCATGCATTGGCTTTACTGATTCAATATATTGAGAGATGACTGAATCAATCGTACGACCACGCTCTGTTGTATCGCGAAGTAAACGGCGAATGAAGCGAATATCATCATCACTTTCAACGAAAATTTTAATATCTAATAATTCACGGATTTTCACATCTTCTAAGACGAATAATCCTTCAACAATAATAATTTTAGTTGGTTCAATTTTTTCTGTTTCTTCACTTCTTGTATGTTGTGTGTAATCATAAACTGGCTTCTCAATTGAATAACCTAACATTAATTTCTTTAAGTGTTTCACTAATAATTCATTATCCATTGATAACGGATGATCATAGTTTGTTTTCACGCGTTCTTCCATAGTCATATGACTTTGATCGTTGTAATAATCATCTTGTCGTAATAACGTAATCGTGCGATCTGAGAATGCATCATATAAAATACGAGACACACTCGATTTTCCAGAGGCTGTTCCACCAGCAACACCGATAATTAATGGTTTGTTCATATTTCTCTACCTCATTTTTAGCAATATTTTCAAAAAGATGTCGGGATGATTCCATGATCAAAGCATGGGGATTCAAACTTCTTTATCGTCTTCCAGCCTAGCTGGTTCGATTTCCAAATACGTAGTATACACTATCTTTCTACAAAATTCAACAACATTTCAATAAGAAAAAAGCCTCTCTTTTATCATGCCACTTTCCTCAAACTTCATTAAAAAACCATAGCGAAATTTCGCTATGGTTTTTTACTATTTCACGTGCTTACGCATCATATCATTTGGATATAACTTAAATGGAACTTTGAACTTTAAAACCTGTTTCGGATGACGAGCGACTTCTAATTCTTGTCCACGCTCATCAAACAATTCATCAATCGTCATGATTTGAGTCTCAATTTTGGGTCCAAAGAATTCAACCACTTCACCTTTACGGAAATGGTTACGTTGCTGTAACGTCACTTCCTGTGTGTCCTCGTTATAATCTAAGACTAACCCAATAAATTCTTGAGTTGGATGCTCGTCACGATTATTAAACATTTGCTCCTCATGTGATGGAATTCCTTCAAAGAATGCTGGCGCTGTTTCACGGTTCGCACATTTTGATAATTCCACTAAAAGATTTTCATTGAAGACAAAGTTATCTGGATCTTCACAATATAAATCAATTAATTTACGATACGTGCTAACAACAGTTGCCACGTAATGAATCGATTTCATACGTCCCTCAACTTTTAAACTATCGATTCCTAACTCAATCATTTCAGGAACTGATTGTAATAAGTTTAAGTCTTTTGGACTCATCGCAAATTTAATATCATCTTCACCAAATAAAGCTTTTGTTTCATCTTGATCTTGTTTCACTAAATCATATTCCCAACGACACGATTGGCAGCATCCTCCACGATTTGAATCACGCGCCGTCATATGATTTGATAACGTACAACGTCCTGAGTAGGCAATACACATGGCACCATGAACAAACGCCTCAATCTCAACATCTGTTTTCTCCATGATTTCTTTAATTTCTTCTTTTGTTGTTTCACGAGCTAATACAACACGATGTAATCCTTGTTGTTCCCAAAACTTAACTGCCATATAGTTCATTGTCGATTGTTGTGTACTTAAATGCACCTCAACATTTGGGGCACAACGTTTACATGTTTCAATGATTAATGGGTCCGCTACAATAATCCCAGCGACTCCAATTTCACCTAAGGCTGTTAAGTATTCTTCAAGGCCTTCCATGTTTTCATTATGGGCGATAATGTTTGTTGTAATATAAATTTTTGAACCATACTCTTTAGCAAACTCTACTCCTTCACGAATCTCGTCTAAAGAGAAGTTTTGTGCATTTGAGCGTAAACCAAACTCACGTCCACCGATAAAGACTGCATCGGCACCATACATAACCGCAATCTTTAATTTTTCAAGTGAACCTGCTGGGGCTAATAATTCTGGTTTTTTTACGATGATGCGTTTTCCATCAACGATTGCTGATACTGGTTTTCTTGCCATGACCCAGCACTCCTTCCTATCCTACTTATTTTTATAAATTGATGGTTTATAGAAGAATCCACGATCTAACAAACGGTGCTTCGGTTGAATTTCTTCCATTTTTTTATATAAGGCACGTCCAACTTGGTTATATTTTGCACGGTCCTCAATGCATAAATCAATCGCAAAACGATAAGCTTTCGTCGCATTGATTAAATAGTCGCTTGATTTTAAGATTCCATCAATACGAAGGCTATCCACGCCTGCATCAATGAAATCTGCCAAATCATCAATCATACACACATCACTTCCATTAAAGATATGTGTTCCTTGTTGGTCTTCAAAAACTGGGTAATATAATTGACGTTCAGAATCAAATAAGAGTAATCCTTCTTCACGAGATTGGATTTTTTCAACAACTTGTCCTTGGAATTTTAAATAGTTTCCTACTAAATTGCGACGTGATTGGAACATACAAATTGCACCATGGACTAAAATTTCCACTTCACCTTTCGCCTGTTCTTTTGTTTCAATCACAGGTTCTTTCATGATTTCTGGCGCTAATACCGTACGTAAAACACCACGATCATACCAGTAATTCACTGTGAAATAGTTCGTTCCAAGCGTCTCACTACTCCAATGTAAAGTCATGTCTGGTGCAACTTGTTTTGCGATCATGTAAGCTCCTGGATCAGAGAAACGAAGGGCATCAATCGGTAATGATTTAATTTCATCAATATATGTTTTTAAATCGTCTAGTAATCCATTAGGCATAATCGCATTAATGGCTACATATACTTTTTTATTATGTTTTTTAATTAACTCAACGGCTTGACGTAGTTCATCTCTGTTAAAATGACCAGCTAATCGTAAACCGAACTTTTCTTCACCGATAATAAAGGCATCGGCACCTGCTTCAATTAATGGTTCAATCTCATGTAAATCATGAGGAGTAACAACTAATTCGGGTTTTTTCATTTTATCAACTCACTTTATAATAATGACAATATAAAATTATAAACTACTTAAAAAATATTTGCACTTATTTTGACCTAAATTGTTAAAAATAATCGCTCGGTACTTCTCTCTTAGTTTATACAAAATTCAATTTTTTTATAAAATGGATCATTTTCAATCAAAAACCACCGCTAAAGTCTTAGCGATGGTGTCCTGTTTATTTAACTTTTTTCTTTAAACTAATCGCCACGCCATCTCCAATTGGAAGTAATAACGTGTCATAGTTTGGATGGTTAGCCAACCAATCATTATAACGATTAATTTTACGAACTAATTGTTTTAAGTTGCGGCTTTGTTTTTGATTATTATCAAAAATATGTCCATGGAAGATTAAGTTATCACTGATAATCATACCATCTTCTTTTAATAACGGCTCATATTTTTCAAAGAATTTTTGATATTGAGCTTTCGCTGCATCAATGAAAATGACATCATATTTTTGAATCGGTAACTCTTCATTGGCAATCTCAAGGGCATCGGCCTCAATTAACGTTACCTGCTCTTTAATGGTTGATCGTTCGTGATAAGCGATGGCTTCATTATAACGCTTTGGATCACGCTCGATACTCACGATGTGAGTATTTGGTAAATGTCTGGCCATCATTAAGGAAGAATACCCAATGGCTGTCCCAATTTCTAAAATGGATTGCGGTTGTTTAATGCGTAATAATTGAAGCATTAACTCAAGTCCTTGATCTTGAATAATAGGCACATCAAAGTCTTGTGCATATTGTTTCATTTCTAATGAGAGATCATCATGAATAATCGTTTTAAAACGACCCATTAACTCTAATAATTGTTCATTCATTTGTTTACCACCTTATTGTTACTTACAAACGCTCGCTCCTGCTTCATAAGATGGAAGCAAGTTCGCACGATAGAACGCCATATGTTCCTCATATGTTTCAAAGAAATGTGTTTTTCCATCGACACAGTTAAACATATCAGCAATAAAGTAAAGATATTTATGCTCTTCGGGCTGTAAAACTGCCTCAATGGCATCGAGTGTTGGACTACTTACAGGCCCAATTGGAATCCCTTGCGTCACGTAGGTATTATATGGAGAATCAACACGTGTCATTGCTTCTGTTACACGAACAGAATGATCACCTAATGCATATAACACGGTCATATCACTTTGTAAATACATGCCTGAATTGATACGATTAAAGAAAACCCCAGCGACAGTTGGCATTTCTTCTGTACGTTGAGTCTCTCCTTCCACAACAGACGCTAATGCCATGACTTGATGAATACTTAATGAACTTTTCTCAAATAAATCACGCAATGGATTTAACTTACGCTCAGTAAGATTTAATAACTCATGCGTTAATTCATCTACCGTATAAATATCATCAACAAAGGCATAGGTAATCGGGTAAATATACCCTTCTAGTGGATATTTAATGCCTTCCTGTAAAACATCCTCCGTTAAAAACCAATACTCATCAATTAAAGTTCTTACATAACTAGGATTTTTCCATTCCATTAATAAATCCTCAGCTGTCAATCCTACTAAGGGTGACATCACGGCTGCAATGTATTCTAAATCATAACCTTCTGGAATTGTCACTTTAACCATATCAGGTTCCATGACATCTCCCGTTTCAAACTTTTGATACATTTCTTCTAATGTTAACGATGGGGATAAGGCATATTCTCCGGCTTGAATATGAGACCAATCGTTTAGGCGGACAATTAAATCTGCCATTTTAGGATGTTTAATTAAACCAAGTTCAGCTAATTGTTGATTCACTCTCTTAGTCGTTGTTCCAGGTTCAATTTTATAATTCATTACCGTTTCATCCTGTGAATCAACGGGTTTTAAGGTTGAATCATATAAATAATATCCATACCCTCCTACTGCTATTACGATAAGTAGGATTAGTCCCATGATAAGACTTGCAATTTTCCTCATCTATCTTCACCTCTAAAATAAACAGTGCAAAAACGAACCCATAGGTTCGCCCTTGCACTGTTGTTTATGAATTATTCTTCACCTTCAGCTTCTTCATCTGCTAAGAATGTATTGATCACTTCTTCGATCATATCCCACTCAGCATCTGTTTCAACTGGAAGTAATTCTCCACCTTCATTGTTCTTGCTTGGAAGGTAAGCAGAAACGTGTAAATCCACATTTCCATCTTCGTCTTCATGTTCAGCACCCGCTGGGTAATAAACAACATATGATTTATTATAATCATCTGAATCAAATGTGAATAAGATCTCACATAATAATTCATTTCCGTTTTCATCGATTACTGTTAATTGATTTTCATCTAACATAGTTAACACCTCTTACTGTAGTTTACACGAATGAACGTGCTTGGCTTGAATCTAAATAACTTTGCAAAATAATCGTTGCTGCCATTTTATCAACGACTTTTTTACGTTTATTACGGCTAACATCTGCTTGGATTAAAACGCGCTCGACTTGCATCGTAGTTAAACGTTCATCCCACAGAATGACCTTAATATTTGTAGCTTCCTCTAATTTCTTAGCGAAGTCTTGCGTCACTTGACCGCGTTCTCCAATTGATCCATTCATGTTTTTTGGCAATCCTAAAACAATTTTTGAAACGTGCTGTGTTTTGACTAGTTGTTGAACGTGTTGAATTGCTTTTTTATAATGATTCTCTTCAAAACGGAACGTTTCGACTCCATGAGCCATCATTCCTAATGCATCACTAATTGCGATACCTAATGTGCGTGTTCCTAAATCTAATCCGAGTGTTTTCATTTTTTCGTCTCGACAAACTTTTCTAATAAAACTTCAATAATTTCATCACGTTCAATTTGTTGGATTTTATTGCGTGCCCCTTGATAGCTTGAAATATATGCTGGGTCTCCTGAAATCAAGTATCCAACAACTTGATTAATTGGGTTATATCCTTTTGTTTCTAATGCTTCGAAGACATCCGTTAAAATTAATTCAACTGTTTCATTTTGATTTAATTTATCTTGTAGGGCCTCATCTAGCATCATAGTATGATTTGAGATCATGCAATTCACCACCCATAAATAGTCATTAACTTTATTTTACAATATTGTTAAAGGGATGAAAAGAATTATAAATTATTTTTTAACCATTCATCAACATTTTGAAGAGCTTCATTAATTTTGCTAGCGTCTTTTGCTCCGGCTTGGGCCATATCTGGACGTCCGCCTCCGCCTCCGCCACAAATACTTGCAACCTCTTTAACAATCTTACCAGCATGTACCCCTTGTTTCACGTAATCGTTTGTTACACCACAAGAGATGGCTACTTTACCGTCTACTGCACTTGCTAAAACGATAACGGCTGACGTTAATTGTTGTTTGAATTCATCGATCATTTGACGTAAATGATTCATATCCACATCAACTAAGTTAGCTGTTAAGACAGTGAATCCATTCACTTCATGTGTATTATTAACAATTTCCTTCATTTTTAAATGCGATAATTTAGATTTTAATGATTCATTTTCGCGATGTGCTTCTTTTAATTCGTCTAAAACACCCTCTACACGCTCTTCAAGCAATGCTGGTTTTGTCTTTAATGTTTCAGCAACAGCTGCAAATCGGTTAATGAATGTATTCATATATTCAAAGGCTGCTTGACCTGTGACAGCTTCAATACGACGTGTTCCCGCTCCGATTCCTGATTCAGAAATAATTTTAAATAATCCGATTTCTGAAGTATTTAACACATGGCATCCACCACATAACTCAATACTGTATTCTCCAGCTTTAACTACGCGGACCTTATCTCCGTATTTTTCGCTGAATAATGCCATAGCACCCATTGCTTTTGCCTCTTCGATTGATTTTTCGAAGACGTCAACAGGAAGTGATGCCCAGATTTTTTCATTGACAATGGTTTCAATACGCTGTAACTCATCATGAGTTAATCCTTGCATATTTGTGAAGTCAAAACGTAAACGCTCAGCTGATACTAATGATCCTGCTTGGTTAGCATGCTCTCCGATCACATCTTTTAACGCTTGATGTAAAAGGTGAGTCGCTGTATGGTTTTTCGTTAAAGCTAAACGTGCATTGACAGTCACTTGTGATGTTACTGCATCATTTAATGATAATGTTCCATTGACATTAACCGTATGTAAATGTTGACCATTAGGCGCTTTAATAACATCTAAAACTTCTACCGTTGCGTTTGTTGCTGTCATTAATCCTGTATCAGCCACTTGTCCTCCGCTTTCAGCGTAGAATGGTGTAATGTCTAAGATAACTTGTCCTTGACCCGTTAATGAATCAACCACTTCACCATCTTTTAATAATAAGATGACTTTTCCTGCTGTTGATAATTGCGTGTAACCAACAAATGTTGATTCTTCCTTGAAGTTCATTAATGCTTCATTTTGTGATTGCATACTTGCGACATCTTCACGAGCATTACGAGCACGTTCACGTTGAGCTTCCATTTCTGCATCAAATCCAGCTTTATCCACTGTAAATCCAGATTCTTCAGCATACTCTAATGTTAACTCATATGGGAATCCATATGTATCGTATAACATGAAGGCATCTTTACCGTTGATTGTTTTTGTTTCACTCTTAGCCATTAATTCAGTTAAGATTTTTTCACCATCAGCTAATGTTTGACGGAAACGATCTTCTTCTGATTTGATGACTTTTTGAACTAATTCAACTTTATCGCAAACGTATGGATAATAATCTTTCATGATGTCTGCTACAACCGGAACTAATTCATACATAAATGCACGGTCAATTCCTAAGTTTTTACCATAACGAACGGCGCGACGTAATAAACGACGTAAGACGTATCCACGACCTTCATTTGATAATAAGGCTCCATCTGCAACGGCAAATGTAACGGTACGTACGTGGTCAGCGATGACTTTGAAAGCAATTCCTGTTTCTTCTGTATACTTCACTCCAGAGATTTCTTCTGTCTTTTTAATAATTGGCATGAATAAGTCTGTATCGAAGTTTGTTTCTACACCTTGTAGAACACAAGCCATACGTTCTAGACCCATCCCAGTATCTATATTTTGATTTGGAAGTAATGGATATTCACTACGATCTAATCCTTCTTTAGAGTTAAATTGAGAGAATACGATGTTCCAAATTTCGATATAACGATCGTTTTCAATATCTTCTTCTAATAAACGAATTCCGATATTTTCTGGGTCGTATTTTGTTCCACGATCAAAGAAGATTTCCGTGTTTGGTCCACATGGTCCTTCTCCAATTTCCCAAAAGTTATATTCTAATTTAACAATGTGCTCAGGTTTAACCCCTAATTTAATCCATAAGTCGTATGTTTCTTGATCATTTGGATAAATTGTTACATATAATAAATCTTTATCAAATCCGAACCATTCTGGTGACGTTAATAACTCCCATCCCCAAGTAACAGCTTCTTCACGGAAGTAATCTCCGATTGAGAAGTTCCCTAACATTTCGAAGAACGTATGATGACGAGCCGTCTTCCCTACATTTTCGATGTCATTCGTACGAATTGATTTTTGAGCATTTGTAATACGTGGATTATTTGGAATTTCACGCCCGTCAAAATATTTCTTTAGGGCAGCAACCCCACTGTTAATCCATAATAAAGTTGGATCGTTTACTGGTACTAATGGTGCACCAGGTTCGATCATATGTCCTTTTGATTTAAAGAAATTTAAATACATTGATCGAATTTCTGAACCTGTCATGTATTTCATATTTTGTCACCTCTTTTGAAAAATGAGTATAAAAAAAGCCCTTACGAAATAAGGACGATTTGAACGCGGTACCACCTTAATTTTATTTTTTCGTTTGAAAAAATAACACTCGAAGGCAATAACGGCGCCAACCGATAGGTTTTACCTACACTCCAGAAGTAGCTTTCGAGTATTTTTCGTTAGGATTTATCTCAGCCTAGAAACCCCTCTCTGTGAAACTGCAAATCTCTACTTTCTTCTATCAACATTTTGTTATTCGACTCTATTTTATCGATTTTATCTCAGGGTTTCAAGCTTTTTTTTGGATTTCACCAAATAATTACGTGAAATCTGACTAAAATGAAGAAAAACTCTCCCACCAGGAGAGAGTTTTTTCTTAAAATGGCATCATATCATGAATGGAATCTTGCCAACAATCCATTTGTCGGCGACATTTTCTCATTTGTCGCTGAAATTGTCTTCGATAATAGCGTGGATCATCATAATACATAAATGTTGCCACTAACGTAACAGCAAAGAATAAGAATAATACCATCTTCTTCATGTAGTTCACCTCACTTCAACATGATAGTCTTAGTTTGGGTGATTTCACTTTTTTTATGTCCGAATTCCGACAAAATTAGCAAATAACTATTCCTCCATAAAGTCGTATGGCGTTATCCCTTCCAATTGTTCTTCATCCAAATAATCAAATGGAATATGGTGCTCTTTAAAGTAATCAGCAAATGGATTTTCTTTTGGCACTTGTTCCTTCTGAAGATCAAAACGAAGTCTTAATGTCGTTTGACGTTCTTCGCCTTCATTTTTAACTCCTTTATCAAAGGCTAAATATTCACCAATGACAATCAATGATCTTTTAGCACGCGTAATTGCTGTATAAATGAGCTTTTTTTGAAGCATGACATGATAAGCATGCGTCATTGGTAAAATTACAATGGGATATTCTGATCCTTGTGATTTATGAACTGAGACACAGTAAGCGTGTGTTAAGTTTTGAAGATCACCTTTTTTATAGGTCACTTCTTTCGTATCAAAACAAGCAATCAGCTTTTCTTCTTTATCATCATTTTCATTTTTATAAGAAATCCCAATGACTTCTCCTACATCACCATTCATCACTCCCGTTTCTGGTTGATTGGCTAACTGTAAGACTTTATCACCAATTCGAAAAATACGTTGACCAAACGTCATTTCACGCTTATTTTGTTCATCAGGTGGATTGAAAATTTCTTGTAACATGACATTTAAACTATCAATCCCACAATCACCTCGATACATCGGAACTAGAACCTGAACCTCATTAGCCGTATACCCTTTGGAAATGGCATTTTCAACAATTTGCTTTAAATAAACAGGAATCTGTTGGTGTATCGCTTCAACATATAAACGGTCAGGCTTCTTCACTCGTAAATCATCTGGAAGATGATTATTTTTCACCGCATGAGCTAAGGAAATAATGGATGAGTCTTGTGCCTGACGATGAACGGTTAATAATCTCGTTAGGGGAATAGCCCCACTTTCAATTAAATCTTTCAATACCTGTCCCGGCCCAACCGACGGTAACTGATTATCATCACCAACTAAAATAACTTGTGCGCCAGTTTTGATACTTTGAAAAAGCTGAAAAGCAAGTAGGGTATCAAGCATTGAACTTTCATCAATGATAATTAAGTCATAGTCAAGCTGAGAAAACTCATCATGCTGAAAAACACCATCTACGCCATAACCAAGTAAACGATGGATGGTTGAGGCCTTAAGTCCTGTCGTTTCTGTCATTCGTTTGGCAGCACGCCCAGTGGGGGCAGCTAAAGCAATTGGAAATGGCTTTTCAGAAGTAGCATATTTAGTGGGATCAAGTGAAAGGTGATGAAGTAAGCCGTAAGCTTTTAAAATCCCTTGAACAACGGTCGTTTTACCTGTTCCTGGTCCACCTGTAATGATACTAACTGGCTGTTTTAACGCCATTTTAATAGCCTCTTCTTGCTCAGGAGAATAAGTGATCGCCATTTCTTCCTTTAATTCGCTAATCGTATTTAAGACTTGCTCATCTTCTGCTTGAACTTCGGTTTGAAGCCTCATGATTGATTCAGCAATGCCCTTTTCACTATTCACAAGAAGCGGAATAAATAGAAAATCTCCTTCAATATAGATCTTTTTCTTTTGAATTAACGCTTGGATTTGACCTTCAATTTGAGCTAAGTCCAATAATTGATTCGACTTTTGATTTAAATATTGTAGAGCACTTTGAAGAAGCTGTTTATGATACACATACGTATGACCTTTTTGAATCGCAATTTGATCGATGACATAAAGTAAAGCTGCACGAATGCGTCTTGGGTCATCACTTGCAACCCCTAATCGTTTTGCCAGTTCATCAGCTTTAATAAAACCGATTCCCTCAATATCATCAATTAAACGATAAGGATTCTCTTGAATAATCTCAAGGGCCTGATACTGATATTTTTTAAAAATCTTCATGACTAATCGAGGGCTTAAATCGTAACCGTAAAGTGGTGCTAAAATTTGTTCCGTCCCTTGTTGATCAACTAACGTTGCATATAATTTATCGGCTAACTTCTTAGAAAGTTTCGGCACCTCATCTAACGCTTGACGATTTCTTAAAATGACATCAATCGCATTTTCTCCTAATGTCTCTACAATCTTTTCAGCTGTTTTTTGTCCAATTCCCTCAAAGATATCGCTACTCAAATAATGAACAAGTGACGATTTCCCACGAACCGTGACACTGTCATATGACGTCGCTTGAAATTGCCACCCGTATTTTGGATGTTGCGTCAAACTTCCATTAAAACGATACGTTTTATGAGACACTAATTTAGGAAAATAACCTGATACTGTAATTTTATGATGTTCTTCTTTATCATTTAACCCTAACGTATCAATCACTTTCTCATCCACGGATTTATATGCCAATTTTAGTTGTTCTTCGTTGCATTGGTACTCAGTCACTAAAACAGTTCCAATAGAGAAGCCATTGTCCTCATTAAAAAATATAGAATCTAAAAATATCCCTTGAATATAGTTGGCTTCTCCCATTAAATTCATCCTCTCTTAATACATGCGACGTTCTCCATCTTTAAAGGCTGCTTCGATACGTCCGCCACCTAAGCAAACGTCACCTAAATAAAAGACAGCTGCTTGCCCTGGTGTAACCGCGCGAACTGGATCTAACATACGAACCTTTAATGTCTCATCATCCATCCACTCTAATTCAACATTAACATCTGGTTGTCGGTAACGGAATTTCGCTGTACAAGTAAATGTTCCAGTAAATTTCTCACTTGGAATCCAGTTTACATTTGATACATGCGCTTCATCAGCATACACATACTCGTGATCAAACCCTTGACCAACATATAAAATGTTTTCTTTTAAGTTTTTCCCAATCACGAACCATGCATCACCTTTTCCACCAATTCCAAGACCTTTACGTTGACCAATCGTATAATACATTAATCCGATATGCTCACCCATGACTTCACCATCTAACGTTTGCATTTTTCCTGGTTGTGCTGGTAAGTAGTTTTGTAAGAATTGCGTAAAGTTACGCTCTCCAATGAAGCAAACTCCTGTTGAATCTTTCTTTTTCGCAGTTGCTAATTCCATCTTCTCTGCAATTTCACGAACTTCTGATTTTTGTAATTCACCAACTGGGAATAATGTTTTGCTTAATTGGGCTTGTGTCAACTGACTTAAGAAATAAGTTTGATCCTTATTATTATCTATGCCACGTAACATTTTCACTTCTTCCCCATGTTCAACACGCGCATAATGCCCCATAGCAATGTAGTCACACCCTAAATTCATGGCATAATCTAAGAAGGCTTTAAATTTAACTTCTTTATTACACATAATATCTGGATTTGGTGTACGTCCTGCTTTATATTCATCTAAGAAATACATAAACACACGATCCCAATATTCTTGAACAAAATCCACACGATGAAGTTTGATTCCTAATTGATCAGCAACAGCTTTGGCATCCATATAATCCACTTCTTGTGGACAAACATCATCATTCACGGTTGGATTTCCTAAAATATCTGAGTTAGCAGCGCTATCCCAATTTCGCATGAACACACCCTCTACATCGTAGCCTTGTTCTTTTAATAAGTAAGCAGCGACTGAAGAGTCCACACCACCTGACATCCCAACGATGACTTTTTTTCCTTTATTTAAACTCATTTATTGAACCTCCAATATTCTTATATATATATCTTTATCGTCTAACAGACGGCATCATTTTCAAGCAAGTTTACTATAGTATCGTGCATGGACATGATGTTCTATTCTTTATTATAAGCAAAAACGACTGGATAAGCAATGCTTGACGATTTTCGACCACTTTTAATCAAAAAAAGACAGTTTAAACTGTCTTTTCTTTTTTTAACGTTTTCCTTTATCGTATGGCTCACCCGCAGCTTTTGGTCCAACAATGTTGCGACTAAAGATCATTAAGGCAACAAGTGTCATCACATATGGTAACGCATTATAGAATTCCATTGGAATTTCAAGTGATTTTAATGTATCGTTAATTAAAGCTAATTGTCCTAATGTCTTCATAAATCCGAAGAAGAATGAAGCAAATAAAACTGACCATGGATTCCATTTACCGAAGATTAAAGCGGCTAATGCTAAGAATCCAAGACCGGCTACTGATCCATTAAACTCATTCGATGTCGTAACAATAATAATTGCTCCTCCAAGACCGGCTAAGAATCCTGAAGCTAATACACCAATGTAACGCATTTTATAAACATTGATTCCCATTGAATCAGCTGCTTGAGGATGCTCCCCACAAGCACGTAAACGTAAACCAAATGATGTTTTAAAAACAATATACCATGTTAAGATAACTAATCCTAAAACGATGAATGTTGTTAAATACATTTTACTAAAGAATAATGGCCCAATGACAGGAATATTAGATAAAACTGGGGCATCAAAGCGAGAAACACCTTTAACGATACTAATATTTTGTGATCCTGTTAACGTACGAGCTAAGAAGATTGTTACAGCAGGTGCTAATAAGTTAATCGCTGTTCCTGAAATAACTTGATCGGCCTTTAAATTAATACTTGCATAGGCATGAAGTAATGAGAAGGCACAACCGGCCACTCCTCCTAATAAAATCCCGATCCAAATAATCGAATCATTTCCAGCATAAAATTGATTAATAAATAAGGCTGTTGTAAAGCTTCCGACAATCATTAATCCTTCAAGACCAATGTTGACAACCCCACTACGCTCACTAAATAAACCACCTAATGCCGTCACTAACATAGGTGCTGTGAAGGCTAAGGCATAAGGCATCATTGAAACAATAAAATCCCACATTATTTCGCACCTCCATCTTTTTTCTTAGGAGCTACTTTTTTAAAGAAGCTTTGGATTAATAAAGCAATTGCTGAGAAGTAAATAATTGTTGAAATAATAATATCAATTAATTCACTTGGGATATTTGACATGGCTTGCATGAATGCTCCCCCAACCTTCATAAATCCAAATAACGCTGCTGATAAGAACACTCCGATTGGTGTATTTAAACCAAGTAATGCAACGGCAATTCCATCAAAACCTTGTGCTGGTAAACCCCCAACCTTAATATGGTTCGTATATCCTACATAGAATGTTGCTCCTGCAAGACCTGCTAATACACCGGCAATAATCATTGAAAGAATAATATTACGTGTTACTTTCATCCCTGCATATTGAGCGGCATCTTGATTATATCCAACAGCTTTTAGTTCATAACCAAATGTTGTTTTCTCTAAAATAAACCAAACAACAAAACATGCAATAATGGCAAGAATTAACCCTAAGTTAACCGCTGACCCACTAAAGAATGAAGTCATCCATTCTGTTTTTAATGACGCCGTTTCTAAAATAGTCGCTGACTCAGTTGAATACTTACCAGGAATTAATACTTTAACCGCGTATTGTACACCCCAAAGCGCAATATAGTTCATCATGATTGAAGTAACAACCTCATGAATTTTAAACTTTGCCTTTAAAAGACCTGGAACAATAGCCCAAACCCCACCAGCAATCATCGCACCAATCACTGCGACCGGTAAGTGAATAAAACGTGGTAAATCAAGAGTTGCCCCTAAATAGACCGCCATAAATCCACCGACTAACATTTGACCTGTGACCCCGATATTAAATAATCCTGTTCTAAAGGCAAATGCTACAGAAAGACCTGTTAAAACCAATGGTGTCATTTGTAATAGCCCATTACCAAATTGTTTAAAGTTTCCTGATAAAATCCCTTTAAATCCACCTTGGAATAAATAAGTGAATCCTTCAACTGGATTATATCCTAATAGGAATAAAACAACAAATCCAACCATAAATCCAAGAACTACTGAAGCAAAAGGTGATAATTTCTTTTGAACAGCATCATCTGATAAATTAAACTTAAATTTCTTCATTACTGCTCACCTCTTTCGCGACCGGCACCAGCCATTAACAATCCAATTTCTTGTTCATTCGTTTTAGCTGTTTCAAGGATTCCAACAATCTCTCCTTCATAAATAACAGCAATACGGTCTGAAACATTTAAAATCTCATCTAATTCTAAGGAAATTAATAAGACTCCACGACCTTTATCGCGTTCTGCAATTAATTCACGATGAACATATTCAATCGCACCAACATCAAGTCCACGTGTTGGTTGAGCAGCAATTAATAATTTTGGTGAACGAACAACTTCACGACCGATAATCGCCTTTTGTTGGTTACCACCAGACATACTACGTGTTGTAGTGATACTTCCCTGACCACTACGAACATCAAAACGTTCAATTAATGTTTCTGATTGCTCACGAATCGCCTTACGGTTTAAAACTCCACCTTTACTGAATGGTTGTTGATAGTATGTTTGTAAAATGAAGTTATCTTCTAATGAATACTCTAAGACTAGTCCATGTTTATGACGATCTTCAGGAATATGACCGATTCCTGCTTCTGTACGCTGACGAACTGACATTTTACTAATATCTTTACCATTTAACTTAACTGTTCCGCTATCTGCTGGTTTTAATCCTGTAATAGCTTCAATTAATTCGGTTTGTCCATTTCCTTCAATTCCGGCAACCCCTAAGATTTCACCTTCACGCAATGTTAATGATAAATTCTTAAGCGCCTCAACACCGCGAGCATTTTTCACACATAAATTTTCAACTTCAAGAATTGGAGCTCCTACTTTAGCTTCTTCTTTGTCTAATTTAAATGTAACTTTACGTCCAACCATTAAATCAGCTAAATCTTGTTCTGATACTTCATCAACGACAACTGTTCCAATTCCCTTACCTTTACGGATAATCGTACAATGTTTAGCAACAGCTTTAATTTCTTTTAATTTATGGGTGATAATAATGATTGATTTTCCTTCAGCTGTTAATTGCTTCATGATTTGCATTAAATGTTCAATTTCTTGAGGTGTTAAAACAGCTGTTGGCTCATCGAAAATTAAAATTTCAGCATCACGATATAACATTTTTAAGATTTCAACACGTTGCTGCATCCCAACTGAGATATCTTCGATTTTCGCATATGGATCAACGTGCAGGTTGTAACGATCTGATAATTCAGCGACGCGTTTTGCGGCCTTTTTAATGTCAACGCGACCTCCAAATAGTTTGGGTTCACTTCCTAAAATGATATTTTCAGTAACAGTAAAGTTGTGAACTAATTTAAAGTGTTGGTGCACCATCCCAATTCCAAGTTCCGTTGCAACGTTCGGATCGGTAATTTTCACTTCTTTCCCGCGAACCTTGATGCATCCACCATCTGGTTTATAAAGCCCGAATAATACACTCATTAACGTCGACTTTCCAGCACCATTTTCTCCTAAAAGGGCATGAATTTCTCCTGGCTCGACTTGCAACGTAATATTATCGTTGGCTTTAATCCCTGGAAACTCTTTTGTAATATTGAGCATCTCAATAACGTATTCCATAGCGTTACCCCTTTCTACAATTAGTGTAATGTCCTCTGTACCTTTTTTGATTCTTCATTTAATTTCGGGATTTTCGAATCGTTTTGCTGTTAGAGTTTAATAATTTTTAGAACTATAGACGACTTTTCAAACTAGTGCCTATTCCTATCTATTATAGGATATTCCGAGCTCCATAATCAACAAAAAATATCGAAATTTGTAAAAAGTTATGTAATTTATGAATATTCTTTCAAAAATCATTACTTTTTCATAAAAAAAAGTACACGAACATGAGTCCGCGTACTTTCATCCTCTTTAATCAATGATTAGTTCCCTGATAAATTAAGATGACTTGCATCAAATCCTAAGTCTTCTAACATTGCTGTCACTTCATCTAATTCAGTTGGAACTACAATTGTTCCATTTTTAATTAATTCGAATGCTTCATCAGCTGCTTGTTGTGTCGCTTCAGATAAGTTTGGATTTTCAGCTGGTAATCCTACTCCATCATTTTTAGCATCCATTGTGATCACTTGCCCACCAGTAAATGTTCCATTTACTAATTCATCAATTTTGTCATATGCTGCATTATCGATACGTTTAATCGCTGATGTTAAAATAACTGATTCGTTAGTTTCTTGGTTGTAGATTCCATCTTCGTATTGATCAACATCGACACCGATGACGTAAACATCATCTCCAGCTTCAGCGCGTTGTTTTGCCTCAGCAATAACACCGTTTCCAACTCCACCTGCTGCAACAAAGACAACATCAATACCTTTATCATACATTCCACCAGCTTGAGCTTGTCCACCTGAAACATCATAGAATGTTCCATTGTATAAGTAGTCTGCCACTTCTACATTTGTTCCTAAATTTGCATTAGCATATGCAACCCCAGTTACAAATCCGTATCCGAATTTTTGTACGGCTGGAATAACCATTCCACCGATGAATCCAACTTTACCTGTTTTTGTTTCAAGAGCTGCCGCAATTCCTGCTAAGAATCCAGCTTCTTGCTCAGCAAAGTAAATTGCAACTGAATTTTCAGCTACTCCACCTTCAGGTTCTCCATCAAGAATCACAAATTTTGTTTCTGGATTTTCTCCTTGTAATTTTCCAATCGCTTCTTCAAATTTAAATCCTGGTGCAATAATCATTTCATTTCCTGCTGTTAATAAGTTATTAGCAGCTTCTAAATAATCTTGAGTTGCTTCTCCACCTGGTTGGATGTATTGAGCTACAATTGACCCTTTTTCTGATTCGTAACGTTTAATCCCTTCCCAAGTTCCTTGGTTAAATGACTTATCATCAATTGTTCCTGAATCTGTCATCATTCCTACTTTAATTTTTGCTTCTCCGTTTGTTGTTGTTCCTTTGTCACCCTCACCTGTTCCACAAGCTACTAATCCTAAACTTGCAGCTAAGGCAATCGTTAACATTGAAAATTTCTTTTTCATATTTATATGGCCTCCTCATAATCAATACAGCAATAGTGTAACAAATTTCATAAATTATGTAAATCTTTATTCGTCATTTTTTTACTTTTTTTCATATTTTTTTCCTCATTTATTACTTTTTTCTGTATTAAATTACATTTTATACCTTATAGTAACTAAACTATAATTTTAACGCTGATCTAATTCCCTTTGATTTGCAACTCAATTGATCTTCAACTTTTGTCGATTAAAAAACTCAAATTCAAGCATTCCTACACTTTTATATTTTTCATTCGTGTTTCACCCAAATATAGTCAGAAAAAGCTTAATTTATTTGAACTTGATTTACAAGATAAGCTCTATACTAGAACTACTTTTTGAATAGCATTTTTTAAGTGTCTACATTGATTTTTTGAGCTCTATTAAACAAAACTGTTGTTATCAACTCTTTTTCTACTTGAAAGAGATAGACTCTTTAAAAACGATATTCAATAACCATTGATATCAAACGATTCGTCATCAACAAGATGGTCTAATATAGCTATTTTTTTCGACAACTTTTTTATCCGAAAGAAATCCCACCTAAGAAGTCATTTAAGACTTTTAAACGTTTGTTTATTTCTTTTGATGAAAGCCCCTCTTTTGTTCAAATAGTTTGTGATCCACCCCTTAGCATCGTAAGTCAGATTGAGGCAATAACACCTTCCAATGAATATTTAATCATTTAATGTAATCCCCCATTTTCATTTACACTCCATTATGACAATCAACTCATTTTTTTAGGAAATATAAGTGCCCAAGAAATGTTTTTATTCCTCCTGCTTATTCAATCACTTTTTCCCCTAAAATATTTGAGTCATAATGCTTTAATTATTTGACAAGTTATAGCTTAAAAGATGATTCTATTAAATAAAAACTGTGATCCCTTCATAAAATTTCTGCTTTAGAATCGGTGAAATCGTTAGGACACGATAAATCAGAATTAGATTTTTATTCTTAGTTATCTAGCACTTTCAACGAATTAAAAACCATAAAAATACCATTAAAACCTATTTTTGTAATAAATTCGACAAAAACTGAGTTTTTTGAAAAAATTAAAAAAAAATAATTTACAAGCTAAAATTATTTTGTTAGAATAAAAATTCATCACAAATGAGGAGGCCATACAACGATGAAAAATAAATTTTCAATGTTAACTATTGCGATCGCTGCAAGTTTAGGCTTAGTAGCGTGTGGAGGAACAACTGAATCAGCAGGAGACAATATTAAAATTGGGATGATGACGGATTCAGGAACAATTGATGATAAATCATTCAACCAAGCAACTTGGGAAGGAATCAAACGTTACGAATCAGAAAACGGGACAATCGTAGCTCAATACATTAAACCAATTGGAGAAACAACAGCTGATTATATGCAAGCAGCTGATGACTTAATTACAGCTGGAAATCAAATGATCATTGCCCCAGGATTCAAATTTGACGAAGCCATTACAAAATTACAAGAACAATACCCAGACATTAAATTTGTAATGATTGATGGACAACCAGAAGAGGTGGCTGAAAATACAATTGCTATTTATTTCGCTGAGCATGAAGCCGGATTCTTAGCAGGAATTACAGCAGCCTTAGAAACAAAAACTGGTAAAGTTGGATTCATCGGTGGAATGAAAAGTGAATCTATTGAAAAATTCGGATATGGCTATGTTGCTGGTGTAGCCTATGCTAATAAACACTTTGGAACAAATGCTGAAGTCGTAGACTATTTATATAATGGAACATTTACAGATGTTGCTGGTGGACAAGCACAAGCAGGTAGTATGTACGATAAAGGAATCGATATCATCTTCACAGCTGCTGGACGTGTAGGTAGTGGTGTTATTACAGAAGCAAAAACACGTACTGAAGCTGGAGACAAAGTTTACGTCATCGGTGTCGATGTGGATCAATACGAAGATGGAATCTACAACCAAGAAACTAACGAATCAGTCATCTTAACATCTGCACTTAAACGAGTGGATAATGCCTCTTACACTAAAGTTGATGAATTCATCAACGGAACATTCACAGGTGGAGAAGTGATCACAATGACTGCTGAAGTTGATGGAGTTGGTTTACCAGAAACAAACCCTAATTTAACAACTGAGACACAAGAAACAGTCAATGAATTATTAGCAAACATTAAAGCTGGAAACTTAGTTATTCCTTCAACCGAGGCTGATGTACAATCTTTCTTAAGTGAGATGGGATACCAAGGAGCAAAAATTAACTTTTAATTATTAATTAAAAAGAGTCGTCTTTAACACTAAGACGACTCTTTTTTGTATTGAAATCTAATCCCGATCATAGTTCTCTTGTCAAAAGATTTCATACAAAATTCCTTTTATCTGTATGAATAAAAATTATCACTAGATTTTGTACAAGCCCTGGATTAAAAAGCTGAATTCTATTAAATCTAATGATTTTAGAACAAAGCTTTTCTTAAAGATTAGATTATTTCCGATTAATTTTAAAGAAATTCTCCCTCTTATCACAACTCATTCAATAACTATGCCTCACTAAAATCTTTTAATCCCCTCTCTTCACTAGAATAGTTATTGAATTTTTATGACTAATGAATGCTTGATCTATTTAATATCCAGCCAACCAATTGTCCTTTTAAATTAGAAATACTTGTTAATTCTTACTCACAAAATATAAATCATAGGATGTTTGATAATAATGGGCCCTACTCATCAGAGGACATGTCTCCAATCACTTTTGAAATTCAACTTTTCTAACATTCACGTTCCATCTTTTTTCGCGAAAAAATCAAATTTAAATAACTAACCTCATGGCTATTCTCATAAACATACAAACCTATCTTAATGATAGTTATTAACAAACTCCAATTAAACAAAAAAAAACTAACTATCCTAAGATAGTTAGTTTTGATTATTATTTATAGTTGATTGTATTCGCTTGATATCCTACCTCAGATAAGAATGTATCTAATTCTTCGCCTGTTACTGGGACAACTAATGCACCTGATTGAATTTCAGCTAAAGTTTCATCAACTTTCGCTTGTGTATCTGTTGTTAAGTTAGGATTAGTTTCTGGTAAACCAACTCCATTAGTTTTTGCATCCATTGTAATAATTTGCCCACCTGGGAAGTTCCCTTCACCGTAAGCTTTTAATGTATCATAAACCGCAACATCAATACGTTTAATAGCAGATGTTAAAACAACAGAACTTCCATCATTCATTAATCCTTCATCGTATTGATCCACATCAACACCGATGACATAAACTTTATCTCCCGCTTCAGTACGCGCCTTCGCTTCGTTGATAACTCCGTTTCCAACTGCAGCTGCTGCTGAGAAGATAATGTCGATTCCTTTATCATACATTCCACCAGCCATCATTTGACCACCTTGAACATCGTAGAATGTTCCTTGATATTGATAATCAACTACTTCTACATTTGTTGCATAATTTTCGTTTGCATAAGCGACACCTGCTAAGTAACCCCATCCAAAACGTTCAACAGCTGGAATTTTCATACCACCAATAAATCCAACTTTTCCTGTTTGTGATTGTAATGCTGCAGCCACACCTGCTAAGAATCCAGCTTCATGTTCTGCGAAATAAATAGCTGTTGTATTCTCAGCCATTGTCGCTGGTTCTCCATCTAAAATCACAAATGAAACTTCTGGATTCGCTGTTTGAAGTTCAGTGATGGCTTCTTCAAACTTAAATCCTGGAGCAATAATTACATTATTTCCAGCCATCATTAAGTTATCTGCAGCACTTAAATAATCAGCTGTCGTTTCACCATTTGGCTGAACGTGTTGCCCTTTAACTCCTTTATGATCTTTTGTATAAGCTAAAATTCCTTCCCAAGTTCCTTGGTTAAATGATTTATCATCAATTGTTCCTGAGTCAATCATCATTCCTACTTTGAAGTTTACATTATCAGTTCCAGTTGTCGAACCTGATTCCCCCTTGTCACTACTACATGCTACTAAAGCGATCATAGCAACCATCGTTACGATTAACATTGATGTGAATTTTCTCATAGTTGTCCTCCTAGTTCTAAAATTTCCTTGAATAAGTCTATCAGAAAGAGGTGGTTTTGTAAACATATATATTAAATTTACATTTTTTTACAAAAACACTACATTCATTGACTAATTTTATTATTTGAACTTTTTAAAACGATATGAGTTTTTTTTCACTTTCTATTATTAAATAAGCATAAAAACTATTTTCATTAAAAAATTCACCTAACAAAAGCAATTCTATCAACTAGTCTTAACCATCTCCATAGGTGAAATTATCTCCTGCTATCTACTATCACTCAAATCTTGCATTTCTCTTCATAACTTCTTACTGCTTTTAGTAGAGGATAACGTGTGCCTCTTCTTTTGGCCTTTAAATCTAAAAGAAGGTCGTTGTAATGACAACGACCTTCTTTTATTTTTAGAACACACAATTTCTAATGATTCTAATCACTAACTACATCTCTGCCGATTAATCTAGAACAAGTTAATTTTTAATAGGAAGGTACTTGTATCGATATTTTTATAAATTCGCTACCATCTCATGATACTGACTTTCGGTCATTAAGACCTCTCGTGGTTTACTTCCTTCGCTTGGGCCAATTAATCCACTCGATTCTAAATCATCTACAATACGTGCTGCACGATTATACCCGATTCTAAATCGACGCTGCAATAAAGAAGCCGAAACTTTCTTCGTTTCAACAATATAAGCTAGTACTTCTCTCATCAGTGGGTCCTCCATCATTTGTCCTTCATTTTGTACCTGCTCAATATTTTCTAAGAAGTCTTGCTTCACCTCTTCAGGTTCAACTTGTGATTTAATAAATTCAACGATTCGAACGACTTCATCATCTGAGATAAATGCTCCTTGAACACGAGTTGGATTTGATGCTCCCATCGGTAAAAATAGCATATCCCCTTTACCGAGTAATTTCTCAGCTCCTGGCATATCAATAATCGTACGTGAATCAACAGCCGATGAAACCCCAAATGCAATACGTGATGGAATATTTGCTTTAATAACTCCTGTAATAACATCTACTGAAGGGCGTTGCGTCGCAATAATTAAATGAATCCCTGCGGCACGCGCCATCTGTGTTAAACGCATAATACATTCTTCCACTTCTTTTGAAGCCACCATCATTAAATCCGCTAACTCATCAATAATAACCACAATAAATGGAAGCAACGGTTTAGTACTCTCTTGCGTTTCATTATATTGCTTCACATACTCATTATAACCTTCGATATTACGTGTTCCACTTTCACTAAACAACTCATAACGATACTCCATCTCAGAAACAACTTTCTTCAAAGCTAATGAAGCTAGACGTGGATCCGTTACAACCGGTGCGAGTAGATGGGGAATGCCATTATAACCATTTAACTCTACCTTTTTCGGATCAATCATTAACATTTTTACCTCATTTGGTGTCGAACGCATTAAAATACTACAAATAATCGTATTAATACAAACCGACTTTCCTGAACCTGTTGCCCCAGCAACGAGTAAGTGCGGCATTTTATTTAATGGAGAATAGACCGTTTTCCCTGAAATATCTCGCCCTAATACCATTAATAGTTTTTCTTTTTGTTGTTTTTGAGGGACTTCTTTAACAATCTCTTTAAAAGTAACCAGCGTTTGCTTTGGATTTGGCACCTCAATTCCAATCGCTGATTTCCCTGGAATCGGAGCTTCAATTCGAATTCCTTTTGCAGCTAAAGCTAAGGCGATATCATCCGTTAAGTTTAAGATTTTACTGACCTTAACTCCGACATTCGGTAAGATTTCAAACCTTGTGACGGCAGGGCCAATATGAACCTCCTGTACCTTTGCCTTGACATCAAAGTTTTTGAACGTATCCTCTAATTTTCTAGCTTGGGCCTTTGCACTAACAAGCAATCGTTGTGAATTATTCGTTTGTTGATAATCAACCAATAAGTCAAGTGGTGGCAAAATATAGTTTTCATCATTTAAAACAGGTGAATCCATCTCAATGACAGGCTCACTCACTTCATGCGGAGGCTGCTTATCAAACTCTTTAATTTTAAATTCATTTCCTTCATCTATGAGTTCTTCTACTTCTTCAATTTCAATTGCTTCCTCATCTACTGTTTCATTAAGTAAGGTCACGACTGTCGCATGATCAGGTTCCTCTTCCTGAACTTCCTGGCGTTGACGAATTTTTTTAGCTTTAACACTTTTCTTTTTAGAGGCCTGCTCTTGACGCTGCTTCATCTGATAATCTTTGATTCCCTCGTATAAGTCTTTAAACGTTAAATTACAGATGAGTAAAGTTCCATAACAAAGGACTAATAAAGCTACAGCATACAAACCAATGGACGTAATTAATGGAACTAATACCCCATAAATCACAGCTCCAATCAACCCACCTCCGACTGTAAATGACGAATTTAAAAGATCGTTCGAAAAATAGTAATTCCGCATCCCTCCAAGTAATGCAATATCATGAGCATTAAACTCTCGGTATACCGGAAGATGACTAAAAACAATTAGTGAAATAAACACTAAATACCAACCAATCTGCTTTGCGCTAAAGAAAGTTGGAATTTGACGTTTAACGATCATACGCCCCCCATTTACAAGCATCGCAATGGCAATGAGCCAAAAAAATTCTCCAAAGACAAATAATCCGACTTGCTTAAAAAATGTTCCAATTAACCCAAGCTGACCAAGCATCAAAATAGCTAGTAACACTAAGACAATTCCAATCAACTCTAAATATAAATCATTTAAAATAGTTTGTTTTTTATGTTTAACTTTCTTTTTGCTTGCCATATTCATACCTCTATCATTTCAATGTTAATGTAACTATTATCTCATAAAATTCATTTTTTTCCATTATTATTCTGACTTCTTCTCATAAAAAAACTACCTCTCGATCTGAGAGATAGTTTTCTAAATGTTATAAATTAAACTCTTCAACAATAGGAATGATAATAGGTTTGCGTTTCGTTTTATTAAATAATAATTTTCCAACTTTATCACGTAACTCTTGACGTAATCCTTGCCAGTTAACATACTGTTCTGTCACGAATTGACCAATAATGTTACGAACTAATTCATCTAATAATTTATATAATTCTTCATTTCCTTTTTCGTAAACAAATCCTTTACTTACGATTTGTGGTCCCGCTACAATTTCTTTTGTATTTTTATTTAAGTTAGCAATCACAACGATAATTCCGTCATTTGCCATGAGTTGACGATCACGTAAGACAACACTTCCAATGTCACCAACACCTAATCCGTCCACTAATACTTGATCAATTTGAATATGTTCTGTATGGTTCACTAGTTCCCCTTGTTGGAACTCAACGACATCACCATTATCTAATAAAATAATGTTCTCTGAATGATATCCCATTTGCTCTGCTACTTTCGCATGAGCCACTAAATTGCGATATTCCCCAATAACCGGCATAACGTACTGTGGTTTTAATAAATTCATCATTAACTTCAAATCTTCACTACTTGCATGTGACGATGGTAATAGATTTTTATTAATCACACAAACTTGTGCTCCTGTGCGATATAACATATCAATCGTACGTGCCGCTTTAATCTCATTCCCTGGAATTGGCGGTGTCGCTATAATGACTGTATCTGTTTTTTCGATATGAATTAAACGGTCTTGATGTTTAGCCATACGAATTAATGAATTAAATGGCTCATAACGATTACCTGTCGCTAATACGACTAAATTTGATAAGTTATTATCATTTTTCTCATCAATATATAATAAGTTCATTAACATTGATTTTGGAATACGTAAGTATCCTAATTTTACTGCAATATCGACAATACGTTGCATTTTACGTCCAATAATGGCAATCTTACGTTTATATTGAACAGCTAAGTCAATGACTAACTGAATTCGATGTAAATCTGAAGAGTATAATGAACAAATAATACGCCCACTCGCACGAGAGAAAACTTCATCTAACTCATACTGAAGTGAGGTTCCCGTACTTGTATGTCCAGCTTTTTCAGCATTGATACTTTCTGACAATAAGCAAAGAACACCTTCTTTTGAAATTTCTGAAATACGTGCATAATTTGTTTGATAGCGACCCTTTGCACTTTGATCAAACGTAAAATCAGAAGTATAGACAATCACTCCGTCAGTTGTATGAATACAAATCGCTACTGAATCTGGAATACTATGAGTGGTTTTAAAGAAGGTTACTTTAATCTCTCCAAAGAATAATTCATTATTTTCACGGATTTTATAAAGTTTATATTGTTTAAAATCTAGTCCATTCTCCGTTAATGAATCTTCTACTAAAGACATCGTTAAGCGTGTTCCATAGACTGGAACATTAATAATACTCAATAATTGAGGAATAGCGCCAATATGATCTTCATGACCATGTGATAAAAAGACCCCTTGAATGCGAGAAGCGTTCTCTTTTAAATAAGTGAAATCTGGGATGACGGCATCAACCCCTAATAAATCTTCCGTTGGATATTTTAACCCTGCATCTAAAATAAAGATTTTATCATTAACTTCTACTACATATAAGTTTTTCCCATTTTCATCGAGTCCACCTAAAGCAAATACTTTAATTTTTTGTTCTACTACTGATGCCACATTCTTATCGTTGTCAATGATATGAAACAAAATTTCGTTTCACTGGTTACGTCAGTTGACAACGATTCACCTCCTTTAATTTAATTTTTTAACTTAAAAGTTTCTCACTGTAACCTAATTAGTCACAATCTGACTCACTATGTCATTTTCATATCAATGATATAAAAGGTAAGATACCCCTTACTTTTTATCATGAGTTTATAGGTTTCCTTTTTTTGAACGGTTCTTCTCTTCATTAAACTTTGATTTCTCATTCCAAATTGATCGTTTTATTTATTAAATGATACGGATACAAATTTGATTTTAAAAATAAATGAGCATGAGTTAGTGTCAATAAACATAAAATTTATGTTGTCCTATTTATCATTCGACGTCACGCATTATTACATACGTCCTTAATGTTCACTTTCTAAAAAACAATGACGACTAATCTATCAAAACGTTCCTCGTTTTGCAAAACTAAAGCTTAAACTAATCAGGAAAAGATACCATTCAATATGTGTTAATTATCAACTTAAGGATTGTTCTCTTTAACTAACTAAAAAAGATAGAGAACCTAACCTTCATTCGTATAAAAAGGAAAATGTTTATCTTCTACAATCATTATAGTACATCACGTCAGTAACTGACAAGTGTTACCGTCTTTTTTTTAGACAAACTATCGAAAATAAAGTCTATATAAAAACAGAGATGTATTTTAAAATTTAGATTCAATTTTAGTTTGTCAATCGATTGGATACTGGCTTCCCTGGCATTTGCCAAGAAAATATATCCTCTGATGATAGGGCTTTAAATCTTTTCATCATATAAAAAAAACATCTGCCATTCAACAGAACAGATGTTTTTTACATGTTTATTCATCCAATAGTCCTCTAAGTTCATTAAAAAGTTCTAGAGTTTCAAATTGATCCATCTCAACTAGCGGAAGTCGAAGTCCTCCAACCTCCATTCCAAGTTGATTTAATATCGCCTTAATTGGAATTGGGTTGGTTGTACAGAACAATCCTTTATAAAGAGGCTTTAACTTCTCATTCAAAGCTTCAGCTTCTTCAACTTTACCTTTTTGATAAAGCTGATAAATTTGATTCATTTGTAAGCCAGCAACATGTGAAGCAACTGAGATTACGCCATCGCCTCCTAGTTTGATTGTTTCCAAATAATTAGAATCATCCCCACTATAGAGACAGAAGTGATCAGGGGCTTGTTCTTTTAACGCTTTTAATAAGTTTAAATCTCCACTAGAATCTTTAATCCCAACAATATTTTTGATTTCTGCTAATTCTAAAATACTTTCTAACGTTAAGCTAACGCCCGTCCGTGAAGGGATGTTATATAAAAGAATCGGCAAATCAGTTGAATTAGCAATTTCTTTAAAATGTGTCATCAATCCAACCTGATTCGGCTTATTATAATAAGGAGTCACCACCAACACCGCATCTGCACCAATTTCTTCAGCTAATTTCACATTATGAATCGTTGTTTTTGTATTATTCGTTCCTACACCTGTAATAATCGGAACAGTTCCACCCGCAAAATCAACTGCTGTTTCCCAAATTCTTAAGCGCTCAATCGCTGTTAAAGTAGGCGCCTCTCCCGTTGTTCCCGTAATCACTAAACTCGTTGATCCGTGTTTTAATAAATGAATAATCAACTTTCGTAAACTACTAATGTTTAGTTGATTATATTCATCAAATGGGGTTACCATCGCCGTAATAACCGGACCAAAACTTTTCATAACTCTCACATCCTTTACTTAAATTAAATTATAATGTAAAAAGTTTAATGTATCCTCAAGCTTCAAAGCATCGACGTAGAAGGTTAGTTCAACCGGTGTTCTTTGTTGATTCATCCAGCTCACACGAACATAATTTTCATTTTTAATGAATTCTAATTCGTTTTCTTTCAAGTAATGTTCAACTGCTTCTTCATCATGAACTTGTGCATACCAATACGCCCCTTGTTTAATTAATAACTCACAATTAATGGGGCAATTTAGCCCTAAAATTTCATAACGAGTATATCCTGATTTATACGTCAAGCTTAAGGTATTCACCTCCTCATCAACGACATAAGTTCCAATATGATCAGCCGTTGTGGAACGCAAACGTAAATTGACATGATTTTTTTTAGCTAACTCGACAGCTTTTAAATGAATAACTTTTGCTCCTCTTGCAGCAAGCGCAATCAAATTATCATAACTAATTTTCTCTAAGACACGTGCATTTTTCACTAATTTCGGATCAGCGGTCATGACCCCTTCAACATCGGAGTAAATATCAACATAACTCGCCTTTAAGGCACCCCCTAAGGCAACAGCTGACGTGTCACTCCCTCCTCGTCCGAGTGTGGTAATATGCCCTTCTAATGTTGTGCCTAAAAATCCCGGGGCAACTAACACATCATATTCATTAAATAAAGAAACTATTTTACTCGTTTCAATGGTAATAATATTAGCATTACTATAATTATTATCAGTTTTAATCCCTACTTCATCTGGAGCTAAAGAAGTGACGTTTAACCCTTGTTGTTGTAAAAAGTCAGACATCACAATACTCGAAATAATTTCTCCACATGAAAGTAGACGATCATTTTCACGCTTAGACACATGATAAGTCACAAGTTCCTTTAACGTATCAGTGGCGTATGGCTCCCCGCTTCTACCCATTGCTGATACAACAACTACAACTTTGTACCCTGCACTTACCTCACGCCGAATATGCTTAAATGCTTGAAATCTTGTTGCTTGATCCCGTACTGAGGTTCCACCAAATTTCATAACTACAATATCCATTTTAATCACCTAACAATCCATGACGATGCATATAATAAGCAATTTGCACACTATTTAAGGCGGCTCCTTTTAAGATATTATCAGCAACGACCCAAAAATGAACAACATTTTCCTCAAATAAATCTTTTCGAACACGTCCAACAAACACCTCATCTTGATGAGCTAAATACGAAGGCATTGGATATTCTTGATGTAAAATATTATCACGTAAGATGACATCAGGACTTTGCTTAAATACCTCAATAATTTCTTCTCGATCGTTAACTGGTTTTTTCAACTTAACTGTCACTGAGACACTATGACCATACCGAACAGGAACTCGAACACAAGTCGCATTCACTTTTAGCTCATAATCATCTAATATTTTTTGTGTTTCATTGATCATTTTGATTTCTTCTTTCGTATAACCTGATGACAAGAAGACATCAATTTGTGGAATGACATTATGGGCAATTTGATAATAAATTTTATCTGAACGCGTAGGTAAAATCTGTGGCTCATAAGACTCGTCACTTAATTCTTGCTCATACTCATATAAGGCTTTAGCTCCCGCTCCTGAAATCGCTTGATATGTTGAAACATTAACCGATTCAATCCCATAGGCTTCAATTAATGGTTTAAGTGCCACCACTAATTGAATAGTTGAACAATTTGGGTTCGCAATTAATGGCGTATTTTTGGATAAGACATGAGCATTTACTTCAGGAACGACTAATGGAATCGTTGGATCCATACGGAAAGCACTCGTATTATCAATGACAACTGCACCTTTTGACACGGCAATTGGAGCATACTTTAATGATACACTCCCACCCGCACTAAAAAACGCTAAATCAATGCCTTCGAATGAATCTTCTGATAACTCCTCAATTACAATTGGTTCCTTTTTAAACAAGAGAGTTTTTCCTGCCGATCGTTTGGAGGCGAGTAAACGTAAGGAAGAGACTGGAATAGGATAACGCTCTAGTGTTTCAATCATACTTCTGCCAACCTCACCACTTGCCCCAACGATTGCGACCGCATATCCATGTTGATTCATCACAATCTCCCCTTTTTTTCATTTAAGGCGATGTAATCTCTCACAAAGCGAAACAAATAATAAGCAGCTGTTTTTGGAGCGACAATACTAGGTAATGAACCGGCTAATTCTGATTGAATCCCTAATTGTTTCGCATAGTCAAAATCAACACCACCTGGTTTACTACTCACATCCATGATGTAACAATCTTTTCTCACATGGTTCAAGGCTTTTTCATCAAGTACCATCGCAGGTACAGTATTTACAATCACATCATAATGATGTAAATCTTCAACCATCAAGTCAATATGAATCGGATGCAATCCCATTTCAAATAATCGGGCTTCATCTTTTTTCTTTCTGAAGGTTACACTCACATATGCACCTAATGCTTTTAAATCTCTTGCAATCGTTAATGAAGTTCGACCTGATCCAATCACTAAAATCTCTGCTTGATGAATTGTAATATCTGTATTTTTAATGATGTTATAAATCACTCCTTCCGCTGTAGGAATAGAGTTATAAATTGCGACTTCATCATAATCAAAAATAACTTCACATTTTCTTGGAACAGACTTTAACAATGCCATTAATTTAGGATATCGAATCGGCGTAAAAATCACACAATCTTCTGGTAAACTTAATAAAACTTCTTCTGTTAAACGTAAATGAGTATTTGCAATTTGTCCACTTTCACTAATTCCACCAAAAGGCAAAATAAAATAATGCGTTTCCTTTAAAATATGAAAATCAAAGCTCACTGAATCACGATAATACTGAACAAGATCTAACCCACTATCACGGATGTACTCAGACAAATAATTCATCCGCTTATCATTGTTTATGATCAATATCATAATAACCACCTACCTCCTATCTACTTACGTAGTATTTTATGAAAACGAGAAAGGTCTGGTGACATATATCGATGTGATACTTCGGCAATAAAAAAAGCAACTCTTCATTTAAAAAGAGTTGCTTTTAATTTTAATTAACTACATTCTGGCCTAGTTCCTTGAACTATTTCATCAACAGTTTTAAATTGATATCCTTTTTCTTTTAATTGATTAATCATTGGTTCTAGTGCAATGACTGTTTCTGGTTTAGGATGCATTAAAATGAGAGCACCCGGCTCTAATTTTTTCATCACCCGACTAATCAGAACATCAGCACTTCCTCCCATCCAATCGATCGTATCTGCTGTCCACATAATTGAATACATTCCTTGATCATACGCAGCTTTTAACGTTCGATCATTAAACTCTCCAGCTGGAGGGGCAAAATAAATAATAGGTTCATTAATAATTGAACTTAAAACATCATTCGTCTTTTTAATTTCCTCAACGTATTGATCATAAGTAAATCCACCCCAACGTGAAGGATGCGAGTAAGAGTGGTTACCTATTAGATGACCATCATTATAAAGTTTTAACACTTGATTCTTATGATTTTCTGCATAACGACCTTCAAAGAAAAATGTTGCACGTACTCCCAAACGATCTAAAATCGTCATCATTTTATCCAACTCTTCTTCTCCCCAAGCCACATTAATGAGTAAAGAGACGTACTGACCTTCTTCATTTCCTTTATAGATAGGTCTTTCACGGAATTGTTCAGGATCTTGTTTATAATCAATTTTCTTACAAACAATGAGTGAAGGATCAAACTCTCCATTTAACAACATCTTATTATAAGACAACTCATAATCAACTTCAGCACCTACTAGACCAGGAACAAAATCCCAAACACTATCTATTCTCGGTTCAACAGCTTCAAATCGATGAGTTTCCATATACTCAACTAGCTTCAAATGAATTTCATCATTCATATTTGAAACTGAATAGGCTTTATGATAAAAATTAACACCGATTAACAGTGTGACATAAGCAACAATCCCTAAGACTGCTCCTATCTTTTGCTTCACAGCTTTCACCTCTAGTCATACGATTTAATCTTTAACAGTGTGCCACGATTACTATCAGTTTATTCATTTTTTACTCAAATTTATCATTTGACTTTAATGTTTTATGACATAAATCTAATAAATTGTGAAAAAATGCTATTTTAAGCTAGAGGAGTCATGACCAAAGATTGAATACCTTATCTATCATTTATTAAAAAACTAAATCATCCTCTCTTCAAATATTATTATTAAAATGCCCCTATGGATCAGTAGCAGTCCCTGTCTAACAGGAGAGCACAACCTTCATAATCCTCCTTATCCTATTAACATCAACTCTTTTGAATCTATCTATTTTATGATACAAAAATTTCTTAAAATAAATCCAAAATAAAAACTCGCCATTGGCGAGTTTTTATTATTCTGCTTGTTGCTCCGCTTGTTCTTTCATCGCTTCTTTGCGTGATAAATTCACACGTCCACGATCATCAATTTCCGTTACTTTAACGTGAATTTGATCTCCAACATTCACAACATCTTCTGTTTTAGCTACACGTTCTTCTGCTAATTGAGAAATATGCACTAATCCATCTTGTCCAGGGAAGATTTCAACAAAGGCACCGAATTTTTCAATACGAACAACTTTACCTAAATAAATCTTACCAACTTCGACCTCACGAACGATATCCTCAATCATCGCAACCGCTTGATTAATATTTTCTGTGTTATCATGTAAGATATAAACTGTTCCATCTTGTTCAATATCGATTTTAACCCCTGTTTTATCAATGATTTCATTGATTTGTTTTCCACCAGGTCCAATCACATCACGGATTTTATCCACTTTAATTGTCATCACTTTAATTTTTGGAGCGTAAGCTGATAAATCCTCACGAGTTTCAGCAATTGTTCCTAACATATGATTTAAGATTTGCATACGTCCAACTTTAGCTTGTTGAAGGGCCTCTTCTAAAATCTCACGGCTTAACCCTTCAATTTTGATATCCATTTGTAAAGCAGTAACCCCTTGCGCTGTTCCCGCTACTTTGAAGTCCATATCTCCTAAATGATCTTCCATCCCTTGGATATCAGTTAAAACCGTATAATTTTCACCTTTTTTAACAAGCCCCATGGCAATCCCTGCAACTGGTGCTTTAATTGGAACTCCAGCCGCCATTAATGCCATCGTAGATGCACAAATTGAAGCTTGAGACGTTGAACCATTTGATTCTAAAACCTCAGATACTAAACGCACTGTATATGGGAATTCTTTTTCAGATGGCATTACTTGTTTTAACGCACGCTCTCCTAAAGCCCCATGACCAACTTCACGACGACCTGGTGCTCCATAACGTCCCGTTTCTCCAACTGAGAATGGAGGGAAGTTATAGTGGTGCATGAAGCGTTTTGTTTCTTCAACTTCAAGTCCATCTAACATTTGGTGCTCATTTAAAGCTCCTAATGTACAAATTGATAAGGCTTGTGTTTGTCCACGTGTGAATAACGCTGATCCATGTGTACGAGGTAATAAATCGACACGAGATGATAATGGACGAATCTCATCAATTTTACGCCCATCCGGACGTACTTTTTCATCTGTGATTAAACGGCGTACTTCTTCTTTAACGATTTTATTTAAAACTTCTTTAACTTGTTTTAATTCTTTTTCAGTGACCTCTTCTGCCTCAAACACTTCTAACACACGTTTATTTACCGCATCAATCGCTTCTTGACGTGCATGTTTTTCAACTACTTGAATAGCGGCTAACATATCTGCTTCTGCCATTTCACGTACACGCGCATTAATGTCTGCATCGATTTCATATAAGTTTAATTCCATTTTTTCCTTTCCAATTTCAGCAACAATTTGCTCTTGGAAGGCAATAATTTGTTTGATAGCATCATGACCGAACATGATAGCTTCTAACATCACTTCTTCTGGAACTTCTTTTGCTCCAGCTTCAACCATGTTGACTGCATCTTTTGTTCCAGCTACTGTTAAATCGATATCTGAATTTTCTAATTGCTCAACCGTTGGGTTTAGCACGAATTCTCCATTGACACGACCTACAATGACCCCAGCAATTGGTCCTTCAAACGGAATATCTGAAATAGATAAAGATAATGATGATCCAATCATCGCTGATACTTCTGGTGAGTTATTATGATCCACACTCATGACATAGTTGATGACTTGTACATCATTACGGAATCCATCAGGGAATAATGGACGAATAGGACGGTCAATTAAACGACCTGCTAAAATCGCATGTTCACTTGGACGCCCCTCACGTTTAATAAATCCACCAGGTACTTTACCTACGGCATAAAGACGTTCTTCATATCCAATTGTTAATGGGAAAAAATCTATATCTTTAGGTTCTTTTGAAGCAACACATGTTGATAAAACAACTGTATCACCATAACGTACTAAAACCGAAGCATTCGCTTGCTTTGCTAACTCACCAATCTCAAAAGTTAATGGACGGCCAGCTAACTCAAACGAATAAACGTGTTTATCTGACATATATATTACTCCTTCATTTTCTACATTTATATTTATTCTTTTCTATCATACCATAAGCAAATAATTTAAAGAAATAATTTTTTTCATATTCATACCTAATTTGGCAACTTCACTAAAATTTTGCTTAAAAATAACCTTTTTCTTTATTTTATCACCTGACATCCTTATTATAAGCACTCTCAACAAGAATTATCAGCCTTCATCTGAAAGAGCAATAAAAAAAAGAACCTTCAAATGAAGGTTCTTTTTAATTAGCGACGTAATCCTAAACGCTCGATTAATGAAGCATAACGGTTGATATCTTTGTTACGTAAGTAAGTTAATAAGTTACGACGTTTACCAACCATGCGTAATAATCCACGGCGTGAATGATGGTCATGTTTGTGTTGTTTTAAGTGATCGTTTAAACGATTGATTTCAGCAGTTAAAACTGCAACTTGTACTTCTGGAGAACCTGTATCTCCTTCGTGTACTGCATAAGCTTTGATGATTTCTTGTTTTTCTACTTTAGAAATAGCCATTACTATTACCTCCTATAATTCTGATAAATACGCCTCAATCCAAGCCAATCGCTGGAGGAGCTAAAAGCATAGAATAAGGACATGTTTAATTGTATCATACTTTTTAATTAATTCAAGTTTAATTTAAAATAACTTCTGACATATTGATGATCAGCCTCTAATTGCTTCATCAGTTCTGCAATGGAACCAAAACGCTTTTCCTCTCGTAAATACTCACAAAAATCAAGCGTCATCTCTTTGCCATAAATATCCTCACTAAAATCTAGAATATACGTTTCAATTGAAACTTGATCATTAAAGTTAAACGTTGGATTATGACCAATATTACACATTCCCACATAACGTTGTCCTTCAATTTCAACCTCAACTGCATAAACACCTTTTTTAGGAATCACATAGTCTTCACTTAACTGAAGATTAGCCGTTGGAAAACCAATTTGACGCCCTCGTTGTTGACCGCTCACAACCATTCCGTGGATACGATACGGTCGACCCAGCATTTGTGTCACTTTTTTAATATTTCCATCTGCTAAATAACGCTTAATTTCAGTGGCTCCTATTTTCTCTTGTTCTAATTCATATTTAGGGGTGATATTTAAGCTAAATCGATCTGAGTAACCTCCCAATAATTCCACCTCACCTTCCCCCATTCGTCCGAATCGGAAATCAAATCCTGTTGAGACATGTGCTACCCCATACTGAATGAGATAACGTTCAACGAAATCAATCGCTCTCATATTTGCTAACGTTTCATTAAATGGTAAAATAATCAATTCATCCACACCTAATTCAGTTAAGCGGCTTACTTTTTCTTGATAAGGTGTTAATAAACGTTCGCTGTCTAATTTCTTTAAAAAGATATTCGGACTGGGAGAAAAGGTCATCACGGCACTTCGCATTTGATGAGCCTTCGCATAATCTACTACTTCTTTAATCACCGCTTGATGCCCAAGATGTAGCCCATCAAAGTAACCTAAGGCGACAGCAATCGGTTGATCCAATTTTTTACTTAAATTTAAATGTATAACTTCCATCTCAATCACTTCCTAAAAGAAGCCCCTCATTGATCGATAGACATCATTAGTTGGGTGCTTTTCATATACTGCTAAACATTGTCCACTTTGACTATAAAGTGCCACTGGAGACACTGTGACATGATTAACTTGTTTCGGATATAATTGTACGCCATTTCGTACTAGTTTTTCAACCCAAGAATCGACCACAACCGATGGGAAATCTGCCATTGCCTGTTCTAATGTCAACAAAGTTAATGTATTCGATTCAGCCTTTTCTTTGAAAGCCTCTAAACTTAAGCAATCAGAAATATTAAAAACACCTGAAGCAATACGCCTTAAATGAGACATATGTGCTGGATATCCAAGCTTTTCTCCAATCGTTACAGCTACGGTGCGAACGAATAATCCCTTACTTCCTTTGACACGGAAACTAAATTTAACTAATCCATCTTCACTTTGATGAACGTTGCCTAATAGTTCTAATTCATAAATCGTGACCTCACGACGTGGACGCTCAACTTCAAGTCCAGCACGTGCGTATTCGTATAGCTTTTTACCATTAACCTTAACTGCTGAATACATCGGTGGGACTTGAATACTACTTCCGAGCATACTTTTTAAAACTGCTTCCACTTCTTCCTTCGTTATCGTACGGTCGACTCGTTTTTCTTCAACTAATTCACCATCAGCATCTTCAGTGGTCGTTGAAAAACCGATTGTAACTTCACCTAAATATTCTTTTTCATTTGCTGTTAAAAACTGCGAAATCTTCGTGGCACGTCCGACACAAATCGGTAAAACACCTGTTACACTTGGATCAAGCGTTCCGGTATGCCCAACCTTTTTCGTTTTCAACACTTTACGGACAATATTGACACAATCATGCGATGTCATTCCTGCCGGCTTATCTAGTAACAATACCCCGTCCATAATTCACCTCATCACTTTCTTTTAAATCGATAATAAAAATTGTTCAAACACATCATTTGCCATGAGCAAACCTTGACGCGTTAAACGAATTTGATTTCCAACGCGCTCTAAATCATGAGCTTGAATTAATTTTTCCAACGCTTCTTGATAAATTGCTTCTACGTTCACACTATATTTTTTTGAAATCTGTTCTAGATTAATTCCTTCCATGAGGCGTAAACCTAAAAACATTTCTTCTTCAATTTTTTCTTCTTTCGATAAGACACTTGACTCAATCACAGGTAATTCTTGTTTTTTCAATGACTCAATATATGTATTAATAGAGCGTGTATTTTGATAGCGGGTCCCCTCTACATAACCATGCGCACCGAGTCCCGTCCCAATATACTCTTCATTTTTCCAATACCATTGATTATGAAGACTTGGAATTGATTTTGCAAAATTACTAATTTCATAGTGATGGTAGCCATGTTGAGCCAACATCTCTATAACGATTTCATACATGTTTGCTTCAATTTCATTATCTGTTAATTTTAACTGATCTTTCATATAAGCTAAATACAACTGCGTATGCTCCTCAACAATTAAAGAATACGCTGAAATATGTTCCACATCAAGAGCAATTGCCTTCGTTAAATCTTCTTTTAACTGTTCAATGGTCTGTCCAGGAATGGCATAAATCAAATCTAAATTAATATTATACATTCCATGAGCCTTTAATGTCGCAACCGCTTGTTCTACATGTTGACTCCCATGTTGGCGGCCAATTCGTTTCAGCAGTGTTTCATGAAAGGTTTGAACGCCCAAACTGAAGCGGGAAATTTGTTGTGAAAGTAAGTATTCCACCTTTTCTTCCGTTAAGTTCTCTGGATTGGCTTCAATACTAAATTCGACGATTTGTTCCATTTTAATCGCTTCATGTAAATAGTCAAATAACGGCTGAATTTGCTCGACGCTTAAAGCTGTGGGCGTTCCTCCTCCGATATAAATCGATTGAAGCTCGTCAAATCCGACCTGTTGCTCATAATACTTTAGCTCTTGTAGGAGTGCTTGAATGTATTCCTCATGACGTTGTCCCTTCGTGATTAACTTAGGAAAATCACAATACGTACAAATATGATCACAAAATGGAATATGTATATATAATCCTTTCGCCATATGACACCTCTATAGACGTTCAATGACATTTAAATTTAAGCGTTTCGCCATGTCACGGGCCATTTGCATATACTCATCATTTAGATAAACCGGATTATGACAATCTGAATTAACAATCACTTTTACGGTTGGGAATTCATTCGCAATAATTGACCAGAATTTTTCAGATGGATACGGATAACGAACCCCATCTTGATACGTTTGCTTCCCACGCCTTAATCCATTAGCGTTCACTTCTAAAATGACATCATTATCTAATGCCGCTTGTGCAATTTGGCGTGTGGCTGCTTCACAAGCCTCATCCCAACGTGGATAAAGAGTCATAAAAACATCAGGATGTGCTAAAATTGCAAATAACTTTGTTGCCAGTGCCTCTTCAATACACGATGCATACACGTTTAATTGTTCAGGTTTTGTGAAATGGAAGGCATCTTTGAATTTACCATCAATTTCAATATAGTGTTGCGCTAAAATTAAATAATCGGTTTGTTGTTTTAATTCCGTCATATAATCATGAAGGTGTGGAAAATATTCACACTCTAAGGCTTTTAAAACTTTAATTTGTGGATATTTTTTCTGAGCTTGTTCAATATCTTTAAAATATGTTGCTAACTCAGAGTAATCCATACGACGTGTTCCCATCTGAGGGAAATTTTGATGTGGCGTGTGACAACTCATTCCAATTTCAGCGTAATTATGCTTAACTGCTTCTTTAACATAAGCCTCAACATCACCTTTGGCATGTTTACAACGATCATGATGCGTATGATAATTCGTTAATAACATATTTCTCACCTCTTTATTATGATTCTTTTTTAGTTTATCTTAAACATTCCAAACAATAAATGAACTTGCTTAGTTTTTACTCCCTATTAATAGAAAAAGAGAGGTCTTTGCCCTCTCTTAATCTTCGTCCATTGATAATACAGCCATGAATGCCTCTTGTGGAACCTCAACTGATCCAACAGACTTCATACGTTTCTTACCTTCTTTTTGTTTTTCAAGTAATTTACGTTTACGTGAAATGTCTCCTCCGTAACATTTAGCTAAGACGTTTTTACGTAAGGCCTTAATCGTTGAACGGGCGATGATTTTCCCACCAATCGCAGCTTGAATTGGAACCTCGAACTGTTGTCTTGGGATAATTTCTTTTAACTTTTCAGTGATCACTTTACCACGTGAATAGGCAAAATCTTTATGAACAATTAAACTTAACGCATCGACAATTTCACCATTTAATAAGATATCCATCTTCACAAGTTTTGATGGCTTGTATCCAATTAACTCATAATCAAATGATGCATATCCTTTTGTTGATGATTTTAATTGGTCAAAGAAGTCATAAACGATTTCTCCAAGTGGAATTTCATAGTTAACATGAACACGTGTTTCATCTAAATATTGCATATCGATGAAGACACCACGTTTTTTCTGACATAATTCCATGATAGCTCCAACATAATCATTTGGTGTCATGATTGATGCCTTAACATAAGGTTCTTCAATTGATTTGATGGTCTGTGGTTCAGGCATTTGTGATGGGTTATCGACAATTAACTGCGTTCCGTCTGTTAAGTAAACATGATAGATTACCGACGGTGCTGTTGCGATTAAGTCAATGTTAAACTCACGTTCAATACGTTCTTGAATAACATCCATGTGTAATAACCCTAAGAATCCAGTACGGAATCCGAATCCTAAGGCTTGTGATGTTTCAGGCTCGAATTGTAATGATGAGTCATTTAAAACTAATTTTTCTAATGCATCACGTAAATCGTTATAACGAGCAGCATCAATCGGATATAATCCACAGAAAACCATTGGGTTTAATTTACGGTACCCTGGTAATGGTTCTTCCGCTGGATTATCTACTGATGTAATCGTATCCCCCACGCGAACCGTCTTCACATCTTTAATTGACGCTGTCACGAATCCTACATCACCAACACTTAAATAGTCGACTACTTTTTCATGTGGTGTGTGAACTCCAACTTCAACGACTTCGTATTCAGCACCTGTTGCCATCATACGAATGATTTGACCTTTTTTCATCGTTCCATTTACCACACGGATTGAAGCAATAATTCCACGATATTGATCATAAACTGAGTCGAAAATTAAGGCCTGAAGTGGTGCATCAGGATCTCCTGTTGGTGCTGGGACTTTTTCAACAACTTGTTCTAAAATTTCTTCAATTCCGATTCCCGCTTTAGCAGAAGCTAACACAGCATCATCAGCTGGTAATCCGATGATATCTTCTACTTCTTGCTTCACACGATCTGGATCGGCACTTGGTAAATCAATTTTATTGACTAAAGGTAAAATTTCTAAATCATTATCTAAGGCTAAATAAACATTCGCTAAGGTTTGGGCTTCAATTCCCTGTGCCGCATCGACCACTAATACGGCTCCTTCACAAGCAGCTAGTGAACGTGATACCTCATACGTAAAATCGACGTGTCCTGGGGTATCAATTAAATGTAAAATATACTCATTTCCATCTTTAGCTTTATATGTCAACTGCACGGCATTTAACTTAATCGTAATTCCGCGCTCACGCTCAAGTTCCATTGAGTCTAACAGCTGATTTTTCATCTCACGTTTTTCCAACGCATTCGTTCGCTCTAAGATACGATCCGAAAGTGTTGTTTTCCCATGATCGATGTGGGCTATAATTGAAAAGTTGCGAATTCGTTTTTGTCGCTCTTTGATTTGTTCGCTATTAATCGCACTCACAAAGCTCACTCCATTTCGGTAAAATAATATCCACTCTATTTTACTTTAAATTTACTTATCTCACAAGAAAAATTTGTGGAATCTCTTGTTTTTATCATGATTTAGCCATTTTTATGACCTCTTTATTTTGGAGATAAGAAGCCATACAAAAAGACTATTGCCCCAAATACTCACTCGGTCAATAGTCTTATGTTATCCCATTTTTTATATTAAATGAAATTCAACTCTTATTCACTGATTAGTTGATCAAAAAATCTAACCACTGTACGCAAAACCTCACGCACAATGGTTTTTAATACATCTGCGATGTCTTGTCCTAATTTAGAGATATTATTGTGACTAACCCCACTCACTTTGTTTAATGCGGATGTCGTAGGTGAAGGTTGACTTGAAGTTTGAGTAATGGGTTTACTACTGTTCATTTGGCTGGTTTGCACGGTCTGACTATAGGGAATAAACGTATTTTCTTCATCTTTTAAACTCGCTTCGTATTGCTCAATTTGTTCATTTAAAAATGTTGAGGCTTGCGCTGTCGATTGAATTTTCAAGTCTTCAACGTGAAGACTATACGACATCCCTAGCATAAAACAAGAAATGGCTATGATGATTAGCCCCCCTTTTTTCATAAGCACTCCCCCATCATTCATGCGCTTTAATATACGTTGTTAAAACATCTGCCACTGCCTGGGCTGAATTAGTGACCTCTTCATAGGTGTTATAGTCACCTCCCACCTCAATTAAAATCATCGTCGTGGCAAAATCTTGATTATAAACCCCATTATAGCCAACCCCGCCATTTTCACGAATCCCTCGCGATAATCCAGGATATTTTTCGCTCAATAAGGCTTCTAACTCTTGAATAATTTTTTGATTTTCTTGATATCGCTCATTATCAGTTCCTAACACAAACATCACTTTGGCATACGGTTTCCCATCAATCGTTGTAACAGATTTCTCATAACTAATCGAATCCCGATGAAAGTCAATAAAATAGCGTAAGGTCTCATGTTGACTCGCCGTATCCTCTAAATACATTCGTGATGCCTTATAAGATAATGAATAATGCCACTTATTTTTACTCACAACCTCTGCCGCTGAACGAGATTCAACTAATGTATTTATATTTTGACTTTGTAACTGCTCAGCTACCATGTAAGATAAATCAACCACACTAACTGTCCGACCTAACTGCTCATTCACAGCTCCACCTTCATATAGTTCACCGTCATGAGAATTAAAGATATAAACCAACGGATCGGTTGTGATTACTTCTTGCATCGGTTCGACATCTAACTCCTCACTAACATATGTATATTTATAATCTTGTGGTGGCGTTGCTGCTGTTGCACTTTGACTCGGTGCCTTCATATTAATAAAAGCAAACCCATCATTGATAAAGGAGCAAAGTTGATTCAAGTCCAGTGAAGTCATGATTTCTGCAAAGTATTTTTGTAAATTCATCACCACATCCACAATATCTCCCGCGGTTGAAAAATCAAAAATACTTGATAAAATTGTTTCTTGTTTCACATGTTTATCGTAAGCTTCTTTTTGATTAACATATAGCAACTGAAAAAACTGCGTGAAGCAAAGTGTGAGAACAAATCCCAGTATGATGATATAGGGTGTTAATTTATTCAGCTTTTTCTTCCATTTTTTTCTCCTTAAACGTTGTTTTCGATTCAATCTCCCCCGCCCCCTGACTGTTGTATTTCATCGAAAGATGCTTACCTTTCGCGTAACATTTACCTCTTTAAAACATATACGTTATTATACAAAATCAGTGGTGTTAATTATTGTTGTTTTATGGTCAAGAATTAGCTAAATTGTACATTTGGATGTAAGGCTCGATTGAGACCATTGGAAATTAATGTCGCTAAATCCTCCATTTCTGTATCGATTTCTTTTGGGGTCACGATTAGATTATAACCATTTGGTGTTAAGACCTCAGAAATCAATTGGCGCTTCTCTTCTTCTTCTAAGTTTCCGACTTGCCCCATAAATTGCTCACGAAGTTCTGGAGACGGTAAATCTTCATCGGTATATATTTGACGTGCACTTGAAAATGGCACGAGTTTTTTATAAGAGCGCGACTCCTCTTTTAACGATTTCCCAATATGTTTAAGAAGAAAATCGATCGTATCACTCGTAATCGAAACCGCATCGACAACAGTTGGAACCCCGATTGCAAAAACAGGGATACCTAGCGATTCCTCATCAACTGCCTTACGTTTATTTCCGACCCCGCTACCTGGTGCAATTCCTGTATCAGTCATTTGAATCATTTTATTGACACGAGTAATCGAACGCGAAGCTAAAGCATCCACAACGACTAAGAAATCTGGCTTCACTTTTTTGACCAGTGATTCAATCACATCATATGTTTCGATTCCAGTCATCCCCATCACACCTGGTGCTAATGCACTGACTTCACGATAACTTCGATCCACTTCATTTGGACGAAGCTCATATAAATGACGCGTCACAATGACTTCATCAACGACCATTGGTCCTAATGCATCAGGCGTCACATGATCATTTCCGAGTCCAATCACTAAACAAGTATCTGTTTCTTTAATGTCTCGATGTTTTAATAGCTTCGATAATTGCTCTGCAAAGACTTCCATCGCCACCGTTAACTGATCATGTTCATGAGTAATGATAGAAGACGTATCGAGTGTCATATAACGACCTGCCTTTTTTCCCACACGTTCAACTGCTTCAGGTGCTACATCAATGCAAGTCACTTTTAATCCTTTAATATTATCTTCTTCGTATTTCACCCCTTCTTGAGACGCCTCATTCACTTGCCCGACCATTTGTTCAACGGCTTCTAACGCTAAATCTGAACGACATTGCCACTTTTTCATTTCCTGTTCATTCATAATAATCACCTCAAAAATAGTGTGAGCTAGTTTTAGTTATTTCATGAAAATTTATTCAAAATTTATTCTCAAATTAAAAAAAGACAATTTAAGCTCGTCTTTTATTCTTGTTGTATCACTTGTTTTCTTTTTAACACGCCAGGGTCCCATTCAATCATTAAGACAGCTAAGACACTGAAAATTCCACCGATACAAAGCTTGACTGTCACAGGATCGCCTAAAATAAGAACAGATAAAATGGCTCCAAATAATGATTCAAATGATAAAATCAATCCTACTTTTGCTTCAGATGTGTGACGTTGCGCGATCGATTGAATCGAGAAAGCAAACAGCGTACTCAATAACCCTAAATACAAAACGGCGATTCCACTACGAAATGAGACCTCGACCCAGGGCATCCTCAATGACCAAATGAACGATAAAACAGCAACAGTTACCATCTGTATTGTATTAAAACAATACGGATTACAACGCGGACTAAATAAGCCGGTGATCACAATTTGAACAGCAAAACCAATTGCACAAATTAAGGTCAAAATATCCCCTATGTTCATGGAAAAATCTTTTTCAAGAGATAAAAAACTAACGCCTAACACCATGAGTAAAATCCCAGTCCATTGTGTAACTGTTAAACGACGTTTAAAAAAGATAACTCCAAGTAGCGGGACAAGTAAGACATAAGTAGATGTAATAAAGGCATTTTTTGAAGCTGTCGTATACTGCATGCCAATTGTTTGAAACGAAAAGCCAATGAATAAAAAGATTCCGGCTAAGACTCCCCCTATCACGTCAATTTTTTTAATAGATTTTAACACTTTAAAGAAAATCATCACCATTCCTACGGCTGCAACGATAAATCTCAAAGCAGTTAACTGTGCTGGCCCCATCCCACTCTCTATCGCTAATCCAACAGCGGGAAAGCCGCCTCCCCAAATGATGGCGACGACTAACAATAATCCATCTGCTATTTTTGAATTCATTGATTTCTCCCCCTTTAATTGCCTCTCTTATTCATTTATGCACGTCTAAATAAAAAAAGGACGTTCTCAACATAAGAATGTCCTTTTTTAATAGGATTTAATTATTTGATTGCTTTTAAAACGTCACATAAGAAATCATAGACACGTTCAGTTGATGGAATCGATAATGATTCTTTTGGTGTATGTGCTCCTGTGATATCTGGTCCGATTGAAATCATATCAATTTTTCCAAGTTTTTGAGATAAGAATCCACATTCAAGTCCTGCATGAATTGCCGAAACTTCTAATTCTTTTCCAAACATTTCTTGATAAACGTCTTTCATAATCTCACGAACTTTTGATTCCGTTTCAAATTCCCATTCTGGATAGTCCGCAATTAACTCCATCGTTGCCCCTGTTAAATTAGCAATGGCTTGAATACGATGGTTAATTTCACGTTTTAAAGAACTTACTGAGCTTCGGATGGCACTATTGAATTCAATTTCGTTTTCATCCATCTCAACAACTCCAATATTACTTGAACTTTCAACTAATCCTGGAATGTTAGCACTCATCGTTTGTGGTCCATAAGGGATTAACTGTAAGATATACATTAAATTTTGAGCTGTTTCTTTTGTAAAGACTTTTGTTACCGTGTCTTTTTTCGTTGTAACCACTGAGATTCCTGGATCGGCTGTTTCAAACTCAGCACGAACCATGATTTCAAAGTCTTTCACTTTTGATTCCAATGCCTCTGACTGTTCTTGTGCAAGCGTGATATTTAAGATGGCACGCTTAGAAATGGCATTCATTTTTTCTCCACCAGCAATTGATGAAACTGACACATTTAAATCTTGAATGTAGTGTAATAAACGTCCCATTAATTTATTCGCATTGGCACGGCATTTATTAATTTCAATTCCAGAGTGTCCACCTTTTAATCCACTGATCACAATTTCATAAGAAGTTAATCCGGCTGCATCCACTTCTGTCCAATCGATTGGTAATTTTAATGAGTTACGCACACCACCGGCACATGAAGCTAAAGCCACACCCTCTTCTTCTGAGTCGATGTTAATTAAAATGTCACCTGGAACATTAGCAGGATCTAAGGCCATTACACCATCCATCCCTGTTTCTTCTTCAGTTGTGACTAATACCGTTAAGGCAGGATGCTCTAACGTCTCATCCGCTAAAATAGCTAAAGACATGGCTACTGCGATTCCGTTATCGGCTCCTAATGTTGTTCCCTTTGTACGTAACCAATCACCATCTACATAAATAGGTAATGCATCTGTTTCAAAGTTAAAATCTAATTCGTCATCTTTCACACAAACCATGTCCATATGTCCTTGTAAAATGACACGTGGAGCGTCTTCATAACCTGGCGTCGCTGGTTTTGTGATGATCACATTTTTACATGGTTCTTGAACATAGTCTAAATTATGTTCTTTTGCAAAGTTTACTAAATATTCACTAATCGCAGCCTCATTTCCTGATTCGCGTGGAATTTTTGTCATTTGTTCAAAATAATGAAAAACCGCTTGTGGTTTTAAGTTTCCTAAAATCTCTGACATAAATAAGCCTCCTTTTTTGTTTTTATTCTACCATATCTTTCGTAAAATGATAACAATTCTCTACATTTATACACAAGTTTTAGCAATTATATAATACTAAAAACCGGAGGCTAGTTCTCCAATCAGTAGCGTCCAGTTTTAGTTTAACTAATTTTTAATTGAATATAGCCTTACACACGATCATTTTTATCAGCATCTTTAACCGTATACTCACTTGAATCAAACACTGAACTTTTCGGTTGTTGTTTTTGCTGATGAGTAACAGTCGCTTGATCTGGAATAATAAAAATACAAGCTATATATAAAACAACACCAGCAAATCCAAATGAAAAAATAGTTACAACTACCCAAATTAAACGAATAATCGTAGCATCCATCTTAAAATAATCGGCAATTCCTTGGCAGACTCCTGAAATCATGGCTCCTTGACTTGCTCGGTATAAGCGTTTATTTGACATCAAAATCCATCCTTCCATAACACAATTACCGTTATTATAACGTAGTTAGAAAAGAGATGACAACTTTTTTCAGATATATTTTGAAATGTCATCATGAAAGAGTTGGTGATAAACGTCAAATATACTATAATAGTGCTATATCTTTCCGATAGATAGAAAATTACATAAAAATTGGAGGTTTTTAAATGAAGTATGATTTAAAGGCTTTACTAAAGTCTAGTGAAGCTTCTTTGACTCAAATCGTTGACATTCTGAATACAGCTCCATCCCTGATGCTTCAATCATTGGAATCATCAAATACAGCGATTATTATTGTAGATATGGTCAACGGATTCGTCAAAGAAGGCCCAATGTCTTCTCCACGCATTCAAACGATTATCCCTGCAATTCGTGAGTTAATGACGCAGGCAAAGGAAAAAAAGCTTCCGATGCTAGCCTTCGCAGATAGTCACAACGAATCCTCGATTGAATTTGCTGCTTATCCTCCTCACTGCTTAGTCGGAACAAGTGAAAGTGAAATCGTTGATGAACTTAAAGAAGTGGGGGGCTATGAATTAGTGCTTAAAGGTTCAACGAATGGATTTTTAGAACCAGCCTTTCATAACTGGTTAAAAGAACATCCAACGATTGAACAATTTATTGTCGTTGGCGATTGTACGGATATTTGCGTTGAACAATTCGTTTTAACCTTAAAAACCTACTTTACGACATTAAATCGTCCGAGCCGTATCATCGTTCCAATCAATAGTGTTGAGACGTACGACTTGGGCGTTCATGCGGGTGATTTTATGAATGTAATGGCATTATATAAAATGCACATGAATGGAATTGAAATTGTCCGTGAAATTACAAACTAGAAAGAGGCTTTAACTATGAACTTAAAATCAGTAAATTTAACGATGCTCGTAGACTTTTACGAATTAACAATGGCCCACGGCTATTTTGAAAATGGAATGGAAGATCAAATCGCTTATTTTGATATGTTCTTCCGTCGCGTTCCAGATGAAGGTGGATTTGCGATTATGGCCGGTCTTGAGCAGTTAATTGAATATTTAAAACACTTAGAATTTACAGATGAGGACATTGAATATCTTCGCAGTAAACAATTATTCTCTGAAGGATTCTTAACCTACTTAAAAAATTTCAAGTTCGCTTGCGATATTTATGCCATTCCTGAAGGAACACCTATTTTCCCAAATGAACCTATTCTAACGGTTCGTGGCCCAATCATCCAAGCACAATTCATCGAAACGATGATTTTATTGAGTATTAATCACCAATCTTTAATTGCTACAAAATCAAACCGTATCGTCCGCGCGGCTAATGGTCGTCCTGTATTAGAACTTGGGGCGCGCCGAGCACAAGGGGCAGACGGTGCTATTTTAGGTGCTCGTGCCGCTTATATTGGCGGATGTAAAGGAACAGCTTGTACAATCTCTGATCGTGACTTTAATGTCCCTGCACTTGGAACGATGGCTCACAGTTGGGTCCAAACGTTTGATTCAGAATATGAGGCGTTCAAAAAATATGCGGAACTTTACCCAGAAAACTGTACCTTATTAGTCGACACCTACAATACATTAAAATCAGGGGTTCCAAATGCGATTAAAGTATTTAAAGAAATCTTAATTCCAAAAGGATATAAACCAGGAGCCATTCGTATCGATAGTGGAGATGCGGCTTATTTATCAAAAAAAGCCCGTAAATTATTAGATGAAGCGGGATTACATGAAACAAAGATTGTGATTTCAAACTCATTGGATGAGTATATTATCAAAGATTTACTCATTCAAAATGCACCGATTGATTCATTTGGAGTTGGAGAGCGTCTGATTACCTCAAAAACGGAACCTGTATTCGGTGGCGTTTATAAAATTGTAGCCGTTGAAAAAGAAGGACAAATGATTCCAAAAATCAAAATTAGTAACAATATTGAAAAAATTACAAATCCAGGTTCAAAACAAGTGTATCGTCTATATGATCGTGATACAAAGAAAGCCATTGCTGATGTCATCACCCTAGCTCATGAAAAAATTGATGACACAAAACCATATACCATTTTTGACCCAGAACATACATGGAAACGTAAAGAAATCACAAACTTCATTGCTCGTCCATTATTAGCCCCAATCTTCTTAAATGGAGAATTTGTTTATACCTCTCCTACTTTAGAAGAAATCGTGACTTATTCTAAAGAACAAATTGAGATGTTATGGGAAGAAGTCTTACGCTTTGAAAAACCTCATCGCTATTATGTTGACTTATCAAAAGAATTATGGACATTAAAAACAGAGCTTCTAGAAAAATATTCTAAATAATGCTGATTTTACATATAAAAACAAATCATTCATGTATATGAGTTTAATGGAATTTTTACCATTTCATTAAATATTGTAATTTCTTCTTGCATTTTAGACCTTGGTCTGATAGAATGATTTTGTTGTATTTTCAATGGAGGTGAACGGAATGCCAAATATTAAATCACAAGTTAAACGTGTGAAAACAAACGAAAAACGTCGTCAATTCAATGCTTCTTACAAAGCATCTATGCGTACAGCTATCAAAAACGTTGAAGTTGCTATCGAAAACAAAAACGTTGAAGCTGCAAAAGAAGCTTACAATACAGCTAACAAAAAATTAGACAAAGCTGTTGCAAAAGGAATTTGCCACAAAAACTTCGCAGCTCGTCAAAAATCACGTTTAAGCAAAAAAATCAACGGTTTAGGATAATCAAATACCGACATCTCGTCGGTGTTTTTCATCCCTTAAACATGATAAAAAAGGATCTTATTTGTCAACAAGTAAGGTCCTTTTTTATTGCGTTTATTTTAAAAAACCGGCTCTTTGTCAACTGGTGTGGGTGAAGAAATTTTATACCTGTAATCGTGAGGGA
>OHAG01000116.1_pt1 | contig 72147 bp, 63 predicted proteins | sample 1577081 | NCBI WGS metagenome assembly OHAG01 (sample SAMEA3541513, study PRJEB24748) | human gut metagenome | biome: human gut; feature: human-associated habitat; material: faeces | place: China | collected 2012
AGAAACAAATGACTTGTATCCCGCAACAACAATCCCTTGTTGTTGCGCCCGCCTGGCATATGTAAGGCATTAAGGATTTGCAGGCATTCGAGACAAAAAATTGTCTCGAATCCATCCACGAGGCGGATGGTGGATAGTTGATACCACTTTGTTAGAGCATAGGAAAGTATGATAGATGAGCTGACACTCAAAGACAACAAGAATGCTAAAGTTTCACCAATGAAAAGCATGCAGCACGTTTCCCTCTCTGGAATGAAGAGAATACTTTCTCTTCATTCCATTCGCAGAATCCCCCCCTTGCCATGCTAAAGGAATTGCAAGGGGGAATTCTGACGTTAAGCCACCGACCATGAACTCCGCTCACCTTTGACGGACTGTCTGATATCTATTCTGCAGTATGTCCGCCCATCCCTCTCATCGTATGCGAAGGGGGTTATCGGTGAGGAGGGAGAGAATCTCTTTTCCGGATAACAGGGACTGTCCTTCCAGAAGGCGGCGGAGGAATCCTTTCTTGTTTTCTATCTGCCAGAATTCCACCTTCTTATCATTGTCTTCACCCATGAGATGAAGCAGATGGTCATAGGCATCATAATATCCGCCAAACTCGTCAATCAGTCCATTTTCTCGTGCCTGAACAGCGCCTACCGGACGACCATCAAACATTTCATCCTGATTCTTAATATCCGGCCGGTGGGTAAGGACGAGGTTTCGGAAAATGTCGTGGGTTTCTCTGGCAAATCCGTTGAGATATTCTTTTTCTTCTGTGGTCATTTCTCTGGATGGATTGCCAATATCTTTCATCTTTCCTGCTTTAATGGTCACATAAGTAACACCCAGCTTTTTAGACAGCCCTTCAAAATTGGGAATCTGCATAATACATCCGATAGAACCGGTCATAGTGCCCCTGGTGGCAAATATAGTATCCGCTACACAGGCAATCATGTACCCGCCGCTGCAGCATACATCGGCCATGGTGACCACCACAGGAATCTTGCGTTCTTTCTTTACCCGGTCAAGCAGGAGAGCGACTTCTTCGGAAGCGGCAGCTGCACCACCCGGCGTATTCATTCGGATAAGAAGTCCATCCAGGCGTTCATCTTTGTCCAGCAGTGCATACAGGAAATCAAGAATTTCCTGTGTTCCGCCTTCCTTGCGGAACCGTCCTTCTCCGGCTGCACTGATAGGCCCCTCAATATTGAGGATAGCCATGACTTTCTTTTCCTTCTTCCATAATTTCTTTATTTTCCCAAACATATATATTTCCTCCGTTGGCAGTGTTTGATTTTATTATACCGGAAAGGATGATGAGACGCAGAGTTCATCATTATCCTCAGCATTGTTGTGACACAAAAAAGGCACCTGCGAGTATACACAGGTGCCTTAGATATATGGAATGAAAAACTGTTTGTTTATACGTCGGCTGTTTCCACGGCCGGCCGGCGGAAAGACCACAGCAGGGATCCGGCAACAAGTCCGATAAGGAAGGGGACAATCCAGCCAAAGCCATAAGCGGAAAGCGGGGTAATGGATACCAGTGCTTTAGCCCGGGCGAGCCCGGATAACCCCGGCAGGGATTCCAGAAGGGCATACAGGGTGACCAGGCAGACAGAACCCTTATAAGCACCGTGATACCACCCAATTTCATCCGGATCTTGCGAGTCGGATCTCTGCAGGTACGCAGACCGTAGTCCTGAATACCCTGGCGCGATAACGGGCGCACCCGGACGGTCTGACTATTTGACACGTCTGCTCCGAGGCCATCTTCCATAGCGTTTCATGAACTTCCTTTCACCAATGCAGAAGCTCTCTGTTTCATGTCCGGCTATGTACTCTTCTCTTCATTGCAACACTTTCAAGTTGATGATGACATCATATCATCGCCAGTTCTGACAGTCAACGAAGCTATTATGTGTGAATAGATATAGTTTAAAACTATTTCAATAGGTTATATAAGAAAAGAAAAAAACTCCGCTGCTACCAGAAGGTACAGACGAAGTCTTTCAGAATTTATGCGATTAAGGTTGCTTTCACTACGCAGAAATTATGCGTGGGAAAGACCCATTTTGCTGGTTTCCTTGCAGATGTTTTCCAGTCCCTGAGTCAGAGAAAGGCTCTGGGTATAGAAATATTCACCTGCCGGGGTGAGGCTGAAGTGGCGATTTTCACGGCTGAGCAGAGAAACGCCAAGTTCTTTTTCCAGAGACCGGACCTGCTGGGAAATAGCAGACTGGGATACAAAACATTCTGCAGCGGCTTCTGTAAAACTATGGCAGCGAACAACTGCCTGGAAATATTTGATGCGACGGAGCATGCGCTTACCTCCTCTTTTTTCTTCTAATCTTCTAATATTCTTAAAATAGGCACGCTTTCCATTATACCGCAAAGAGGGGTCCATTTCCATATAATAAAATCATATAAGTTCATTTTTTCTTATAAATACTTTGTGGAAAAGGCAGGTACGATTAATGGGAGGAACGTATTCCTGTCTGAAGCCAGACCGCATGAACCATTGGATGGGTTAAGGCCTGTGGTTTTGAGCTGCAGCGCATCCGGAAAGTTTGTCAAAATGATTTCACTGTGCATAAAATAAAGGAAATATTCACAATGGGAGGTCTTTATGGATAATGGAAAAATCAGATGCCCATGGGCTGAATCATCATCGCTTATGCAGGCTTATCACGATTCCGAATGGGGAAGAATCTGTCATGATGATCAGTATCTTTTTGAAATGCTGACACTGGAAGGAGCGCAGGCCGGACTGTCCTGGCAATCTATCTTGCAGCGAAGGGAAGGGTACAGGCAGGCATTCCATAGCTTTCAGATACATAAGGTGGCGGAAATGACGGATGAAGAACTGGAAGCACTGCGGGAGAATCCTGGAATTATCCGGAACCGGCTCAAAATCTATTCGGTCAGAAAAAATGCCAGGGTGGTGCAGGCGCTGGCTCGGGAGTGGGGAAGCTTCGATGCCTGGCTCTGGCATTTTACAGAAGGAAAGCCCATCGTGGGGCACTGGAAGACCATGGAGGAGGTACCGGCAGAGTCCGATTTGTCACGGCAGATCAGCCGGGAACTGAAGAAACGGGGAGCCTCCTTTGTAGGCCCTATTATCATCTATTCCTTCCTCCAGGCGGTAGGCATAGTGAACGACCATCTGGAAGGATGCTTATGCAGAAAAGATAGATAAGAGAATTGAGGAGAAAAGACAGGTTTGAGCAATGAGGTAAGAGGGGCGGATTTGCAAAGCCAATCTGCAGGTGGATTCTGCGGACCATGAGCGAAGCTCATTAATGTCTTCTCCCTCATATCTCCAATCTGTTTTTCCTGTCTGCTTTCCAGGCAAAAGAAAAAGGAGTCATAACCAAACGTTGTCATGACTCCTTTTTCTTTTTTCGTGAGCTCTAAGCTCTGCTTATCTTTACTTTAATACCTGGCGGAGCATCCAGTTGTGCTTGGACAGGCTGGCGAGATAATCATCCATCTGGTTAGATACCAGAATCTGGTTTTCTTCGTCTGCGGCTGCCTTCACTGCGTATACTTCATCAAGAAGGTATTCAAAGTCAGCCAGTACATGGCTATAGGCTTCGGCAGAAGATACTTCTCCACCTGCGGCTTCTTCAATTCCGCTCAGGCTGAGGAACCCCTTCATGGTGGATGCCGGGCTCATGTGAAGCTGAAGCATCAGTTCAGCCACTGCATCCGCATTCTCATTCATTTCATCATAGTAACGTTCCAGCTGAGCATGGTCATCAAAGAAGTGTGCTCCCTTGAGGTACCAGTGATAGCTCTGCAGTTTGTGGGATACAACTACCATATCCGCCAGTAAAGTATTCAGTCTGTTTTCCATAATTATCTCATCCTTTCTTTTATCTTATATCTCACTCCGGTGATTCCGGAGCATCTATTGTTTATTTATGTTATAATTATAGTATGTATCGAATATAATAGATATAAAGATTTACCGAAAAATTATAAGAATAGTACAAATATAATTATAAAAATCGTACAGAGGTGAATTATGAAAAATATGAACCCATCGACCACAGGGAATTCGGCTGCTGTGTCGTTTTCCGAGCTCCGTATGGTCCTCGATTCTCCGAAAACCCAGAGCCATATGCATGAAATGGCACACTGGCATGATGAGCTGGAGGGGATTTATGTGCTGACCGGCAGCATGGATTTTTATCTGGATGACAGGAAATTGACCCTTTCTTCCGGTGATTTCCTCCTCATTACCTCATCCGCCATGCACTACAGCAAAGCTCATGATGAAACGGACAGCCTTTTTCTCCGCCTGTTCATCCATCCATCCCTGTTTTCTGCCAGTGAATCTCTGCATCCACTGCTTCTTCCCTTTCTGGAAGACAGAAAATCAGAATTCCTGCTGCTGCGTGCGGAGAAGAATCCGGAAAATCTGAAAGATCTGCTGCTCCGCATGCACAAGCTGCTGGAAACACGGCCGGCGGGATTCCCACTGGAATGTGCCGGTCTGGTGCATATCCTTCTCGCCAGGCTGTATCCCCTTATCCATCAGTCTGATGTGATTATGGGCACGCACATGGGGCCGGATGTGGAGGCGCAGCGTCGGATGATCGCCTATATCCGGAAAAACTATCCGGAAAAGATAACCCTGGCTGACATAGCCGAAGCCGGACTCATGTCCCGGTCCAAGTGCTGCCAGCTGTTCAAGAAATACGTAAACAGGACTCCCATGGATTTCCTGAACACCTACCGTCTGGAAATGAGCCTTCGCCTGCTGAAAGAAACCGAGCGCCCGATATCCGACGTCTCCCTCTCCTGCGGATTTACCAGCCAGAGCTACTTCACCAAACTCTTTACGGAAAGGTACCACATGACCCCGAGTGGCTGCAGAAAAAAATGAAGAAAAATGGGCCTGCAGCCTTTGAGCCGCCGGCCCATCTCTGCCCATCCTTGCCCGTTTTCTGATTTCCTTATACACTATAGATAGTATCATACATTGTATGGTACAGATAGTATATTTGAAATGGAGGAATGGGTATGAGAAAGAGTTTTGAACCGAGAGCCTGGCTTTATCCGGAACCGGTGCTGGTCATTGGTACATATAATGAAGACGGTACAGCCAACGCTATGGTGGCCGCGTGGGGTGCTATGAGTGATTTTAAGCAGATTTTCATTGCTCTGGATCTGAACCATAAGACAGCGGACAATATCCGTGGACGCCAGGCCTTTACGGTAAGCATTACCGATGCGGCTCACATTCCGCAGGCAGATTATGTAGGCAGTGTGTCCGGCCGCGATGTACCAGACAAGGTGGAGGTTGCAGGGATCCATGTATGCCGCGCTGAAAAGGTGGATGCGCCATATTTTGAAGAATTCCCGCTTACTTTCGAATGCAGTCTGGCTGAGCTGGATGAAAACAAGGAAAGAGTATTCGGAAACATTGAGAACATTACGTCAGATGAATGCATTCTCGACGGCAGAGGCCGCATTGATGTGGAAAAACTAGCACCCATAGCCTTTGATCCGGTAAGCAATACTTATCTGCATGTATCCGGCAAGGCAGGACAGGCTTTCCACGATGGTCTGGTCTATAAAAAATAAAGAATATGGGACAGTGACTGGTGTATCCGTGATATAATAAATCCATATGTGTCTTTTTCTCTTAGGAAAAGGTTGATTATAAGGAGTGAACGAATAGATTGGCCACTGTCATATTTGACTGGGATGGAACGATTGCTGAATCCGGGGAAGGTATTACCCGATCAGTGCAATACGCATTGGATACGGTAGGTATCAAGGTGCCGGATCTGAGTGATTTGACGCATTTTATCGGACCTCCGCTTCGTGTGGAATTCAAAAAGACATACGGGATGTCCGATGCAGATATTGAAAAGGCGATTACCGCTTTCCGTGCCCGTTATGAAAATGAAGGTATTTTTGAGTGCCGGCTGTATCCGGGGATTGAAGATGTGCTTCGGGACTGCGTGGACCGCTTCGGTATGTCCATTGCCGTAGCATCCAGTAAGACGGATTATCAGCTGCACCGCCTGGTAAAACATTTTGGGCTGGACAGCCTGTTTGATGTGGTGCGGGGCGCGACACCGGATGCGGAACGGCCAGGACATGGTGTTCCGGGGAAATCCAATAAAGCGGTGGTAATTGAAGAAACCCTGTCTCATCTGGAAATGAAATATGGAGAACTCATCCGGATTGAAGACACTTACATGATTGGCGATACCGCCTATGATATGGAAGGGGCAGAAATGCAGGGTATTCACGGTGTAGGCGTAACCTATGGTTACGGCAGCCGGAGTGCACTGGAAGAATACGGAGCAGAAGCCATAGTGAATTCTGTGGATGAACTGTACAGCTATCTGTCTTCCCTCACATAATAAAAAGGGTTGAGAAAAAATAAGAAATTATTTTTTCACAACCCTTTTGTGCATCCTGGAATCTGATAATAAAAGATAAACAGGAACTGGAGGATATAGGACAGAACGTGTTGATTCATAATCCGACAATGATTGCCAATCAAGATCTGCAAGTCTTCGGATTGAGACCGTACCATCTCGTGGGGATAGGATTCCGGAGAAATCAAAAAGCGACAGGGAAAAGCCTGCCGCTTTTTAATTGTTTGAAAGTCTGGTTCATCAGATAGTGAAAAGTGGATTGCAGTATTTTGGAACGTGGAAAGGTATGCTTATGTTTTCCATCAGACGTCTGAATTATCTGATCGTCTGATTTCTCGGGCTTTACTCATTCACGCAATCTTCTTAACCAGTGTATTGAGATGTGCTTTGAAGACCAGAAGTGGTCCGAAAACTATGCCCAGGGAGGCCTGAAGGATTTCAAATGGAAGCTTGATGATGGCGTATTCCGGAGTAGCGTATACATAGGCGCGGCCCAGTGAATAGCCAATGACCATGATGATGCCGCCCAGAATGGCGCCGACCATGGCAGCGGCCACCTTGTGGTCCTTCATCAGGTGGTGTGCACACCAGGAGATGACCAGTGCCTGCAGGCCATGAGTTATCAGAGAGACAAACATCGGCGCCGGATAAAAGAAAAAGTCACCAAGGAATGCGCCAACGCCGCCTACCAGGAAAGCATAGAACGGATCCAGCAGGATGGCGGAAGCTACGATAATAGTATCATTGAAATACAAATGTCCACCTGGTACAGGAAGTCCAATCGAAGAGAGGACAATATTGCAGGACATAAGTACGGCGGCAAGACAGAGCTTGCGTGTGTGAACGGAAATATTACTGCGATTATTCATAACGACACTCTCCTGAAACGACAATGCAGAAACCCTGGAGGCTCTGCGAAAATACCGGCTTTCTCAAAAGAAGCACGGGTTGTGTTCCTATGGATGAAAGCTGCGTTTCTCCGGTATATTTTAAGAAGAAAAAACATAATAATGGACTGGCAGGAATCATCCATGGTTGCAAAATAATCAATCTGTATTTATTATAGATAATAACTGAACATACATAAATAACCAGAATGAGAAGGGATGATATGACCAGATGAAATACAAACTCAATGACCAGTCTACCCGTCCGGCGTATATGCAGCTTTATGCATTGATTCGGGATGATATTATTGACGGGGTGTACAAACTGGGAGACAAACTGCCATCCAAGCGGATTATGGCCGATGATACCGGAGTCAGTGTCATTACGGTGGAACATGCCTATTCCCTTCTGGATGAAGAAGGGTATATTGAAGCCAGGGAGCGGAGCGGGTATTTTGTCAGCTACCATGAAGAGGATACGGTGCATATGGAAATGCGGCCGGTTCATCAGCCTGTCCGTATGGAGGTGGATAAGGAGGCGCTGGATTTCCCATTTGCCAAATATGCAGGCACTATGCGCAGGGTAATAACCAGGTATGGCACACAGATTCTGTCCCGCTCGCCGGCCAGCGGAGTGGCGGAGCTTCAGGAAGCGATTGCCGTATATTTGCGACAGGTCAGAGGTATCGAGGCGGAGCCAGAGCAGATTGTTATTGGGGCCGGAGCAGAATATCTGTATTCACTCATTGTACAGATGCTGGGACGCGACCTCCGGTATGCGCTGGAAGATCCGTCTTATGACAAGATACGGAAGGTCTATGAAGCCAATGGCGCATCCTGCGACAGCCTGATTATGGGAGAACACGGTATTCTGACCAGAGAACTGGAACGGACGCGGGCTACCATTCTGCATGTTACACCATTTCACAGTTTCCCAAGCGGGATTACCGCATCGGCTTCCAAACGGGCGGAATATATCCGCTGGGCGGTGAAGAGAAATGGCATTATCGTAGAAGATGACTATGACTCAGAATTTACGCTGTCCACCAAGGTGGAAGACACTATATTCAATATGGCACCGGAAGGCCATGTCATTTACATCAACAGTTTTGCCAGGACCATCGCGCCATCCATCCGTATTGCCTATATGATTATCCCGCATCAGCTCATGGGGCTCTATCGCCAGCGTATCAGCTTCTACTCCTGCGCGGTGCCAGTGTATGAACAGCTGGTACTGGCAGAATTTATACGGAGCGGCGATTTTGAACGGCGTATAAATAAAGTAAGAAGAAAATTGAGAAAACAGATGGAAGGAAAAAAATGAATTTTACCTTTATAGTGCCGGAAGACCATGACGGGCAGCGGCTGTCCGATTTTATCCGCGGACGGGGCGTTTCAGCCCGCCTCTGGAAGAAGGTCAAGTGGCAGGGCACCGTATGCATCAACGGAGAACCGTGCCATCACGCCAAAACCAGACTGCATGCCGGGGATAAAGTGACGGCGAGCTGGGAAGAGGAAAACGACATTGTGCCGGCCCATATCCCGATTTCCGTAATATATGAAGATGAATGGCTTCTTCTGGTAAACAAGGGGCCGCATATGATTATCCACCCTACATCGAAGGAACACTACGATACGCTGGTGAACGCTGTGGCCGGCTATCTGGAGGAAAAGGGCGAGGCGGCAGGAGTGCATCCCATCTACCGGCTGGACCGAAATACTACAGGACTGGTGCTGGTGGCAAAATCTTCCAAAGTGCAGCACGATCTGTCCAAAAGCCATGATCGGATTTACCGGGAATATGTGGCGTTGGCATCCGGGGTATTTTCTGAGGGAAAAGGGACTGTGGATGCGCCTATTGGAAGAAAAGATGGCAGCATCATCGAATGGACCGTACGGGAAGATGGCAAACCGGCCCGGACAGATTACCAGGTGCTGAAGCAGCTGGATGATTTTGCTCTGCTGAGGCTCCATCTCCACACGGGAAGGACTCATCAGATAAGAGTACATATGGCATATATCCATCACCCCCTTCTGGGAGATGATTTATATGGAACAGCAGATGCACGGATTGACAGGCAGGCACTGCATGCAGAGATGATACGCTTTGTTCATCCGGAAACAGGGAAGGAAATGGAATTTCATGCCCCAATACCCGAAGATATGCTGTTCTGGAAAGGAGATAAGGCATGATACGAACTGAAAAAAATGGGGTTTCCTGGTATGAATTTTCAATCTTTGGCCCGACGGTGCGAGGTGTGGTGACCACGCGTCGCGGCGGGGTCAGCAGGGGAATATATGAAAACCTCAACATGAGTTTTTTTCTGGGAGATGAGGAAGCGCATGTGAAGGAAAACCGTATTCGGGTTATGACAGCGCTGGGATGCCGTCCGGAACGGGCCGTGGGCGCGGTGCAGGTACATGGTACCCATATTGCCATAGTCGATGAATCCATGGCCGGCCGGGGAGGACTTTCCGCAAAGGGAGCCATACCGGACACGGATGGACTTATTACCAATGTATCAGGGATTCCGCTTATCTTGCTGTTTGCGGATTGTACGCCCCTTCTTTTCAGCGATCCCGTGCAGGGGGTCATAGGGCTGGCCCATGGGGGATGGCGAGGCAGCGCCGGGAACATTGTGGGGAAAATGATAGAAAAAATGAAGGCAGGGTATGGATGCCGTCCGGAGGATATCCGGATGGGGGTAGGCCCCTGTATCTGCCTGGAATCCTTTGAAGTGGGCGAAGAAGTGCTGCAGGCCTTTGCACCGTTCTTTTCTGACAGGCAGCTGGCACAGCTTTCCTCTTCATCTTCTTCGGGAAAATATCTGTTTAACCTGCCGCTGGCCAACGCCTGGCTGGCCATGCAGTCGGGCATTACAGAAGAGCATATGGAAATGTCCTTAATAAACACCATGTCCTGCGACCTGTTTTACTCCTACCGACGAAGCCATGGACAATGCGGGCGCCATGCAGCCATTCTGGTAAAAAAATAATATACAGTAACGAAAATCCGGAAACCAGTCTGATCATAAACCATCAGGCGGGGGTTCCGGATTTTTTGCTATGAGCCAGGACAGACACGAGAATTGGGCGTGGGGGAGATGAGCCGGTAAAAGACAGGTATTAGATTATGAGGTCTGAGGGAAAACCAGGGGAGGTACGAACCGTTTCCTATTCGTATAGCCCATTAGCTTCGTTTGTCCTGGATACCATCTGGTTAGAGCAAAGGAAAGCATGCGGTTGTTATCGATAGCCCTTTTTATGAAAAATGTTTTGCATTCTCCCTCTGATATTAAACTGCAACTCGCTGGCCTGCCATTTTTCAAATCTCCATTGACATACTCTTGAAAATAAAGCGGCAATAAATAATATTTGTCAATATAGCCATATCGATAAATAAGTTGTAAACTGTATATGGAAAAACAAGAATAAAGGATTTATTTGTATATATAAAAACGTACATATAAATATCATAGGTATTTTCAGGGGGTAGGAAAGAGAGCCTTTCGGAGAGGGCTTTTAACAGGCGGTCTGTCCGGTTCCTTAACAGACAGGGGCTGCAGGTGTTCGATGCCCTTATTCTGCTCACACTGGTTTTCCTGACAGCGGGACAGGCATAAGTCTGTAAGCCTGCTGCGGGCAGGATCAGAGTGCGAAAGAGGAAAGGAGTTTCCTGTGAATTATAAAGAACTCTCACTGGATGAGGCCGCTCGATGGGTGCGGAAGGAAAAAAGAAAATGGCAGACTGTCCGACTCATTAATCCGGATGAAAACAGGGAAATACTGATTTCGCCGGAAGGATTCCGGTATGGAGATTTTTGTCAGCGTAAGGGTGGAAATGGCTGTGATGCCTGCCAGAATTTCCGCGCCTGTCATATGGAAGAGAAGGTGTATGCCAGGATACGACAGGGAAATCGGATGGTGCAGATACGAACTACACCCTTTCGACTGATTACCGAAAGCGGAGTGCAGGTTCCTGTAGTGATGAAGTGTATGTATTCACGCCCGGCAACAGGACAGGAAATGAACCGGGTACAGTCATTTTCTTCTCATCAGCATGCAGGAGGACAGGGAAGGGATTCGCTTACCGGACTTTTGAATAAACGGGGATTCTGCTGCCGGGTGCGTAAAGAACTGATGAAAAAGCGGAAGGAAAATTATGTGATGATTACACTGAATATCCATAATTTCCGGCTCATCGGAGAACTGTATGGTGAAGGGAAGGCCAACCGGGTACTCATGATTCTGGCCGGGCGTATCCAGGAGGGGCTGTCCGAGCATTCCTATGCTGCCAGAATTTACGGAGATGAATTTGCCATTTTTTGCCGTGCCGGGGCTTATGAGGAGAAGAATCTGAAAAAGCTGCTGAAAGATATTTCCCTGGCCGTGGAAAAGGATATTTATCACATTCAGATACATGCTGGCGTGTATGCAGTGACGGACCCGGATATTCCGGTTCCTATCATGATTAATCATGCCGATATGGCCAGAAAATCCATAACTGGCAAAGCTAACCGGCGGTTTGCCTGCTACAATCCAAAGCTGATGAAAGAGCTGATCCGGGGGCAGCGGTTGGTAAATATGTTTAAAGGTGCGCTGGAGCGGGGTGAGTTTACTATTTACCTTCAGCCTCAGGTGAACCGGGACAAGAAGGTAGTGTCTGCAGAAGTACTGGCCCGGTGGATTACGCCAGATGGCACGGCGATTTCTCCGGCAGAGTTCATCCCTGCTCTGGAAGATTCGGGGCAGATTGTGGAACTGGATCGTTTCATATGGGAAGAGTCAGCCAGACTGCTGAAGACATGGATGGGCACACCGTTGGAACCACTTACGATTTCTGTCAATGTATCACCGCAGGATTTTGAATATATGGATGTGGCGGCAACGTTTATTTCCCTGGCCGATACTTATGGTATTGACAGAGAAAAACTGAAGATAGAGATTACCGAATCATCCATCCTTTCCAGGCGGGTAAAGGAAAGCCATGTTATTGACCGGCTGTCAGATGCAGGGTTTAATCTGGAAATAGATGATTTTGGAAAAGGGTATTCATCGCTCAATACGCTCAAGGATATCAATGCCAGAACCCTGAAACTGGATATGGCATTCCTTCAGATGACTGACAAGGATAAAAAGCGAGGCGAGGTCATCATTGAATCGGTGATTCAGATGGGAAAACGCCTGGGTATGCATATTGTAGCTGAAGGGGTGGAAACCGTGAGGGAGAGAGATTATCTGATTCACCTGGGCTGCGATTATCTGCAGGGCTATCTGTTTTCCTGGCCGGTACCCGTACCGGGATTTGTTGAAAAATTTGGCTGGCAGTTCGGTCTCTGATGCAGGACCTGTGCCGGACTGGCCGTATCCGTTGCTCTCACTAAGGAGGGGAAGGGATGAGAGCCCGTGGAATATATCGTAAAAGGGGAACCCATGGAAAAATTAAACTGGATGATTGATGAAGTGGCTCACCAGCTGGAGGCGGAAAAACAGAATCACGATGTGGTCAGGCTGGTGGTGCCGGAAGAGTGCAGGGAAATCCGTATATGCGGAGAAGAGTTTTCATATGGAAGACCCTGTTTCCATATATGGGGTGCCACGTCTCGTTGCAGCAACTGCTCCAGTTATAAGGCGCATTATACAGGGAAACGGATTCTTAAAAAGGAGCGGCCGGGGGAACTGCTGTGTATGGTGGAGTCAGTGCCGCTGGTTGTTTCCGGTGCAGGAAGGACGATGGATTCCCTGGTACTGGAACGACTGGATTATCGACTGGCGACGGAGGAAGAACGGGAGAAGATTCCGGATAAAAGTACGGAAAAGCATCTCGCACTGGCGTACTATGACACTCTTACCGGCATGTTTACCCGGCATGGCTTCTTTATTCATGCCCGGGGGCTGCTGGAGACGTTCAAAGCCCGGGATGAAGATTTTGTACTGATTCAGATGAATGTGCGTCATTTCCGGATTATCAATAATCTGTATGGAATGGGAAAGGGAAATCGTCTTCTTGTGCTTCTGGCGGAACGAATTCGTTCGATAAAACCCAAAGAATCCATTGCCGGCCGCGTGGGGGACGATGTATTTGTCGTGGTGATGCCAAGGCATGATTTCTATGCGGAAAACTGGGAGCGCATGCTCTGGAGCGTGGAACGGGAGGCCGGGGAAGATGTATTTCACGTACACATTCATGCCGGCGTATTTATGGGGGATTTAGTCAATATTCCCCTGTCGCGGATGATTGAATATACCTGGGCGGCCCAGGAAACCATTATGGATGACCCACAGAGCCATATAGCCTATTACCGGCCCGGGCAGCTCAAGAAGGTAAGGCGTGCTCGTGCACTGATCAATGGATTTGAAAAGGCAATACGGCGAGGTGAGTTCCAGGTATACCTGCAGCCGCAGGTGGATAGGCATGGCAAGGTGGTGTCTGCTGAAGTGCTGTCCCGGTGGGTTACCGCCAGCGGAGAAATCATTTCTCCCGGTGAATTTATTCCATTTCTGGAGCAGACCGGCCAGATTGTACGCCTTGATCACTACGTGTGGGGGCAGGCAATACAGTTGCTGAAAAAGTGGGAAGGGACTCCGTTTGCTCATCTCAAGCTGTCCCTCAATGTATTTCCGGAAGACTTTGATTATCTGGATGTGCCGGATACACTGTGTTCTCTGGCCGATATGTATGGCGTGCCAAGAAATAAAATCAATGTGGAAATTACAGAAAGTGCCATTATTTCCAGGTCAGCACTGCGGCAACGGGTGGCAGACCGCCTGGTGGATGCCGGGTTTGGACTGGAAATCGATGATTTCGGAAAGGGGAATTCGTCGCTGAACACGCTCAGGAACATTAAGGCGCATACGCTGAAGCTGGATATGGATTTCCTGAAAATCAGTGAAGACAGCAGCATGCGTGGTATGATTATCATAGAGTCCATGATACATATGGCTAAGCTGCTGGATATGACTGTGGTGGCAGAGGGGGTAGAGACCGGAGCCCAGCGGGATGCTCTTCTGGAAATGGACTGTGACCTGCTGCAGGGGTACCTGTTCTCTAAACCGGTACCCGTAGAGGAATTTGAAAAACATGTTACAGGAAATCTGGTATAAGGGCAGATATTCTGTATGCAGACTGGAGGAAATATGAATCGTTCCGAACGCCCGTTTATTTTTAATCACATGGAAATTTCCCTGGATGGGAAGATCATGGGAAAGTATCTCTGGATTCCGGAGACCAATACGGAAAGTGATCCGTTTTACCGTACGATTTTTGGACCGGATGCTAAGTTTACTTTTCAGGCCATAGTGGAAGGCCGCACCACCATTGAAGATAATCAGACCGGATATGCGGTGCCGGAAGTGGATGAGAATGCTGCGCCGGTTCCGGAAGGTGACTACCTGGCGCCAGGGGCATCCTGTGGCCGTTTTCAGTTTGTTCTGGACAGTAAGGGACGTGTGGCATGGACAAAGAATACCACCGATTTCGGAGAGGAAAAGGCACATATTGTGGAAGTCATGTCCCATCGGGCATCCAATGCATATCGTGATTACCTTCGCCGCCAGGGAATCAGTTATATCCTATGCGGAGACGACCATGTGGACCTGGAAGAATTCTGCCGGAAGGCAAAATCCCTGTTTCATGTGGACAGCATGATGCTCGGCGGTGGTGGTACCGTAAACTGGAGCTTTATCCAGGCAGGACTTACCGATGAAATGAGCCTTATCCTGGCGCCGGCAGCCGATGGAAATGTGAATACCCAGTCTCTGTTTATGGCACGACCGGGTATATCGGAAGATCATCCGGTGCTGTTCAGGCCCTTGGATGTGCAGCTTCTCGATGATGGGTTCGTATGGCTCCATTACGCAGTAGGTAAGAAGAATATGTATGATTTTGACAACGATCCGGAATTTAAAGCCGTACAGGAAGTCATTGCCCGTGGCAGGAATGAATAATTTTATAAGGGAATAAAGACAAAGGCAGATTCAGAAGTGGCTGAGAATCTGTCTTTTTTCATGCCTGAAATACGGGGTTGAAAAATCAGGGCACAATATATTGAATTTGTTATATATATTTTCTATTACAGGATCTGGACTTTCTCCTCTACTTTATTTCTTTATCGTAGTACAGTATAAAAATACTTATTAAAGGAGGGAATACGATGACGAAGACACTGGATGATATGAAAATGGTGCATGAAGAGGAAATGCAGAATTATGACCGTATACAGGAAGCGGTTACCCGGGTTATGCACCGACACGGATGCAAAATCATTCAGACTCCGGCCTTTGAAGAATACGATACGTATAGTCGTCTGTTCCCTCAGTTAAAGCGGGAAATGGTAAAGACTATAGATACGGATGGGCAGGTACTGGTTATGCGTCCTGATGTAACGGTTCCATTGGTTAGAACTGTGGCCAGGGAATACCCGGATCCGCATCAGCTGCTGAAGTTCGGATATGTGTCTACGGTTTTCCGCGAATTTTTCGGAAAATCCACGCATGGGAAGTACTTCACACAGAGCGGGGTGGAAGTGCTGGGGGATCCTACGGCGGAATGTGACGGCGAAGTCATTGTCATGGCGCTGGAATTTCTGGAATCGGTGGGAATTACAGATGTGCGTATTGATCTGGGCAATGTATCCTACATGCATGCGCTGTTTGGCAGTCTGGGACTGCGGGATGAAGAACTGGCACTTGTGAAGGAGTATACGGCCAGAAGAAATCTGGTGGCCCTGAAAGAACTGGTAGAATCTCTGCCGGTGAACTGCAGGCAGAGCAGGCACTGCAGAACAGCCAGGATACGCAGGGAGGGATACCGGCGGTATCGGGGAAATAAAGCATATCGTCTGTACAGCGAAATAAATAAAATCTGTTGATTTTCATCTGGTGAGAATCAGACAGACTTACCGACAGGAAAAAGGGAGGAATTCACGACTGTGTTTATGTGGGGTCCTCCTTTTCGGGGGTGTTGAAAAAACGGATGAGCCTGCGGCTTAAAAGCTGTGTGCATCCATCTTTTGAAGTTTGCGGTCCCTGATCAAGCTTTCAAGCGGACTGGAACATGACAGGGGATTGTCATTTCTTCCCTCCAGCTTCCAATCGTATAGGGGTAATCTGCCCCTATAGTCACATGCCATATCCACTTCCCGGCTGACTCATTTGATTGTCAGGCCCGACTGATGCTGGATATCTGAGAAACACCGGGTTTTATGTCCTGACAGATAGATATTGACAGAATTTAACAAATATATAACAACATAATAAAAGGGCGATATAGTGAAAATACGGATGGCTGTTCCGGATCCTGTCTTGTGATAGGGACGGAGTGGGGGAATCGATTGTCAGGGCACATAGAATTATGGGAAAGCAGTGATGGAAATAAGAACATATACAGTAGACACGTATAAGGATATTCCGGTGCCGTATGCAATTTTTAAAATTATATATGCAGACGATGGAAATGTAGCGAATACGCAGTATGTGTATGTTAATGAGGCGTATTGCCAGACCGCCGGGATAAGGCGGGAAGACCTCATCGGCCGGTATTTTCTGGATGTATACGGAGAAGGGGAAAGGCGCTGGCTGCACTATTGCCAGGAGGCGGTCACCACAGGGAAGACGGTACATGAAACGATTTACAGCCCGGAAGTGCAGCAGTGGATGAATTTTGCAGTGCAGCCATTGTCCCAGCCTGGATATGTTTCCTTCATTTTTATGAACATCAGTAAAGAGCATGCCCGGGAAGTGCATGTACAGCGGGGGCGGGTGACCAATGAAGCCATTGTCCGCATTGCTAAAATATTGAACGATGGGGAAAGCTATGAAGCTGCCATGAATCATGCCCTTGAGGAAATCAGCCGGTTTATTCATCCGGATCGCATCTATCTTCTGGAAACAGATGGGGTCACTGTTTCCAATACCTTTGAGTGGTGTGCTGAAGGGATTGAGTCGGAAATAGGGACATTGCAGAATCTGCCTTATGAAGAATATATTTCCGGATGGGAAGTATCTTTCAGGGATTCTCCCGGTGTAATCATGGAAGATATAGAAGTGCGCAGACGTATGGGAGACATGGTGGATTATGAGAATCTGAAACGCCAGGGGATTAAGAGCCTTATGGCGTTCCCTTTCTATCGCCAGGGACATATTGCCGGATATCTGGGGGCAGATAATTATGAGGTGACGGATCAGTTCAATACGGCCGAACTTCTGGAGACAATGTCCTTTTTCCTGGGAGCCAGGATTATGAATCATCAGCTCATTCATGAACTGGAGCATCTCGGGCGCTGTGACGGATTGACAGGAATTAACAACTGGAATGCATACAGTGATGAAGTGCAGCGGTTGAGGCAGGCGCATAATCGTGTCGGAGTTATCTTTATTGATATGAATGGGCTGAAAGGTATCAATGACACGGAAGGGCATCTGGCAGGAAATGCAGCTCTCTGTACTGTTGCCGGTTTTCTGGTGGGACTCTATGGAGTGGACCATGTGTACCGCCTCGGTGGGGATGAATTTGTGGTATTGCTTCAGCATATGACCGAAGGCGAATTTGCCGGGCAACTGAAACGACTGCGGGATGAGGCGTCTCATCTGGGAAATCTGTCCATTGCCGTAGGCGGTAAGTGGATAGCCGATGCCGGAGAAATCATGGAGGCCATTCAGGAAGCAGATGATGCCATGTACCGTGATAAGGCGGAATATTATAAGAAAAAGAATAAAAAGTAAAAGTACATGTCCTGAAAAAAAGATGGACTCAACGGAAGAACAGGGTTGAGGTAACCCTCGCAGACTGAAGTGTATTGTATACAAAACATAAGAGCAAAAAAACGATTTTCCTATATGGAAAATCGTTTTTTGATTCCTTGTGAGAAACGGAATGTTTCTCTAAAAATTTCCGAATCTTCCCTCAAAACTCCATTCTCAAATCTCGAAACTGTCTTTTCTGCACAGCCCATGAGCCGCAGGTTCATTTATCTTCTTACGCCCGGAAAGCTGGAGACGAACTGAATTGTAATATCCGGGAAGCTGTTTACGTACTGAATGGTAAAATCTTCTCCGTAACTGACGAATTGCCATTCTCCAATGTCATCCGGGAAGGAAGTGACCGGTTTTACCTTAAGGTCGGCAAAGGAGTTTACCACTTTCACCTTTATATCAGCTCCATAGTTGACCACCTTGACTTTGCCGCCCAAAAAGATGCCATGATAGTACCCATCCCTGGAGATGGGATTAGATGCATGGGAAAGGGGAATGATTCCCAGAGTCAGCACCAGGGCTATAAGAACGATGCGTATCCATTTTTTCATAAGGGACCTCCTTTATAACTATAGTTATTCTTATCTCTATTGTACGGCTCTCAGGCAGGGCGGGCAATCTGGTAAAATAAACCATAAGAACAGGAAAAGGATGGGGGATAATGATGGATAAACAATACCGATGTTCTCTTAGCCGGCTCCTCTTTTCATACTGGAAGGGAGAAGAAAGGAAGAAAGCCTGGATTATGGGCTTACTCATTGCGACGCTTACCATAGCGGCTGTATATATGACACTGCTGCTCAATGACTGGTTCAATTCCTTTTATTCGGCGCTGCAGAACTATGATTGTCAGGCCATTTATCATGGGCTGATTCAGTTCACCGGTTATGCTTTTGCCTATATCGCTTTCTCCGTCTATGCTGATTATTTTCAGCAGAAGCTGGCGCTTCGATGGCGCCGGTGGATGACAGAAAAGTATCTGGCCCGGTGGACGGCAGGGGATATGTATTACCGAATGGAAGTCTTTTCCTGCGGCAGAGGGGATAACCCGGATCAGCGTATTTCTGAAGATATTGATTCGTTTACTTCCCAGTCGCTGAGCCTCATGCAGGGGCTGCTGCAGGCGGTAACTACCATAGTCTGCTTTATCGTAGTGCTGTGGAATCTGTCAGAGACACTGACGTTTACTCTATGGGGACACACATTCCATCTGGAAGGCTACCTGGTGTGGACGGCCCTTTTATACTCTGTGGCCGGTACCTGGGTGACTCATCAGGTGGGGAAGAAACTGATTGCGCTCAACTATGAACAGCAGAAGAGGGAAGCAAATTTCCGATTTGGTATGATGCGCCTCCGCGATACGGCAGAAAGTGTGGCCTTTTATCATGGAGGCGGACGGGAAAACCAGGCTCTGTTTTTCCGGTTCCTTCTGGCGGTAGCTAATCAGTATTTGGTAATAAAGAAAAACAAGCAGCTGTCCTGGCTCACCAGTGGGTACGGGCAGATTGCCATTATTTTTCCATTTGTGGTGGCAGCTCCCAGATATCTTACAAAAAAGATTTCTCTGGGCGGTCTGATGCAGATTGCCAACTGTTTTGGCAAAGTTCAGGACTCTCTGTCCTATCTGGTGAATGCATATACAGGCATCGCTTCCTGGCAGGCCTGCGCCAATCGTCTCCGCGCATTTACTGACCATATGGAGGCGCAGACAAAAGCAGCGCAGCAGGCGGAAAAGAAACTGCGGATAATGAGAGGTGGACATGTGCTGGCACTGCATGATGTGCAGGTCGACCTCCCGAATGGGGAGGAACTTCTCCGTCATGTGTCAATGACTTTTAAGGAAGGTGAAAAAGTCATTATCCGAGGTTCCAGTGGGGCAGGAAAATCAACGCTCCTCCGTGTTCTCGCCGGGCTCTGGCCTTATGCGGAAGGAAAGATGGAACTTCCGGCGGAAGGGGCTATGCTCTTTATTCCCCAGAAGCCTTATCTTCCTTTTGGTACGCTCCGCCATGCTCTATCTTATCCGGGGGAAGATGCGGGGGATGATGTACTGATTCCACTTATGAAACAATGCCGTCTGGAGAAGCATGTCAGTCAGCTGGATACTGAAGGCGACTGGATGAATGTCCTTTCCCTGGGAGAACAGCAGAAGGCGGCCTTCGTCCGCATACTGCTCCGGAAGCCCTGTTGGCTGTTTCTGGACGAAGCCAGCTCCGCTATGGATGAAGAAACTGAATCCGCATTATACGGCCTGCTGACCCATCTGCCTTCCACCGTAATCAGCATAGGCCACCGGTCAACATTAGATAAATTCCACGAAAGAAGTGTGGAAATCTGAGCGGTAGACTGTTAGACGATAGATGAGCCTGCAGCGGATGTGGGCTATGCTGCAAGCGGTGGGAACTATACCCCGTGGGAAAAAACAGACGGGGACGAAGGATGCCGTTGATACGACAGAACCATCCGTCTGTATACCATTTAACAGAATTGGTTCCTGATATACCAGGTAATGAATACTACGACTGGACTTGGAAAGACCATATGATCCGGGAACGGTGATACTGGTGGAATGAGGAACAGTGCCGGAGCTGCAGAAGAAAACAGTGAAACGAAGTGCGGATGGCTCATTAGGATGCCGTGGAGACTGGACTTCTCTATGGCATCTTCGTTGGACAATTAGGATAACGGTTCAAGAAATGGATTTTTGGATTTTTGCCAATTCGGTTTCCTTGATTGGTGGAGAACCAATGATGCCAGCGTTACGGGGAGAAGCTTGTCCGGCCTGCCGGTTTTCCCCTTCGAAGGTAAAAGCGTAGCAGTAGGCATTCTTTGACGTGAGGTGTTGGGTGCCCAGCGATTTCATTTTGTGAATCATTTTTTATCCATTTTTGAGACTGGATACAATAGGTTACAAAATTGTTCATAATTGTGCATCCATGTTATGATTTAAGGTAGTTTATATTCAAAGAGTTTATTTTTTATTACATTTTATGAAATAGGTAAGTTATGAATCGATTACTAAGAAATATTTTTCAGGAACAACCGAATAGGAGTTTGAGGATAAAAGGTATTACAGTTCCTTTTTTGAAAGCCATGTTCAGGTAATGTAAGGGAGAAATTAGCTGGGTAACGTAGTAAAAGGCGTTCTGATGCTGCCCAAAATGCCGAAATTTGCTTCATTGAAAGGAGAAGAAATATGGGAAATCATACTGACAATAATCGGGAGTTATTGAAAAATTTCTTTACGGGGATTCGCAAAATCATTAATTTGCGGGAACAGGTAATTACAGATTATCAACAATACGAAAAAAATATTAATTTTGAGAAATATCTTGCCTGTGATCCTCAACAGAAGTATATAAAATTCAATGCGAATCCTGTGAACGGACCGATACTTACTGTGCAGCGACCTAATTTTACCAGCGCTCCGGCCATTCCCAAAATTTTGCAGGAATGGATTGTGGCAGAAAAATGGAAGGACTTTCTGCAAACGCCCGAAAGAAGAGAACAGATCCAAAGAGACCAGGAAATTGAAAAATTCGAGGAGGATCCTTCCCGTATAAGAATCTGGCAAAAACTGCTTCCTGAAAGAGAAGCATGGGCAGAAGGAGCAAAGAGACTGTACCAAATCGAAAAGCTCTTTCAGACCCTTTATCAGCTGAATATGATGCAAAAACAGGACTTTGACTCAAAAGAACTGGTCTTTGCATTTGGATTGTTTGAAACCAAAGCAACAAACCCAATCCACATTTCTCATCCTTTGTTTACGAAAAAACTTCGAATCAGCGATGCTAAAAGTGAAGAGAATATTTTAGAAGTCTTCGATACAGAAGAAAATTTAGAGGTGGAAACTTCTTTCTTTCAGGAAATCCAGGATGGTTCTGTCCATCAGATTGCTCAAATCGGGGAAAATTTCTTAAGATATGAAGATACTATCAATATATACAAAGAAGCTACCTTAGAACCTGCCTTGAAAGATGTCTTATCGAAAATCACTTCTCACGGGGACTATTGTACAAAAGAACAGCTGCCTAGCGCACGGATAAAGTCTCAACGGCCTTATCTGCTGAGTTATTCGCCTCTTATTTTATATAGAAGTCAGAAAAGTGGTATTGCTGCCTTTTTGAATAAGATAATTGAAGATGTAGATAAAAATGGAAAAATAAAGCCGCATCTCATTGATATCATGAATCCCCAAGATACGGTATCGAATAGTACTCCTATCTCCGGAGATTCTGAAAGTAGCCAGGATATTGGCAAGAGACTGAATGCAATCAGCGGGGAAGATGAAGAAATCCTGATGACAAAACCTGCCAATCGGGAACAGCTTTTTATTGCCCAGGAAATTGCCCATAAAAATGCGGTAGAAGTACAGGGACCCCCTGGAACAGGCAAGACCCATACCATTGCCAATCTTTTAGGAAATTTGTTGGCCCAGGGAAAAACTGTTTTGGTAACCAGTGAAAAAGTAAAGGCACTGACAGTATTGCGGGATAAACTGGATAAACGGCTGCAGCCATTATGTATTCCCTTCTTGGGTGACAATCAGTCAGAAATGATGGATTCCATCCAAAAAATCCAAAATGGGGTTTCCCGTATCCGTCCAACTGAATTGCAAAAAGAAATACAGGAATTGAAGGACCAGAGAAAGTCCTTGATCCATGAGCTGGAAGATAGACGGAAGAAGATTTTTCTCCTTCGCAACCAACAGAGTAAAGAAATCGTATATCAGGGAGAAGTATATTCTCTGCTGGAATTAGGTGAGAAACTGGCAAAAGAAGATGAACAGGTATTTCATTTTCCCGAGCCCTTAAAGAAAACAGAAACCTTTCCTTTAACGGAAGAAGAATATCAGATCCTGCGCCAAAAACAAAGTGAGATTTCTTTGGAGGAAGAGAGAGAATTAGAAGTTGAATTGCCGGAAGCAGAACAGTTCATCGCTCCGGATTCTATGAAGGCTTTGCTACAGAGGGAGGCTGAGTTAGAACAAACGATTCAAACTGTTTCTGCGGATTCAGGAATTGAAATACAATGCAATTGGGAGCAAAATCGTTTCATGAAACATGGGATGATCCTGGCGGAACAGCCCCAACAAGAGAAAATTGCAGAGATTCTGAATCTCATTGAGACAATGCCTTCTCTTAAAAATTGGCAATATGGAATTATTGAAACTATCCGATTGGGAGAAGGATATGCTGCTCGTTGGAAAAGACTGCAGGATAAAATCCATCAGTATGGGGAGAAACATGAAAAATATGACAGCCTATCTTCTGGTAAATGTGTTCAGTTCGAGGGAACTGTAGATGACACTTTGCTGAAATATCTGGATGAAATCAAAGGAGAATTACAGCAGAATGGCAGTCTGGGCTTCGTATTCCGGCGTGTTACCCATAGAGATGCCTGCAAGGCTCTGGATAAAATCCGGATCAATGGGAATTCCGTAAATGGTCAGGATGATGTGGAATTGGTCAAAGAGACTGTTGTCCTGCAAAGAGATTTTGAAGAGCTGAAAAATTTATGGAATGATAATTTTCAAGGGTCTGACGTAATCTTATTGAATCAACAGAAGGACTATTCACTTTTTTTGTGCAATACTGTTGTTCATCAAATCCAGGAAGCTCTGGAATGGAATGAGACTAGACTAGGTCCGATTTTTGCCCAATTGTCTGAAGCTGGATTCAACAGTGCTTTAGTAAAAGAGAAAATCGACCAAACTGAAAAAGCAGAGAGCATGGTAGCTTATTTAGAGAAAGAAGTAACAGATACACTGACGCTGATACAGTTTATGATGGAAAAACATGAAGTGGAGCAGGTTTATGTCAAAAACGAACAAATGCTGAGACAGTTCGAGTTTTTACAGTCTGAAAATCTGAGGGCCATGCTGGATGCAATGGAAACAAAGGATGGTTCTAAATATGAGTCTGCCTATTCCCGCTATAAAGCACTTTTGGAAAAGAGAGCGTTTTATAAAAAGACTACAGCTGTTTATAAGAAAGTGAAGGAGGCAGCTCCTGATTGGGTAAGGGATTTGCACAGCCGTTCTTTTAAGGTTGAGGATTATCCGTATGAAAAGATCCTTCAGTCCTGGAAATGGAGTCAGCTCAATCAGCGGATGAAAGAAATCTTTGCAGGGAGACTGGAGGATTATGAAAAGACAGTAAGCCGGGATAGTGTCGAACTTCGAGAAAAAACAGCAGAACTGGCCAGTAAAGAAGCATGGCTCCATTTATATCATAAAATCGATGGAAATCAAAAAATCACATCGGCTTTGAATGCCTGGGCAAGTTTAATGAAAAAGATTGGCAAAGGGCATAGTAAATATGCCGATGAGTATCAGAAACAGGCCATGGCGAATATGAAAATTGGGCAGACCGGTGTTCCTGTATGGATCATGACTGTCAACAAAGCCTTGCAAACTCTTGACCCCCAATCCAACCAGTTCGATGTAGTTATCATTGATGAGGCCAGTCAGTCAGCTTTAGAAGCTATCCCCGTATCTTATTTGGGCAACAAAGTCATTGTGGTAGGAGATGATAAACAGGTAAGTCCGTTACAGATTGGAAACGATCTTACGAAAGTCAATGAATTACTGCAAATGTATATCGCTCCGTACACCCGATATTCGGCACTTTTTGACAATCGGACTTCTTACTATGAAATCGTAAAGACAGTATTTTCACCTATTTTACTGCGGGAACATTTCCGCTGTGTACCTGAAATCATTGGTTATTGCAATAAGTATTTCTATAACAATGAAATTAAGCCTCTGCGCGATTCTCATAATTCCAATTTACTCCCGCCCATCGTCAATTATCGTGTACAGGGGAAAAGAGAAGGCAAACAGAAGATTAATAAAGAAGAAGCCCGTACGATTGTTTCACTGCTTTTAGCTTGTTTCGAACAAAAAGAATATGCTGACAAGACTTTTGGGGTAATTTCTCTGCTGGGGGCCGAGCAGGCTGATTATATTCGAGAACTGTTGGTACAGAGAATCGATAAATATGATGATCTGAAAAAACGGGAGTTCTTCTCAGGCATTGCTCAAAATTTCCAGGGGGATGAACGTGATGTAATCTTCCTGAGCCTTGTGGATGATCCTGACAGTGTCAGGACAGTGACGAAAGAGGATGCTAAAAAGCGGTACAATGTTGCAGTCAGCCGTGCCAAAGACCAGCTGTGGGTTGTCCATTCTCTGGATCAGGAAAAATTAAGCAAGGATGATTTGAAATATCAACTTCTTGATTATGCATCCCATTACCCTGCATATATGGAAGAGCAGATGCAAATCGAGAAAAACGCAGATTCTCCTTTTGAAGTGGATGTTGCCCATTATCTCAATCAAAAGGGGTACCATTTTATCCAACAATATCAAGTGGGAGCCTATCGTTTGGATTTTGCTGTCATTTATCAAAAGAAAATGGTGGCATTGGAATGTGATGGGGAACGTTACCATTCCAGTGAATCGGCGATTGCCTCTGATATGGAACGGCAAACTGTGCTCCAACGGTTGGGATGGAATTTCATTCGGATCCGGGGAGGAGTTTTTTACCGGAACAAGGAATTGGCCATGGAGAAAGTTTTCCAACAACTGGAAGAATTGGGAATCAAGCCAGAGAAAAATGAAAATAGTGAAATGACGACAAAAGAAACGAATCTTTTGAAACGTGTAAAACAACGGGCGTCTGAAATCCGTGATATGTGGGATAATGGAAACGAAAAAAGGAGAAAATTACGGTAGAACCGGCAAGTTTTCAGAAAAAGAAACTGGGAGAAAAGGATAAAGCAACAAAGCGCAAACACAGTAAAGCATCGAAATTCATGGAAACGGTTTTGTTTGAACCACAGGATGAGCATCTTTCGCCCGTGCAAGAAGAGTTTGCTTCACAACAAGGTGAATTCAGAGATATAGCTGGAGAAGCAACAGCAGAGAAAGAGCAACTTATCCCAGAAATTACGGATAATGGTCATACTTATGAAGAAAATAAGGAAAAGCAAATTTTGGGTATTTTTCAAAGAAATCATATAGAAATTATAGATAAGCGAGAGAAGGGGGGGGAGCTATTTGGGCAGTAGGTGGTTTTGAATTACAACCTATTATGAAAGAAATTGCATCTCTGGGAATGAAATTTCATTTTAAGGAAAAAGGTGGCAGGGTAACGAAAAAACGTCCGGGATGGTGGGCGAAATAGCCAAATTCAATCGAATAATAATTAAGGGAATCCGTTTCATATACAAATTCGATTCAGCGGTGTTAATGCAGAATGTATTTGATAAGCCAGTGGATTCTTCTATGGAGTTGGATAGGATTGGCAACGATGGCCATTACGAACAAGGGAATGGCGGTTTGTAATCAAGTAGAAAAATTGTGGGATAAAGCCGTCAGTGTTGATGCCATCTGTGAAGTGAATAGGCAGACATCGCCCTGGACAAAAGATTTTTTGCTCTGGGCAGATGGCTACGAATGCGAACTTTATAAAAAAGATTAAAAGATGTCAGAAAACACCTCCTGTGAAGTATATATAGCAGGAGGTGTTTTACTATGAGCGTAAAAAACGAACATACTGTTGTTCCCTGTTAAAGATTTCTCCTGATGCCAAAAGAAATCAGTGTATATTTCCATATTGGTGAAAGAAATACGGGGATCGGTAGCAACGGCCGGATGCAGCTCTTTTATATAACGGCAGTCATCTGCTCATTATTCGGGTTGTTTGGAAACTGACTGCTGCAAATTCCTTGGCTTATGAGCGGTTTAAGGTGATGTATGGCATAATTTAATACGAGAACGGAGATGAGAAGTGCGCCATGCATGTAGGCACGTGCTCGTAGACATAAAAAGAAAATCATGTACCCGTTGGAAGCATATTTTGGCAGGGATTTGCTGTTTGCTTTGCACGATGCAAAATCGGTGAAAAATCTGTATTCGGATTAGAGTAAATGAACGCACTGGATAGTTTATTGGTAGCGGTAACCGTACAATCTAAACAAGATACATTTGATTGTGTTAGCCGTATTTTGTATCAATGCTGGATGTGCCGGAAAATCTATCTTGTTACCGGAAGTATACATTGCATGATTACGCCAGATTGGTGTAATCAACTTAATAAGGAAGAATTAGTCCATTAAGAGGCGGAGTTCTGTATACACACCTCTGCGGTAAAAGGGTTACAACCGAAGGCAAGGCGGCATTCTTTTCTGTGGGGATAATTCTTGGAGCTGATGATTGCGTATGGGCTGCCGGAATCGCACCAATCGGCCCTTTTGATGTTAAGGTACAGACCTGAAAATTCCATTTGAAATTTCTCTAACTCTAATCCCGCAGGGATTTGCCGGCAGCAGGCTTCAGGTCGCAAGGTTTTTCTCAAGCCTCATGTTTCAACCCTGTCATTTTTTGTCCATAATGGACAGGCCGGATATAAGCGGGTATGATAAAGGGGAAAAGAATACGGAAAGAAGCCCCTGTGAGAGGGGAGCAGGAAAGGAGGACAGAACATGATTAATGTGGAGATGTTCCGTCAGCTGGCGGAGCACTTACCTTATGGGCTATATATTGTGAGCCCTGACCGGACGATTTTGTTCTGAAACGATGAGGCCGAGCGCATTACCAGATATACCCGGGAAGAAATGATAGGGCGAAAATGTCCGAGTACACATCTTAATCATTTGGATGAGAAGGGGACACCGCTCTGTGAGACCTATTGTCCTTTGCTGCAATGCATGGATGAAAAGGAAGCAAAGGCCAAAAAGCTCATTTTCACTCATAAAAATGGATTTCGGGTGGTTATCAGCGCCCATTTTATTCCACTGACAGATGACCAGGGACGTATTATCATGGTGGCGGAAGTGTTTGAAGAACTGAGCATTATGGACAGAGATACTTCCCTTGTGCAGAATCTGTATTCTCTGGCTTATCATAATTCATTGACCCATTTGCCTAACCGAGTGTTGCTGGAAGCCACGCTGAGAATGCGTTTTTCAGAATTCCACAGGCTTCGTTAGTCGTTTGCAGTCCTTTTCGCAGATATTGATTATTTTCATAAGTTTAATGAGAAGTATGGTCATACCACAGGGGATACCATGCTGAAAATGGTTGCAGGAAATATGAAGCAATCGAGCCGAAAGAGCGACACTATCGGCCGTTGGGGTGGAGAAGAGTTCCTGGGCGTTTTCCCGATTAAGAATAAAAAAGATACGGTAGTCATTGCCTTCCATCATCAGCCGGGCTGATCAGTATATGTACCGTGCTAAAAATATGGGACGGAATACGATTATTACTGATTACAGTGAAAAATAACAAATCCCTGAAGAACTTCAAATGGATGCTTCCCGTATGTGTGGGAAGCATCCATTTCGTTTTTCAGGGGAAATACGGGTTGTCCAGATGCCGGTCTGGCAGGGCCCGGCATCTTATCTGGTCAGCTGGTAGCTGGTTCGAATGAGGTTCATAATTTTTTTGTCTGGCAGGGTGTCGTCCAGAACTATGGAAATCCATAGCCGGTGATTCATGTGATATGCAGGGTATATGCCGGGCACCGAATGCAGAGTATCCGCCTCGTCAGGGCGGATTTTTATATTGAGAACATCTATAGGGCGGGAGTCCTTATCCCTGGTAAGGACAGAGCGCTTTACATTCATAATGAGGGCAAACCACTTACGGTTGGATGCGTGGCGAAAGGCACCGTACGATGCATATCGGGAGTTCCCTTTCCAGGGGAAATCCGGACTTACCTGGAAATCGGCAAGAATGGCCTCGGTCAGACGATTAGCCTGAGGTGAGGCGAACAGGACATCCCGGCAGCAACAGGCGGCAATATCTTCGAGCAGTTCGACATAGGCGGCTCGAACCCTGCTGACATATGCACCCTGAGCGTTTTTCTGGTACAGTGGATCATAGTCATCTTGTGTCATCGTATCCAGTACACGGCCGGTAAGTTGCCCTGTGGTATCGACAGAAAGAATGGCCAGAAAGTCGCCATTGAAAAAAGTCTTTTTCAGGACATAGGAATCCCCTTGCTTCTGAAATCCATAAGCAGACATCTGGCCTGTCATCCATTGCTTTCTGATGAAAATGATTGATTCTACTGGTTCCATAGATGGTCCTTTCTGTAATTCTTAATTTACCTGAATAGATGGGCAGGAATTCAGGTGTTTCCTTATTTTATTACAGCAGCCTGATGGCTGAAGTTGGCTGGAAGCAACTCTGGAAAATCTGTGGGAAGACATATTGAGCCTCAATGCATACACTGGTCAGCATGAAGGCGTTGGTGGCAGTCTCTGTGCGGCTTATCATTTCTGAGAAGTATGGGAAGCCTTCTCCTTCAGGGATGGGGAACTGCGACGCGGTGGATAGAGTCCTGGCGCCCTGTGTATCTTGGAGGCCCCATGCGCCATATTTTTCCGAGAGTGTGACTGAAAACAGATATGAGGATTGAGGGGAATTGTAAATATGGTGAAGCATTATCCTCAGCCACAAACATCAGAAAGATTATCTTCAGACCCAAAAGCGGCAGGAAATTTTCCTGTCGCTTTTTTATATCGCAGGGAATTGCAGGAGAGGCACAGGGAGAGCTGCACGGATACTGTATGCTGTGTTTGCCAATAAAGAAACGGTCTGCCTTGGCTACGTGCCAATAACTGTCTATGTATTGGTAAGTGAGAAAAAACGGGGAGAAATCGGATGGCCAGCTAATAGCCAGCTTCCTGATTGATTCTCCAGTGAAAGAGTATCTTTTTTCTGCTACAATAATAACGAAATCAGTGAGGATACGGTGCCTTTATCTTTATCCAAAGGTGGCCGGAGTATGCCTGGTGGGCCAGAAGAACCCTGAGGAAATGCAGGAATCTGGAATGGAACCATGTACCGGGCACAGGGAAGGAGTTTGCACAGTGACACATATTCTATTTATCTGCCACGGCAATATCTGCCGTTCGCCTATGGCGGAATTTATTATGAAAAATCTGGTGAAAAAAGCCGGGATGGATGACAGAGTTTTAGTATCCTCGCTTGCCGCTACCCGGGATGAGGAAGGAAATGATATGTATCCTCCGGCCAGAAGGAAGCTGGCACAGGAAGGTATACCGTTTGCGCCCCGGGCGGCAAGGCAGATGACTATGGAAGATTATGAGCAGGCGGATCTGGTAATCGGCATGGATGAGGAAAACCGTAGAGATATCATGCGCCTTACTGGAGGAGATAAGAAGCACAAGGTGCATCTGCTCATGGAGTATACGGACCGACCGGGAGAAGTGGCCGATCCCTGGTTTACAGGTGACTTTGATACGACATTCCGGGATGTGCTCGATGGATGCCGCGGGGTACTGAAAGAGATTATTCAGGGAAAGCGATAAAGTTTTATTGCATTGGCTGAGATTTATATTATTAATGGGGTAAGGATGGGTCTGTACGTTTTTTTACAGCAGACAGAAGGCAGGAAGGTATGAAACAGCGCACATTTTATCTGAAAAAAAAGGGAACCTGTACAAAAGGTTATTAAGACCATTCAGAAGGAAAACCTTATACAGAATCCGGAAAAATCGCTGTTTATTATTCATGAAGGACTCAAGAGCCCGGGGGATATTCAACAGCATCTTTTGGCGCTGTGCAATACATTTCCCGGTGTGCGCCTGACCGGATGTACCAGCATCACCAATCTGGAAGCGGATACTCCGATTCCAGAAGAGACGGTGCTTACGCTGATGACTTTTGAAGAGAGTGATTTTTACATCTACCGGTTCAGTCAGAAATCCGTTTCCGTCAGGGAGGCTGCACGGGATTTTACGAAGAAACTGAGTCTGCTGCAGAATGTGCGGGGAATCATGTACCTGTATTCCGGAGCAGAGCATAAACCGGAAGAATTTATTTCCTATCTGCCGAAGGTTTATAATCAGATTCCTGTTTTTGGGATGCAGGCTGTTCCGGACTCTTATGGTGCCCTTTGCCATGGACAAATTTTTCCTCGTCCAGGCTCCAGATTTCATGAAGTTTGCTCAGGATGAGCTCCAGATATTCAGGAGCATATTCTGAATTGATCTCGACTTTCAGACCACTACAGCCCAACATTCCATTGATTTCTTCCAGGAGCGCTGAAATTTTGGTATACAGACGGAATCTCGACTTCTCTGTACCTTTTTTCCAGACCCAGGAGTACTTGTTGGCATTGGCTTCGAATTTGGAGCCATCGATATAAAGGTGGTCCAGGTCCACATGCTCTTTGGTGATGATTTCCTGGGTGATTTCATAAAAGAGCGATTCAGCCATCCATAAACCCGAACAGAACCGTTTTCAACATATTGACGGGATTATATCTGATTCTTCCCAACTTATGAGCAGGAAGTTTGCTCAGATATTTACGTAAATCGATTTCCTCCATAAATCTGTCAAACGTGAAAACCGGATCTGTGATATCTAGGCACTCAGAAAAAAATGCTGGTAAAATTCCCTGTTTGGGAGTACCATAATACACAGTTAGGTTTTTCATTGCAGTTAAATTCTAACACGAAAAAAGGACTTTTGATTCGCAAAAATCGAAAGTCCTTTTTGTGTTCATGGAGCTATTATTTCACAGCCCCCTTTTTTGATGGTATTGTTGTGATTCAAATAACCAACAGCCAACAGCTAACAACTCATGATGTAGGAGATAGGAATGATCCAATGGATGCTATTTCGGAAATATACCCATTCCCCATATAGCGTTTTAAAATGTAGTGATCAATTGGTTTAGACATTGACGAAATCTTGAGGGAATAGTAATATTTAAATTAGAATTTAGTCACTATTATTCACATATTCACAGGCGGAGAAAATGGAAAGTGAGAAAAGAGATATTTTCTCAAATCATGAAAAGAAAATTTTTCCGGAGTGGATAGTGTGTAGGAGGGGCGGCATGCGTATGGTATGAATGTCAATGGTGCGGGAAAGAGTTTACTCCGCTAAAAAGTTGGCAGAAATATTGTTCGTCAGCCTGCCGTGTAGCTGCCAATCGGAAACGACTGCCCAAGGATGAAGTACATACGCAGGAAACAGTACTTATTCGTTCATTTCGGTGCTTGCAGTGAGACCTGTCGGGAAGCCCAGCATAGAGTTAGACCAAAAGTAATTCGAGAACAGAAGAAAAAAGGATAAATGCTTAGGGATTAGCTTAATCTTTACGAATCTATCCTACTACCTGAATTCATTGAAAGAGAGGGTATATCATGAATCATATTTACAAAGTCATTTGGAATAAAGCGAAACATTGCTATACCGTAGTTTCTGAAATTGCTAAAAATCATAGTACAAGTTCTGTTACTAAGAAAAAAGTATCTATAGCCGTTATCCTGGCAGCAGGAATGTTGAGCGGATTTTCGCCTATGGTATCGGGTGCTGCCGATACAACAAACTCAGAGGCCGTTGTTTATGACCAAAATCAAACTTCACTGAAATCGACCAATTCTAGCGTGGGAAAAAATGCGATTGCTTTAGGCCAAGGGGCATCTGCTGTTGATGACTCTATTGCCATTGGCAATGGTGCTAGTGTGGTAGGAGGAAGTAATGGCAAAGGTGGGGTGGCACTAGGAAAGAATGCCCATGCTGGCTATAAAGGAACTTCACTAGGAAATAGTGCGATTAGTGGACGAGAAGGTACGATTGTGATTGGTGATACGACCAATGTGCAAAGTCTCTATAGCACTGTAGTAGGAACTAATTCTACTATTACTTCTGATGGCACAGCTTATACGTTAGATCTTGGTTTTTTGGGAAAAAAATCAGTTATTGTACAAGGAGCAGTATCAACTTCCTTTGGGGCGGATAATACCATTACAAATACAAAAAAAGTATTTTCCGGGGTGGCAAATAGCATTATTGGTTCAGTTAATACAGTAACCAATTCTAATGGCGTTACTATACAGGGCACTGGTAATACGGTTAGCAATGCATATAAAGACATGAATATTGGTCTTGGTGATTTATTGAATTTAAAAAATGGTGATTATTCTTCCATCGCTAAACAAGATAATGGTGCCATCGCAATAATCGGTGGTGGCAACACCATTTCTGATCAGCTTTCTTCCACTGTCATTGGGTTTGGTAATACCTTAAAAGGGGAAAATTCAACTGGCGTATTTACGGCAGGCTCCCATAATAAATTGACAAATGTATCTAATTCTCTTGTTATGGGGGATAACAATATATTAGTGAATCGAAAAAATGTGATTTCTTTGGGAAATAACAATACTGTTGGTGCAGATGATGCGGTGGCTATTGGGAATGGTACGACGGTAAGAGCAGAGAGCGGAGTAGCTATCGGAGTAGGTTCTGTAGCGGATCGAGTAGCTGGCAGCAAAGGAGCTTTTGCACCGAATATCATCCCAGACGTAGCGGTACCCACTTGGCGTTCCACAGCAGGAGCTGTATCTGTTGGTAGTAGCTCTATGACTAGACAGATTATCAATGTAGCAGCTGGTACCAACGATACAGATGCAGTGAATGTGGCCCAGCTCAAAAAAGCATTGGAATCCATTGACGTTGACGCAGGGACAGGAATCAAGGTGGATAAAATAATAAAAGATGGAAAAACCACTTATAAGATTTCTACCAATATAGTAGGAAGTGAAACTACTACAGACAAAACTACGGTAACGACGAACCAGACTAATACCGGAAATACGGATACGTCTCAAGGGACAACAAATGGTACAAGTACAAAAACTGGGAATACCGTAACAGTTAGCACCGAAACGAAAGCTACTTCTTTTGGTGCTGATAATAACCAGAAAGCAGATGTCAAACCGGGCGGGACTTTAAATATCAATGGAGATGGAAATAATATTTTAACTTCTATTTCTACTTCTACTTCGGACAATAGTAGCAGTATCAAAGTGGAATTGAAGAAGGATCTGAATCTCTCTAGTGTTACCACAGGGGATACCAAGATGGATACCAATGGTGTCACAGTAAAAGATGTTTCCCTGACAAAGGACGGACTGTCCATTGGTAATAAAACCTATGTCAGCAACGAGGGTCTCAATGCCAATGACCAGAAAGTCACCAAAGTAGCTGCTGGGGATATTTCTGAAAAATCTACTGACGCTGTCAATGGTAGTCAGCTCTTTGCAACCAACCAGCAGGTAGTGCAGAATGCCCAGAGTATCAGTAAGCTGGGCAACCGCATCAACAAAGTCGGTGCTGGTGCAGCCGCTTTGGCAGCGCTCCATCCGTTGGACTTCGATCCAGATGACAAGTGGGATTTCGCAGCAGGCTATGGCAATTACAATGGCGAAAATGCAGTCGCTATCGGTGCTTACTATCGTCCGAATGAAGATACCATGTTCTCTGTAGGCGGCAGCTTCGGTAATGGTGAAAATATGGTGAATGCAGGTGTCAGCTTGAAACTGGGCCAGGGCAACCATGTTTCTACTTCCAAGGTAGCTATGGCGAAGGAAATCAAAGATCTCAGAAAAGAACTGGAAGGTCTGAAATCGGCTCTGTTGGATGTGAATGCAGGAAAGAAACTGGATACGTCTAAGCTCCAGCTCTTCCCAGATGTACCGAAGAATCACTGGGCTTATGAATATGTATCTACTTTGAAAGGCAATGGTATGCTCACTGGTTACCCCGATGGAGAATTCAAAGGGGATCGTCCAATGACTCGTTATGAATTCGCCACCATGCTCTACAAAGCCATGCTGGAAGGGGCTACTCTGTCTGATAAGATTCTGAAAGAATTTGCACCAGAACTGGAACGTTTCACTGTGGATACAGTGCATCAGGACAAAGATGGTAAGCCTACTGTAGAAAGAGTTCGTATGGTAAAGGCAGCGAAATAGTATTCGTTGTTGGCTGTGAATCCTAATAACCAATTTGTAAAATAGCCAAAGGAAATTCCCTCTGAAGAAATGATTGATATTTCTACAGAGGGAATTTTGTTTTTGGGAGAGGTAGAGAAACATCGATAAAAAAACTGGTGACTTGTGACTGGGAGGTTCTCCCGATGACGGGTCATCAGTTTTTTATGGATCAGGTTATTCAGGGGCAGTCTTTGGGGCGTGCTGCCCCTTGATTGCGTGCGAAAGAGGGGGAGCGGCTTCTGAAGGTTCAAAAGGTTCACAGGTTTTTCATCTTTCGCTTTAAAACTTCGCGGCGCTTAGATCCTTCGACTCAGTTCTCATATTCCAGATTAGCCATTTTCTAACATACGACGCTTTTCTCCGCTCAGGATGACGAAATGCGCTGCACCGTCCCCGTTGAACCCACTGAACCCATAGAACCCGCTAATCTCTGGCTACGCTCCCCACTTCGCACTTTTTCAGCAGGACCGGAGGAATGACAAACCACTAAATATGATACAATAAGAAAAAGTGATTTCTAAGGCAGCACTGATCCTGCGATCGGATCCGCGCTATCTTAGAATTCGAAAGAAAAAGGAGTGAAGGAGGCGTTTCCGCTTGGATTCATTTGTTCATCTCCACGTCCACACCGAGTACAGTCTTTTCGACGGCACCTGCCGCATCAAGGAGCTTGTCTCTTATGTCAAGTCGCTCGGGCAGACGGCGGTCGCGATCACGGTCCATGGTGTCATGTACGGTGCGGTCTATTTATATAAAGAGTGTATCGCGCAGGGCATCAAGCCAATCATCGGATGCGAGGTCTACGTCACGAGGAAGAGCCGCTTCGAGCGGGCGAAGGGCGAGAAGGAGAAGCTGGGGCATCTGATCCTTTTGGCAGAAACGAATGAGGGCTATCAGAATCTCATCAAGATCTGCTCGAAGGCGTGGACGGAGGGCTATTTTCATAAGCCGAGGGTGGATCATGAGCTTCTGTCCAAGTATCACAAAGGGCTCATTGCGTTGTCGGCCTGTGTTGCCGGCGAGCTTCCGCAGGCGATCTTAAACCGCGACATGGATGAAGCCAGAAGGGTGATCCGCTACTACATCGATACGTTCGGGAAGGAGAACTATTTCCTCGAGCTGCAGAATCATGGCATCCCGGAAGAAGCAGATGTGCGTCCGGTGCTGGCGTCTTTGGCAAAAGAGTAAGGGCTGGGGCTGGTCGCAACGAATGATTTCCACTATACGAAAAAAGAGGATGCGAAGAGCCAGGAGATCAAGCTTTGCATCTCCACGGGAAAGACACTGGATGATCCTTATCATTTCCATTTTCCGAATGACGAATTCTACTGCAAGAGCGGAGAGGAGATGCAGGCGCTCTTAGGCGAGTATCCGGGCGCCATCGAGAATACGGCCAAGATCGCGGAACGTTGCCATGTGACTTTCACCTTTGGCGACCACAAGCTCCCGTCCTTTGATGTGCCGGAAGGCGAGACGTCCAAGTCATACCTGCGAAAGCTCTGCGAGGCGGCGATCCCGGAGCGCTATCCGGAGTCCACGGGAAAAGAGCAGGAGCGTCTGGATTATGAACTCGGTGTCATCAATCAGATGGGATTCTCGGATTACTTCCTGATCGTCATGGACTTCATCCGCTACGCAAAGACACATGGCATCCCGATCGGGCCGGGGCGTGGGAGCGCGGCAGATTGAAAGCGAAAATGAGATGATCGTTATTTCACAACCCCTTTTTATTTCGTATATGAGGTCTATTTTATTTCGGATATAAAGAGAAAAATGTACTGGCTATGCAACGTGGAGATTGCAAAGATGACGTGGAACATTCTCTTATAAACGTGCTATACGCAGTATCCGCTTTCCCTCTGAAGTCTCACAGGTCTGAAAGGAAATATAAAAGATTTTCAGTCGGATTGTCTGCTGCGAAGGCTTATAGCAATATCATGGCTCCGGAGAGAAGGAGCAGACCATAGGTGCTGTAGTTGAACATGCGCTGGTTGATGCGGCTGTGGATTTTATTTCCGATGTATACGGCGAGGCGCAGTGGGATAATGGCAATCAGCATGAGGTGGAGAGCCTGGGCATTGAACATTCCTTTTTCAAAGTCCTTAAACATGAGGACCAGGTTGAGGCAGGACCATACGGCGGCTACATTGGCGCGGAAGGTGTATTTATTGTGGTAGGTAGCAGCCAGATAGACTACAAGCAGGGCGCCGCCAGAAGCAAACATACCATGGATGATTCCTGCGCCGATGAGGATAACTGCGGACAGCCAGTGGCTCATAGGCTTTTCGGAAGGGTTTACGAGCAGGTTTTTGAGCGCAGCGGCTACAATGATTCCGCCGTATACAGGTCCTATGATTTGCGGGGAACCAGAGAATAGAGTTTGACGCCAATGGCCATGCCGGCCAGCATGAATCCCACAATGGTGAGTATGCCTTTCAGGTTAAGGTAGCGGCGGTTTCTCCAGGCCAGAACTACGGAAACACCCCAGCAGAGTGCGTTGATGACTGCAATGGCCATGTCTGGTCCAAACAGCAGCATGGACGGTGGAATGGACAGCATGACACCGGCAAATCCGGTAAGGGCCTGGACAATATTAGAAACAAAAATAGTAGCAGCGAAAATAACAAATTTTAACGATAAAGATAATGACATTAAAGCAGGCATACAGCATTCCTCCTTTTCCATAGTGCAGACCCATCCTGAGGTCTGCCATTTAATTATAACCAAAATAGATTTATTAGCTTCGTTATATAATTTAGTCATAGCAAAGAGAAGGAAAATATAAAATTTCTTCTATATAAAATAAGCACGGATTTATGCGGTAAAGTCACAGCTGGCAGGGAATATCCGTGTAGTTTAGTAGACCATAGAGGAAAACCTGACTATAATATAAATATACATAGGGTTAAGGAGGCTGTTTATTATGTCTGAACCATTGAATAATACATTGGTAGCTTATTTTTCTGTTACAGGGAACACCAGAAAACTGGCGGAAAACCTGGCGCAGGTAGCACACGCAGATTTGTTTGAGATTGTTCCGAAGAAGCCGTATACGGAAGAAGACTGCGACTGGCATAATCCGGAAAGCCGTACCAGTCTGGAATGCAATGACAGCAGCTCTCGTCCGGCGATTGCGACCCATGTACCGAATATGGATCAGTATCGGAATATTTTTCTCGGATTCCCTATCTGGTGGTATGCGGCACCCCGCATCATTGAAACTTTCCTGGAAAGTTATGATATGGAAGGAAAATTTATTATTCCGTTTTGCACATCTGGCAGCAGCGATATTGGGGATAGTGCACTGATTCTCCAGCGGGACTGTGATGGCAAGGTCGTTACAGGGTCCCGTTTCGAACCGGATGTCTTCAAAGGGGATCTGGCACGTTGGGCTATTATGCAGAAATTTTATAAATAACAGGAAAGGGCAGGATATGTCACAGAAACGAACCATAGAGCTCACTTGTCCTATGTGTGGAAAACCGGCACCTTTTACTCTGTGGGACAGCGTCAATAATGTGCTGAATCCGGAGTTGGAAGAACAGCTCCTGAAAAACACGTTTGCCTTGTTTTCCTGTCCCCATTGCGGCGGACAGAATTATGTGGCTTATGATTTTCTGTATCACGATATGCAAAAAGGGCGGATGATATATCTTCTGCATTCCCGGGAAGAAAAGGACAGGGAGAAGGTGAATGCTTCGCTTGGACAAATGTGCCGCCTGCTGGGTGGAAAGATTGGCCATACCATGCATCCCTATTCTTTTCGTCTGGTGCATACCCTGGATGAAATGCGGGAGAAAATTATTATCCTTCACGATGGTCTGGATGACCGGATTGTGGAAATATCCAAACTGTTTATCCGGGAACGATTGAAAAATGACCATGTGGAGGCACTGGCCCTGCGGTATGGACGGGGTACAGTGGATGGAAAACAGCAGCCGGTGATGTATGTGTTTGAACCTGGTGGCAAGATGGGCATGGTTCCCTATACCAGGCAGCTCTATGATGTACTGGAGTCCTTTTTCAAACTGGGGCAGGATGCGGATGGGACCGTATATGAGGAAATCGATGAGGCCTGGGCTGCGGACATGATTAGAAAATATGGGGGCGGCCTGTCCGGAAATTCATCGTCTCACATACATTAAAGTCGTCTGTTTCAGAGAATCTTTCTTATGCATCGGCAAAGAGGGATTCATTCAACGTATATTTAATAAAGGAGAATTCTTATGACACCGTATGCAAAACCAAGATTTATCACTGACCCGGGAATTATCCGCAAGATTCTTGACCGTTGCAAGATCATCCATCTGGGGATGCAGGAAGATGGCCATGTGTATGTTGTACCAACCAATTATGGATACACCTACGAGGATGGAAAGCTGACTTTCTATTCCCATGGTGCCATGGAAGGGAAAAAGTGGGATATTATAAAAAAGAATCCGGAAATCTGCGTGGAAATAGATACAGGATTTGAACTTGTGGACAGCGAAGATCCGTGCGATTACGGCAATTCCTATGGCAGCATTATCGGCACCGGAATGGCCACTATTGTAGAAGATCTGGAAGAAAAGAAGAAAATTCTCAACAACATTACCCGGCTTAATGCAGGGACAGTCCATGATTTCAGCGATGCCATGGTTCGCCATGTGAACGTGCTCAAAGTAGAAGTGACCGAATTTACATGCAAATCCGGGGTGATGTACCAGAAATAAGACCGGGTTGAGTGGCGAGAATTGAGAGTTGAAAAGGCAGATCGGTTCTACTCATATGAACAAGGATAAAAATAAAATGAGACTTTCCAGAAAAAAGAAAGTCTCGTTTTATTATGTCTTTATAAGAAAGTTGTGCAGAATGCCAAAGCCGATAAAAGGAAAGTTTGCGAAACGAAGCTCCTTTCTTGAAAGAAAGGGTGGACCATCCGCTTCGCGGATGGGGGATAGTTGATTCCACTATGTGAATCTGAAGGAATAACGATAATATGTTATACTTCTTCCCTTTTGCTAAAAAGTAAGCATGCGAAAGCTGATTGAGGGGAAGAATGCAATACGTTTCCCTCTCTGGAATACGATAGCCAATCATGGTGCACAATATCCAATTTCCAGCTTTACAGCAGACCTGCCTGCCATATATAAGACATCAAGGATTTGCAGGCAGAAATGACAAGATATTGTCATTTCTCCGCTAGCGAAAAGATGGCGGGGATAGTTGATTCCACTTTGTTAGAGCAAAGGAAAGCGTGAGTGATGAGCTGGCGTGCAAAAACCGTAAGAATGTCAATAATTTACTAATGGAAAGCCTAAGAAACGTTTTCCTCCCTGAAGAGGGAGGAGGGCCATCGAAGATGGCAGAGGGTAGAATCCTCTATGTGAATCAGAAGGAATGACGGTGTTATGTTGCTCCTCGATTTTTATAAAGAGACTGTTTGTAGAATCCATCCATCGAAAACTTTCAGAGAAAATTTTTGCGGACCTGCCTTTTGACGTTAAGGCAACGACCCGGGAATTCTTACGGGATTCTTGCAGCCCTGGAAGTCATGTAAGGATTTCTGCGGACCTTGAGACGCAGGCTTACCTCAAATCTCATACCTGTATTTACTCCTCAATCCTTTATTTTCACAGTTTTTCTATATTTTACTTGACTATGCCCGTTGATAAGGGTATTATGTAGAAAATTCAAAGGCGAAGATAGAGACGGGATATATGACCTGTCATCAGAGCGAGCCCGGTACGGTGAAAGCGGGTATGACAGAATATAGCCAGATCACTCTGGAGCTGCAGGGAAGAAAAGCTCTGCCGGGACATCGTTAACTGTACCGAGTGACCGAAAGGTCATTAGGGTGGTACCACGGGATAAATTCTCGCCCCTTATTGGGGCGGGATTTTTTGTTTTCAGGAGGAATAGATTATGGATTACAGCAAGACTCTGCACTTGCCAGAAACAGATTTCCCTATGCGTGGCAATCTTCCGAAAAGAGAACCAGGCTTTGTAAAAATGTGGAAGGATATGGACCTGTATCATCAGCGTCTGGAAAAGAGAAGAGGAGACGGCGCTCCGGCTTTTGTACTGCATGATGGACCGCCATATGCCAACGGCAAGATTCACATCGGTCATGCGCTGAATAAGACACTGAAGGATATCATTGTCCGCTACAAGTTCATGAAGGGCTATGCTGCTCATTACGTGCCGGGCTGGGATACCCATGGCCTTCCGATTGAATATGCTGTATTGAAGGAATCCGGTGAAGACAGAGCCACCATGACTCCACTCCAGCTCCGTGAAAAGTGCCTTGCCTATGCTAAGAGATGGATTAACATCCAGAGAGAAGACTTCATCCGCATGGGCGTTGTCGGCGACTTTGAACATCCGTATGTAACCTTCGATCCGCATCTGGAAGCCAAGCAGCTGGAAGTATTTGGCGCTATGGCCGACAAGGGCTACATTTACAAGGGTAAGAAAGCTGTTTACTGGTGCCCGCACTGCGAAACCGCACTGGCAGAAGCAGAAATTGAATATAAGGACAGAAAATCTCCATCCATTTACGTTAAGTTCCCTGCACTGGATGTAGGTGACCTGGCTCCGGAAGGTGTACCGAAGGATAAGCTCTTTGCTGTCATCTGGACCACTACCCCATGGACCATTCCGGCTAACGAATTCATCAGCGTAAATCCGAAGTTCACCTATGTATGGGTTCATAACCTGGACAATGATGAATACTACCTGATGAACAAGGAACTGGCTCCAGCAGCTCTGGCAGACTGCAAGGTGGAAAATTATGAATTTGCAGGCCGTGAAATGCTCGGCGCAGAATGGGATCTCAAGTCTTTCCAGCATCCACTGTATGAAGACCGCGTAGTCTATGTACTGGAAGGCAACCACGTAACTCTCGATGCAGGTACCGGTTGCGTACATACCGCTCCTGGCCATGGTGTGGATGACTTTGAAGTATATAAGTCTTATGAAAATGCAGGCAAGCTGAAGCAGGAAATTCTCTGCCCGGTAGATGAAAAGGGCCGTATGACCGAAGAAGCAGGACTGGGCCTTGTCGGCAAGACTATCTGGGAAGCGGAAGGTCCGGTTATTTCCCTCCTGGCTCATGCTGGCAGACTTCTGGGCAAGAAGTCCATTCATCATCAGTATGCACACTGCTGGCGCTGCAAGAACCCGATTATTTACCGCGCAACAGAACAGTGGTTTGCATCCATCAATGATTTCAGAGACAAGGCTCTGAAGGCTGTGGATGATACCACATTCTATCCAGCATGGGGTCATGACCGCCTTTACAATATGATTCGTGACCGTCAGGACTGGTGTATTTCCCGTCAGCGTTCCTGGGGTGTTCCGATTCCTGCATTCTACTGCGATGACTGCGGTAAGTATGTAATTACTCATGAAACTACACAGAAGGTAGTGGATATCGTAGAAAAGGAAGGTTCCGATGCATGGTGGAAGTACAGTGCAGAAGAACTGCTTCCGGAAGGATTCACCTGCCCGCACTGCGGCGGCCATCATTTCCACAAGGAAAAGGATATCATGGACGTATGGTTCGATTCCGGTTCTACCTGGAACGGCGTGCTGAAGAATCCGCGTGAAGAATGGAAGGGTGCTGCCTATCCATGCGATCTGTACCTGGAAGGCTCCGATCAGCACCGTGGCTGGTTCCACAGCTCCCTGCTCACTTCTGTAGCTGTTAACGGACATGCTCCATACAAGGCGGTACTGACCCATGGTTTCACTATGGACGGCGAAGGCCGCAAGATGAGTAAGTCGGTAGGTAACGTTGTAGCTCCGCAGGACATTATCAACAAGTACGGCGCTGACGTTATGCGACTCTGGATTTCTTCCGTAGAATATCAGAGCGACGTAAGACTGTCCGATAAGATTATCAAGAGCATGAGCGATGTATACCGCAAGATCAGAAATACATTCCGCTATCTCCTTGGTAATCTGGCTGACTTCAACCCGGCAACCGATGCCGTTCCATATGCTGAAATGGACGAACTGGACCGCTGGGCACTGCTCCGTCTGGAACAGGTGAAGGAAGAAGTTTCCAATGCATGTGAACAGTATCAGTTCCATGTTATGTACCATGCAGTACACAATTTCTGCACCGTAGACCTGTCTGCAACCTATCTGGACATCCTCAAGGATCGTCTGTATACCGAAACCGCAGATTCCAGACTGCGCCGTTCTGCACAGACCGCTATGTATGAAATCCTGGACAGCCTGGTTCGTATCATGGCTCCATTCATCTGCTTCACTGCAGAAGAAGTATGGCAGGCTATGCCAGCGGTAGAAGGCAAGGAAACCAGTGTACATCTGGCTGACTGGCCGGCTATGAAGCCACAGTATCTGGACAACGCACTGGCTGAAAAGTGGAATGCAAGATTGGCTCTTCGCAGTGATGTCATGAAGGCACTGGAAAATGCTCGCGCGGATAAGGTTATCGGCCATCCGCTCGATGCAGATGTTACCATCTATGCGGAAGGCGATGCATACGAAACCCTGAAGGCTATGGGAGACTTCCTCTCTGACTTCTTCATCGTTTCCAATGTGGAACTGGTCAATGACACCTCCGCTGCACCGGCTGATGCACTGGCTAATGAAGATGGAGTACGTGTATCCGTAGCACCAAGCACAAGACAGAAGTGCGAACGCTGCTGGAAGCATCTGGACTCCGTAGGCGCCAACCCGAATCATCCAGACGTATGCGCGCGCTGCGCCCGCGTTCTTGATGAAGAATAAGAGGAGCTAAAGCTTCAAGGCCGGAAGGAATCCTGAAGGGATAGGTACTCCGTATAATCTCTTCATATAAACAATAAAAAGCAGAAAGAATCGAATGTAAAAGATTCTTTCTGCTTTTTGCATGTGGAAATAAGCATTTAGGAATATTGGCTCAAAAGTGTTGTTCCACAATTTTAGAATTATCTTCAACCAAGGTCAGAAGCTTTAGGATCGAGGCCGCAGAGATTCGCTCCGGGGCAGCAAGCCTGCGGCTCGGGACTGTGCATAAAAGAAAGATTAGAGGTTAGAGGTACGAGGTTAGAGAGTGAATAAGGAAAGTTTTCCTATAAAAAGGACAAGAAGAGAAAAGTTGCACAAAAGGAAAGCATGCACACGTTTCCCTCTCTGGAGAGAGAGGGGGACCATCTGCTGCGCAGATGGTGGAAAGTAGAATCCACTTTGTTAGAACAAAGGAAAACATACGGATGTGATAAATACCCCTTTTATAAAAATTTTCCGCATCCCCCTCGTACCTCTTATCTCGTACCTCGAACCTGTCTTTTCCCCTCATCTCTTAATCACATCATACCGAATTACTTTGCCTTCCACCGTATAGCTTGGTTTCTTTCCTGCAAGCCATGGGCCTTTGACCGGGCGTTTGATGATAATTTTTGGAGCCCTGGTGGCGATGGCGGCATTCAGCAGTTCTGTCTCTTCTGTGCATGGGGATTCCAGTTTCTGGATGAGCTGGAGTTTTTCCTTTACTTTGGATTTCTTTTTTCTTTCCGGGAACATAGGATCCAGGAGAATGACATCTGGTGGCGTGGAGAGGGACGCGAAACAGGTAAGGGAGCTTCCTTCATATACAGTCATGCGGGAAACCACAGGTTCCAGTTCCGGGATGGCTCTGGCACGTGCCAGGGTGTCTTTGAGCAGAGCGGCAATTATCGGATTGTGTTCACACAAGGTTACGGAAAAGCCGGCGGCAGCCAGAAGGAGGGAATCTTCGCCAAGTCCGGCTGTACTATCGATGGCGGTGGGGTGTTCTTTTTTCTCTTTCCGGAGAGCGGCTTTGATAAGTGCTTCGTGGGTGAGATTATTGTGCTTCAGCCGGCGTATCCTGGGGATGTAGTCGCCACGCAGGGTCATTTCTCCATCCGTAAGGCAGGTGCCTTCCTGGTCATATACCACATAGAGGGCGGTCTTTTCCATGGATTCCGGAGATGTGAACAAGGGAGCCTTCATGGTTTCTGCCAGCCTGGATGCATCTTCGTTTTTTTCGGGAGCCAGACAGAAGACAGCGAAAGGAATTTCCTTTATAGCTTCCTGCATCTGGCGGCGTTGACTGCGTTTCATTCGATTGATTCTCCTTTACCGGGGCGGTGCCCATAATAGACGATGAAAATCCGGATACCGGTATCGTTCTCAGCGGTATCCGGGTATCGGTCTTTTTATTATAGACCAGATATCTGGGAATCAAAAGTGAACAATTTTCGTGGATTTTTCTGCTGGAAGAAGGTAAAATGATAAATAATAATAAATATATGTATATACCCAGTAGAAGGAGGTACAGCAATGACCAGATTGACAGATGTTCTGAAGAGACGGCGTTCTATATATGCATTAAACCGGCAGCTTCCGGTAAGTGAAGACGAGGTGCTTGACCTGATTAAGGAAGCTACTGAACTGGTTCCAGATGCATTTAACATGAAGAGCCAGCGGGTAATTGTGGTCCTGGGGGATGAGCAGGATACCCTCTGGGATGGTATCTATGATGCATTTGGCGGTAAAGTGGCCAGAGAAAAGATCGACAGTTTCAAGGCGGCTTATGGCACCATTCTGTACTTCATTGATGACAATACCGTAAAAGCTCTTCAGGAAAAATTCCCGAGGTATGCAGAAAATTTCCCTGTATGGGCACAGCAGGCCAATGGCATGCTGCAGATCAATATCTGGGCAGGACTTGCTGAATTGGGAGCCGGTGCTAATATTCAGCATTACAACCCGGTTATCGACCGTCTGGTAAAAGATATGTTCCAGGTACCAGAAGGCTATCGCCTTATTGCACAGATGCCATTTGGTGGTGTGGAATCAGAAAGAGAACCGAAAGAAAAAGAAGATATATCCGCACGGGTTACCGTTGCCAGGTAATGACTGATGTAGCCATGAGCTGTGAAATGAGAAATTATTTTTTCACAGCTCATTTTTCATGTGGGAAAGAATAAGCGTATGCTAATATAAGAAAATATAATATTCATTTTTCTAGATAAATAAAATGTTAGAAATTGTTAACCGTTTATCTATTGATTAGTTGCCATCAATCCGGTATACTTTCCATTATAACAAGGAAGGGTACAGACCGCATACAGACTTAAGACCTCCGCTATGCCGGCCTGATGTGCATACCCATGGATTTTGAGAATCCCCTTATACGAGACCAGCGATGTCCAGGAAACATCGCTGGTTTTTCATTGCCTGGTATCTGAAATTCCACAATGGATGGAAATACTTACAGGCAGCACAGACTATAGCCGGTTTCTGCCAGATTGTTTATAATATAGAGTATAGATAATAATAAGGAAAGAAGGTTGGACCATGAGAAAAGATATGAGAAGATTGGCTGCCGTCCTTCTGGCTATGGCGGCCATAATGCCGGCAAGTGCCGTAATGGCAGAAGACAGTGGGAGCGAGGACAGGAGCACATGGGAAATTCAGTATGATTCCATGCATCCCTGCATTTTTGATGACCGGCATATCAGTAATGATACGGTACATATTTATCAGAAGATGGGACAGCGGGGGACGATTTCCTGGTATCGCGGCCTTACCGTTACGGACAATCACGGAACCCTTACAGATGATGATAAGGTAAAGCGGAATTCAGATGCCTGGGGTGCCGGTCCATCGGTTATGGGACGATATGAACATGAGCTCACAGGAAAGCTCTACGGAGGATTGGATGCCACAGGGACACTTATGTTTTACAATAAGGCTTTTCCTGCCGGTGGCAGAGGCTATGGTTTCATGTGGAGAACCGGACCGAGACTGACCTGGAAGAGCGGAGAAAAAGATTCCTTCTCCGTAGGCTACACCATTATGCACTGTTCCAATGGAATGAAGAGTCGAAACCCAGGATATAATGGCAACGGGCTCACCGTGGTCTGGAGTCATCAGTTCTGATTTATAAGCTGAAGCTTATAAACAGACGATCAGACAGTTCAGATTTCAGACCGGAAGTTCATGGAACTTCCTTCAGACAAAATCAAAGGACGAAAAGAATTCTGATGGCATCAAATTTCTTTCCGTCCTTTTGCTATGCTTATATAATTTTAGATTTCGGATGAATAAAGCCTGCAGTATAAGCTGTAAGCGAACTCCATCCGGAGCTTATCAGAAGCCGTTTTTTCAGAACTTGTAGTTTACCCCTACGCCCAGGCCGGATTCATCACTGCCATGATCCGGGTCGTATTTATGGTAGTTCAGGTTGAGTCCAAAGCCCATGCCAATGTTATAGTCTACCCCTACATTGGTTTCCTTGAATTCCTGCCCCCAGTCATAGCTCAGATAAGGCTGGAAACCCAGAAAGCTGTCGGTCTTGATTTCCGCACCGCCATAGAAGGAATCGTCCTGATGCTTCATATCGTTACGCCAGCCGGCACGCAGCTGGAGATTGTCCCCCAGAAGCTTGTAGTGGGCATGAATGTCGTTCTGATCACCGTATTCATCGCGGTCCAGACGGGAATAGCCGATGGAAAGCTTTGGAAGCACTGTGGCGTCAATATAAGATTCTTTGGTACCCAGTCCGGCTTCAATGCCTACATTGGCAGAAACATGCATGGATGCGGCAAGGGTGAGTCCCACTGCGGCAGCAATTATCAGTTTCTTCATAATATCCTCCTTGTATACTATTATCACATGTGCCGTAGCACTATGAAAAAACAAAGGTCTGCTTAATACCAGTTTAACACGACAGCACGTAAGGGAAAAGTAAAAAACGAAATTGGTATATATAAGGATTGGGTAATGTTGATAAATATAAAGTAAAAATAAAATTTAAAGAAAGAAACTCTGCAAAATCGGATGAAAATAAGTTATAATGAGGGTACATATTGATTATGATGCATATTCAAGGGAGAGGAGCTTGTCATGGTAGAAATAAATTCCATGCCGCTGGTATCAGTCATATTGCCGGTGTATCTGGGAGATGATTATATCAAGGAGACTATCCGCTGTATTTTATCTCAGACATATACCAAAATAGAACTGCTGGTAATAGATGATGGCTCACCAGATAAAAGCGGCAGTATCGCCGATGAAGCCGCATCCCTGGATGCAAGGCTTACGGTGTTTCATCAGCCGCACCGTGGAGTGTCTGCGGCAAGAAATGTAGGGCTGGAACATGCCCGCGGGGACTATATCTGTTTTATTGACTGCGACGATCATGTGTATGGAGATATGATTCGCATGATGGTTATGGCCATGGAAAAGAAACATGCGGATATGTCCATATTTAATGTATTTGATGAAAATGAACGGGGGCTCGGTGGTCTCCTGGGCTGGCATATCAAGAGTCGGGATATTCCTTCCGATATGATCAAGGCCAGACTTTTCCTTGGATTAGATCCCCAGGTATGGAGAAAAGTGTACCGTGCTCATCTGTGGAAAAATGTCCGTTTTCCGGAAGATGTGCTTTATGAGGATCTGTATGTGAACAGTGAGGTCCTGCTGAATGCTAAAAAACTGATCGCTGCCGACCAGGTACTGTATGATAACAATCACTACAATGAAAAGAGTGTCAGTGCGCTGGAAAAAGAACCCCGCATACTTCATGAACTCAAAGCATGGATGCATAACCTGAATCTGGCCAGAAAGATACCGGTGCTATCGGCCTACCGGGAATATTACCGCTGGCAGGCCCTTCGCTGTTGGGCTAAGTGCAATGGTACTCTGGGAGAGGATATGTTCCAGGGCAACAGCGCCATTTATGATGTACTGTTCACGGCGCTCCCACTGGCTGATGCCATTCGTCCGGCACCGCAGAGCGATAGAAACACACTTCTCTATTATATGGCAGAAGTGGAAGCCATGACCCTGGCGATTACCATGCTCAAGCAGTGCGGCCTGGAATGTCACCACGAAGCGCGTGATATGTTCCAGGCGGCCGTACCTGCTCTGTGTATAGATAATGTTCTGCACATTCTGCGTCCTGCTTCCAGAGAACTGCTTCTCTGTGCTATCGAAGAGGCCAGAAGATACAAGAGACGCCTGAACTTCGGTCAGCGCTTCATGATGGCCATGATTGGAAAAGGGCCTAAGGATGTGCTGGAACTGAAAGGCCGGCAGTACCTGAAACGCGGAATCAGTAAATAAAAGATGAGATGAAAGATCGAGTTGAGCAACGAGATTTGAGGAAGCGAGGGGAAACCGAAGGCATAATAAAACCACTTTCCATTAAAAAACGGAAAGTGGTTTTATTATGCCCTTATTTCTTACAATTAGGCGATTCGTCATAGAGCAGACCGGAAGGATGCGAACTATAGGCTCGCTGTCAGTGTGAATCCTTTGGATTCACAAGTCGGCATGAACCCTATCGGATTCTAGGGACTGTGCATAAAAGAAAGGCTTGAGGGTAGAGGGGCAGATTTGTAAAGCCAATCTGCCTACTCAAATCTCAATTCTTGCCTCTCAAATCTGTCTTTTTCCTTCATTTTCTCTTTTGCTGCCAGAATCCAGCAGACGATATTTTGAAGGGGTATCTGGTGGTGGATAATCAGAGGTGATAACAAGTGAAAATATTATCAGTATCCTGTAAAAAGTGCGTAAAATCTTAATATGTGAAAAACCGAAAATCTGTTCATCGATTATTTGTTTGCTGCAAAGAATTCCCCATGAAAAGCCGGGTTATTCAACTTATTCACAGGTTTATCCACAAAACAGGTGAAAAAGGTGAATTCTTCATAGTGAATATTTTCTAAAAATCAGAAAATATGGGGGATTTATCATAAGTGTACACTCTAGATGTACACAGAAAAATGTGAATAACTGTGAATAAGTCATTGAATATCTGTTTACAGAAACTGAGGAAATCTATTAAACCTACGATGATATCTGGAATTACATCGCTTGTGGAGAAAGTGAATAGTGAAATGTGAATTGGTGAATAAGTAGAATAACCCTGTGAATTTCTGGTTTTCTAGGACAAAATCATGATTTTTGAACTGAAAAAATCAGCTGATGTCGGTAAAGTTTATGTAAATCCTGTCAAAATGTCCACATAGAGAGGACAGTCGAAAAAGGGAGACCTGCCATTTGCGGTATATGCTACAATACTAATAGATTTAGGATATTAAATATAGAATAGATATATTGTGGGAAGACCACAGTGAGGAGTTATTATGGAATTTCATCATTTTGAGATGAAAGATAAGGATTATATCAATTCATTTTTTGGAGAACATCATTATCAGCAGTGTGATTGTTCTTTTAATACCTTGTTCCTCTGGCAGCATGCATACAGCACCATGTGGGCAGTAGAAGATAATATTCTGTTTGTCAGAGCCGGTCGAGGAGACATGGCTTATTTTATGCCTCCATTTGAAGGAAAGGGCGCATCGTTTATCCATGGCCTGGAAATCATCAGAAAGCACCTGGAAGACATGGGCAAGCCGTTCCGCCTCATGGGGGCATCTCCCTGGGTAGTGGAACAGATTAAGCAGCTCTGCCCTGGAAAATATGAATTTGAAGAAGACCGCGATGACTTTGAATACATTTATAAGACCAGTGACCTTATCCGTCTTCCAGGGAAAAAGTTCCGTATGAAGAAGAATCATCTCAATGGATTCCTCAGAACCTATCCGGACTATGTATATGAACCGATTACCCACGAAAATATGGAAGAAGTAAAACAGGCTTCTGCCGAATGGTTCAAGCGTCATGGGGATATTGAAGATGAAGAATATTCTATCGGACTCTGTTTTGATAACTGGGATGCCCTGGGCGTAAAAGGAGCCGTCATCCGCATTTACGGAAAGATTGAAGCTTTTACCATTGGGGATAAGATGAATGACCAGGTGGCCCATATTCATTTTGAAAAGGCTAATCCGGAAATCCGCGGACTTTATCAGGCCATTAACCGGGATTTCATTCTCCATGAATTTGCAGATACAGAATTTGTGAACCGGGAAGAAGATCTGGGAGTTCCAGGACTCCGTCAGGCTAAGATGGAATATAACCCGGATCACTTTGCAGAAAAGTATAATGTCGTATTGGCAGGTACCCTGGGCAAGTAAGGAAACGTCAGGAGAGGTGAAGCAAGATGCAGTTTCGAAGAGCGACGGAAGCAGACCGTAAGTCGATTGAAGCGCTGTGGGCCTATTGTTTTGAAAAGCCGGATGAACCATTTTTTCAGTGGTATTTTTCCCGGGTGTGTCAGATGGATGATGTAGTGGTGGCAGAAGAAAACCAGCACATTGCGGCGGATCTGCATCTGAGGCCGTATACATTGATCCTTCGGGGAAACAGTATGCCTGTGGATTATATGGTAGGTGTGGCAACGCACCCGGCTGCCAGAGGCAGGGGAATTGCCAGCAAGCTGCTGAAGAATGCTTTCCGTATATCCAGATCCCGTGGAAAATCTGCAGTCATCCTTATGCCTTCGGATGCATCTTTCTATATGCCTCTGGGCTGTTCCTTCTATGTACAGCAGTGGGAACGCAGTGCTGCTCCGGAATGGCTGGCACGGATTGGGGAAAAACCGGAAAAGGCAATGACTGTTTCTTCTCCCGATGAATGGCATATTCTGGCTTCCGTATATGAGAAATTCACAGAAAGAAGGAACGGATTTACCCAGCGCGACGAAAAGACATGGCGGACCTTTATCGAAGGCCAGCTGAATGAGGGCTATATTGCCGTTACAGGGGACGAAACAGGTCCTACAGGCTATTTATGCTATGGTATAGATGGACGGCGCCTTATCGCCAATGAAATGGCGTATGTTTCCGACCGGGGACGCCGGGGGCTTTATGCCTTCATGGCCGGCCACCGGGGATCCATTGACCGCTGCACCTGGTACGAACCCCTGGATGACTGCTCTTTCTACTATTGGCCCAATGGAGCAGAACACACCTATATTGAAAATAGGACGTTCCCATTTATGATGGCACGAATCACCGATCCGGTAGGGGTCATTGATGGTCTGCCCTGTGAGAAACAGATACATGGGGAATATTCTTTCCAGCTGGTAGATCCGGTACTGAGTGAAAACAATGGGATATATATGGTGCGGGCCGAAGATGGGGAAATTCATGCTCTCCAGGATGATATCTTCTACAAACTCCGTCTGCACATCGAAGACACCTCGGGAATCGACCTGGGAAACCACATTCCGGAACCCTCTTTCTGCATGAATGTGAATACCCTGGCAGAACTTGTCTTCGGAACCTCCGACTTCAATGAACTTCTCAAGAGAAACCAGATTACCTGGCTTACAAAAGACGAAGCCGTAAAAGAAAAGATATTCCGCTTCATGATGGGCATACTTCCGGAAAAAGATAACTGGATAGCCGAGTGGTACTAAAGATGCGCGAAGCTCTGCGGTCTCAAGCCTGAGGCTTCTCTATCTGCCCTCTGTTTTTGCGTTTATTTTGCCAATATAAAAGCATGACATATTACCTCGTTGGGAGAGGATATGTCATGCTTTTGTTTATTGTGGAAATTCAGCTTCTTTTGGGAGGCTGCTTTATCAGAAATTGTGGTTCCGCCTTTTCCAGGTGCAGATGGCTTCCCAGGCGGGTATCCCATCCAGCGGGATGGAATGGGGAGGTGCCATTAGCCGGAGTGAACGTCAGTTCACCGAAACGAATCTGTCCATTTATAACTCGTAAATCGACACGAACAAACAGGAAGTCTGCACTGAGTGTTCTGGCAATTTCCAGCATCTTTTCCCAGCAGGCCGGTTTTGTGAATGCTTCCGGGGCTACTGCCTGGTGAAGTTCCAGAAGGTGATAATCTGTATCATAAAACGCTTCTTTGTAGCGGTGGCTCTGTGCATCATCAAATCCCATAACATTACAGAGTAAGGGCTGGCCATGAAAGCAGAAGAATCCATAGTCGATAATCCGGCCCTGCAATAATTCTTCCGCCATAATGCGCGGGGGAATGTCCTTATATTGCCATTCACCGTTCTCGTAGAAGAAATTTTCGGAAATCCAGGAATCCAGCTTATTATAATTTTCCCTCCAGTTTTCGGTTTGCTTGTTGTGGCAGATTATAACCATACCGGATCCATGATTGGGTTTGAGAACAAAAGATCTGGGAAGCTGGCTTATGTCGATTTCAGACGTGTTTTTGTACACACCATATACAGGAGTCAGGTATTCTTCCCCAATTTTTTTTGCTACATAACCACTGACTTTTACTTTGTCCGCACAGAGAGTAAGCAGTGGGTTGTGATAATAAAGTTTTAACCACTGGATTTTTTCACTGAGTGTTTTCGGATGGTTAAGATTGAGTGCATATCCCATTCTTCTGCGGAAAACACGACAGGTTCTTGCTTCCAGACGATGGGTTAACTCATAATGTCTGATTCTCTTTTTTATGGATTTATGAATAGAGTGGAACAATTTATTTTTCCCCTTACCATAGTATTGCATTCAAATGGATTTAATTTTCTGATATCCCAATATATCGTTTTATAAATATAACATACTGTTTATAATTCTGCAATTTTTCATAGGACGCTATGAGAAGTTGCAGGATTATAAACAGCGATTCCTGGATTGGCATGTACTCCGGGGCATTACCAACAATAAAAGGGCGGTAAAAAAATCATTTTTCACCGCCCTACCTCAAAACCTTCTACTGGAAGATTTTGCAGGGGAAATATAAAATGCCCTCTTGCAAAGGGCAAGCATGCGAAAGCTGATTAACGGAAGCATGCAACACGTTTTCCTCTCTGGAATGAAGAAAAAGGATAAAAACCGCAAACTTTGTCTGCTGTCGGTGTGGAAAAGACAGGTGGGAGGCAGGAGGTTAGAGGGAGGATGTGGAAGGTTTTCCTATAAAAAGGAAAAAGTTGTACGAAAGGAAAGATTGCAGCACGTTTCCCGTTCTGGAGAGAAAGGGGAAAGGCCGCGAACTTTGTTCGCTGTCGGCAAAAATGGTGACGCCATTTTTGAGTCAGTGTAAAGCCCTGCAGGGCTTCACAGGTCAGCAAGAATCCAGGTTGGATTCTCGGGTCGGTGCAATCCTTGCAGATTGCAGGAGTGAAATGGAAGGTGTTCTGATAAATATAAACAGGACAAGAAGAGAAAAGTTGCACAAAAGGAAAGCATGCACCACGTTTCCCTCTCTGGAGAGAGAGGGGGACCATTCGTTTCAACGAATGGTGGAAAGTAGAATCCACTTTGTTAGAACAAAGGAAAACATACGGATGTGATAAATACCCCTTTTATAAAAATCTTCCGCACCCCTTCATACCTCTAATCTGCCTGCCTCTTACCTCGTACCTTTAACCTATCTTTTTAGTCTGAAAGGAAGCCACTCAGACTTCCGGTCTGATGTCTGATTTTCTGACGTCTGTTCGGATTTCCTGGACCTCCATCTTCCCATCCTTATCATATCTTGCAACATACGTCCGGTTTCCCAGGTTCATCAGGAAGTAGGGGGATATGCTGTCTGTTTTTCTGGTGATGGAGTATTTCTGTGTGGTGTCCGGGAAGGATTCTTCCCAGATAAGCATTCCGTTTTTCCGGATGGAGGCGTGCATGGTGTGACCGTCCGCATTGACGGTGAAGGCGAGAAGGGCACCGGTTTCGTCGTTGAAATACATGGTGGAGTCGGAGGAGAAGTTCATATCTCCGTCACTGGATGTAGAAAAATACATCTGTCCTGTTTCCACGGATGAGTGCATAATCTGTGCGGTGCCAGCTGGCGTATAGGCGCTGGCATACAGGGGAAATAAACAACATAATGCCAGAGGTAATGCTAAGTATTTTTTTATCATGAAAAGAACCTCCCTACTTATCATCTTCCCGGATTTCGGAATAGGATTCCTTATCCGGTGTAGGATGGGCTTCCTGGTCCATTTCATATTGCCAGAATTTGGTAGGAACCAGTTCACCTTCCTCATTTATCACGTAACGGGCAGCATGCTGCAGATTTTTTCCGGTGGGAATGGCTACCGGTGTGGTGAATCCCTGACCGATGACGTCGGTTGTATTCATAATGAACAGGAACGCATGTGGGTCAATAGCATGAATCAGCTGGCGTAGCTTGGCAATCTGTGTCAGATCGATGATAGCAAAGATAATCTGTTTTCTGGCTCCGCTGAATCCGCCCTGGCCGTCCAGAAGGGTGGCGCCATGCCCGATTTCCCGGAGTATGCCGTCTGTGATTTCCAGCGGCTTTCTGGAAACGATGAACGCCGCCTTTCTCTGTGCTGTACCGATAACGACGCGGTTAGCTACGTTAGCGGTCAGATACATACCGATTAAGGTACATACGGCGCGTTCCAGGGAGAATATGGCCGCGCTGGCGCCTACAATGAGTACGTTCAGTGCAAATACTACATTGCCGATTTCCAGATTATAATATTTCTGTAAGATGGCGCCTACAATATCCAGGCCGCCGCTGTTGGTGTTATAACGGTACAGAATCCCAGTACCGACACCGATGATGAAACCACCGGTAATGGCAGATACCAGAGGGCTCTGAATGATGATGGACTGGCTCAGAAATGCAGTGGCATCAATGAAGAATGACAGGGTCACCGTTCCCAGAATGGAAACCGCCGTATAGAACTTCCCCATGTAGCGTAGGGAAAGCAGCAGCAGCGGCACATTTAAAAGAAGGTTCATGGTGCCGATGGGGAATCCGGTAAGGTAATAGATAATCATGGCAATACCGGCCAGCCCTCCGGCCAGGAAATGATGAGGTACGAAGAAAGCGTTCATCCCTATGGCATACAAAAGGGTACCAATCACAGTAACCACTAAGACAACAAAGCAACGCTTAATCATCGCTTTATCAGTCAATCCTGCGGTTTTCATAGTGGACTTCCTCCTGATACAGAATGTATAAATAAAGGAAAATATGAGTTATCTTCCTTATTATACAACGGGAAAGGAACAGGGATAAAGCATGGCGAAGCGGGATACAGCCCGCCGTTTTTACAAGGGCAGGGAATCCTTGCTATAATAGCATGAGCAGAACCGGGTATACGAGTACCCATCAGAGCGGGAGAAATATTCATGATTACAGATAAAGCATTCCAGATGGCAGTGAAGAAAGCCATTGCAGAACATAAGAAAAGCAGAAATATATCTTTTTCCTTTGAAGGGGAAATCTACTGGATAAAACGGAGACTTTCCAATGGGAGAAACCAGTTTGCCAAATCGTCGGTCAACGTACAGTTTTATACCGAAGTAGCGCGTTCCACTATAGCGCACCGTCTGACCGGACTATCCCCGGAAATCGTATATCTGGATGCAGACTGCATGGTCACCAGGGCGGCTGGTGAAAACATCAATCACTGGATGAAAGAATCCATTTCGGAAGAAGAAAAAATGGATATTCTCTTTCGGGTTGGACAAGCTTTGGGAGAACTTCATCAGGCAGGAATGACCCATGGACGCCCGGCGTTGCGTGACTTTCTATATGAGGATGGCCGGGTAACCCTGTTGGATTGGGAAAATCAGCCAAGGGCAGAGAATAAGGATAAATGCATGGCTCTGGATTACCTGCTGCTCCTGCTGTCTCTGTTCCGTGAACCGTATGCAGAGATGAATTACATAAAGGCACTGGAAAAAGGATATGCAGAGGCTGCGGGCCGTGAAACCAGAGGAAAGGCCCGCGCCTTTCTGAAGAAACATGCCTTTATTGGCAATCTGGCAAAGGCTCTGGATATCTTCCATATGAAAGATGTGGAAGCTTTTTCGAAATTATATCGTTATCTGGCAGATTAAGAGGATGTTATGGCAAACGTATTAAGCAATGCAATCATAAAGACTATCCGTCTGGGCAGAGGCGGGGAAGAGAAATCTTTCCATATCGCCTTTACCGGTACAGCGGATTATATTTCCCATATGGGGGTGGTGGCCCTGTCCGTAAGAAAGTGGAATCTGGATATGCCGCTTAGCTTCCATTTCTTTGTGAACAATCTCAATGACCGGGAACGGGGGCACCTGATTGACCTGTCCCGTATGGCGAAGGCCACCGTATATGTGCACCTTATTGATGACAGCTGCTTTACTACCCTGCTGTTATCTGACGGCGTGGCTGCCTTTTTCTATCGGTTCCTTGTAGCGCCCACACTGGCCAGCATGACTGACCGGGTGCTGTACCTGGATGGGGATATGATGTGTCGAGGGGATATGACTCCTCTTTGGACCATGGACCTTACCGGTTTCGATGCGGCCGTAGTGACCGACCGTCGGGAAGAAAGCAACGCGAAACGTGTAGGCACGTCCAAGTACTTTAATGCCGGTATGATGCTGATTAATGTAGATCAGTGGATGAAGGATGGTCTGTTTGACGATATAGTAAGAAGGGCACAGGAAAACGTGGCCAAAGTAGGAAACCGCCTGTCCCACCACGATCAGGACATTCATAATCAGATGCTGGACGGCCGGGTGAAATATCTCCCGAAGAAATACAATTACCTGTATAATCTGGACCGCCAGTCCCTGTTTGCAAAACAGCCGGAAAATGAACCCTATGAGAAACAGGTTATTATTCATTTTGCAGGCCATGCCAAACCGTGGCACAGCTGGGTACAGGACTGGCCGGCAGTCTGCGAATATGCCGCACTGCAGAACGAATCCCCCTGGAAGGGCTATCCACTGGTTCCACCAAAGGGCAGAAAAAATCTTCACCAGGCTGCCAGAACTGCAAGAATGCAGCATCACTATGGCGAAATGGTGAAGTGGTATGTTCAGTATATAAAATCAAAAATTTAAAGTCTGAGGTCTGAGAAGAAGGAGTCGCCGTTCTATGTTGGAAAACAGTTTATGTATCCTGATCACTATGACAGGTATTTACAGTGCAGCGGCTCTTTTTGGCTGTCTGCATATACTTAAGTGGCGCGGACTCCGGATGGGACTTCTGGGCGGACTGCTCCTTCTGGCAGCGGTGTGGGCAGGGCATATATCTCTTGCTTCCCTGGCATCTCTGGCACCGCTGTATTTTTTACTGCTCTGGACTGTACCCTATATGTGGTGCCGTGGCCATGCCTGTACGAAAAAGGACCGGGAGATGTCCCGGATCAAGGGGGAATTTCTTACCGGAAGTGCAGCAGCTGCCCTTTTTCTCCTGCTGTCACATTCGCCATGGGGAGGGACGGGCATAGTGGTTGTCCTGGAATCCATCCTGCTGGTGTGGACCATGTGTGCAGCTCTGGCCTATGTTATTTACTTCTTTATCTATGGAAATCTGTTCCAGGCAGAAGACATGCTGCCGGTGCTTATGACCAACGGGAAGGAAATAAGGGCCTATCTGGACGGACAGATACCGAAGAGCCTGCTGTTTTCGGCAGTTTCCGGATTCCTGGTGCTCGTGCTGGCAGGGGCAGCCCTGGTATGGGTCGGTATGGATGAGGCGGGCAGTGGTTGGACCACACAAAGTCTGTTAGTAATACTTATTTCGGCGGGTATCATGGGAAAATACGCTATGAACTGTTTTCCGCTACGTGAAATCCGTCTGGCCAGGAAGAGTATACGGGAAATGAAAAAGGCAAGAACCGTACATGCAGATAATCTGGCACATCAGTTTAAAGCCGAGCTGACAGGAAAACCGGATGGCAATATATTCCTTATTATTGGAGAAAGTGCCAACCGGGATCACATGAAGGCCTTTACTCCTGACTATCCGCAGGAGACTACACCGTGGGAATCTTCGGTAAGGAAAGAGCCGGGATTTTTCTTTTTTTCGAAATCCTATGCCTGCTTTACCCAGACCGCACAGACGATAAGCCGGATGATTACCGGGATGAACCAGTATAATCATCAGTCATCGGAATATCTGGTGTCTCTCATTGATGTGGCGAAGGCGGCTGGCTATAAGACCTGGTGGTGTACCAATCATAAGGCCAACGATTATCTCACCGGGTATATTATGGAAACAGCGGATGAAGTGGTGGAAGTACCGGCGCCTACCGGTGATGATGCTCAGCTTCTTGATGTGATGGATAAGATTCCGGAGGAGGGGTATCACTTTGTAGTTCTCCACATCATGGGGAGCCATCTCCGTTATGGGGACAGGGTTCCGACAGGCTTCCCTGTGATTCCCGGAGACAATAAGCGGATTTCCGAATATGATACATCCATTGCCTATACGGATGACATTCTCCGCAGAATGTGGGAAAAGGCAGAGAAAAAGCTGCATGCTTCCGTGATTATGTACGTGTCAGACCATAGCGAGGATATGAAGTACACTCACGGTACCGGGCACTTTACTTTTGATATGACACGAATACCTCTGTGGATTTATCTTTCACCATCCTATCGGGAAAAGTATAAGGACAGGGCGGATGCCCTTGGACGGCATGAGGAATGTGTGTTTACCAATGATCTGATATTTGATACACTCTGCGGCCTCATAGGCACAGATAATTATGGCCGGACAGAGGCATATGATCTGTCCAGCCCTTCGTATGCGCTGACAGAGAAAAAGGCGCTTACCATGCATGGAAAGGTCAGGATTTCTGATGATGCACATTAAGAATATGAGAGAAAGCCTGAGCAGGTTGCCTGTAAGAATCTTTGTGTTGTCGGCTTTACTGGTGACGATATGGCTCTGGGGGTGGTTTTTCATCCAGGGTATTACTTATCTTGATCAATGGCACCTGAGTCTTCGCGATGCCCTGATTACCGGTGTTTCTCTGCTTATCCTTCAGATAGCGGTAAAGCAGCCTTTGTATAGCCGCCTATGGCAGGGGGCGTGGATTTCCTTTTTGGCATGGATTCTTATATTTTCCTGTGTCATTGGGCAGGGGCATGGAGATAAGGTGGCTGATTATCGACTGATCAACCCCTATCTTCTCGGGGGTAATGCGCTTTTATGGATACAGGTCCTGCTGATATATTGGGGAATCCGAGGTGGGAAGAAAACTGCTGTGGTCTGTGTGACAGTGTCGTTGATTCTGGCGGTATTCCAGTTGATTTCTTCTGTCACTTTTCTTTCTTATTACCTGATTTATCAGAAAATTTTTGCGCCAGCTGATTTTCTTCCGGTGGTACAGACTCACTGGTCGGAAATTGTGGGGTTCATCAGTTCACCGCTTATATGGAAACCGGCGCTGGGAGGGGTGGCATCCCTGCTGCTCATTTTGATTCCTGAAGTGGTTTTGTTGGTAAGGGCTTACCAACAGCGTGCCAAAAAAATATGCTGTATAGGGAAGGGATACAAGGTGGCGCAGTGTTTTCTGTTCCTGATAGCACTGCTTTTGGTTAAACGGTGGATTCCGGAATGTTATCCGGTGTTTCACTACCGGGTGGCACAGCAATATATAGAAAGTGTAAGAAAGGCGGAGGAATTCCACAGAAAAAATGTGGCTAGCCTGATTTTAACGCGTGGGTCTGATAAGGCGTTACCGTCTAAGGTCCCTGGCACGGTGATTCTGGTTATTGGGGAAAGCGAGAACAGGGATATGATGAAGGCGTTTACCCCGGATTATCCAGCAGATACTACGCCATGGTTGTCAGGGAAAAAAGAGAGTCCTTCCTTTTCCCTGTACCCGTATGCATATACGAATTTTCCAGCAACTACAGGAGCCCTGACCATGGCTCTTACCGGAATGAATCAGTATAATCATAAATCAGTGGAGCAGGTGGTCAATCTGATGGATATAGCTAAAGCGGCAGGATATGATACCTGGTGGATTAGCAATCATCAGCAGATGAACACTCATGAATCAGGGGTGGAACTGGTTTCAGAAACGGCGGATCATCAGATATGGGAAAATCCTCCGGAAGGTGCGGACGAATGTATTCTTAAGGAACTGAGAAAGGTTCCCAAATCAGGAAATCATTTTATTGTTCTGCACATTATGGGAAGTCACAATAAGTACATCAGCAGAATTCCGCCGGGATTTAAGAAGATTAAGGTTCCTGGCCGAAATGATACAGAAAATGCATATGCAAATACGGTTTTGTACACGGATCAGATACTGGAACAAATATTTGAATATGCACAGAATAATCTGCATCTTGTCGCTATGGTGTATTCGTCTGACCATGGGGAGGATATGATATATCAGCATGGCAGTGGACGCGCTACCTGGCCTATGATGCACATCCCGTTCTTTATTTATCTGTCGCCAGAATACATGAGAGTATATCCGGAAACCAGGCAGATGCTGAAAGTGCATCAGAACCGGGTATTTACTAATGATATGCTGTTTGATACCATGAGTGTATTTTGCAGGCACCAAACAATAATTACAGCGAAGCGTATGATCTGACTTCGTCAGGTTATCGTATCAATGAAGATAATGCACTGACGGTATGGGGAGAAAAGAAAATTAAGAATGATCCGGAAATAAATTGAACATCTGACTGGCTCTGGAGAATAACATTAACAGGAACTTTGAACAGAGTCATTTTGATAACAACTGACAATACCTGTTATGTAAGGTAACTTCAGCTTTACAGGAAAGGAAAATCTGATGGAGAATTTTGACAGAAAGGGATGGGCTGTAGAGGCAAAATGGGCACAGGTTGTTCTGGCTGTATCTCTATGTATAGCCAGTATCCGTTTTTCGGTAGCATATTGTTCCTATCTTTACGGTATATTTGCACTCTTTGCCGGAGTACACTATTGGATTTCCAAAAAGAATGATCAACCTTTTTTTCCGCAGATAAATAATATCGGATTAAGTATACTCGGAATGGGATTGTTTTACGGAAGCCTGATGCTATCAGCTGTGGTCTTATTAGACCGGCAGAGTGTGAAAATGGTATGGGATATGTTTTTATTCTGCATTCCATTTTTTGCCTTCTGGTTTATTGCTTCTGTGTTTGATACAGAAAAAGGATTTAAAATCGGTTTATTGACAGCCTGCTTTATTTTATGTATTCATGGAATAACTTCACCGACAATGGGAAGAATGCAAAGCTTCTTTAAACATCCTAATGCGTTTGGCGTATATTTTGAGTTGACATTACCACTGCTTGGATATTGGCTTGTTAAAGCAAAGGCTTGGAAGAAATTGATGTGGGGAGCGGCTATTCTGCTGTCTGTATACTGTTTATGGAAGACTGAATCTAGAGGGGCGATTTTGTCTCTTGCCGGGGCAGCAGTTTTATCCGGAGTTGTCTGTGTTCTTGGAATGATAAGGCAGCGCAGGGCTTTTTCCGGGAAAAAGGTTGTTTTTATATTTCTTCTGACAAGTGTCTGTGTTTTGGGGGGAATATCAGGGGTTGTTACTGTAAATGAGCAGAGAGTTTCCAGTAAACAGCAGGAATTTTTTTCAAAATGGCCATTGGATCAGCGTCTGATTGTTCAGTATGAAAAACTGGGGGGCGAACGAGCAGGTATGGTTATAGCCAGCTGGCATATGTGGGAAAATCATAAAATCTGGGGAATTGGAATGTCCAGGTGGGGAGAATATTATTATCTGCCATCGTACCATCCGGCAGGAGCTCATGAAATGGGCCATGTTATGCCTCATAATATGCCAGTGTACTTTTTCTCAGGCGCCGGAATTTTTGGTGGAATCAGTTATCTTTTATTTATGGTCCTTATGTTTATTAATCTGCTTAAGGAATTAATAAAAAACAACGATTGGCTGATGACAGGTGCGGTGCTGATTGCATATATAGCTTTTTCACTGCATGGATTCCTTGATGCAACTATAAGCAATAAAAATACGGCAGTTATTTTCTTTTCACTGATGGGATATTGCTTAGGCTATTGTAATCGAAAACAAATTGGGATGAGGCGTAGACAATGAAAATTTTAATGGCGCATTTTCGTGAGGTCACGAATATTGCTGGCGGATTGGAACATGTATTATGTAATTTTTCCAATGCTATGAATCGCAAAGGACATGAAGTACATATTGCTATTTATGACTCCCATGCAGAGGGAAGACCTTATTATCCGCTGGACAATGAAGTTAAGGTGTGGAATCTTAGAAAAACAGATGGAGAGCCAAAAAAAGTACCGTTGATAAAGAGAGTTCAGCGTGAACTGGTGAGAATGCAGGGGCCGGGGAAACTGGAAGGTTGGTATGAGTCATATCGAAACCGATGGATTCTGCCGGAAGGGAAGAAACTGATTGAAAAGATAAAACCAGAGGTTATCGTAGTTTACTGGCATACAACAAGTGGATTTGTTAAAGCTCTGGCTGGGAACATCCCGGTAATTACGATGATTCACAACGATCCGGATGAACTGTATCCGGAAATGAGTGACCGTCAAAAGGAGGCTATTTCAGAGAGCGCCTGCATTCAGTGTCTTACCAGAAATTTTAAGGGTCGATTAGAGGAATTGTTTCCGTCGGTACCGGTTGTATGCATTCCCAATGTGGTACCACAATATGACAGAACGTCGAATCTTCTGGCGGAAAGAAAGGTACATAAAATCATATGCATGGCCAGATTGAGTGAAGACGTAAAGCGCCCGCATCTGCTGATTGAAGCTTTTTCCCGAGTGGCGCCAGAGTTTCCGACCTGGCAACTTTTTTTCTGGGGTGATGGTAAGGAAGAATATAAGCAGAGAATGCAGGAGCAGGTGAGTTCATATCATCTGGAAAAGAGGGTGCATTTTTGCGGGGTTACTTCCGATGTGTTGACTGAATATTGTAACGCTGATATTTTTGCGATTCCAAGCCGGGTAGAAGGATTTGGCCTGGCTCCTGCGGAAGCAATGAGCGCAGGAGTACCGGTTGTTGCCTATGCTTCCTGTGCCGGAGTAAATGAAGTAGTGGAAAATGGGAAAACGGGGCTGCTGGTTGAGGATGGGGTAGAGGCACTGGCCGAAGGACTGAAAAAATTAATGCAAGATACATCGCTTCGAGCACATATGGGGAACGCAGGACATGAGGCAATGAAACAATATGCACCAGAAAAAATCTGGTCTGCCTGGGATAATTTATTAAACCAAGTAGTAAGGAAGAAATGAAAATGGACAATCAGGTAAAGGCTTCAATTATCATTCCAGTATATAATGCGGAGGATACTGTTCGTCGTGCTATAGACAGTGCAGTGAATCAGACAACGGATGAGCCGTATGAAGTGATTCTTATTGATGATGGAGTAAAGGATGGAAGTGCGGCGATTCTGGACGAATATGCGGATCGATATGCATATGTCCGGGTGATTCATCAGGACAACCAGGGAATAACCAGAACAAGGGAAAATGGAATTAAGATATCTCAGGGGGAATTTGTTTTCTGGGTGGATTCAGATGATTATGCTGATGCACACCTGCTGGAAAAGACATTACCTCTGCTGGAAAGTGGTGCTGATGTTGTCATTTATGGAACACAATATTTTTGTGAGAACGGAGGCAGGGCAGACAACCGGATTCGGAAAAATATTTCGGATGCTGCCTATTGGAAGCAACAGGCTCTGAATGCGAACCTGTCCACCATCTGGACGTATGGGACACGCCGTGCATTCTGGGAAGGGGAAACCGCCCCTTCAGAAGTGGCAAGGTCGGCAGCGGATGGGTATATGACTATTCGGATTTTTGATAAGGCCGGGGTATTTCGGGTTCTTCCGGATATTCTTTATTATCATCTTGTAGACAGTCCGTTTTCCATCCGTCATACCTTTAATGGAAAACGATATCTGGGAAATGCTTTTCTCTGGTATTATCGCTTGAAATGTTCTGAAGAACAATATTCTGAAAATACAGAAGCCTGTGCAGCACGGGCTATGTCTGGATATATCAAGGCTTATGCTATGGATACAGTAACCCATGATCTGACAGAAGAAGACAGGAAAAATATTATAAAGGCACTGCAGGATTTAAAACGATATTCAATTTCCGGACGCATAAGGGATAAGTTGTTATGCTGGGCTGTCCTGCACAATCATCTCTGGCTTTGCCGGATGTATGCCCGCCATAAGAACAGTAAAACGAAGCAGATGAATAAAAAGATGGCCAGAGACTGATTTTAATAATTAGGAAGTTAAGATACATTGTTAAATTGTTTTTGGGAGGTAGAATCAATGCATCTCAAAGCATCTGTTATTGTCCCGGTTTATAATGTAAAACCGTATATTTCTCGTTGTATAGACAGTATATTGGCGCAGGAGTATGCCGATTGGGAACTTATTCTGGTAGATGATGGTTCAACGGACGGAAGTGGCTGTATTTGCGATGAATATGCGGATGGGGATAGCCGGATCCGGGTCATTCATCAGAAAAACAAGGGATTGAGCGGGGCCAGAAATACAGGTATTCGGCATAGTACCGGAGATGTTCTGTTTTTTGTTGATTCGGATGATTATGTGTCAGCACAGCTGATAAACCGTGCGCTGAATGCACTGGAACAGACACAATCTGACATGGTTATGTTTAATGCTAGGCAGGTATATGGTGACAGGCAGGCCAATCTGTTTGGATATGAGATTACCCGGGATATGGAGGACACAGATTATCTGAGAAAATGGTTTCTTATGGGAGAAGATTCTCATGTGGCTAAACGAGCCTATCGCAGGCGGAGTTTTGGAAATCTGTCATTTCCGGAAGGATTTAATTATGAAGACTTGGCAGTGAATGTATCCACCTTGCTTCAGGCACGCCGTATCTGTGCTATACCTGATGTTTTGTATATGTATGAGTCGGAAGAACATGGAAGTATTACGCAGACCAGAAGCTTGCGGAATATGAAGGGGTTGTTCTACGGGTGGAAGAGGAGTATGGAAGATTTGCCCGCAAACCCGGAATATAATGAATATCGAGATTTATTCAGGATGCGGACGCTTATTCTCCTGTTTTACATTCTGTACCGCATAAGGACGTCTGATACCTTTTCTGCAGCGGATATCTATATAGATTCCCTCAGGGAAATATATAATGCTGTAAGCAAAAGTTCAGACCCATGGTTTGGAATGAATCCTGATGCGGTTCCTGCCGGTGTAATTCAGGAATTTTCGTATGCTGCTCATGTGATGACAGGGCAGGTACAGCGCAGAATCAGAACATCACTTCATCTGGATAACCGGCAGAATAATAAAAATATTCTGGGATATGTCATCCGTATGTTCAGTCTGGATTCTATTTTTCAGGTATTGCCGGATAACAGTAAGCACATGTTTATGACAGAACTGCAGGCGCTGTCGGATTCCTCCGAGGTACCTAAACGAATAGAGCAGAAAATTCTTTCACTGGCGGTGAAATATGGGGGGGGGCAGGACTCCTGAAAGCAGAAGGAAGACACCTGCTGAAAAAAGGGATGACCAGAGAGTAGGCTGGACGGAATGCCCTGAATGTCAGGAATGTGGTTTAATAGCGAATAAATCTGAAAAAACGGGTAGAAAATGCAGTGGATGCAGGGCATTTTCTACCCGTTTTTTGTATGTGGCGAAATAATGAATAATAGGGAACAGTGCTTATGGATTTGAGCCTCCAATCGTATCCAAGTACTGTTCATAAGCATTGATGGTGTTGAATTCCTTCATAGGGAAACATTCACTGCTCCAGCGTACCAGGAGCCAGAGGCAGCCGGCGAATACGAGGAGCTGGAGGAGGCGGTAGAGGATGGAAATCTGCGTGCCATGCTGATCTTTCCAACGGGGGTTCAGATGGTAGGCACTTTTCCATATCCAATGGCAGAACAGGGTGAGATAAACAATCATGCCCAGTATTGTGGCCAGAAGGCCGGTTGCGCCAATCCTTGGATAGACAATCTGGGTGATCCAGTCCCAGGGCATATGGCTTGCGAAGAATAGTTCTCTGGGAGAAAGGGCCAGACCTGTGAGCAGATAATGGAGCAGATAGATGAATGGACTGAAGGAAAAATATCCTACCATGGCCAGTACGATGGCAGTCATCATCTTTTTCCCCAGTACGGCCCGGGAGATAATGTTCATCATGAAAAAGAGGAGCAGGAGCACGCCGAAGGCAGTAAGAAAGTATGGGGTGATATGGTTGAAATCAAAATGAAGGGAACCGTTGGGGGCGTGAATCAGGCAGTAAGGGAAGATGGTAATCCACAGAGCAAAAGGAATATATCCGATACGCCAGAAGGGATGAAGCATATTTTTCCCGGTCATGAGCTGAGTGAGAAACAGCATGATAAAGCATTCCATCATACTGCGCTGGAAACGATACCATGAAAAAAGGCCGGAAATATGGATGCTCATAAAATATAGAAAGGTCAGAAACAGAAAAAGCACCGCCGTGTATACATAGCTGTGGATTTCCTGACGGGAAATACCATTCCACCACAGGGCAATTTTCTTTCGTTCTTTGTACCAGAAACTCATAGGGTCCTCCTTGAAAATCTTCTTTTAAGTATAGACTATAACCCGTAGTTCGCCAAATGGAAGAATGCGCGGAAAGAGTTAGCCGGGAAAAGAATTTTCTGCTAATATAGGAGTGTTCTGAAACCGGGGTTCCGGTTATGTGTTTACACGAGGAAAATAGAATGAAACAAAGTATAAAACGGTCGTTACTTACTACCCTTCTGTTTGTGGTGGTGGCAGCGGGCATCTTAAAACTGGGAGGGGATTATCCTACCCTGGCCAGCTATATGAATCCAAGACTGCTGACTTCCATACTGGTGGTATGGATTGTGTCACAGGGTTTATTTTCTGTATTTACAGATTCTTATCTGAAAAAACTCCTTCCTTGGGCTGTGGTGCTGCCTCTGCTGTGGGCGGCTGTCTTTACCTGGGGGTATGGATTTGCCAATCTCCCGGAAAAGAAGCATTTGGGGGATTACTACATGTATGCAGCTTTGATTTTTTCGTTGCCTTATGTGCTGGGCGTGTGGAGCAGCCGGCTTCCTAAGGCCAGGATTCCCTGGGGGATACTGCAGGGGCTGCTGGCCCTGTTCCTTCTGGTGATGCCATTTGTCTATGTGGGATACTATGTGGTCATGGGCGGCGAAATGGACATGTTTGCCATGATGGCTATTATGGCTACGCACAGTGATGAAGTGAAATCCTTTTTCACGACCGTGGCTTCGCCGGCTATGGCTATTGGTTCCCTGGTGCTGATTGTATTGCTTCTGGTTCTTTCCATGAAAGGTTCATTCTCCCTGCTTAAGGCAGCGGCTTCCTGTGAGAATCCGGTAAAGAGTCATACAGGAAAAGGAAAAATCGGGCTGGTGTTGGTTACGATTCTGTTTATCGGCGGATTCTACCGCATGTTCATCCATGTGTTCCCGGTTAATATTTATCGCGCCGTAGAGAGCAAGGGAAGTGATTTCCAGGTGCTTTCGCAGATGAACAATAACATTAATCAGAATACGGGAGCTATGATTCTGCAGGATGGGCAGAATGCACCAGATGGAACTTACATTGTGATTATCGGGGAAAGTGCGAACCGGGATCATATGAAGGCGTTTACCCCGGACTACCGGGAAAATAATACGCCATGGCTGTCCGCTATGGCGAAGACGCCTGATTTTGCCCTGGGGTATAAGGCGTATTCCAATTTCCCGAATACGCTCATGTCTCTCAGTTATGCATTGACCAGTGCCAACCAGTATGGGGATAATGACTTGCGCCATGTAGTCAGCCTGGTGGATGCTCTCCGTAAGGCAGGATTTGTTACCGACTGGATTTCCTTCAAAAACCGCAGTTCCCTGTCCAGTGCAGGGGTGACCATGATTGCAGAGCGCTGTGACCATACCTACTGGGAACAGAATCCGGATGAATATGCTCTGAATGTGCTGAAAGAATTACCTCCGGCAAAGAAACGGGTGGTGTTCATCAACATTACCGGCAGCCACTATACCTATAAGACACGTGTTCCGGTATCCCGTTGGAATCAGTTTGGCATTTCGCCGAATAACCCGGACCATGATTATGATATGACCATTGCTTATGACGACTGGATCATGCAGAATATCTTCAATTATGCCCGGGATAATATGAATCTGCAGGCTATGGTTTATTTCTCTGATCACGGGGAAAATATGAAGCATTTCCATGGTACGTCACCATTCTATTTCGATATGGTCCATATTCCGTTCTTCGTGTATCTGTCCCCGTCATACCAGGCAAAATATCCGGAACTGATGAAACAGCTCAAGGCACACGAACATACACCATTTACCAATGACCTGATATTTGATACTCTGTCTGGCCTGTTCCAGGCCCGGACTTCGTTCTATCACGAAGCCTATGATTTCTCGTCCCCGGCCTATGCTATCAACGCAGAGAATGCCATGACTATGGACAGAAAGAAAAAACTTACAGAAGATCCCGCATTCTGACCGGAGGTAATAAAAAGACAGGTTAGAGGTGGGCAGATTCGCTTCGCTTATCAGCAAATGGATACTGCGTATGGCAGCCTTTGTATAAAGACAGACCTTCAGACACGAAAACCTGACAGTTTTTTCAGACTTCTAGTGGAAGTTCATTGAACTTCCTTCAAAATGAATCGAAGGAATCAAAAAACGATTTTCCAACTTATGGAAAATCGTTTTTTCATATCTTGTGTAAAGCGGAATGCTCTCTTGTGAAAAAGGTCAAAATCCTAAAGCTGTACAAAGGTGGAGCATGCAACAAGTTTCCTTCTCTGGAGAGAGGATAAAGGCAGCAAACTTCGTTTGCTGTCTGTGCGAATCAGAAGATTCACAGGTCGGTAAAAATGGGAGTGCAACATAGTTAACGAATTACAACTTCAAGCTTTTTAGAAGACCGGGCTACCATTTATAGGAAATCCATACGGATTTCGATTCAGTAGACTAGTAGCCAGCAAGCCTTCGGCTCGGGACGGTGCAATCCTTGCAGATTGCAGGAGTGAAACGGAATATTCTCTTGTAAAAATTAAGAATGCGAAAGCTAGTAAAAGGAAAGCATGCAGCACGTTTCCCTCTCTGGAATGAAGAGAAAGTATTCTCTTCATTGCCCACAGTTCTCTGACATCGGAAATTCGCAAGAATTTTCTATGCATGGTGGGCCGGTCTGCGGTCAGGGGACCGCCAGCCTTTGGCTGGTGGGGGAAAGTAGAATGCTGTATGTTGGAACAGAGGAAAGAATGCTGTTGTACGAAATATTTTTGCTTTATATGAAAAAGCCATACGCAGTATCCACCCCCTGTGCTCCCAAAGGAGCACACCGACCTGCCTTTTGATGTTAAGGCACAGACCCAAATTCCGAAGGAATTTGCCGACCCAAGAGTTGCAAGGCAACTCTTGCCAACCATGAGCTCTGCTCATCATTGGTTCCTCTATGTGTGAATAAAGGAAAGCAGAAGGATGTTACATATATCCTTTATAATAATCTTCCGTGTTCTGCCTCTTACCTGTCTTTTATGTACAGGAAAGCATGCAAATGTTCTGAGTTCTTTTAGTCTGAAAGGAAGCCACGAAGACTTCCGGTCTGATGTTTCTTCCGCAGTATGTTTGCAGATTTTTCTCTAATCTCAAATCTCCTGCTCTCGTACCTGTCTTTTCAGTTTGACCGTCTGCCGACCATGAGTTCTGCTCATCTTCGTCCGCCATGCTTTACTTTTATCTGCCGGATGGTTAACATAAGATAATGATGTGTTATAAAAATAACAGGTATAAGGAGCAGGTTATGAAAAAGATAAGAAAAGCGGTTATCCCGGCGGCAGGGTTCGGTACCCGGTTCCTTCCGGCAACTAAGGCTATGCCTAAGGAAATGCTGCCGATTGTGGATAAACCGACTATTCAGTATATTGTGGAAGAAATTCTGGAAAGCGGAATTAATGAGATTCTGATTATTTCCGGTCATGCCAAGAGAGCGATTGAAGACCATTTTGATTCCTCTCCGGAACTGGAACGACATCTGTATGAACATGGAAAGATAGAACTGCTGAAGGAAATTGAACGCATTTCTTCTATTACCGTTCATTATGTCCGCCAGAAACACATGAACGGACTGGGAGATGCCATTTTCTGTGCCAAGACCTTTATGGATGATGAGCCTTTTGGCGTTATCCTGGGTGATGATATTGTATATAACCCGAAGCGCCCGGCACTGAAACAGCTCATCGATATGTACAATGAGACGGGTTCCACCATTCTGGGATGCCAGGAAGTGGAAAAGGAAGCGGTTTCCTCTTATGGCATTATCAAAGGGGTGCCTACGGAAACTTCCAATCTATACCGGGTGGAAGATATGGTGGAAAAACCGGCCATTGAAGAGGCGCCGAGCCGCACCGCCGTGCTGGGACGATATGTCATTACCCCGGACATCTTCCCGATTCTGGAACAGACACAGCCGGGCAAAGGGGGAGAAATCCAGCTTACTGATGCGCTTCGTGTTATGGCGAAGAACAGCTCTGTCTATGCGTACAACTTTGAAGGCCGCCGCTATGATGTAGGAAACAAGCTGGGATTCCTGGAAGCTACCGTGGAATTTGCCCTGCGAAGAAAAGATCTGGGCGGGCCGTTTGCTGAATATCTGAAGCAGGTTGTTTCTGAAATGAAATGGAACTGAATAAATTTTGTTCAGTATATGGATTAATTGGTAAAATGAGATATAATAGAGATAGACAAACTCATTGTCCAATATAAAAAGCTACATGTTGATAAGGAGGATTCATTATGAAATTGTCCGCATCTATGGAAAAAGCACTGAATGAACAGTATGTTAAGGAATTGTATTCTGCATATCTTTATCTCTCTATGTCCAAGGATATGAAGAGAGAAGGGTTCACCGGTTATGCATCCTGGCTCAAGGTTCAGCATGATGAAGAACTGGAACACGCATTTAAGATTTCTGACTATATCGAAGACAGAGAAGGGGTTACTGAATTCGGCGCTATCGACGCTGTAACTCAGCATTTTGACTGCCCATGCCAGGTATCTGAAGCTGCACTGAAGCACGAAGAATTCATTTCCGACTCCATCCGCAGCCTCTTTAAGCAGGCAAGAGCAGAAGGCGATCTGGAAACTGAAGTATTCCTCCAGTGGTACATTACTGAACAGGTAGAAGAAGAAGCTAACGCTCACGAAATCGTTGACGGCTTCAAGGCTACTGAAGATGACAAGGCTGCATTCTTCAGCTTTGATCAGTCCCTCAAGAGCAGAAAGTAATAAGCCGTTGAAAAAAGCTGTGGCAGAAAAAGCTGTCACAGCTTTTTTGCTGCCTGTGCATAAAGAAAGGTTAGAGGAAAACCTCGCAAGCCTTCGGCTCGGGGCGGCAAAATTTTCTATCCGAAGATTTCGAGGGGAAAGTGGAATGTTTCTTTATAAAAGACAAGGATGCGAAAACTGGCAAAAGGAAAGTATGCAAATGTTCTGAGTTCTTTTAGTCAGACTGATGAAAAGTTGATCCCACATTGTTAGAACATGGAAAAGCATGCAGCACGTTTCCCTCTCTGGAGAGAAAGGGTAAAGGCCGCAAACTTCGTTTGCTGTCGGTGTGGAAAAGACAGATGCGAGAATTGAGTAAGCGAGTGACGAGGAAAAAAGACATATC
>OHAG01000118.1_pt1 | contig 72037 bp, 68 predicted proteins | sample 1577081 | NCBI WGS metagenome assembly OHAG01 (sample SAMEA3541513, study PRJEB24748) | human gut metagenome | biome: human gut; feature: human-associated habitat; material: faeces | place: China | collected 2012
TCAACCAAAATTCAATGATTTGAATTCTCATAACATTTTCTAACAGTTCTCCATCCGCACTAAATTTATTGAGCGACTCTAACAGATCAACCCTATCTACAAGTCCTAACTTATAAATCAGACATTCTTCAGAAAATATTTTTTGTAATATCTTCTTACGCTTACTGTATTCTGTAAATGTCGGTTTGCTGTATTCCCCTTTATCTCTTCTCTGAAAGTATTCAAGAGACATAGAGCTTGGACGTATCTCCGCTAACATAGGTTTAGTCACTTTTGCGTTAAATCTTTCGTCAATATTATACTTTAATGCTGATTCTACAATGTCATAATTTGTATACGGACTTAAAAATCTAAAATACTTATCAGTTGGCACCATTGCATTTAAGTCTCGTTGCAAGAGAGTATGACTTTCAATTTCTTCAAGAATTTTATGGATAGATTTATCATCAGAATATGATTCAATATCTTTTTCAGCATAAGAGGTTGCACATCTTGTAATTAAATCTCTTGCTGTTTGGGTTACAAAACTTTCAACTGACAGAGTCGAAATCCATTTAGAACTATACTTAATATCAAAATCAACCTGTTCAACCTCCTGACAAACTAAATTTCTCAAATTGTCAGATAAACTAGTGTTGTCGGTCAATGACTTAAAAAACTTAAAAAGGTTGAATTTATTTAACCTTGCAAAACCGTATAAATTTCTTATTCGATTTGGATAGTTAGAATGATACAAAGATAACGGACCAAACAGTTCATCACCACCATGACCATTTATATGGGTACTTATATCATTCTCTAGCCCAATTTCAATAATTTTTTTAGCTAAATTTATATAGCGAAAGGATTCTGAAGGACCAAATGGAAGTGCATTGTATATCGCTATCGGATCTAAAGTGCTCAAAGTAACTGTACTACTATACGGCAAAATCACGTGTTCTGCTGAAACATCCCTGCTTGCTCGATTTGACCAGACGACATCACTATCAGCACCATCCTCTGGAGATAGAAAGACTGTATTCAATTCTATTCCTAAATTCTTACAAAAATAACAAAGAGAAGTCGAATCCAGACCACCTGATAAATCCGCACTAATTTTTGGTTGGTTTTCCAGATATTTTCGTAATACACTATTTAAATTTTTACTCAACTCTCCTGCTACTCCAGCAATAGTTTTATTTTCACCATTACTTCTCCAAGGAAATACCTGTTTAACCTGTCCTTCTAAGGATACAAGTATCTTTCGACTGTTTACAAGCTTCACGTTATCCCATGGGGTCAACTCAGTAAATGGATAGACGGTATCAAAGTTTACTATACGTAACGCAAAATACGTTCTATTTAGTTTTTGTTTTGTAAAACTAGCAATTAATTCTGGATAAAATGAAATAAATAATTCTTCATCCTTTTCTAAATAATATATTGGATTATAATTATTAAAATCACCACCGACTACAAAGTGATTCTCTTTTGTAATTGCTACAAAAGATGCATTCTTTTTTAGCTCAAGTAGATTACTCTCTATCATTTCAATGTTTAAGTTTTCTTTAGCCAAAAATCTACCAATGTCTTCAGAATTTTTATGGGGTTTTACTATCATTAATAAATTATCAGCAGTATAGGTTTTAAGTTCTTCTGAAACTACCAGTTCGTCTATCAATGTATCAGTAGTAATGATTTGATTTTTCGATAAAATAACATTAACTTTCATTCATAATTTATGTTTTATACCAATTATATAAATAATAAGCAGAGTTGCTCACCTCCGCTTATTATCTATATTCTATATATTATCCCCAAGGCCAGTGGATAACGATCAACGCACTAAAGCCAAGCAAATCGCGCTCACGTGCTTTACCTGCACCATTTGTCAAAGTACGGTAGTTACCGATTTTTGTAATAGTTGGTTTTTGGTACATAACAATTTCTGAACAACAAACTGTGTAACTCTGTTAAACCATGAGCAAATTAATTTAACCTACTTCACATGTTGCTGTTTCAGAGACATTTTTTTCTATCTCTAAGAAATTATGTTACAGAATAAATTTTTAGAACTAATAGTGACTATTAGTATAGATGATAAACTATCATCTACATTTTGTATTGTACAAAACAAATATCAAAAAAATATCAGAATTTCTGATTTTCAAGTAAATTATTTTGACCCAATAATCCCTTAGTTCCTTAGTATATGGTATAATACTCTCATAATTTACGAACGTTCGTCTAGAATATCGTATCTAACACTACCACATTCACTTACATTCTGGTGAAAGCTGGTATAAAACATCTCAACATCATAAAAAAATGACTAACTGTTGTGACTGGAGTCGTGTTTGAAACTGGATGAAATATGTAAGGAGAAGGCACTTATGAAATATAAAATCCTTGTTATAGATGATGATAAATCCATCTTAAGGTTGGTTCGAAATGTTTTAGAGAGTAAAAACTTTGTCGTTGATACGCTAACATCTATTCCAGATATTGATATATGCCATTTTATCGGCTATGATTTAATTATTTTAGACATCATGATGCCGCACAGTGGAATTGAAATTTGTAGGTATATCCGAGAATTTATTTCTGTGCCAATCATATTTCTAACAGCAAAAAATTTGGAAGAAGATGTTGTATGTGGCATACAGTCTGGTGCAGATGACTATATCACAAAGCCATTCAGCATTCCAGAATTAGTAGCAAGAGTACAGATGCATATCCGTAGAGAAGTACGCAATAATAATTCTAATGAGATTCTACAATTCGGACCGATCACAATTAATAAAATTAAAGAAGAACTTAGGGTTGCGGATGTACATGTCCCCACTACAAAAAGAGAGTTCCAATTAATTTTGTTACTCTCCAGCAATCCAAATAAAATATTTTCAAACGAAGAACTGTTTGATTATCTTTACCCTCATGATTCTGAAACACAGGGAAGATCAATTACAGAGTATGTATACCAAGTCAGGCAAAAATTAAAACCTTATGAACTTAATCCTATCAAAACAATCTGGGGAGGTGGATATCAGTGGAGAAGTCTTTAACTTTTAACCAACTGGTTAAGCAAACATATTTTAAGATTTTAAGACAGTTCCTAATTAATCTTTTTTTATTTTATTTGTTACCGATGTTACTTACTGCATTTACCAATATTACTGAAAAAAATGCAGGGGCATTTACAATTTATTTCAGCACAGCTTCTTGGATTTATATTAGTCTAATTTTACTTTTTAGTATTACTAAAAATATGAGGAATCTTCTAGAAAAGATAAAACAAGAAACAATTATCGTATACAATCAAAGTTTACTGGGCGATACAAATGAAAATAACTCAGCTAAGTTAACCCTGATTGAACTGATTGAAACCCGACAAAAAATTCAGGAAATGCAAGCAACAATAAAAAAAACAATTCAATCTGAAAAGCAGCAAAAACAGGAGTTAATGTTTCAAGTATCAGCTGCAGCACATGATTTGAAAACACCATTAACAGTTATTCAAGGAAATGCTCAATTTTTACAATCTATGGATATTCCTGGAAATATTGAGCAATGTTTAGAAGATATTGAACTTGCCAGTCAACAACTTAATCTTTACTTTAACCAACTCATAAATTATTCTAAAACATTCTATAATGATACTTCAAATTGGGAGAGTTTGTCTTCAGATTACTTATTTGAATTATTTGAACAAGAAATTAAGTTAATTACTGATAAAAAAGCTGATATTCAATTTTCAAACAACTTACCAACCTCTATTTATTTAACGCTTAACCTAAACTTATTTCTAAGAGCTATTCTAAATATCATAAATAATGCTATTGACCATTCCCAAAGTAGTTATCCAACAATAAAAGTAAACTACAAATTTATAGATAATCAATTTTACATCTCAATATGGAATAGCGATTCTTCATTTACAGAGAATTTACTCGAAAAATATGGACTACTATTCTATCAAGACAAACAAGCAACAAATTCAGAGCAACGAAGTAATTTTGGTATCGGATTAGCATTTGTTAAGAGGGTAGCTAAGATTCATGGAGGACAAGTAAATTTGAGTAATTGTAATAACGGTGCTCTTGTCACTATTTGCATACCAGTCTAGGATATACTTCTCGTACTACTGATTAAATGAAATAAATTTATGACCAACCGTCTAATGATTGATATGATAGCAGGTCTCTTTAAGACTACTTTCTTTTATTCTCCTCACCTGTAAACGGATTATATTCCTCAAAAAGACTGAGCTGATCTGCTATCACGTCTTCTTGTAATTGATTACGAATATATTCTTCAATTCGCTTCTGATTTCGTCCAACCGTATCAACATAAAACCCTCGACACCAAAATTTGCGATTCCCATATTTATACTTTAAATTTGCGTGTCGGTCGAATATCATTAAGCTACTTTTGCCCTTTAAATATCCCATAAATGAGGAAATACTTAGCTTCGGTGGTATACTCACTAACATGTGAATATGATCTGGGCAAGCTTCTGCTTCATGAATTTCAACACCTTTTCTTTCACATAATAATCGTAAGATTTGACCAATACTTGCTTTGTATTTCCCATAGATTATCTGACGTCTATATTTTGGGGCGAAAACAATATGATACTTACAATTCCATGTAGTATGTACTAAACTATTATTATCCTGTCTCATCAGGGGTCCTCCTTTTGTATATTAGTTAGTGGTCGGGAAACCTTATCTAATATAACACTTTAGGGGGACTTTTTTGATATATCGCTATACCGCTTTTGTGCTAAGAAGTTTAGTAATTCTGTGGTAAACTGAACCATAGGAATAAATCTCTTTCTAGTAAGGTATTGCAACTCTACTATAACGTATTTATTCCTTTTTGAGTTTACATAACTTCTTTTATACTACCTAAACAAAACGTTTATTATGATAAAACATCGAAAAACTATTTAATCGGATGATAAAAAAATAACCTCAAGTACAGTTTACATGTACATGGAGGTTAGTGCACCTTTTCGATATTAAAAAAGTAATCTAGATATCCACTAATGTCATTAGTAAATCCCGCTAATGACTTTTCTATATCAATAACACCTAAGAGTTCGAGGTGTTCATTGAATATTCTTTTATAATCAACATTTGGTGTCAATAAAATAATTTGTGCACTAACGTTACTCCGCCTAATTTTTTTGACTTTTCTTCCATAGTTACATCTCTGTGTAAGTGTGATAAAATATAGACAATTGGTTGCTGTAGTAATTCTTAACGAATTAAAATGATTACTAATTTTAACTTTTAACTTATATTTTTTTATATACCTTTTTACAGTAATCAACAACCAAAAGTGCTTTACAATATTGAACATACTTCTCCTCCAATTTCTATTTTTATTATAGCTTGGTTATACCATTTAATTAGTTGAATATCGTAAACGGTTCATTTATTGTCATCTACGATAAAAATATAGCGATGATGATTGTTCTCAGACTATTTACGACTTGACGGTTCTATTACTCCAATCACTACTTTTATAATATTAACTTGGAGAAGAAATATTGATTTTTATTTAGATGACATAGAAATGCATTAATTACCTCTAAATAATATCATTCTTATCTAAAACAAAAGACTTCGATGTCTTTTGTTTTATGATAAGGAAGACACAGTTACTAAATATTTTAGCGAATGAGGAGTACACTAATTGTTAAATATTTTTATTTTAGAAGACGAATTTTTACAACAAACACGAATAGAGACTGTTATTAAGGATGTTATTGCAAAAAAATCTCTAAAATGTAAAGGACCTGAGATTTTTGGAAAACCTAGCCAGCTACTTGATGCGATTACCGAAAGAGGTTCTCATCAACTTTTCTTTTTAGATATTGAAATTAAAGGAGAAGAAAAAAAGGGGCTAGACATTGCAAAAGAAATTCGGAAAAAAGACCCTAATGCAACAATTGTTTTTGTAACAACACATTCAGAATTTATGCCAGTCACTTTTAAATATAGAGTTGCTGCACTAGATTTTATTGATAAAGCTTTAGATGATGAAGATTTTTATGAACGTGTTCTTTTAGCAATTGAATATACCATGGATAAAATGGGTGCCACTATTGCCCAAGATTCTTTTACTTTTGAAACAGCTACGGCTCACGTTCAAGTTCCTTTTAACAATATCTTATTTTTTGAAACATCTCCAACAATACATAAAGTTATTTTGCATACTAAAGAAGAACGCATGGAGTTCTACGCCAGTATTTCAGAAGTTGAACGAGCTGATGACCGCCTATTTCGATGCCATCGTTCATTTATCGTTAATCCTGAAAATATCGTTAGGATCAATAAAGAAGATAAAATGGTAATGTTTGAAAATAATAATGAATGTCCCATTTCGCGTACGAAATATAAGGGCCTCCTAGAAAAAGTTAAATCTCTGAAAAGCTAAGGTGTTTCTATGGATATAGTTATAAATTTATTGCTGTTCTATTCTAAGATGTTAGTAGCATTGTTACTGTTTCAACAGGTTAGTAACCAACCAATCAAACCTTTGTGGTGTATTATTGGTCCATTTTTGTATGTTCTACTCCTCATCATATGTCCTCCTGTTGGGTACTTTACTTTCTTTTTTATCTTTATTGCTTATAACATATATCAAAATAAGTATGGTAGTAAAACACTTGATATTTTTTATGGCTTGTACCCCGTTATCGTTGAAAGCTTGCTAGGTAGAATGTTAGCATTCTACGTTTTCCCTCTACTAGGAGTCTCTGTCTTCAATGAAGTCAAACTAAGTTGGTATGATATCTTAATTGAATTACTGGTTTTCCCTCTTCATTTACTCATAGTAAAATCTCTTAGATTAGATTTTAACGAAATAAAAGAAGGTTTCAAGCGTTACTATTTCAAGTATTTATTGTTACTGATCAACATCTCTATGTTTGTATATATGCTCTTAGTTTCTATACTTGTTATTTATAGAGACAAATTAGCTGATGCAGATAATTGGAGAGGACATATTAATAACTTTTATATTGTTCTGTTTTTTGTAATGCTACTCTATCTCAATGCAATTTCAAAAGAAAAACTAGAGAAGGAAATAATTGATCAAAAAGATACTCAATTAAATGAACTATCTATTTACAGCCATCATGTTGAATCACTTTATGAGGAAATTAGAAGTTTCCGTCATGACTACATTAATATTTTGACCAGTCTAAAATTAGGAATTGATAATCAAGATATTGAAGCTATTAAAACTGTATACAATGGTGTCCTAAGAGATAGTGGAAACCAGTTCTATGATAGTAAGTTTGATATTGCTAAACTTAGTAATATTAAGAATGATGCTATCAAAAGTATTCTTTCCGCTAAATTACTTGAGGCACAAAATAGAGGTATTTCGATTTCTGTTGAGATTGAAGAACCAGTTAGTAATTTTAGGATAGAATTACTAGATTTTATAACTATCCTATCTGTACTTTGTGATAATGCTATCGAAGCTACGATTGAAGCTATAAGTCCAAGAATGACTGTTGCTTTCATGAATAATGATGATTCGTTGGTACTTATCATTGAAAATAGTATAAAATCAGAGAAAGTGGATGTTAATCATATTTTTGCTAAGGGATACTCTAGTAAAGGGGAAGGAAGAGGTCTTGGGTTACATAATGTAAACAGCGTATTAGAAAAATACCCTAAATCTACGATTACCACTCGTAGTGCAAATCATCTCTTTTCTCAAACTATCAGATTTTGTAAGTAAGTCTCGACTTTTAACTTTAACCTCTTTAATCGAGTTAGGTTTTACATTTGAATCGTCTGTTTCTAGTATTTTTTGCTGTATAGCTTAATAATTTTGGGGACCACAGCTATGCTAGTGGTTTTCGTAAGACCAAAAAAGACAGTAACTTCACAATAGTTACTGTCTTTTCTATTTCATGTTTAGTTCCGGTAGTAAGGTCCGTTCGCCCCAATAACAATATAATCTGAATTTCCTGATACTCCGGCAACTGCGGAAAAAGCTACACTATCATCTTGAGATACAACTGATGCATTGAATGTATTATCTGAAACTCCTTGAGGCTTCAGTTGAGCAGTATAACCAGTTGAGTTTTTAATAATTGTACCATCAGCATTGATAGTCACTGATTCACCATTCGCATTTGTCCAAGTTCCTGCAAGAGAGCTAATATCACCATTATCAAGCGCACCAAAGTTAAGTGATGATTGACTATTATTTGTACCCTTCTCAGGTTTGGCATTATCTGTTCCAACTGTAGCTTCAGCCACTTTACCACCTTCCGTAGCACCTACTTGAGCTTGTTCTTGAGAAGAAGCTTTAGGTGCTACTGCTGAAGCCTGATTGTCATTTTCTTCATTTGAAACTGCTGAAGATGATGATTGAGCTGCTTTCTTATCCTTCTTAACAGCTTTACTTGAGCTTGAAGATGATTTCTTAACCGTCTTGGCTGGGCTACTACTTGTGCTAACACGCGCTGACTCATGACTATTAAACTTAGTCACTAAAAAGACAGCGAGGATAACTACAATAAGAGCTGATAGGATACCAATGAGTTTAGTTGTTGTTTTCATGATTGACGTTCCTTTTCTTATGATTTACAAGATTAGTATAATATAAAGACAACTAAAGTTTCATTGAAGTCATAAACTGTAGTTTTTTCGTCATAAAAGGACAACATCTTCTATTTTTAGCGTCTATTTTAAATGATAGTCTTTAAATCGTATTGACAAAGAACAATTAGGATACCTCCCTAAAATCTCTCCAACAGCAGACAAACCTATACCATGTCGCTCCCCTTTGCTTTAGTAACTGAGTTTAAAGATATGATATAGAGTATATAGATAGATTCTTGAGAAGTATTTACTCTTTTAGTACTGCTTTCCATACCAGCCTCAAATATATCTAATCTTCCAGTTTATATACGTGTCAATTGACGTATTGATAAAACCTCTTCACAATCACTTAAATATAGATATAAAGGCGAGATTCTCCCAATCTCTTTTTTTATTTCTTTTTTAATTTAGAAAAAAACTTACCTTTGCCAACAGAGAGGTGAATTTTTCCAAATAATTTTGGAAAAAGAGGATGCAATCCTAGCCGTCTGCAAGACCACAATAATAATGACTCTGTCATTATGTATATTGTGTTATAAGCAGCGTCAGACTCTGCTGACTGTCTCCATCGGCACCTAGATAATTCATTATAATCTGTTTTTTTATTTCAACTTATCAGACATAATTAATAAACGAAAGGAGAAAGTTATGAACAATGCATATACTATTTCAGCTCACTTTGGAAAAAAGATGAGTCGTGACCATAATATTCGTAATCGCAACATAACCAACTCAGAGGATCATATCGACCCAGATGGTTATTTTAAAATCATAGAGGATAGACCCATCAAACAAGCTTATTATAAAATTTTCGGACAGGCTGTGCTTGAATATAATTCGAAACAAACTCGGTCTGACAGACAAATTATAGACTATCATACGAAAGTACTTTCAGCTTATAAACGTGATCCCAATCGCAATCCTGCTACCAGCCACGAAGCAATCTTTACAATTGGAAATGTTAACCATCATCCCACAATCGTAGAATCAGAAAAGATTCTCACAAATTTTTTAGATCAATTCAAAAAAAATAATCCTAACGCCATCGTTTTCGGTGCCTATTTCCATGCAGATGAACCTGGTTCTGCCCCTCATCTTCATGTTGATTTCATCTTAGTCAAACGGCAAAATAAAAGAGGCTTAAGCATTCAAGTTGGTCAGGAAGGTGCCCTCAAAGAAATGGGTTACTACACATCAGGATCTAAAAAAAATAAAGATTTAGTAACGGCACAAACTCGATGGCAAGCAGCTCAACGCGAACTACTTCGAACAACAGCTAGAAATCATGGATTACAAGTTCAAGAAAGTGGCAAATCTAAAACAATAGCTAACCATCTGGATACTGAGATTTACAAACGAACTACAAAACTTAAAAACTTGGATCAAAAAATTGAGGAGAAAAAGATGTGGGCTGAAAATGCTAAATCTGAAGCAGAGAAAAATAAAAAGGAGCTGTCAGAAATCTTGAGAACTAAACAAGAGTTAGACATAGAAATCCAGATGAAAAAAGCAAATATTGAAGAGATTACTAAAATCAAAAAGAAAAATAAAGAATTAAAAGAGGAAAATACTTTTTTAAAGAAATCAATTAATATTCTGCAAGAGAGTATCGATCTAGCCGAAAGTTGCTTCAAAACATATTTACTAAAAAATAAAGAGAACCTATGGAATATATTTAAACAAAAACTGTCTGAAACATTTGGTTCTAAAAAATACGAACGTTATAATATTATTCGTCATGATACAGAATTAAATGAAAAACTTGCACAACACGAACGAGATTACTTAGAGGGTGAAAGACGTGATCCACCTCCTACACAACTATTTGGATATGATGCTAAAACTGATAATGAATCAGATTTTCATTGTGAAGAATTGACTATTGAAAATGAAAATTTATAAAAAGGTTAGTTCTCGTATTTTTTTCTACGACTAATATCAAACATAATATATTTAGAAAAATTGAAAATAAGGAGATAATAAATGATGAATCATGTCAATTCCCAAATAAAAAATAGGAGAAGAAATACAGTTATTGCAAGAGGAAAAATCATAAATATCGAACATAATGAGGATTGCTCTTACTTAAAATTATTTATTCGAAATGGCGCTGGACTAAGACATACTTACTTAACATTTAGATATGATCCAAAAATATTTTATATTAGTAAAAATCAATATGTGATAATTACAGCACATATTGAAAATAAACAAAATAGTTTTGGAGGTGTTGATCAATTTATCATAATTGATTCAATTTCTGAATCGCAAAGTGAACTATCTGAGCACTTTTTTGATAATCAAAAGAAATTAGGATTCTCACATCCCAAATCATACGCAAAATGTTATGTATACGGAAAAGTCATTCATAAATTCGAAAAAAAAAATTCTAATTGGATTGAACTTATTGTTAAGGACAATTTTGACTTCACAGTCAAACTCCAATATAGTAAAAAAATGCGAGTATCAGATATAAATTATGATATAGGAGACAATCTATTCATATATGCTTTAATTATTTCAAGCGAAAAGACAATAAATCAAAAAAAGCGTTCATATTTCAATCTCATAGTAGAGGATATGATAAACAAAACCAATCTAAAATAGAAAAACAAAAAAACTGCCAAATTTATTTTTGGCAGTTTTTTTGGTAGGGAACCTATTAATTCAAACAGTTTCTCATAATCGCTTATCGCAATAAAAAACCGGTATAGTAGGATTCCGCAATTAAATAGCTATATGACTATTATTTAAGAGTAACTGAAGCTCCAGCTTCTTCAAGTTTAGCTTTGATTTCTTCAGCTTCAGCTGCAGCAACACCTTCTTTAAGAACTGATGGTGCACCGTCAACGATAGCTTTAGCTTCTTTAAGACCTTCGCCTGTGATTTCACGTACAACTTTGATAACGCCAACTTTTTTGTCACCTGCAGATGTCAATTCAACGTCGAATGAATCTTTAGCAGCACCAGCGTCAGCAGCACCAGCTGCAGCAACAGCTACAGGAGCAGCTGCAGTTACACCAAATTCTTCTTCGATAGCTTTTACAAGGTCGTTCAATTCAAGGATTGAAGCTTCTTTAATTTCAGCAATAATGTTTTCAATGTTCAATGCCATTGTGATTTCCTCCAAATGTGTTTTTTAATATAATTTTTTTAAACGTAGCTTAGGCTACGAGTTGTGAAGATGGGCTTACGCAGCACCGTCTTCTTTGCTTTCTGCAACCGCTTTGACAGCGTATGCAACGTTGCGCACTGGCGCTTGAAGTACAGAAAGGAGCATAGAAAGCATACCTTCTTTGTTTGGAAGTGATGCAAGAGCGTTGATTTCTTCGACTGAAGTGAACGCGCCGTCAACAACACCACCTTTGATTTCAAGAGCTTCTGCGTCTTTAGCAAATTCGCTAATAACTTTCGCTGGTGCGATAACATCTTCGTTTGAGAATGCTACTGCAGATGGACCAACGAAGAGTCCTTTAAGGTCTTCAAGACCTGCTTCTTCAGCTGCACGAGTCAAGATTGAGTTTTTGATAACTTTAAATTCAACGCCTGATTCACGAAGATTACGACGAAGAACTGTATCTTGGTCAACTGTAAGTCCACGAGAGTCAACAACAACGATAGATGCTGCAGCTTTCATTTTCTCAGCGACAATCGCAACCTGTTCAGCTTTCTTAGCAATAATAGCTTCACTCATTAGTAGTTTTACCTCCGTTTTTATTTTTGGGCTAGGCACAAAAAAATCGTACCTAAACCTAGACACGAAAGTACAATACGTTACAAAAAATAGTTACGTTTTGTGCCTCGGTTGGATGTTTATGAGTTTAACTCCCCAACTGTCTTAGGTCAGTTTTTTCAAACCTCATATATAATACCATGACCTAAATCAGACGTCAAGAAAAAAATACAACTTTTTTTGATTTTTTTCGCTATCTTTTTTGAAAAGCATAAAACCTCTCAAAATCCAAAGATTTCAAGAGGTGATGTCTAATCATATCTAAGAGCTTCGATAGGATCGAGTTTCGAAGCTTTATTAGCCGGTAGGAGACCAAAGATAATCCCTACAGCTGCTGAGAAGGCAATACTTCCCATGGCTACGCCAAGAGAGACTGTCGCTTTAAGGTCCATGGCATTCCCGATTGGTCCAACGACTAGGGCCGCAAAGCCCAGCCCAATCAAACCTCCCAGAATGGTCAAAACCATGGACTCAATCAGAAACTGTGTCAAGATTTTACGGCGTGTGGCTCCTAAAGCCTTACGAAGACCAATCTCTCGTGTCCGCTCAGTTACCGAAACTAGCATGATATTCATAACACCGATTCCACCAACTAAGAGTGAAATCCCAGCAATAGCTCCGACAACGGTGGTAATGGTTCCAAAGATCGTGTTCACCTGATCTAAGGTCGAGCTCATATCTGCTGCCTTGTACTCCCCGTTATCATCTTGGGCCAACTGGGTCAAGCGTTTGGCAGCATCCTTAGCGACACTACTACTATTTTTCACATCGGTCACATGGAAAAAAATCTGGCCAATAGCATCAGTGTTATTTTCAGCTGCTAACTGGGTATTGGCCACAAGAGCTGTTCCAATTTCACCATAGGCACCGATTGCGGTGTCTTTATTCTTATAAACACCAATCACACGATAATCATTGTTACCAATAGTAACCACTTGGTTAAGGGCATCCTCATTCGTCTCAAAGAGTTTTTTAGCCACCATCTGATCAATGACAATGACGCGTGAAAAGTTTTTATAATCATTGTCTTGCAAGGAACGTCCTGTCAACATCTCTAACTTTTTAGCTTTAAAATAGCCCTGACTGGCACCTGTGATATTAACATTCTTCACAGTCTTTTTTTGGAGGGAGATAGAAGAAGTTAGGCTGTTAGTCACAAAATAACTATCAATACCAGGCGTCTGCCTAGCCACTTGCTCCAACCAAACTTCTTTAACCGGTTTGGTCGGTTGTGACAAGTCCGCATAGGCAGGATCTATCTCCTCACCCTTGGCTTCATAGTAGACTTGAACGGTATCCTTATCACCGGTCACACTATCGGTAACACTCTGACGCATCCCATTTCCTAGCCCCATGATAAGTACTACCGCAGCAACACCAATGATAATCCCCAACATGGTCAGGAAGGACCGCATCTTGTGTGAACGAATAGAACTAAGAGCAAATTTCCAATTTTCCATTCTTACCTCCTAGTCTATCCGAACGCTGTCCGTTGTGTCTTGGGTGATTTCCCCATCACGGATGACAATCTTACGTCGGGCATAATCCGCAATCTCAGGTTCATGGGTAACCATGACAATGGTCTTCCCTTCTCGGTTTAGCTGGGTTAAGAGATCCATAATCTGGGTTCCTGTCTTGGTATCAAGCGCACCCGTAGGTTCATCCGCCAAAATGATTGCTGGATCGTTAGACAGTGCACGCGCAATAGCCACCCTTTGCTTCTGTCCACCAGACAGCTCTGACGGCAAATGATGGCTGCGGTCTGACAAGCCGACTTTTTCCAAGAATTGTTGTGACCTTTGCTTACGTTCACGTGGAGATTTCCCCGCATAAATCAGGGGAAGCTCTACATTCTTTTGGGCACTTAACTTTGGCAAGAGAAAAAACTGCTGAAAGATAAAGCCAATCTGGTCATTTCTTACCTTGGCCAAGCGGTTTTCAGAGAGCTCAGCTACATTCTCTCCCTCGAGTTGATAGGAACCTGTAGTCGGTTGATCAAGAAGGCCGATAATATTCATGAGGGTTGATTTTCCTGAACCAGAAGGGCCCATGATTGCCACGAAGTCACCTTCTTCAACTGATAAGTCAATCCCCTTAAGGACCTGCAAGGACTCCTGACCATTTTTGAAAGACTTGGTGATGCCTTTTAAGACCATAAGTGCTGGCTTAGTCACTAGACCTCACCTCTTCTCCACTAGTCTCTTTTGATTTTTTGCTATCGGCATCCGTCACATCCTTCAGGGTCTCGCCATCCTTAAAGGATTTTTCAGCCTTAGTAATAACCTTTTGACCTTCTTTAAGTCCTGAGGCAATTTCTTGTTGCTTAGCATCTGCATTACCAAGTTTAACCTTGACTTGCTTGATTTTTTGACTCTCGTCATCGTAAACCCAGACGTAGTTGTCAGATCCTTTCTTGGTCACAGCAGTTACTGGAACTAACAGGGCATCATCATCTTTGGTCACTTCAAGGGATACATTGAAACCTTGCTTGAGCTTACCGATAGGGCTGGTCAATTGAACCTTGTATTCATACTGGGAACCTGTCTGTCCTGAATTGCTAGATGTACCCGCCGACTGACTGGCATTTTGCTTAGGATAATTGGAAACGTAGCTGACTTTACCTGTCCAAGTTTGATCTGGGTAGACTTTGGATGTAATCTTGACCTTTTGACCCACTGAAATATTTGGAATGTCATATTCCGTTAAGGTTCCTTGGATCTCAAATTGGCCTTCACTGGTCACATGAACTAGAGTCTGGCTCTCTTTTGAAGCAGGGTCCACAGAGTCCGCAACTTCTACGACTGTCCCATTAACATCTGAAACAATGACCGTTTGGTTGAGGACATCTTGTGCCTTTTCTAGCTCTGAGGCTGCATTAGCAACGGCATCATTATAATCTTGCAAGGTTTGGTAATTACTTGCCTCGGTTTGCTGACGCTGTTGTGGACTAACGGTAGTCGTCGAATCATCATCATCCGAATCACTACTTGTTTGTGCCGAAGCCGCAGGAGCTGTCCCATACTGTTGGAAATAATTACGGTCACGAACTGCCTTATTATAGGCACGACTAGCCGTATCATAGGCTGCTTGGGCAGAGGTACTGTCGTATTGGACCAGTTGCTGACCAACGCTAACTTCCTCACCAACAGAGACTGTCACAGTGGCATTGCGTCCAATGGTATTGTCAAAATAAACGTACTGTTCTGACTGAGCCTTCACCATGCCAGTCAGAAGGGTGGACGAGGCCAACTGCCCCTTGGTTACCTTACTTGCTGTAGGGGACTCGGAAGCCTTATCATCTTTGCCACCACCTGCAAAAAGGTTAAAACCTAGGACCAAAAGGACAAGGAAGCCAATTCCTCCAATGATCCAAACTCTTTTTTTATTTTTAAATAACTTTGGACTGATTTTCTTTCGCATAAGTCTCCCTTTTCTTTTGTATCGCATAAATAAAACAATTGTAATACTTTTAACTTTCTGTGTCAATGGCCTTCGCTTAAATCCATGACACCATAGTGCAGCTTTTGATTGGGACGAATCTGACGTTCAAACCCAAGTTCCTCAAAAACGGTATCTCGAAAATGCGCCTTGATGATAATTTTTTCTCGTGCGACACGCTTAGCCTCATTTAACCATTCTTCTGTCAGACGGCTGCCATTGGCCAAAGGTTTGATAGCTTGTAGATTTTCCGATTCCTTGATAGTCTCTGAAAACATAGGATCAGCATAAATGATATCAAAAGAGTGATCAGCCTGAGACTTCAAAAAGGATAAGCTATCGCTCTTAATGGTCTTAATAGACCGCATCGCTTTTTCAAGTTGCTTGTCATCTGTCTGATAAGTGGCCAGACCACGAGAAACTACCTGAAAAATCACTTCTTGACTCTCAAGGGCAGTCACCTTATTTCCCGCTGCCGCCATAACTAGACTATCGGAAGCCAGCCCCATGGTCGTGTCGAGAATAGACTTGCTAGACGAACCCAAAAGATTGACTAGAGCATCGTGTGGTGCCTTAATCCGAAGAACTGCCGTATCTGGATGAAAGGACAGCTCACTGCCATCCTCATTGACAAAAGACAATCTGTCTTTATATAGAAGATAAAAGGGGCCAAATCGCTCTAAACATTTCGCCAAGGATAACTTGCGACGAGGCTGGTAGTCAGCTCCCAGTTCGTGGGCCAATTCTTGGGCACGCGCAATCAAGGCCTCATTTTCACGTAAAGATGTGGTAATAATCATGTTTCTAGTATAGCAGAATCTTAGGAAACAAAACCATAGTCTTAGCTTTCATTTTAATTTGATAGCTTACATTTGTGTAAGAAAAAAGCCCCCAGTAAGGCTGAGACTCAGAACATAATTAAACTATTTTTAAATATGAAATAGATTTTGCGAACCTAGTAAGCTTATACCGAGACTTTTCGTAGTGATAAAAACGTCTGAAACGATTAGTTTCAGGCGTTCGGAAGTTTTGAGACTTTCGGCTCAAAACTTAGTCATGGAAATTCGCAGAAGGTCGCTGACGTCCGTCATCACTTAAGAAAAGTCTCAAAAGAAAACTTTGTCATCAATAAAAAAGCCCCAGCAAGGCTGAGACTTTATTTCGTGATTAGATAGCTTCTGTTGTAAAGCTACGGCTTTCAAGCACACGCACCATAGCATCTGCTGTATCAAGCGCTGTGAAGAGTGGAATTCCAGCTTCAATAGCTGAGCTACGGATAGCTGCTCCGTCTTCGTCATAAGTACGTTTGTTACCAACCGTATTGATAATAGCTTGCGCTTTACCAGTACGAACAAGGGCTGGAATGTCGTTATCATCATTTTCACCCAATTTGTTAACAAGCGTTGCGTGAACCCCGTGTTCATTCAAGAACTTAGCTGTTCCTTCAGTCGCATAGATACCATAACCGATGGCATCGAAACGACGGGCCAAGTCAAGGGCTTCTTCTTTAGTATCATCATGAATAGTAAAGATGACATTACCAAAGGTTGGCAAGTGGAGGTAAGATGCTTCAAAGGCTTTGTAGAGCGCTTTTTCAAGAGTCGCATCTGTCCCCATAACTTCACCAGTTGATTTCATTTCAGGTCCAAGGAGGCTATCTACCTTAGCCAATTTTGTGAATGAGAAGACTGGTGCTTTGACATGGACATGGTTACTTTCTGGGTAAAGACCATCCTTGTAACCTTGCTCAGCCAATGATTTACCAAGAATCAAGTTTGTAGCAACTTGAGCCATTGGGATATCAGTCACTTTAGACAAGAATGGTACCGTACGGCTAGCACGTGGGTTAACCTCGATAACATAGACAGTTTCGTCCTTAATAACGAACTGGATGTTCATCATTCCGATACAGTTAAGACCAATAGCCAAGCGTTTAGTGTAATCAGCGATAGTCTCTTGGATCTTCTTAGAGAGGGTTTGTGGTGGGTAAACCGCCATTGAGTCCCCTGAGTGAACCCCTGCACGTTCGATGTGTTCCATAATACCTGGAATCAAGACATCCTTACCATCAGAGATGGCATCCACTTCACACTCACGTCCAATGATATAGCTATCAACAAGGACTGGGTGGTCTGGACTTGCCTTAACGGCTGTACGCATATAAGAACGAAGGTCATCTTCATTTTCAACGATTTCCATGGCACGTCCACCCAAAACGTATGATGGACGAACAAGAACTGGGAAGCCAATCTTACGAGCTGCTTCAACCGCTTCTTCTTCGTTTGTCGCTGTTTGTCCTGGTGGTTGTGGGATATCAAGATCTTTAAGGGCTTGTTCAAAGAGGTCACGGTCTTCGGCACGGTCAAGATCAGCAACCTGTGTACCCAAGATTTTCACACCTGCTTTAGACAATGGCTCTGCCAAGTTGATGGCTGTTTGTCCACCAAACTGAACCACGACACCCTTAGGTTGTTCCAATTCGATAACGTTCATCACGTCTTCGAAAGTCAATGGTTCGAAGTAAAGTTTATCTGAAACTGAGAAGTCTGTTGAAACTGTCTCAGGGTTAGAGTTCATGATGATAGCTTCGTAACCTGCAGCCTGGATAGCTTTTACAGAGTGAACTGTCGCATAGTCAAACTCAACCCCTTGCCCGATACGGATAGGACCTGAACCAAGAACGATGACAGATTCTTTATCAGATTTGATTGATTCATTTTCCCACTCGTAAGTTGAATAGAAATATGGTGTTGATGACTCAAACTCAGCCGCACAGGTATCGACCATCTTGTAGACAGGAACAATGTTATTTTCCAAACGTGTCGTACGAACTTGGTCGGCTGTTTGATTCCAAAGATCAGCAATCTTACGATCAGAGAAACCGTTACGTTTAGCTTCTTTCAGAACATCAACATCACCTACGTGAGTAGCCAATTCTTGTTCCAATTCAAAGATATGGAGCAATTTGTCAAGGAAGAAGATATCAATCTTAGTCAACTCTGACAATTCTTCAATAGTATATCCACGACGGATGGCTTCAGAAAGGTAGAAGAGACGGTCGTCTTGAGCTTTGACAATCTTTTCAACCAAGGCGTCGTCTGTGACGTCCGCAAGCTCAGACATTTCATTGTGGTAAACACCGATTTCAAGTGAACGGCAGGCTTTAAGAAGTGACTCTTCGATGTTACGACCGATAGCCATAACTTCACCTGTGGCTTTCATCTGAGTACCAAGACGACGTTCACCATGTTCAAATTTATCAAATGGGAAACGTGGAATCTTAGCAACCACATAGTCAAGAGCTGGTTCAAACATGGCATAAGTTGTACCAGTGACTGGGTTAATCATTTCATCAAGTGTCAAACCAACAGCGATCTTGGCTGCCAATTTGGCGATTGGGTAACCAGTTGCTTTTGAGGCAAGGGCTGATGAACGTGATACACGAGGGTTTACTTCGATAACATAGTACTTGAAGCTATTAGGGTCAAGAGCCAACTGTACGTTACAGCCACCCTCAATTTTAAGGGCACGGATAATCTTCAAGCTGGCATCACGAAGCATTTGGTTTTCAATATCTGACAAAGTTTGCGTTGGGGCAAATACGATTGAGTCCCCTGTGTGGATACCAACTGGGTCAAAGTTTTCCATGTTACATACCACAAGAGCATTATCTGCGGCATCACGCATAACTTCGTATTCGATTTCCTTGAAACCAGCGATAGAACGCTCAATCAAACATTGTGTTACTGGTGACAATTTCAAGCCATTTTCAGCGATTTCACGAAGTTCTTCTTCGTTGGCACACATACCACCACCAGTACCACCAAGGGTAAAGGCAGGACGCACGATAACTGGGTAGCCAATCTCTGTCGCAAAGGCAACTGCTTCTTCAACTGTATTGACGATTTCAGATTCTGGAATAGGTTGTTCCAAATCTTCCATCAATTGTTTGAAGAGGTCACGGTCTTCGGCTTGGTCAATGGCAGACAATTTTGTTCCCAAAAGCTCTACTCCAAGCTCTTCAAGAATACCAGCTTTTGACAATTCCATTGCCATGTTCAAACCAGTTTGTCCACCAAGTGTTGGCAAGAGAGCATCAGGACGCTCTTTACGAAGAATACGTGTGACAAATTCAAGCGTAATTGGTTCAATGTAAACCTTGTCTGCGATTTCTTTATCAGTCATGATTGTCGCAGGGTTAGAGTTGACAAGGACAACACTGTAACCTTCTTCTTTCAAGGCCAAGCAGGCTTGCGTACCAGCGTAGTCGAACTCAGCAGCCTGACCAATGATGATAGGACCAGACCCGATAACCATAATTTTTTTAATATCAGAACGTTTAGGCATAATTTATGATACAAAGCCCGTTAAGGACCCAGTGAAAATAGGAAACGTGACGACGCTCAAGCGTCTAGTCACCGTTTATCTTTTTCACACAGTCCTTAGGGCGTGTTCACTTCCGTGAACCTGTATCTTCTCCTTTCTATTTGACAACTCTCTGGTTGTCATTAAATAAGGTAGTAGACTGGGGCGAACAAGAGTCACACCCCACTATAGTCACTAGACAGTTGCAATTAACGACGTGCTTTTTCAGCTTGGAAAGCATCAATCAATTCCAAGAACTCATCAAAGAGATAGCTAGCATCGTGTGGACCAGGTGCTGCATCTGGGTGGAATTGCACTGAGAATGCAGGGAAGTCACGGTGACGAACACCTTCAACTGATTTATCGTTAATTTCTTCATGTGTTACCATGAGGCAATCTGGAAGTGACTCACGGTCAATGGCATAACCATGGTTTTGGCTTGTAAAATCAACACGACCAGTCGCAATTTCACGAACCGCATGGTTAAATCCACGGTGACCAAACTTCATCTTGTAGGCCTTGGCACCATTCGCCAAACTAAACAATTGGTGACCCATACAAATACCAAAAATTGGAATTTTACCTTGGATGCCACGAATCATATCAAGTGCATACGGTACATCTTCAGGGTTACCTGGACCGTTTGACAACATCACACCATCTGGATTAAGGTGGAGAATTTCTTCAGCAGTGATATCATGTGGCACAACAGTCACGTTACAATCACGTTTTGAAAACTCACGCAAGATAGAGTGCTTGAGACCAAAGTCAACCAAAACGATATTTTTACCAACACCTGGTGCTGGGTAGGCTGTCTTAGTTGATACCTGCTCAATATTGTTGGTTGGCAAAACAGTCGCACGCAATTGATCTTGCAAGTGCTCAATACTGTCACCAGGGCTGGCCAAAGTGGCTTTCATGGTACCGTGTTGACGGATAATCTTAGTCAAGGCACGTGTATCAATACCAGAGATACCAGGGATGTTTTTCGCTTTCAAAAACTCATCCAAGGTCATTTGGTTACGCCAGTTGCTGGCACGACGGCTGGCCTCTGACACAACGACACCCTTAGTCGTTGGCTTAATTGACTCATAGTCGTCACGGTTAACACCATAGTTACCAACAAGTGGATAAGTAAAAGTCAAAATTTGACCATTGTAAGACTGGTCTGTGATAGATTCTTGATAACCTGTCATACCAGTATTAAAGACGATTTCACCCGTCACATCCACATCAGCACCGAAGGCCTGACCTTCAAAAATAGTGCCGTCTTCCAAAATAAGTAAACGTTTTGCCATTATAGTAAATTGTTCCTTTCACTAAGATACAAAGGGCGTTAAAATCTGAATGAAAAGCAAATCTGACAGAGAAGCTCTAACCTCTAGAAAGATTTGTCTATTTTCCAAGATTTAGCCCATGTTCTTTTTCGTCTGATTCTCTCAGGAATCGGTTAACGTAGTTTACGCTTTGCCATTTAAAATAGCTTCAATAATTGCCATACGGACAAAAACCCCGTTTTGCATCTGAGCAACGATACGAGCCTTAGGCGCCTCAACCAGGCTATCAGCAATCTCCACATCACGATTAACCGGAGCAGGATGCATGATAATCGCCTGATCAGCTAATTTGGCATAACGTTCTTCAGTCAAACCATAGAGAGCATGGTAGTCTTCTTTTGAAAATCCTTTATCGTCCCCATGACGTTCGTGCTGAACACGAAGCAACATGAGCACATCCAAGTCCTCAATGACGTCGTCAATAGCCACATGCTGACCATAGACATCGAACTCATTCGAGTACCACTCTGCAGGACCAGCAAAATAAAGCTGAGCACCCAAACGCTTGAGAATCTGCATATTGGACTTAGCGACACGCGAATGCGTAATATCACCTGCAATACAAATCTTAAGATTTTCAAAGGTTCCGAACTCTTCGTAAATGGTCATCAAGTCAAGCAAACACTGACTTGGGTGTTGCCCTGAACCATCACCACCATTAACAATAGAGGTCTGGATAGTCCTACTATCAATCAACTGCTTGTAGTAATCGACTTCCGAGTGGCGAACCACACAGATGTCAACGCCCAAGGCAGACATGGTCAAAATGGTATCATAGAGGGTCTCACCCTTGTTCACCGAGCTAGTTCCAGCATCGAACTCAATCACATCCAAGCCAAGTTTTTTCTCAGCCACTTCGAAGGACTTGTGTGTTCGTGTTGAATTTTCAAAAAAGAGATTGGCAGCGAAATACTGTCGATCCAGCTGGAAATCAGCTCTGCCATTTTTAAAATCTCCACCTCGACGAATCAGGCCCAAGACCTCTTCATTCGTGAGGGTTTCCATGGTCACCAAATGCTTCAGTGACACTTTTCCATCTGCAATCGCCATAGTTTTTCCTTTTAAATTGATTGACTAATCTTTGCTACCTTTTTTAGGATCTGGCAAAATTTGGTAGAGCAAGATACCAAGAATGGTTGAACTTGCCACACCCGTGATTTGAAGACCACCAAGGTCAATCATCAAACCACCAATACCAGAAACCAAGATAACACTAGCAATCAAGAGATTCTTTTTATTATCAAAATCAATCTTATGTTCAACTAAAATTTTCAAACCGCTAGCAGCGATAACCCCAAAGAGGGCAATAGATAATCCCCCTAATACAGGAGTTGGTATAGAATGCAAGAGTGCTGACAGCTTACCAATAAAGCTCATCAAGACCGCAATCACTGCTGCGCCCGCAATAACGTAAACTGAGTAGACCTTACTGAGGGCCATAACCCCAATATTTTCACCATAAGAAGTTACCGGAGGAGCTCCAAAGAATCCAGCGATAATCTGTGCCAAACCATCACCAGTAAGCGTACGGTCAAGACCAGGATCCTTGAAGTAATCACGCTCAGTCAAACTGTTTAGAACCATGACGTGACCAAAGTGTTCAGTCATCGTCACAAAGGCAATCGGAGCCATGGTCAAAATCGCACTTGGATAGAGCTTAAAGCTATAATCCACAAATGGAATGTCAAAGTTTGGAACTTGAATCCAATGTGCCGCTGCTACCTCTGAGAAATTGATAAAACTATGTCCTGTCAGCAAACCAAGAACCGCTGAGAAAATATAGCCCACAATTAATCCAAGTAAAATTGGGATAACACCGACAATCTTCTTGCCATACATGTTAAAGAGGATAACCGCAAAGAGGGTGACCATCGAAATCAATAGAGCATAGATACTATAGCTTTTATTTAAAGTTGTCGCATCATTGACTGCATTGGCTGCAAGGTTCAAACCAATCACCATGATAATGGGACCAACCACGATTGGTGGAAGGACCTTATCAATCCAGTCTTTACCCGCATACTTAACAATCAGAGCCACAAGCAAGTAAACCAAACCACCAGCCATGGCACCTTGAGCCACCGCCGCAATTCCATCAGTCTTCATAAGTGTCTGCATAGCCGCAATATAGGCAAAGCTAGAACCCATGTAAGCTGGAATTTTGTACTTGGTCACCGTCAAGTGAGCCAAAGTTCCCAAACCAGATGAGAAAAGAGCAATAGCGGGATCAATCCCAACCAAAATCGGCACAAGCACCGTCGCACCAAACATAGCAAACAAGTGCTGGAATGACAAACCAACCAATAAACCAGGTTTTGGCATATCATTCACATCATATTTTACGTTATTCACGATATCAAAGGACTCCTTAAAATTAAGATACAAAGGGCGTATAAAGAGCAAAGTAAAATTAGGAAATCTGACGCCGAAGCTTTAGCTTCTAGGAAGATTTATCTATTTTACACAGCTCTTAGCCCGTGTTCAGTTAAGTAAGATACAAAGGGCATATTACCCTATCCGTCAGTCAAATCAGCTTGGATCGATAATGTTGACGCTATCTTTGCCATCAACTTCTGCGACCAAAACTTCGATTTCTTCCGACTCACTTGTTGGGATATTTTTACCAACATAGTCCGCACGAATTGGCAATTCACGGTGACCACGGTCAACCAAGACAGCCAAACCAACACGCGCCGGACGTCCATGGCTAACGATATTATCAATAGCTGCACGAATCGTACGACCTGTGTAAAGCACATCATCCACAAGGATAACATCTGTACCATCAATTTCAATAGGGAAAACAGATGTATCTTGCTCAGCCTTAACATCATCACGGAAAGCTTTAGTGTCAAGCTCAATCAATGGCACATCAAGGTTTTCCAACTGTTTCAAGCGCTCTTGGATGCGCTGTGCAATATAGACACCACGTGTCTTAATACCAGCCAAGACAATCTTGTCGAGATTTTTGTTACGCTCAATAATCTCATAAGTGATACGTGTAATGGCACGTTTCATGGTTACGTCATCGACGATCTCTTTTTTCTTCATAAAAAGAACCTTTCTAAATACAAAAAAATCCCCTCGAAAACAAGGAGATACACAAAAATATGAGTACAGTTCACCCGTACACTTCTCATGGCTCCTTGCCTGCCTCTCTGGACAGTGATTAAAGGACTTATTTAATTAGGTAAATTATAGCAAATTTCAGACTCTTTTACAAGAAAAAAACGGACGCCCCTCCCAAGAAAGACTATCCGTTTAATAACTGTTACGCTTCTCTCAACTTCTCCAAGGTTTCCTTGAAAATAGCAGGTTCTTCCGCTGTAAATTCGACCAATTCTCCAGTCGTAGGATGCGTGAAACCAAGGGTCTTAGCATGTAGAAATTGGCCATGGCCCTTGAGGGTCTTGCGTGGCCCATAAAGAGGATCTCCCGCCACCGGATGACCGATATAAGCCATGTGCACACGAATCTGGTGCGTGCGACCTGTTTCCAACTGCAACTCTACCAAAGTATAGTTGCCAAAACGTTCAAGAACGGTAAATCGTGTTACTGCAGGTTTTCCTTTAGCTGTGACTGCCTGCTTCTTGCGGTCCTTATCTGAACGCCCAATCGGAGCCTCAATCACGCCTCGATCGTTAGGTAGATTGCCATGCACGATAGCCACATACTTACGAAGGGACTTCTTATCCTTAAGCTCCGCCGCCAAAGCATTGTGGGCCTTATCATTCTTAGCAATCATAAGGAGACCAGACGTGTCCTTGTCAATACGGTGGACAATCCCTGGACGAACCACACCATTAATAGACGAGAGGTCCTTGACATGATACATCAGGGCATTGACCAAGGTACCAGATGTATGACCAGCTGATGGATGGACAACCATGCCTTGAGGCTTGTTGACCACTGCCACATCCGCATCTTCATAGATAATATCCAAAGGAATATCTTCGGCCTTGTATTCCAAAACCTCTTCTTCTGGCAATTCATAGGTGATAACATCACCCTCTTTAACCGCATACTTGGCCTTTGCCGACTTACCATTAACCAAGACCGTTCCAGCCTTAATCGCTTCATTGGCCTGACTACGTGACAATTCTGTCAAATCTGCCAAAGCCTTGTCCAGACGGTTTCCCGCCTCTTTAATGATGACTTCCATTTTCCTCTTTCCATAAGATTAAAATCAAGAGCAGCACGCCTACCGTTAGATAGGAGTCTGCCACGTTAAATATTGCAAAATCAATAAAATCAAGCTGAACCATATCAACCACGTAACCCAAGTGCACACGGTCGATAAAGTTGCCAATACCACCAGAGATGATCAAAACCAAAGATAGTACCAGCCAAAGACTCTTCTGGTAATTCTTAACCAGATAAACCAGAGCCGCACCAATCACTAGAACCGTCAAAATCACAAAGAAATATTTCTGATCCTGTAAAATCGAAAAGGCAGCACCACGGTTTTGTAGATAGGTCAAACTGAAAAGTCCAGGAATAGCCTTGATAACTTGGTTAAGGGCAATATTTGCCACAACCCAATGCTTAACCCACTGATCCAAACCAATCAGAGCCAAGATAGCCAAAGGAATCGCAACCTTACGCATAAGTCCTCCTACGGTTTGTATGTATCAAAGTAGTCAAACATAACATTGACAAACTTGAGAGCACAAGATGACAAGTTAATCCCCTTACGGCGGACATAAACCATCTTATTATCCAAATTATCCTCAAGCGGAATAACCGTAATCCCGTTCACACTTTGCGCATCTAAGAAACCAGATCCCGTCGCATAGGCATCTGTACGTTCCAAGATACCGTTCAAAGTCGCACGGTCTGTCACGTTAAACATCAGAGACGAATCTGACGTATCCACAAAGTTTTCAGAATAGTAAAGGTACTCGTCCTTCTCCTGAGTGAAACGCACTGTAGGCAAGGCCACCAAGTCCTCCATAACAAGACTTTCTTTTTTAGCCAGAGGATGGCCCTTACGGAGATAAATGTGCGTCTTAAACGGAATCAAATCAATAGCTTCAAGCCCAAGCTTGTCCATATTTTGCTGGATTCCCTTGCTATTTTGACGATTCAAATAGATAATCCCAATCTCACTGTGCCCCTTGGCTACCTCATCCAAAATCTGAATGGTCGTAGACTCAAAGATACGGAAATCCTTGTAATCAGGATAGCGCTCTGAAAAAGTCGTGATCAAAGGTGGCAAAAAGTCATAGTGCTGGCTGGCAATCGAAAACTGGTTGCCCTTTTCAGAAGCATTGAGATAGCGATTTTCAAAACTATCAAAACTGCGTACCACCTCAAGCGCACGCTCGTAAAAAGTCATGCCCTGACTGGTCAAGACAGCCCCCGTCGTTGTACGGGTGAAAATTTGGAAATTCAGCTCCTGCTCCAAATCCTTGATAGCCACCGAAAGGCTAGGCTGACTCACAAAGAGCTTGCTGGCTGCCTCACGGAAGGTTCCGCTGTTGGCAATGGCTACGACATAACGTAGTTGTTGTATGTTCATGTGTGACACTTCTTTCTTGAAAAATCAATCAATACTATTATACCAGATTTTATCCTCTTTTTGTTGATACTAAAAAGCCCAGGCAACCCTGAGCTTGAATTAATTAAAAAGTAGTCTTATTCGTCTGATTTGTCTGTCAAGAAGTACTCGTTTTCACGTTTGTCATAGTCAAAGGTCAAACGAACAGCATCTACCTTACCACTTTCTGGATTATAATCACGGTAGCTAAGACTCACTGACTGAGTGAGATCGCCTTGTTCAGTTTGTGTCATTTCATGATAAGTGAAGCTAGCCTCTGGGTGTTTTTCAACCACCTCAGAAAGTCGTGTCCCCTTGAGCAAATCAGCTTGTGTACCTACAGACAACTTTTCATAGTCATCTTTTGTCCAGTTGCTATGATAGTCATCAACTTCTTTGACCTTATCATAGTCGAAGGTTGCTGAGGCAGATTTCAAAACATAGACACCGTCTTTTATCTCGAAAGTCAAACGAACATAGTTGTTTCCATCTGTATTTTCTTTTCTATAGGTAAGGTCTAGTAAATCTGGTTTATCTTCCTCGTAAGCATCACTATACTCGGCATCAGTCGCCTTACCATGAGCGTCCAAAACCTCGTCCAATGTCAAAGTACCAACCTTCAACTCCTTAAACTGATCCTCAGTCCAGTCAAACTTATAATTCTCATCGATGTACAGATAAGCTCTATCGTGACCGTCACTTTGGAACTGCTCAGCATGGTTCATGACAAATTTCACTGCTTGATAGCCTGCTCCAGCAAGCGAAGTCATGAAGAAGATGATTGACATGACTAGGGCAATAATAGAAAGTGCCTTGCGTGTCGACTTCAGACTCAAAACCAAAGTCACAATAGCTAGAATGATAAGGAAGAAAGCAAGGAAAGTAAAGACAAAACCGAAAGGAAGCGTCCAAGACAAAATGACAAATAGAATCCCCAAAACTAGAATAATAATTGGCAAAGCAATATTAACAAAAGCATTGTTCTTGGTTACTTTTGGCTTGTAATAAGGGTTTTCCAAAGGTATCTGACTTGTCTTTGGAGTTTCTTTTTCTTGCTCTTTCTCCAGATTCAACTCAGGCATGTGATTAGGAGCTTCCTCCTCTAATGCCACCTGAGCCTTGTCTGGTTGCGTATCTGCTACTGAGTCAGCTGTCACCTCTTCAGTAGTTTCAGAGCTATCCACTTTCTGAGCCTCAACCTGCTCAGACACTTGGGCACTTGGTTCCTCCAAAGCAATAACAAAGCCCTCTTTCTTAGCTTCCATAAACTCCTCAGGACTTGGTTTACGACCATTGACGTCCTCAAAGTGACGCACCCATTCTTCTCTAGTTGCCATAGCTGACTCCTTTATCTCTTTTTCTTTATTTTATCATACTTTAATCTGGTCTTATGAAAATAAGGCCGGATATAGGAGAAAATTTTTTGAGACTGCCTGATGTGCTTAAGGAACAAAGCATCTCATGAAAATAGACGAAAGTCGAAAAAAAACTGCATCCTAAAGTTTGATTTTCTCTGTCACACTTTTTGGGGCAGTTCACTTCTAGTGAATTATAGTATTTTCACTGTCCACTATAAGGGGAGTATATCACCTTCACCATCTCAGAGGATAGAAATTAAAAGAAGATTTCAATAGAAAAAGGACTCTGCATTGAAAAAGAATCCTTAATTTCTTATAATCCCATCAAATAATTTCTTCAAATTCCAAAAACTCACCACTGGAAAGACGAGTCCTGAGTAGAATAAGAGCACGGTGTTTAGAAAATCTACCAAGACTGAAATCCGTTGGAAACGGATGGTCAGTCGAATCATGACAAGATAATAGCCAAGGAAAATCAGGAAACCAATCAGTACTACGAGCAGTCCTTGGAAACTGATGACCTTCAAAGAAAAATGAGTTGGTAAGCTCTGATGAATCAAAAGTAAAGCAATCCAGAAAATCAAAGACAACCAAACAAAGTAAACCACTGCTCGTTGCAGGTAAATTCTATACACTGATTGCAAAGCATACTGAATGCCAAAGGATTGTCCCGACCGAATCTCGTACTCCAACTCTTCATTGCCCAAGGAGACCACATGGGTCAAGATGAAATAATAATAGAAATAGGACAACTGAAAGTCAGAATTTCCCCTCAAAAGGCTATAAAATCCAAGAATGAAAATGACGTGGTAGAGGGTGTCAAACAGGGTATCCGCCCAGCGTCTCCTGCGAAAGAGATAAAATCGCTTCACTTCATTATACATGGAACAAACTCCCCTTCTTTTTGGCATAGGTCAAACAAGTTTGAAAGCACAAGTAGCCCAAGAGCCAGTAAAATAAACCGTAGCCCAATAATAATAAAAGAACGAACCAACTTGGCTGACGGATAAAACTCACCAAGAGATGAAAAGGCAAGAAACGAGATAAAGTAGCAATCAAATGACTCGATTGATCCTCAAAACCAACCAAAAAGAGAATCCCGTAAGCAAGGAGGCTAGTAATACTGGAAATTTTTGTAAAGACAAAGGAAAAACTGGCAAAGAGAAAGCCCAGACCATAAAGGGATACAATGACCACGAAGGACAGAAAAAAGGTAACAAAAGTATCGACCCAGTCACTAGGAAAGGCTATCTGCTGAACCAAGGTAACCAAACAAAATAAAGGAATAGCCTTGACCAAGTCCAACAAAATCTGCACAATAATTTTGATAAAAAGCATGCCAAAGATGCTCCTCCGACTCTGAATCACGTTGATAATGGTGCGGTCTGCAATCTCATCTTCAATAAAATAGGTCGGATGAGTGATACTGTGGCTAGAAAAATACCAAGTAAAAAGCAAGATAAACAGCTCAAAAGTATCTTGCTGACTGTCAAAATAGTTCAAAAAACCCGTAACCAGAAAGAAAATTCCCAGATTGGCAAAGAGAAGATTGACTTTGAACTGTTTGTATTCACTGAGTTGGCGACTAAACTCTCGCCCAATCGCTGCTAGCATCATTTTAGCACCTCATACAGCAAATCTTCCAAAGAGGCAGGTTCTCGGGTGAACTGCAAGACTTCCGTTTCTTCTAGCAATATCCGATAAAGATCTGGATTTCTGGTCTCTACCGAAATCCCACCGTCAAGCACCTTGTAGTCCAGCTCAGGGAATCTTTGTTTCAGTACACTTTCTGCACTCTTATCTAACAGCAAGTGATAGACTTCATGCTGGTGGACATTGCCAAAAATCTCTTCAAAGGTTCCTTCACGATAAAGCCGCCCCTCCTGAATTACCACCACCCGAGTGCTGACCTTCTCGATAAAACTAGCATCATGACTGGTGATAAAAATACTGGCTTGATGGTGACGAGCATAATCCTGCAAAAGAGTCATCAGCTGTTTTTTTGCCAGCAAATCTAGCCCATTGGTCGGCTCATCCAAACAGAGTACTTTCGGTTTTTGCACCAAGGCTAAGATTAAGGTCAATTTTTGACGGTTGCCCTGGGACAGTTCTGAAACCAGCGTATCCTTATAAGGGGTAAAAGCCAGCTGGTCACACAAGACATCCACCTCTGCCTTGATATGAGACAAGGCAATCCCATTCAAGCTTAGAAAATATTGGAGATTCTCCATAGCTGTCAAATAACTGTACAACCCCTGCCCGCTCTCCAAGACAAACTTGACCAGCGAGTGGATTTTCTTGGAGCGATTAGAAACGTCATAGACACGAACCTCGCCCTTATCCTGCAAAAAAATCCCTGCCAAGAGCTTGATAAAAGTCGACTTACCGGCACCATTGCCACCAACGATGGAGAAGATTTCACCTGAATCTGCTTGAAAATCAGGAATGTCTAACACCAACTTCTTGTGAAAACTCTTTTGAACTTGTGAAAATGTTATGTTAGTCATTTAAGATTACCCCTTGATTTGGAAGATTCCCTTTAATTTGTTCAATTATTTTTTCAATATCTATAATTTCAGTATTATTAGGAAAATTATATTGCTTTGGAATATAGAGATTGTAGATATACTCATTTTTCCCCTCTTCATTAACACTCTGAGCAATCTCACGAATTTTTTCATTAATTTGTTTTTCCATTTTATCCTCCAATACGGTTTAAAATTGTTTTAACTTCAAGCATTTTGCCATCAATTTCATACATTACTTTAACCACAACTTAGCCCTGTATCCTCCTATACTCCTTCGACTTCTCTCCATACCAATCCTTAGCTGAGTAGCCAAACTGCTCTCTATATTGCTCAGAGTATTTGAAGAGGTAATAACCTCGTAGCAAATCAATGGAAAAGACATAAGTCGCAAAGACAAATATGGCAGGCATAATAGGCATCAACACCGCATCAATGCTCCCTCTAGTATCACTTCCAGTGGAGCGGTCAAAGAGCACAAGGGCACCTGTAATCCCGGTTCCACCTAAAAAGACTAAACCATCCGAAATCTTTTCAGTCACAAGTGCTACCATGGGGCTAAACTCTGTCTGATTTTGAACAGCTTCTTTCAGTTTACGGGGAACCGTTCGAATCAAGTAATAAATGGAAAGAAGAAACATAGCTCCCGATAGTATACTGACAATATTTCGTCGTGTCATCATCATTATTCCGGCACATACTGTAAAGATAGCGAGTAAGACTACCATGTAAAAGTAGGTGCAAAATTTTAGTTTCATCGGGCTTCTTCTGTTCTTAATTGAAAAGAAAAGATAGACCAAATACATGACTACATAGAAAAGAATGATTGGCCACTGAATCCAAGAAAATGTTGGATTTTGATCAAGCGTCAATCCTTTTATAAACATGGGTGTGATAATAGAGAAGAAATAAATAACAATTGAAGTGATAAACAAGCCAATAAATCGTTTCCAGCTTCCTTTTTGATTGAGCTTTTCTACGGTCTCCTTAGTGACAAGAGACTGACTTTGCTCGAATGTATAATTTAAAAATCTCAATAGTTTTCTCCTTTTATCAAGAAAAAACAGGAAGGTTTCCCCTCCTGTTCCTTAATTAATCCTCGCCATCTGGACCTGATTTATAAGTAAGGTAGAACGTATCGTCATCTTCTTTGGTATCAAATGACAAGTAAACACTCTTGAGTTTACCATCTCCAGCCTCATAGTCACTATAAGAAATGCTCATTTCTTTTTTGAATTCACCTTGACGAGATGTTGAGATTGTGTATTCTGCACTTGAAGCTTTAGGGTGATCCTTAACGATATCTTCAAGTTTCGTACCGTTTGATGGATCAGTGTAATCACCCTTAGTGAGAGCATCAAACTGTTCTTTTGTCCAATCAGCTTTGTAAGAGCGATCAACTTCTACCTTATCTTGAGGGAATCTACCTGAAGCATATGACAAGATAAATGTACCGTCATATTGTTTCTTAAAGTTTAGGTAAACACTTTCACCATAGTCTTTACCAGAGTAATTCAACTTCATCTCATCGCCAGAGATTTGTGCATCAGAAGCCTTACCATAAGTCTTGATGATAGACTTAACGGTATCCTTACCTGCTTTCAACTTCTTGAACTTAGATTCATTCCAATCAAATTTAGCATTTTTGTCAATGTAGTCGTTGACATCAGTACTATCACCTTTTGAATCAGATTTAGAGTCAGATTTTGAATCGCTGTCGTCATCTTTCTTGTCAGCGTCATCATCGTCTTTATCAGCAACTTTTGATGTCTTGCTTGAGCTTGTGTTGTCACTAGCGTTTTGAGAGATTTGGAAAATCAAACCACCAATAGACACAAAGAGCATGAGACCAGCAACACCTGTTGCAATGATTGAAAGCAATTTCTTGCTTGATTTAAGGCTAAAGACAAGCGAAACAACTGCTACCGCAACTGCGAGGACTGTCAAGATGATGAAGAGCCAAGCAGGACCTACAAACCATGCCAAGACTGCAAAGATTACTGAAAGTGCAATCGCAACGATCGGCAAGATAAGATTGAAAAGAGGTTTATCTGCTGAGCCAGCTGCAGTTGGATTAGGAACTGTTCCAAATCCTTGAGCTGAAGAGATAGGTGCCTTTTCAAACATGCTTGAATCAAATTGTGGTGTTGGTTGTTGCACAGGTGCTTCTGAGAAAGCTTCTGCACCAAATGGTGATTCACTGCTTGCTTGTTCTGCGACGGCATCCTCAGCTGTTTCAGCCACATCTGCGATATCATCTTGTTCTGCGACTTCTTCAGTAGCAACTGGTTCTGGAGCTACTTCTTCAGCGACAGGTTCGTTAGCTGGTGCTTCTACAGATGCTGCTTGAGCAGCCAAAGCACTTGTATCAAAGTCAGCTGCTTTAGCATCCAAAAATTCTTGGGGGCTAGGCTTACGCCCATGTACCGACTCAAAGAGTTCAGCCCATTCTGCTTTAGTTGACATAAAAATCTCCTTTTTTCAAGAAATCCAAACAAGAGATCCCTTCAGCTTAGCAAAGTTTTCTATAGTTAGGATTTAGACACCTATCTCTGATAAGAGCAAGTAGCATGCGTCCTTCCAAAAGTCAGCCCTCACCTTTTAGCCTGAGGCAACCTTTTTCCTATATCTAGTCCCATTGTTCATCTTCTTGTTGATAATCCCATTCTACCATATTTAAAGACCTCTGTTAACCGTTTCCCAAAAGGTTTTTTTCTGCTACAATAGTAGGTATAATGCACCAAAGGAGTTATATATGAAAAACATTAAAAAGTACATTCCATTAATTATTGTACTTGTTATCGCAGGCCTAGGTTTTGCCTTTCGTGAGAACATCGCACGCGCCGTTCGTGGAGATGCTTATGTTGATAATAAGATATTCACTAAACAATTAGAAAAAGCCCAAAAATCTGGAAAAGATGCCTTTCCACAGTTGTCTGACAAGGTCGGTAAGGACGAAGCTGAAGTTATTCTCCATACTTCAAAGGGTGATATCACAGTCAAACTCTTCCCTACACTTGCTCCAAAGGCTTCTGAAAACTTCTTGAAACATGCCAAGGACAAATACTACGATGGTCTTACCTTCCACCGTGTCATCAAGGACTTCATGATTCAAAGTGGTGACCCTAAGGGTGACGGTACTGGTGGAGAATCTATCTGGAAGAAAGGTTTCGCTGTTGAGCCTACACCATTCCTCTACAACATCCGTGGAGCACTTGCTATGGCCAATACTGGTGCTAAGAATTCAAACGGCAGCCAATTCTACATTGTTCAAAACAAGGACGATCAAAGCAAGCAACTAGGAAATGCCGGCTATCCAAAACCTATCATTGACGCCTACAAAAAAGGCGGTTACCCAGCTGGTGATACCAAATATACTGTCTTTGGACAAGTCATCAAAGGCATGGATGTCGTTGATACCATTGCTAACCTTGAAGTCGATGACAACAGCAAACCAAAAGAAAATGTAACGGTTAATTCCGTTGAAGTTGCTAAAGACTACAAATTCAAATAAACAAAAATCCGAGAAGTTGATTCTCGGATTTCTTTTTTATTTAACAGCAGTGAGGAGATAATCACCAGTGTTAACACGAGCTTCTTTAGTCGTTAAGACATCATCAAAGTCAGGTGTATTGGTCACAATGACTGGCGTGATAACTGGTAATTTAGCCTCTCGGATAGTTGCTAGGTCAAATTCTATAAGTTTTTGCCCTGCTTCTACAACTTGACCTGCTTCCACATAGGTCTTGAAGCCTTTACCAGCAAGAGAAACAGTGTCCATACCAATATGGATGAGAAGCTCTGCACCATTTTCAGTTGTCAAACCAATCGCATGACCAGTAGGGAAGACTAAATTAACGGTTGCCTTAGCTGGTGCGACCACTACCCCATCCGTAGGGTCAATAGCGATTCCTTTACCCATAGCTCCTGAGGCAAAGACTTGGTCAGGTACTTGGTCAAGTGGAACAACATTCCCAATAAGTGGGCTTGCAATAATTTCTTGTTGAATTTCCTTAGGAGCAGGTGCAGCTTCTTCAGCTTTTTCTTCAACCTTAGCTGCTCCACCACCGTATAGATTTGGTACTCGTACAAAGAGTTGAATGAGGAAGGCAAGAACACCACCCACAATGGCAATAATAATGGCAAAGATAACTTTAGAAAGATTACCATCCGGTCCAATAAGGCTTGGGAAGACAAAAACACCCAGACCACCTATTGAATACGTCTTAATATCTAGGGCCATCATGGCAGCCCCCATAAGTCCTGAAACACCACATGAAATGTAGAATGGTGTTTTCATTGGAAGAGTCACCCCATAGATAGCAGGTTCTGTTACACCAAAAATAGATGAAACAAAGGCTGGCATAGAAATGATACGGACTTTTTCTTCTTTTGTCTTAAGCATGATAGCCCCCAATACACCTGTTTGCGTGAAACATGGAAGGATAGCTGCTGAAAGAATCGTAGAACTTCCGTTTGTTGCCACATCTAAGATAGCAAGGGGAACAAGCGCCCAGTGCATTCCGAACATAACCAAGACTTGCCATAGGATACCAAGTACAAGACCAAAGACAATCGGACTAAAGTTCATGATTGCTTGGAAAAGACTTGTCAATCCATCAGAGAAAGCATTGGCAATTGGTCCAACCACCAAGAATGTTAATGGTACCGTAATGAGCAATGTAAAGAAAGGTACTACAAAGACTTTAATGACATCAGGAGTAATCTTGGTAAAGAATTTTTGAATGTGAGAAGCCACCCAAATTGCCAAGATAGAAGGCATTACTGTTGAGAGGTCCCCCCCTGCAGGAAGCGTAAACGGAATAACCCCTAGAACATGACCTTGACCAGCCTTTTGAAGAGCTGTCACTAGCGTAGCAATATCAGGATAAACAAGTGCTCCTGCAATCGCAATAGCTGTAAATTCATTAACCTTGAAACGACGAGCAGATGTCAAGGCAATCAAGATTGGCAAGAACTGGAAGAAACCATCCCCCGCCGCATTCAAAATCACATACATAGGACTTGTCGTAGCTGACAGGCCACATGCCGCCATGATAGCGACTACTCCTTTGATAATCCCGGCCGCAGCCAATGGACCAAGGAAGGGTTGGAAAATACTTGATACCAAAGATACAAAGCGGTCAAAGAGATTTCCCTTTGGTGCATCCCCCTCATCAAGATCAAGACTTCCACCTGCTGGAAGACCTCCAACTTGGAGAACCTCCGCATAAACATCAGGCACATGGTTACCGATAACTACCTGATATTGTCCACCTGCCTTAACCACCGTAACGACACCATCACGGTTCTTAAGGTAGTCATCATCTGCTTTAGATTCATCTTTCAAATCAAAGCGCAAACGTGTCACACAGTGTTTTAAGCTATTGACATTTTCTTTTCCACCGACGTGTTTAAGAATGTCCTCAGCTAATTCAGTATATTTAGCCATAAGGGCTCCTTTCTTGTCTAGGATCCTAGTTTTCTTTGAGGCTTTTTCAACGAAAAAAACCTAAATAAATACCAAGAACCAATTGGGAAGAGCATACACTACTCCCATTAGTTTTTCGTATTTATTTAGGTTTTGCCTGCTGACCAGTAACAACCCTTTTTCTATGGTTCTATCTTATCAGAGTTCAAAAAAATTGCAAGCCCTTACAAAATTTTTTTGTTTTTGAAAGTAAAATCTTGACCAAGATTATAAGTCATGATAAACTATTGTTAGTTTATAAACTAACAGAAAGAGAGTTACACGATGAAAACAAGAGCAATTATTGAATTTAAAGACACATACGCTAGCATGGAATGCCACGAGCTTGGTTACCAAACCAAGGAAACTGCCTTGGCTATTATTTCACCTACTGGACACATTCTATCAAGTACACCGCTTTTCAGGAAGGCTTACGGTTCAAACACTGCTCACATCGACCAACTTCCTTTCAATATAGATGACCTCAGTATCACAGCAAGAGGCCTCAGTAAAAAAGCTAAATCTAACTTGGAAGATTGGATTGCCCATACTATCATTCTTCCAATGGACTATGATAAGTACTTTACTAAGCATCAAGAACTTTTACACCTCCTAGCAGAGTCACCTATCGTCGAGTCTGTCCAAGCTTTAACTTATAAGACAGTGAAGATTCATTTTTCCGAAGCACTTAACGATGAACATATTCGTCAACTGCAAGGGTTTATTCTTGCTCAGGCAGGTATCTATAGCTATATTGGGACATCTACAGTGTCAGACCGAAACGCCCACCAGGCTCTTGAATGGGCTAAACTTGATGTTAATGGTCGTTCACATAACGATCATAAGCCTGCTATTTTCCATCGTAGTAAGGGCCTTTTAGGTGGATTCTTTCACCACGGAAACCAAGAAAGTATTGCATAACTAATAACTGGGACACCTTGTGTCCTTTTTTTACAACTAAAAAACTCACCATAAAGGTGAGCTAAATGATTTATTTACTGTGTTTCCAGTTACTATAGATACTAAATACCACAATCCAGATGGCTGCTCCGATAGCTCCGACAACTGTTGACTTTTGCAAGAAGAGACAAACAAAGACGAAGATGAAGAAAAGGATAGTCAATGGATTAAGAATCTTGTAGGCTGGCATAAGGAAGCCATCTGCCATGAACTCTTGAGATTTACGGTACTTGAGATGAGCAAGCATGGTCAAGATATAGATAGCGATGTAGACCCCTGATGATGATGCAGTAATCAAGGCAAAGGCATCAGATACACCAGGCAAGACATTGATAAAGGCAGAGATACAAACCACGATGGCTGATACAATAATTGCACGAGATGGAATACCATTACGTGATAAAGTATCTAGCTTCAAAGCTTTCATGACTTTACTATTTGGTGTTTCCTTAGCAATTTGGAAAAGGTGACGACCTGTAGAGTAAAGTGTTGAGTTCAATGATGAAGCCGCTGCTGTCAGGACAACAAAGTTAATGAAAGCTGCTGCCCACTTGATACCAGCCATTTGGAAGACCGTTACGAACGGTGATTCATTAACTGGAAGTTTTTGCCATGGGAAGATAGCCATGAGGGCAATGAGGGCACCCACATAGAAGATTACAATACGAATCGGAATCTCCTTGATGGCCTTTGGTAAGACCTTACGTGGATTTGCTGTCTCGGAAGTTGTAATCCCTACAAATTCGATGGCTTGGTAAGCAAAGAAGACCATTTGGAAGGTCATGACAAAGCTTACCCAACCTTTAGGGAACATCTGGAAGCCTTGTGTAATATTGGAAAGACTAGCATGTCCAGCAGGCGTTTCAAAGTTGGTCGCTACCATGAAGATACCTGTTGCGATAAGAGCAAGAATGGTGATAATCTTGATCATCCCAAACCAAAACTCAACTTCCCCGAAAATCTTAACTGCAATCAGATTAACCGAACTCAAGATAATCAGGAAGATGATCTGTATCTGCCAGGCAGGCCAACTTGGGAACCAATATTGCACATAGGTCGAGACGGCCGTAATTTCTGCCATTCCAAGGAAAATCAGTGATACCCAGTAAGACCAACCCGAGAAAAATCCCCAACCTTTACCAAGGTATTTGGTAATAAAGTTGATAAAGGTGTGTTGGTCAGGATCCATATAGAGCATCTCACCGATAGCTCGCATCATAAGATACATGAAGATACCAGTTAGTATATATACTAGGATGATTGAAGGTCCTGTTAGGGAGAGAGAACGCCCTGCCCCGAGGAAGAGACCTGTACCGATCGTACCAGCGATGGCAATCAGCTGGACGTGACGGTTTTGAAGACCACGCACCATCCCATTTTCAGTCTGATTGTCGTCGTCTTTATGATGTTGCTTTTGCGACATTTTTTTCACTCCAATTCTATTAAGCAAGACTCATTGAGTCCTACCATTTTTAACATAACTTATATTTTACCATTTTTTGCATAATTGGTCAAAAATTTATACAGAATATTCAGAATTTTACACTTCAAAACAAGGGCTTGGAAAGCTCCAAACCCTTGTTAATGGTTATTATGATTCAGGATCATCAAGGCTACGGCCATGCAAACCTTTTTCACGTTGTACTTGACGTAGTTTTTCAGGTGTCACATCGTTACCTTCTTCGTCCACCACTTTAATTCCTTCGATATGGTGACGAACAGAGCGACGGTAACCTTCAATGTATTCTTCACGAAGTTTTGCTTGCTCCACTTCTTCTTCTGGAGTCAAACCTTCGGTTTTTTTCTTTTTAGCAAGCTCATTGATACGAGCGATTTTTTCAGGTGTCATAATAAAACCTACTTTCTACCTGTTACCAGGTACTTATTTTGTGTTCAATTGGTTGAAGGCTGCAACAGCGTTAGCTTTGGCTACAAGACCTGCAAGAAGGGCCAAACGGTTGTTTTTAACAGCCTCATCCTCTGCCATAACCATGGTATTGTCAAAGAAAGCATCAATGACTGGGCTAAGAGCAAAGAGTTGAGCCAATTTGTCGCTAGCTGAACCTGTCAATTCAAGCTCTTCAATCGCTTTAGCAAGGGCTTTTTCTTGATCATTTTCAAAGAGACTAGCATCGACTGTCACTGAAGCATCTGCTTTTTCTGCCAAGTTGAAGGCACGTGAAAGTGACTCAACAGCTGCCTTGTAACCATCAGTCTTAGCAGCTTCTGAAAGGGCGTCAGCTACTTCAAGCATATCAGCCACGACAAAGTTTGAACCAGCAAGAACAGCGTCTTTGATATCTTTTGGTGTGCGTCCCATCATCTTGTCCACGCGCGCCTTGATGAAGTTGATGACTTCTGCTTGATTGTCATATGAAAGACTATCAAATGAAAGGGCGTAAAGTCTGTCAATCAACTCATCCATTGGGATATGCCAGCCAAAGGCATCCAAGATACGAACAATCCCTTGTGTTGCACGACGAAGCGCATAAGGGTCATTGGAACCTGATGGAATCAAGCCAACTGAGAAGAAGGAAAGGAGGGTATCCAATTTATCTGCTAGCGCAAGGATAGCACCAACCTTAGTCTCTGGAAGGGCTCCATCTGCTGAATCAGGAAGGTAGTGCTCACGGATAGCTGTCGCAACCGCAGCATCTTCACCAGCGAGAAGGGCATATTTTTCACCCATAATCCCTTGCAATTCATCAAACTCTCCGACCATACCAGTCAAGAGGTCAAATTTGTAGATTTCAGCTGCACGAGCTACGGCTGCTGTTTCTTCTGCAGTCAAACCAGCTTGCTCAGCCAATGACGCTGCAATAACACCAGCACGCGCCATGTGTTCTGAAAGAGAACCAATTTTTTCATGGAAGGTTACGTTCGCCAATTTAGCAACGAGGTCTTCAATCTTAAGTTTTTGGTCTTCACGCCAGAAGAATTCACCATCTTCAAGACGTGCCACCAAGACTTTTTCATTTCCTCGGATGACATTTTCCAAGTGCTCAGCGTTCCCATTACGTACTGAGATGAAGTTTGGTTTCAGCTTACCGTCAAGGTCACGTACAACAAAGTAACGTTGATGCGTTTCCATTGAGGTCACCAAGACTTCTTCTGGAACGTCCAAATATTTAGTGTCAAAACTTCCCATAAAGGCAGTTGGGTATTCGACCAAGTTCAAGACTTCATTCAAAAGTCCTTCTTCGATTTGAACCTGAACACCTTGTTCTGCTTCGATAGCTTTGATTTGCTCACGAATCATGTTTTCACGTTCTTTGCTATCCGCAATCACGTAAACCGTGCGAAGGTCTTCTTCATAAGAATCCGCATTGGTGATTTCCACTTCGTGTCCAAGGAAACGGTGTCCACGACTCACACGACCTGACTTGATATCCAAGAAATCAAGATCAAGCGCTTCATCACCCAAAAGAACTGTCAATGTGTGAACTGGGCGAATGTATTCAAAGGTGTTGTTAGCCCAGTGCATGCTAACAGGGAAGGTCATTGAAGCAAGCACTTCTGGAATGCCATCCAAGACTTCTTTAGCAGGTTTTCCAGCTTCGTGCTTCGTAACATAAACGTACTCTTCACCTTTGACTTCACGGAATTCGATATCATCAACCGTCAAACCTTTTCCACGGACGAATCCTTGCGCTGCTTTTGAGAAGTTTCCATCTGCATCCAAGGCAATTTTCTTAGAAGGTCCTTTAAAATCTTCGGTCAAATCAGATTGTTGATCCGCCAAACCAATCACACGGACGGCCAAACGACGTGGTGTTGAGAAGGTTTGAATGCTTTCGTATGAAAGACGGTTGTTATCCAAGAAGGCTGCCATTTTCTCACCCAGTTGTTTTTCACTTGGTGTGACAACGTAGGCTGGCAACTCTTCAAGTCCAAGTTCTACTAATAAGTTTTTTGTCATGTTTTTTCTCCGAAAAATATCTTTTTTCCAGTTTGCCTTATGTGATTGGCACGCAAGCAACCGACTTCGTCGTTTCATTGCTAAAATTGGAGCCTAAGGTCTCCAATTTTGCCTGGTATCGTTAGTTTCTCTAACGATACCTTTATCACTGCGGCAACTGGTTCTGTAGGATTACTCTATTAGCCAATCCCATCTAATACTCTTTTTATTCTTCCTCTTCTGCTAGGAGTTTGGCGCGTGTAGCTTCGTCGAGAAGTGGGTAGCCAAGTTTCTTACGTTCTGCGACAAAGGTTTTGGCTACGACACGGGCCAAGTTACGGATGCGGGCAATGTAGCCTGCACGTTCTGTAACAGATACCGCTCCACGAGCATCAAGTAAGTTAAAGGTGTGTGAACATTTCAAAACGTAGTCATAGGCTGGGTGAACAAGACCCAATTCCAAAGCACGCCCTGCTTCTTTTTCAAATTTTTCGAAGTTTTCAAGAAGCATATCTTGATCTGAAACTTCAAAGCTGTATTTTGAGTGCTCATATTCTGGTTGAAGGAAGATTTCTCCGTATTTAACGCCTGGAGCCCACTCAATATCGTAAACAGAATCTACTTCTTGGATGTAAGAAGCCAAACGTTCCAATCCGTAAGTGACCTCAGAAGTTACCGGACCAGTTGCCAATCCACCAACTTGTTGGAAGTAGGTGAACTGAGTGATTTCCATACCGTCAAGCCAAACTTCCCAACCAAGACCAGCTGAACCAGTTGATGGGTTTTCCCAGTTATCTTCAACGAAACGAATATCGTGTTCCAAAGGATTAATACCCAATTTTTCCAACGACTCAAGGTAAAGTTCTTGGATGTTTGATGGTGATGGTTTCATCACCACTTGGAATTGGTGGTGTTGGTAAAGACGGTTTGGGTTTTCCCCGTAACGTCCATCTGCTGGACGGCGTGATGGCTCTACATAAGCCGCATTCCATGGCTCAGGACCAATGGCACGAAGGAAGGTATATGGACTCATTGTTCCCGCACCTTTTTCATTATCATAAGCCTGCATGAGCATACAACCCTGGTCATTCCAGTATTGTTGCAAAGTAAGGATGATTTCCTGGAAAGTCAATTTTTTAGACATTATTTACTCCTTTTTCTATAATTTCTTGCGACACGAGTCTGCCCCGTCGATTATACGAGGCAAGACGAGTTAGTACTGCGTCTAGCTCAGGCACCCTAGTGCTGAGCGTGGGGCAGTCCGACTATAAGGAGGTATCTGCCACTGACGCAGTGAAAGGTTAATTTCTTAGGCATTGATACTCCTTAATTTAATATTAAATCCGTGACTTAGAATACAAAAAGAACCGTGTCTCTGCTCCTAAGTCAAACGACCTAGGGGCGTCAGAAACGCGGTTCCACCCTAATTTATTACTTCATTTTATCTGTTTGTCTTCAGCTCTTTGCTGAGAGAAAGCGCCACTTGCCTACTTTGCTCTACTTGGCTCTCACTGTCCCAAGCTCGCTAGAAAAACGCCATAAGCCCTTCTTTCTTGTCAGTATTATAGCAGAAATAGAGAAACTTGTAAAATAAAATCCTAATCCTTCTCACTGATCCCCATTTCCTGACGAACATGGGCATGAGCATCCTCATGGAGAATATCATTATCAATAATTGAGGCTTCTCGAAGTTCTTCGGCCTTTTTCTTGTCTTGATGGGTCAAGTCTTGGTTGGAATCATAAGACTTCTCAACGATAGACAAGAGATGATTTCGAATTTCCTTTTCCTTACAAATTTTGGCTTTTTCGCGGTAGCTAGCCACAACTAGCACGACCAACATCAGCATTCCCAGATAACCGATAATAGGATACATAACCGCTACCAGTTGACGGAAGCCCATGAAGGAAATAGCGAAACCAGCCAGGGCAAATGCAGCCACAAAGAACTTGAAGCGTTTATCACTACCTGCTGAGAAGCGTTTCCCAAGGGCATAGTAGAGACTAAAGACGGTATTAAAAATCAAACCAAAGATGACTAAGGCGTAGAGCGTCGCAAAGATAGGGTTCACTTCCTTAGCAATAGCCAACATGCAAGATTCCTAGAACCATGACACCTATCAGTCCCCAAGCTCCAAAACTAACAAAATACTGTAAGAGGTCCTGTCCTGAAGACACCCCTGCACCAATCATTACACCGACATAGGCCAGGGCAATGCTCCAAATACGTTTTGACATATTACCTCCTGTAAAATATAAAGTATTTCTATTCTACACTACTCTAACACCTTTGTAAAAATCAATTAAAAACAGCACCTTCATAAGAAAGTGCTACTTATTCTCTTATTTTTCCCAACCTTTTTGCCCATCAACATATGTTGCCTGTAAGTCCAAGGAATCATCTAGTACGATAAAATCAGCTGGTAAACCTGCTTTTAGACTTCCGCAAGTCTTTTCAAGCCCAACCGATTTAGCTGGAACACTAGTTGCCATCTGCAGAGCTTGAGCAACCGTCACAAGTCCCCAATCAACCACATGTTTAACACCGTCTTTAAGTTGAAGGATAGATCCAGCTAGGTTACCACCTTCTTTGAGACGGGCGGTACCATTTTCAACGATGACAGGAAGTTCACCCAGCATATAGTCGCCATCAGGACGTCCTCCCGCTGACATACAGTCCGTAATAAGGGCAACTCCTTGAGGTGTCTTTTGCTTGATAAGAACCTTACAAGCTGCAGGGACCGCGTGATGACCATCTGCAATCAGCTCACCAATCGTTTCTGGACTATCGAAGGCTGCCCCAACCATACCAGGCTCACGATGCGTAAAACCACGCATTCCGTTATAGACGTGGACCCAAACGGACGCCCCGGCTTCCACTGCTGCCATGGCTTCTTCATATGTGGCATTGGAATGACCTAAAGCAATAGTTACGCCTTGCTTGGTTGCTTCTTGGATAAACTCAGCTACTCCCTCACGTTCAGGAGCGAGAGCCAATTTAATCAATTTCCCTTGAGCCGCCTCCTGCCATGCCTGCAATTGTTCCACACTTGGATTTCCCATGTATTTAGGATTTTGAGCCCCCTTATAGGTTTCAGTAAAATAAGGTCCTTCAAAGAAGAGCCCTTGAATTTTGGCACCAGTTTCCTTACCAACCGTATTAGCTGTTGTTTGGCAAATTACCTTCAGCTCTTCAAATGGCGCTGTTAGGGCTGTCGGTAAGAAGGAGGTCACACCTGCTGAAAGCAAAGCCTGACTCATGCCTAAAAGACTTTCCTCAGAATTATCCATGACATCATAACCTGCAAAACCATGAATATGAGTATCTACAAGGCCCGGAGCAATCTGATAATCACTGTAATCTAGTACCTCTGCACCTTCTGGTACCTTTTCCGACCAATCGCCGAAACGACCATCCACAACCGCTAGGTAGCCACCTTCCTTGATTTTATTTTCAAAGTAAAAACGTTTGGCTGAAATATAATAGGTCATAGGACCACCTCTCATCATTTTTCTATATTCTTAATACGCTTTCATTATATCAAAAAAGCCGAGAATTTTTCTCGGCTTTCTCTATTAAATCACACCCTCTGTAACCTTTTCAACAAGATTAATCGCATGGTCTGCGATACGTGTGTAATGTGAGAGGTAATCAACATAGTTGATACCTGCTTGCGCAGTACATTCACCATTGTTAAGACGTTTGGTATGTATTTTACGCAATTGTTTTTCAAGTTTTTCCAACTCTTCATGACGAAGGATGACTTGACCTGCAAGTACCTTGTCATCATCTACAACCACACGAATACTATCAAGGGCGATGCGGTGAGTACGGTTGTAAACATCCGCAAGCTCAGCCTTGGCAGTATCAGAGAATTCAATTCCCTTACTATGAATGTGTTGTGAAAGGTTAGCACTTGCAAGGGCAAGGTCACCCATACGCTCCAAGTCACGAACAGAATCAAGCACACTTGCCAAAACTTCATTCTCGGAAACGCTAAGAGATTCGTTAGAGATGTCAATCAAGTAAGTTGTCAACTCTTCGTCAATACTATTAACAGCTGTTTCATACTTCTCAACCTTATCATAGTATTTCTCATCTCCCTTAGCAAAGAAAGCGTATGAAGCTTCCAAAGACTGGATGGCGTATGACGCCAAGTGCACCAATTCTTTCTTGGCATTACCAAGGGCGATAGCTGGTGCCTGTGTGATAAGCAAACGGTCCAAGTAAAGTGCTTCGTACTTGTTAATTTCGTCCTCACCAGGAATAATCTTAGTTACAAGGTAAGCTAGAACTCCGATGAATGGGAATTGAACGATAGTATTTGCAATGTTAAAAGTACCGTGAGCAAAGGCGATGGTCATCTCAGGTGTCAATCCAAGCACAGACTTAAACCATTGAATCAAGGCTGTGAATGGTACCAAAAGAATCAAACACAAGACCGTCCCAATAACATTGAACAGGACGTGAGCCCCTGCCACACGTTTAGCCGCAATGTTCGAACCAAGAGCTGCTAGTACCGCTGTGATTGTTGTTCCGATATTATCCCCAAAGAGGATTGGAAGGGCACCTTGCAGATCAAGCAAACCACCTGAGTAGAGACTCTGAAGAATACCGATGGTCGCTGCTGACGACTGAATCAACATGGTCAAGCCAGCACCGATGATAACCCCCATGACTGGGCGATCACCCAAGGTTGCCAAGTAGTCCTTAAAGGCTGTAACTGACTTCAAAGGTTCTACCGCATCTCCCATAAGGTTAAGGGCAAAGAAAATCCCCCCAACACCAAACAAGATACGTCCTAGATTATTGAGCTTCTTATTGCTTGTAAAGAAGAGAAGCGCAGCCCCCAGGAAAATCACTGGAAGGGCATAGTCACCAAGCTTGAAACCAATCATGAAGGAAGTTACGGTTGTACCGATGTTTGCCCCCATGACAATACCAATAGCCTGACGAAGACTCAAAAGCCCTGCCGAAACCAGACCGACGACAATAACGGTAACCCCTGAACTCGATTGAATCAAGGCCGTCATGACAATACCAATCAAAACCCCTAAAAACGGGTTGCTGGTATACTTATCGATGTAAAAGCGCAACTTATCTCCGGCTGCTTGTTGAAGACCATCTCCCATATACTTGATACTAAAGAGGAAAAGCCCCAAACCACCGAGGAAAGAAAACGCAATATCTTGCCAATTTACTGACACATTTTTGTCCTCATTATTTAAAAATTTTCGGTTAAACCGACCTTTCTATTGTATCGATTTATTAGGGAATAGACAAGGCTTTTTCCACAAAATAATAGAAAGATCAGAAGAAATCCTGACCTTTCTAGATATCTTATTTAATCCACTTGAACATAACGGCGAACACCACTATAGCTGATGTAAGAAATCCAACTATGACCGTCTTGAGTAACCTTCATATCAAAGTTAATCTTATCGCCTGCTTCTAAGTAAAATTCAACTGGAGCTGTATCACTAGGAGTATTTTTGACAGCTGTACGTTTGGTAAGCGTGTAGCTGCCAGATTCTGCAATACCACCATCAATTGGAAGTTGATTGTCAGTAACAGTCACGTCTTTAGGTAGTGTCACATTATCTGATTCTTTAAAGTAGACCTTTGTTCCATCAGTACTGGTTACTTGAATGGTATCTTGTTCATAGCTAGGACCAGAAATAGCTGCCTTTTTAGAGACAAAGCTAATATCCCCAACATTGCCAACAGTATCACCTCTATCTCTTGAAAGAATTGCTTCATACTTGCCTGAACCCTCCTGATAACCATCTTTAGGGTGCACATAATTATGACTAGTTGCTTGACCTTGGGGCGTAATATCTCCTACTAAGCTAGTATTGTTAAAGACCAGACGACTGCCATCACTAGACTTCCAAGTCCCAGCAATACTGTCAAACTGACCACGCGCAACTGCACTCACATCCATATCCACGGTGGTTACTTGCGTATCCGTTTTAGCTTGAGCTTGACTATCACTTGAGCTCTTTGGTGCTTGGGATTGACTCGCTGAAGACTTAGGAGCCTGTGACTGACTGCTTGAGGGAACTGATGAACTATTTGAAGATGATGACTGAGCCTGACTACTACTTGAACTTGGGGCAGAAGCCTTTTTGCTACTCGGTACACTTGAAGATTCTGTCTTTGAACCCGAAGATTCCTTGACCTTAGCACTAGACTTGCTAACCTTACCGCTATCTTTACTGGATGTTTTAGCCTTACTTGATGAGGTCACCTGGCTGCTCTTTGGCATCTTATCTGCTGAACTCGATTCCTTATGGCTGGAACAGGCCGTCAGCAAAGCCACTGAGGAAAGGGTAACCATGGAAAGCACGATTGCTTGAGAAAATTTGTTTTTCATAATTATTTCCTCATTTCTAGTCTATCGTAAAAAGTAAAGATAGGACCTATGTCACAAGGCAACATCGGGTTCTCTCTACTTCTAAGGGAATAATCTTTTCTACACTTTCATTATATCATTTTCTAATGTAAACGCTAACATATTAGGATTGTAAATTCTAAAAAAGCGATGAAAATCTCTTGAATCCTTGTGATATAATGGAGACAAAAATTGAAAGTTATATCATGACAATCTATCTTCTAGCACAAGTATTCTCAGCCATAGGTGCCCTATGTGTCGCCATATCTTCTTTTGCAAAATCAAAACATAAAATGCTGGTCTGGCAAATTACCGACTACATTTTTACTGCTATTGCCAACCTCTTATTGGGTGGCTATACCGGTGCTTTAACCATTAGTATTTCCATCATACGTAATAGCTTGATGGTCAAAAAGCAGATGACCAAGACTATCTTGACCATCCTCATCGTTATTCAAATCATTGTAGGAACCTATCTCAATCAACTTGGACTTATTGGCTATCTGCCAATCATCTCTTCAGTCTCTTATAGTTTAGCCATTGCCATCACACCAAACCTTCAGTGGCTTCGCTGGGTCATTATTGAAAATATGTTACTTTGGCTGATCTACGATTTGACCATTCAGGCTTACCCAGCTACTGTCACTGATATCACTATCACACTGACTACTCTTATTGCCATTATTAAAAATCGAAAAACCTTTAGCAAATAGAAGCTAAAGGTCTTTTTCTTATAAAGCCCAAGTACGAATAGCGTGGGCTACGCCTGCCTCGTCATTTGTCAAGGTCACATACTTACACAACTCTTTAATGTCGTCACTAGCATTACCCATGGCAACACTTTGACCGACGAATTGAAGCATTTCAAGGTCATTAGCAGCATCACCCAGAGCCATGATTTGATCTGGAGCAATTCCAAGTTTTTCCGCTAAATGCTTAAGTCCACTGGCCTTAGTTGCCCCCTGTGGCATGATTTCAAAGATATATTCTTGGCTACGAACTGTGCTATAGCTTTGATCAAGTCTGTCTTGCACAGCGTTTTGGAAGGCGTCCAAAGGTTCAGTATCAGCCATATACATGGCTTGGAAAATCACTTGCCCTTCCGCAAAGATTTCTTCCAAACTTCTAGCCTTCGCTTCTGTGAAAACAGTGCTAGCATCATAAGCTACTAGCTCAGGCACTTCATCGCCCACAACATAGTAAGTCTTCTCACCAGTCAAGGTTAGAGCCACCTCTGGAAAGTCTTCGCAAGCCTGCAAGAGTTCTTCCATCTCAGAGCGAGATAAACTTTCATATTGAAGCAACTTCCAATTTTTTGTCTCATAAGTTGAACAGCCATTATTCATGATAATGTACTCTTCTTCACTCAGTCCTAATTTCTCAAAATGGGGAAGAATACCTGAACGTGGGCGTCCTGTACAAAGGACAATTTTGATACCTGCCGCAGCTGCTTCTTGAATAGCCTTAATATTCTCTTCAGGGATCTCTTTTTGGCTATTTAAGAGTGTTCCGTCCATATCTATTGCAATGAGTTTCACTTTGTTCTGATTCATTTTACTCTCCTTCGACCCTAATAAGTGTCATAAATGGTTAACTGATATTGTTCAATGATGCTGTTTAATTTGTCTCCGTAGGTTGTGTCCGTAGCGTAGACCCCTGTTAGGGCAGCTGTCGCATCCTTATAATTCTTAGTATTGGAACGGTGCACCCCTACATAGTAGCTTCCCTCAAGGAAATCCACATAGTCCTGTAAAGAATTTTCCACAGAACCATAAGAACGAAAAGCCGCATCAATATAGTAAGGATTGCCCTTACCATCATCCTCCCAGGTCGGTAGGGTCACACTTTGACCATTGTAGTCCCCCTTAATCCCAAAGAAGTTATAGGACGGCTTCTGACTCAAAGTAGATTGTCCAGAGTCAGATTCCAAGATGGCCTGAGCTATCATAACGGAAGCATAAAGATCGTTTCTAGCTGCCAAATAGCGCGAGGTCTCGCCAATCTCAGCAATAAAAGCAACCGTCGTCTCATCCGTAGACGTCATGTTCTTTTCCATGGTCAACCTTGGAAAATTTAAACTAGCTAGGAGTCCCAATAAGGCAAATAGGCCGATAAAAATCAGACTCCACCTTTGGAAAAATTTAGGAAAGAGCAAGAAAGACTTCTGTTTCTTTTTAGTTTTCTTAGGTCTAGCTTTAGACTTGCTTTTCTTTTTTCCTTTTGCCAATTGGTCACCCCCTCAATCATACTAACTCCTCTAAGTATATCAAAATTCACTAAAAAAGACCCAAACCAACCGGTTTAAGCCTTCATTATATTAAATGGCGTCTCCACCACGTTCACCAGTACGAATGCGGATAACATCATCAATAGGAACAATAAAAATCTTCCCATCACCAACTTCCCCTGTCGCCACGGCGCTCCGAATGGCATCAACAACTTCGTCAACCGCCATATCCTTAACTACAATTTCAACCTTAACCTTAGCTAATAAGGTAGGAACAATGCGCTGTCCACGAACAAACTCTGCAAAGCCACGTTGATTACCATAACCCAGAACTTGACTTACAGTCATCCCCTTGGCCAAACCACTACCAGTCAAGGCATTTTTCAAATCTTCCAATTTATCCGAACGAATAATCGCTTCTACTTTCTTCATCTATATCCTCCTACGAATCTAAGCCCATAAAAGTTGGATAGGCTGTTTCCTTGTGTTCACAGTCATCAAGACCAATAGCTTCATCACGGTCACTAACACGTAAAGGCATATAATGAGCAATTACTTTAATAATACCATAGGTCACAAGAGCAGACCAAATAGCTGTAAAGATAATAGCTAAAATGGTCACAATAAAGAGATGGGCCTTTCCATAAATCAAGCCAATATCGGCCTTATCTAGGGCTAAATCTGGTGTCGTAAAAATCGCAGTAGCAAAACCACCAAAGATACCTCCAACACCGTGGCAACCAAAAGCATCCAAAGCATCATCATAGGCAAAACGTTTCTTCAAGACAGAAATAGCATAGAAACAAATCGGACTAACCATAAGACCAATTAGAATGGCACTCCAAATTGAAACAAAACCAGCCCCAGGTGTGATTGCAACCAGTCCTGCCACCAAACCGGTTGAACCACCAACCAAGGATGGATGTCCTGTGACATGTTTTTCAATTGCCAACCATGAAAACATGGCTGCAGCAGCTGAAACATGGGTGGTTACTAGCGCGTGCACTGCCAAGCCATTAGCAGCCAAGGCTGATCCTGCATTAAATCCAAACCAACCAAACCATAAGAGACCCGCTCCCAATAGGACAAAAGGAACATTATGAGGACGGTGTTCTAAAATGCCAAAATCACGACGTTTACCAACAACGATTGCCAAAACCAAGGCTGATACCCCCGAGGTAATATGAACCACATCACCACCTGCGAAGTCAATCGTCCCCCATTTAGCAAGGAGCCCTTCGTCCCAAACCATATGTGCAAATGGATAGTAGACAAGAAGTAACCAAAAGACAACAAAGATGGCTAAAGGCGTAAAGCGCATCCTTCCTACTACTGAACCCGTCAAAATCGCCACACAGATAATCGAAAACATCATCTGAAAAGCAGCAAACAGCATATCAGGAATGGTTAGACCACGACTTGAGGCAGTTTCAGAAACGCCATTAAAAAAAAAAGTGACTGAAATTACCGAATATATTCCCATGACCGCCAAAAGAAAGCGAATAGCCAGCAACAATCCACAAGAGAGAAGCTATGGCTAAGGGAAGAACAGACATCATCATGGTATTGATAACATTCTTACGACGTCCGAGCCCACCATAGAAGAAGGCCAAGGCCGGTGTCATCAAACAAACCATGGCTGAACAAATCAATATAAAGGCACTGCTACCTGTATCCATGAAACCACTCCAATTCACAAATTATTCTATGTCAGATAATATAACACAAAAATATGAGATAAACAAGCATATTTACGGAATTTTTTGATAATTCTTTCTTTTCTGACATCTTATGTCGCCACAAAAAAAGAGCCCCTTAAACCCCATGAAAAAGGTTATAAAGCTCTTGTCTGTTTATTTTTCGCTCTTTAGCAACGGTTTTTATAGCCTGATTAGGTTTCATGCCAGAAGCAATTAAAACTTCAACAGCCTCCACTGGCATAACATCTGATGTTAGATTTTCTTCCCTATCATTTTCAGAAGCTCCGGCCACAATCAGTAAACATTCTCCCTTGAGAGGATTAGAGGCAATATAATCCAAAATTTCTGAGATGGAGCCTCGCTGGTACTCTTCGTAAAGTTTGGTTAATTCTCGAACCAGAGTTACCTGACGGTTGCCATAGACCTCTTGCATATTTTCAAGGGTATCAGCTACACGGTAAGGTGACTCATAAAAGATCTGTGTCTCTGGATAAGACAGCTTTTCCTTGAAAAAGTCAATCTGCTGGCCTTTTTTTCGAGGTAGAAAACCATAAAAAATATGAGGTTGCGGTGCTAAACCACTGGCAATCAAGGCTGTAATCCCAGCTGATGCTCCCGGTAAGGCCACCACAGGAATATCCTCCGCAATGGCAGCTTTGACCAAATCATGACCAGGGTCCGAAATGGAAGGCATACCTGCATCAGAAACCTGAGCTAAAGAAAGACCTGATTTCAAGCGCTCCAGTAAATCTGGAATTTTCTCATAGGCATTGTGCTCATGAAAAGAATACTGCTTGGTTTCAATCTCAAAATGCTTGAGAAGTAACCCCGTATTGCGCGTATCCTCCGCACAAATAAGATCTACCTCTTTCAGGATTTGAACACTGCGGAAAGTCATATCCTGCAAATTCCCAATAGGTGTGGGAACTAGGTAGAGGGTACCGTAGTTAGACTGCCCCTTAAAACTCTTTTGAACCTGCATGCTTAATCTCCGTACAACAATTCTGCACAGAAGCCGCAAGCTTCATTATTGTCACGACGTTGGCCGTAGAAATCTGGACAAATATGGAATCCATCATCATAAATGGCTTCGAGATTCACCTTGCCATGAGACATCTTAGTTCCTGTCTCCTCTTGAACCACTTGACTCAAGTGTTCACGCAACTTGTCGTTTTCCAACTTAAGGGCTGTATTCTCATCAAGAATCCCTGAGAAGTTCGCCTTAATTGCTTCTACTTCTGCCAACATTGACATCAAATTTTGTGATAATTCTTCGAACTTATCATACAATTCACGCTTTTCCATTTAGCTGAACTTCCTCCACTCCATAAATTAGGGGCGCACGCCCTTTTTCAAACACAACCTTAATAGTCCCTGCGATCACATCAATGGCAACAACTTGACCCATGCCATCCTTGGTTTCAATTTCATCACCCAAGTCAGGATAACTAGCCTTGCTTTCTCTGTAAAAATCATCTTCATAACTGAGACAGCACATGAGTCGGCCACAGACACCGTTCATCTTACCAGAATTCAAGGACAAACTCTGATTTTTAGCCATCTTAATCGACACCGGTGGAAATTCACCCAAAAAGCTAGAACAACAAAGTGCACGTCCACAAGGTCCTAAACCACCATAAATCTTTGATTCCTCACGACTTGAAATTTGACGCAACTCAATGCGTGTCTTAAAGTAAGATGCCAAATCTTTGAGCAACTGACGAAAATCTACCCGTTTTTCAGCTACAAAACTGATTAACACATAAGAGTTATTTAGCGGAAAGACAATATCAACCACCTTCATATCTAGCTGATTTTGAGCAATTAAATCAGCCACTACTCCCATACTCTTTTCAGCCTTCAAAAGATTTTCCTCATATCTAGCAAAATCTTTCTCTCCTGCCAATCCTTCAACCCGATTCAAATCCGCAGGCAAACTAAGCTCAGGAAAATCTGTGTTTTCCATGACAACCTGAGCTAGGCGTTTATCTTTTTTCTCCAAAACGACCACAAAGTCATCTTTGGCATAATTTCTATCAGGTACAACATATTCTATTGTACCAGTTTCTTCAAATTTTATTCCAATGACTTCAGTCATGATAACACCATATACTCCATCGCATTTTGAAAACTGACATTAGCTAGCCACATTTTTCGTGCCTCATATACTAAGTCTAGCCATCGTCTTGCTTGTGGATTTTGTATATCCTTCCCCAATTGATAAGTTAAAAAAGCCCAGACCATCTCTTGTTCCGACTTTTCACTACACTGGACAGCCAGTTTTGCAACATCCAGATAAAGCAGGTCCTGATTAGCCAGCAGAGACTGTGAAAAACGCTCCACTGTATTGACCAAATCGAGAACCTTATTATCCTTAGCTAGCTCCAAAGCCTGTGCTTCATCCTTAGCAAAATCTGCCAAGACCTTAGCTTGTGTTAATAACAAGCCTTCCTTCTGCAGCAAGTCTTCCAGATAAACTCTGTTCTTAGGAAAATAAAAGAGTTGAGCTCGGCTTTTTATCGTCGGTAAAATACGACTATCATCAGCTGTCAAAAGAAAAATATAAATCTGACTTTGAGGTTCTTCAATAAACTTTAATAGACTATTAGCAGCATTAACGTGCATCTTATCTGCATCACGAATGATAAAAACCTGAGCCTGCCCCTCAAAACTCGATTGGCTAAACTCTCTAGTCAACTGACGAATCGTGTCCGTCTTAATAATCTGTCCTTGTGGCTCTACTAATTTAACATCAGAAAAGTCCCCCTGTGCAATCAAGCGACAGGAACGACAGTGGCCACAAGGTAGACCATCCTCAGGAGTCACACAAAACCGACTCTGTGCTAGCCAAATAGCCATGTCGAGACTTCCAAAATCACCCGAAAACAAATAAGCATGACTCAAACGATTTTCCCTGATAATTTGTGAAAACTCTTCAAATAGTTTGCTTTGACTTTCAGCTAACTTCATCTTGCTCCTTATAAATAGCCTTTAATTACTTCCCAAGCTTGCTCTACAACATCCTCAAAAGCCTGTGAGGCATCGATTAACTTGATACGTTCTGGTTCAGCCTGTGCCAAATCTAAATAACCTTGACGTACACGCTGATGTAGGTCAAGCTTCTCTAAATCCAACCGATTAACTTCACGTTCACCGCTAGCTGCAATGCGGGCCAAACCAGTCTCAGAATCCACATCAAACAATAGGGTCACATCAGGTTTATACCCATCAGTCGCATAGGCATTTAACCAGGCAATCTCATCCTGATTCAAGCCACGGCCAGTACCTTGATAAGCAACTGATGAATCAATAAAACGATCCATGATGACCATATTGCCTTTTTCAAGCTCTGGCAAGACCTTCTCAACCAAATGTTGACGGCGAGCCGCAATATAGAGCAAGAGCTCTGTCTTAGCATCCATAGCCGTATTATCTACATCCAGAATAACCTCACGGATTTGCTCTGCAATAGCTACTCCGCCTGGTTCACGTGTCGTCACGACTTTGGCTGGGTAGGCTTCTCTAAGACGAGGTAAAAGCGCCTCCAAAACTGTGGTCTTTCCAGCACCGTCCGGCCCTTCGATTGAGATTAATAACCCTTTTGACATGATACTTCCTTTTGATTTTTTTCATCTTCTATTTTATCAAATTTTAGCTTAAATGAACAATCAAGGACAAAAGAAAACAGAGGTTTCTAAAAACCCCTTTTTCTATCTGAATACTTCTGACCATGCCGATTGCAGGTTTCGAACCTGTGACCTACGCGTTACGAGTGCGTTGCTCTACCAACTGAGCTAAATCGGCTGACACAGTCATTCTAACACTATGCCCTAAAAAGTCAAGTTCTGTATGAAATTTACAAGAAAAAAGAACTTGGACTAGCCAAGCTCTTTCCTTTCTTACAATGATTTGTAAAGTTGACTTGCATTTTCAACAGTGAAACCATATTCCTTAAAGATACGGTCACCAGGTGCTGATGCACCCCAAGTATCAATAGTAAGTGTTTTACCTGCAAGACCAACATATTTGCCCCAACCAAAGCTAGTTCCGGCTTCAATAGCCAAACGTTTTGTAACAGCTGCTGGAAGAACTTCTTCTTTGTAAGCAGCATCTTGTTCATCAAAGAGATTTTGTGATGGCATTGAAACAACACGAACATGCACACCTTCTGCTTCAAGAGCAGCTTGCGTATCAAGCGCCAATTTCACTTCTGAACCAGTCGCAATGATAATACCATCAAGATCACCTTTAGCTTCTGAGATGATGTAAGCCCCTTTATTGACACCAGCTTCAGCATTTTCAGCTGTACCGTCAAGGACTGGCAAGTTTTGACGTGTCAAAACTAGCATTGTTGGACGTTCAGTCTCAGCCAAGGCACGTTTCCAAGCAGCATTAGTTTCATTACCATCTGCAGGACGGATAACGTTAAGGTTAGGCATTGAACGCACACTTGCCAATTGTTCGATTGGTTCGTGAGTAGGTCCATCTTCACCAACTGCTACTGAGTCGTGCGTCATAACATAAGTTACTGGTAAGTTTTGAAGTGCTGCCATACGTACTGCTGGAAGCAAGTAGTTTGAGAAGACAAAGAAAGTACCACCATAAACACGAGTACCACCATGAAGGGCAATACCATTCATTGCTGCAGCCATAGCAAACTCACGTACACCGAACCAAATATTACGTCCAGCATAGTTATCTGCTTGGAAATCAGACTCAGCCTTAACCATAGTATTGTTAGAAGCTGAAAGGTCTGCCGAACCTCCCCAGAATGAAGGAACTTGTTCAGAAATCTGTTGGATAGCTTGTTGGCTTGACACACGGCTAGCTACTGCTGAACCCACTTCATGAGCCTTCAAGTCAACGTGTACAGGTTCATTCGCAAAGGCAGCCTTGTATTCAGCAGCCAACTCTGGGTAAGCAGCTTCATATTCTGCAAATTTAGTTTGCCAAGCATTTTCAGCAGCTTCACCACGGAATTTAATACCAACTTCAAAACGACGAGCAACTTCATCTGGAACTGTAAATGCCGGTGCATCGTAACCGTAAACACTTTTTGCGTGATCAATGCCGTCTTGACCAATTGGAGCACCGTGGACAGCTGATGTTCCTTGTCCTTCAGCTCCGTAACCAATGATTGTCTTAACTTCGATAATAGATGGTTTATCTGTCTCAGCTTTAGCTTCTTCGATAGCTTTAGCAATAGCTTCCAAATCATTACCATCTTTAACAAGGATGTGTTGCCAACCATAAGCTTCAAACTTAGCCTTAACATCCTCAGTGAAAGCCATTGATGTTGGTCCATCAAGCGAAATATCGTTTGAATCGTAAAGAAGAACCAATTTACCAAGTTTAAGATGACCAGCAAGACTAGCAGCTTCTTGAGAAACACCTTCCATCAAACAACCATCTCCATGGAGGGCATAAGTATAATGGTCAACAATATCAAAACCAGGTTTGTTAAATTTAGCAGCCAAATGTGCTTCAGCCATTGCCATACCTACTGCATTAGCAATTCCTTGACCAAGAGGACCTGATGTTGCTTCAACACCATCAGTATGATCAACTTCAGGGTGACCCGGAGTCTTAGAACCCCATTGACGGAAGTTCTTCAAATCATCCATTGATACATCATAGCCTGAAAGGTGCAAGAGACTATAAAGCAAAGCAGAACCATGACCTGCAGAAAGAACAAAACGGTCACGGTTTGTCCAGTTACGGCTAGTCTTTGGATTAACATTCATCACATGGTTCCAAAGTACATATGCCATTGGCGCTGCACCCATAGGAAGACCTGGGTGTCCAGAATTCGCGGCTTGAATGGCCTCGATCGAAAGCGAACGAATAGTGCTGACCGCCATTTGGTCAATTGCATCAAAAGTCATGATTTCTAATTCTCCTCTTCTTGGAAAAATGCGGAGCATACAGACTATCAGTGCCTGCGCTCTAGTTATACTACTCTCATTATAGCATATTATCTGCCTCTTGGGACAACCCAATTGTACTTGCCTAGGCTCAAAGTTTTAAAAAATCCAAACAAAAAGATAGGGCTTACAAAATAGGAGTTTTTGTTCTACATTTAAGCACCTTTGCTCCCCAAAACAGGATAAGAGAAACCTGGCTTTTTTTAGAAAAACACTTAAGACAAACAAGAAAAAAGCCGAGGGAAACCTCGACTTTATCTAAAATTATTTAACGAAGTCAAGCAATGCCAAGAAGCTTTCAGCTTCAAGTGATGCACCACCTACAAGAGCTCCGTCAACGTCTGGACAAGCCATGTATTCAGCAACGTTTTCAGGTTTAACTGATCCACCGTATTGAACACGTACTTTGTCGGCAACTTCTTGACCAAAGTCAGCAGCTACAACGTCACGAACAACTTTACACATTTTTTGTGCGTCGTCTTGTGAAGCTGATTTACCAGTACCGATAGCCCAGATTGGTTCGTAGGCGATTACTGTTGAAGCTACTTGTTCTGCAGTCAATCCAGCAAGAGCAGCTGAAACTTGAGCACCTACGAATTCTGCTGCTTTACCAGCTTCGTAAGTTTCAAGTGATTCACCACAACAGATGATTGGAAGCATACCATTAGCAAAGATTGCTTTAGCTTTTTTGTTGATGTCTTCATCAGTTTCGTGGAAGTAGTCACGACGTTCTGAGTGACCGATAACAACGTAGTCAGTACCGATTTCTTTCAAAACTTGTGGGCTAGTTTCACCAGTGAAGGCACCAGCATTTTCAAAGTAAGTGTTTTGTGCAGCAACTTTAAGGTCTGAACCTTTAGCAGCAGCAAGTACAGCAGTCAAGTCAACTGCAGGAGCTGCGATACCAGCTTCAACAAGATCTGATGAAGGAAGTTTTGATGCTACAGCTTCAACGAATGCTTTTGCTTCTTCTGGATTTTTGTTCATTTTCCAGTTACCAGCGATAAATGGTTTACGTGACATTTCACATACCTCTTCTTTTATTTATTTACTCGTTTATTTTATCACAAATCCCTTACTATTACTAGGATTTTAGGAAAATTCCGAAAACTCAGCCTGCTTTATGTGTATTTATCACTATCAAAACTTAGATTAAGCATCTAAAACACGTCAAAAATATAATATTACGAGTATTTTTAAACGCCAAAAAGAGCCGAGTAAACTCGACCCTCTCAATTATTGTCTGACGAATAATTGTATTGGGAACTTAATATTAATTAAGCTTCGATTTCAGATACGATACCTGAACCAACAGTACGTCCACCTTCACGGATAGAGAATGTTGTACCTTGTTCAACGGCGATTGGGTGGATCAACTCAACGTCGATAGTCACGTTATCACCAGGCATAACCATTTCAGTACCTGCAGGAAGTTCGATTGAACCTGTTACGTCAGTTGTACGGAAGTAGAACTGTGGACGGTAGTTGTTGAAGAATGGAGTGTGACGTCCACCTTCTTCTTTAGAAAGGATGTAAACTTCACCTTTGAATTTAGTGTGTGGGTTGATTGAACCAGGTGCAGCCAATACTTGACCACGTTCGATTTCATCACGTTGGATACCACGAAGAAGAACACCGACGTTATCTCCGGCAATACCTTCGTCAAGTTGTTTACGGAACATTTCAACACCAGTAACAACTGCTTTTTGGATGTCTTCTTTAAGACCAACGATTTCAACTTCGTCATTGACACGAACAACACCACGGTCGATACGTCCTGAAGCAACAGTACCACGACCAGTGATTGAGAATACGTCTTCGACTGGAAGCAACAATGGTTTGTCAGTGTCACGTTCTGGTTCTGGAATGTATTCGTCAACAGTGTTCATCAAGTCCATGATGATGTCTTCGTATTTAGAATCACCTTCAAGAGCTTTAAGAGCTGAACCTTGGATAACTGGAATGTCATCACCTGGGAAATCGTATTCTGAAAGAAGGTCACGGATTTCCATTTCAACCAATTCAAGCAATTCTTCATCGTCAACCAAGTCAACTTTGTTCATGAAGACGATAAGGTGTTTAACACCAACCTGACGTGAAAGAAGGATGTGCTCACGAGTTTGTGGCATTGGTCCGTCAGTAGATGCTACTACAAGGATCGCACCGTCCATTTGAGCGGCACCAGTGATCATGTTTTTAACGTAGTCCGCGTGTCCTGGCGCATCGATGTGAGCGTAGTGACGTTTTTCAGTTTCGTACTCAACGTGTGCAGTGTTGATTGTGATACCGCGTTCACGTTCTTCTGGAGCAGCGTCGATTGAAGCGTAGTCTTTTGGTGTGTTAACTGCGCTAGGGAGACGACGAGCCAATACAGTTGTGATAGCAGCTGTCAAAGTAGTTTTACCGTGGTCAACGTGTCCGATTGTACCAATGTTAACGTGTGGTTTACTACGATCGTATTTTTCTTTTGCCATTTAGGAAAAGCCTCCAATAAAATATATTTTATAGATAGACAGTAGGCAATACAGTCTAACTTTACTCTACTATTCTATCAAAATGTCATAGAATTGCAAGTATTTTATATAGTTTTCAATTTTTCTTTAGAGTAATCACAAATATTTCTTTCAGTAATTCTATTTCTACTACTTCTACAAGCTTTTAGTATTACCTTTACTAATGCAAAACGCTATCAAGTAAAAAAAGAAGCCGTATTAACGACTTCTTCTTAAAGGTACAATTTTTTCATCTTGACTTTCTAATTCTTGAGTCTGAGACAATTCTTCCTCAATAGCTTGAACAATATTATCACGCTTTTCATTAGCAGCGATGTTCAAGACAAAGGCTATCCCAACTGAAGTTACCAAAAGCGAGTTACCACCTTGCGAAAGGAAAGGGAAGGTAACCCCTGTTGATGGAATCAATCCTGAGATTCCTCCGATATTAACAAAGACCTGCATAAGCATGAGAGCCCCTACACCAAGCGCCATCATAGAGTTAAATGGATTTCTAGCCTTAACTCCCACAATCATAATACGAAGAATGAGGAAAAAGAGAAGGGCCAGAATCAAGCCAGCTCCGATAAGACCTAACTCTTCAATTACAATCGAAAACACAAAGTCTGTTGTAGCTTCTGGGAGATAGCCAGTTTTCTCAATCGAATTTCCAAGCCCGAGACCAAACCATCCTCCATTACTCATAGCATAGTATGAATGAGATAGCTGAAGACCAGATCCTGTCAAATCCTTGAACGGATTAAAATATGCTGCGAAACGCTTGGCAACATATCCAAAGATAGGTACCTTAGCCATGGTTTGAACCCCAACCAAGGCAATTAAACCAAGGAAGGCTGACGAAATCCCTACAATACTGGCAAACAAGGCCGTAAACCAACGGTAGCCAACACCAGAAATTGAAAACATAACTACCGTAGTCAATACAATAATAGCCGCATTACCCAAGTCAGGCTGGATAGCAACCAAACCAATCATAACGAGCAAATAAACGCGCCAGTCATTCAGTTCCTTACCATTCCTTGGAATCCATCTATTCTTCGTCAAGGCTTGGTAGTCATAACGTTCTATAGCAGACTGTTTTTTTGAAAAAGTGTGTGCCAAGAACCAGACAACAATGATCTTAAGGTACTCCGCTGGTTGGAAAGACAAGGGTCCAAGCACAATCCAACCATTGGCTCCATTGATTTCCCTAGTGAAAAATTTGGCAATGACCAAAAGTAAAATCTCAAAGGCAATAACAACACCCAAAAGCTTATCTTTCCTGAGAAAGTTCAACTTCAGTCGGTAGATGAAAAAAATAGAGAACAAGGATACCAACCAAAAGGCTCCTTGGTTCACAACAGATGCGAAGGGATTGGCACCTAAGGCTACTAAACGAGCACTCGTTGTTGAATACACTACTATTAAACCAACTACGGATAAGATTAAATAAGGTATCAAGATGGTGTAATCTAAAAGATGCTTCTTTTCAATTTTCATATCTTTAAAAAACTCATACTTTCTATTACGTTACTCTACATTTTCTCTAAAAATATAAAGCTAACAGCTTATATTATAACACTTTGATACCTTAAACTAAAGTAAAAGCTAAATTAACCGTTTTCAAGACTGGAAATCTAATTTTTTATCTTACCTTCAGATAGGTTTTAAAATGAGCTTTCTTTGATAACTTTGCTACTTCTCATGTTTTCTTTTACGACAAATAAAAAACGGGACCAAAGTCTCGTTTTTTGTTGTCTTATTTTGTACCGACACTGATACGATTAAGTGCTCGACGGAGAGCAACCTGAGCACGTTGAACTTCATCAATACGGTCAGATTTAGTTGCTTCTTCCAAGTCACGTTCGGCACGTTGCTTGGCACGTTCGGCACGAGAAACGTCAATGTCGCGTTCACGTTCTGCTGAATCGGCAACGATAGTAATAAAATCATCTTTAACTTCGATGATACCACCGTTTACGGCAATCCAATCGACGTGACTCTCGTCATCCACACGACGAACCTTGAGTTCATCCACTTCAAGTGGCGCAATCAAGTTAATATGGCCTGGCAAGATACCAATTTGACCATCTTTAGTAACCGCGTGGATAAAGCTGGCATGGTGGTCATATTTCAGACCATCCGGAGTTACCACTTGTACGGTCATTTGTGCCATATCTTCACCTCATTAGTAGCCCATAGCTTTAGCTTTAGTTACTACATCCTCAATTGGACCTACGCTACGGAAGGCATCTTCTGGAAGATTGTCATATTTACCTTCAAGGATTTCTTTAAAGCTACGAACGGTTTCAGCAACTGGAACATAAGAACCTGGTTGACCTGTAAACTGTTCAGCAACGTTAAAGTTTTGTGACAAGAAGAATTGGATACGACGAGCACGTCCAACCAATGTTTTTTCTTCGTCTGACAATTCATCCATACCAAGGATAGCGATAATATCTTGCAATTCACGGTAACGTTGAAGCACACGTTGAACTTCAGTCGCAACAGCATAGTGTTCTTCACCAACAATTTCAGGTGAAAGGGCACGTGAGCTTGATGCCAATGGGTCAACGGCTGGGTAAATACCCATTTGTGTCAACTTACGTTCAAGGTTGGTTGTTGAATCCAAGTGAGCAAATGCTGTAGCTGGCGCTGGGTCAGTATAGTCATCAGCTGGAACGTAGATGGCTTGGATTGATGTAACAGAACCTTTTTTAGTTGATGTGATACGTTCTTGCAATTGACCCATTTCAGTAGCAAGTGTAGGTTGGTAACCAACGGCTGATGGCATACGACCAAGAAGGGCAGAAACCTCAGAACCTGCTTGAGTGAAACGGAAGATGTTATCGATGAAGAGAAGCACGTCTTGACCTTCGACATCACGGAAGTATTCCGCAATTGTCAAACCAGTAAGAGCAACACGCATACGTGCTCCAGGTGGTTCGTTCATTTGACCGAAGACCATGGCTGTTTTCTCAATAACGCCAGATTCTTTCATTTCCCAGTAAAGGTCATTACCTTCACGTGTACGTTCACCAACACCTGTAAACACGGAAATACCACCGTGCTCTTGGGCAATGTTGTGAATCAACTCTTGAATAAGAACGGTTTTACCAACACCGGCACCACCAAAGAGTCCGACTTTACCACCTTTAAGGTAAGGGGCAAGCAAGTCGATAACTTTAATCCCTGTTTCAAGGATTTCAGTAGATGTTGACAATTCATCGAAAGTTGGTGCTTTTTTGTGAATTGGTTCACGCTCTGCATCTTCTGCAAAAGGTGCTTCCAAGTCAATGGTATCACCAAGAACGTTAAAGACACGTCCAAGGGTATCTTTACCAACAGGAACGCTGATTGGACGACCAGTGTCCAGAACTTCTAGTCCACGAGTCAATCCATCAGTAGATTCCATGGCAATGGTACGAACCACACCTTCTCCAAGTTCAAGAGCTACTTCGAGCACGATACGTTTAGACTTTTGTTCATCAGTATAAACGACCAATGCATTGTTAATCTCAGGGAGTTTATCACCGGCTGCAAACGCTACGTCTACAACAGGACCAACAACCTGAGCAATTTTGCCTGAGCTCATTGTTTTCTCCTTATGATAGTTTTTTGGATGACAATCATCCCTTTTTCATGTGTGTCTAATTAAGACAAATCTCTAGCTATTCAAGTGCACTTGCACCACCAACAATTTCAGTAATTTCCTGAGTGATGGCAGCTTGACGCGCACGGTTATATTGGATTGTCAAATCGTTAATCACATTCTTAGCATTATCAGTGGCTGTCTGCATTGCAGTCATACCCGCTGCGTGCTCAGCTGTTTTGGCATCTACGATAGCACCGTAGATAAGACTCTCCGCATATTGTGGTAAGAGTTGATCCAAAATAGTGTCACGATCTGGTTCCAATTCAAACTTGGTCAACACATGACCTTCTGATTCATTGGGATCCAAATCAGCGATAGGAAGCATTTGTTCCACACGAACTTCGCTAGACAAACTGTTAACATGGTGATTATAGCACACATAGAGTTCATCAAAAAGTTCATTTTGATACATTCCTACAGCTTTAGAAATGATTTTTCCGACTTGATCAAAACTAGGTTGATCTTCAAGGCCACGAAGTTCAAAAGCAACATTCATGTTACGAGCCTTGAAGAAATCTGAACCTGTTCCACCAATAGAAATGATAGCATATTCATCTTCAGAATCATGGTCACGTTTAATCATGTCCAACACAGCTTTAAGAATTGTTGAGTTATAACCTCCAACAAGTCCTTTATCTGAAGTAATGACAATGTAACCTGTCTTACGAACTGGGCGTGCATCCAACATTGGATTTGACGAACCATTAATCAATTCTGAATGTAGAAGATCTGTTGTGATCTGTCTAATTTTTGAGGCATAGATTTGGAAATCTTTAGCAGCTTGCTCAGAACGTGTCAATTTCGATGCAGAAACCATTTGCATGGCTCCTGTGATCTGACTCGTTTTCTTTGTTGAAGCAATTTTTGCTTGGATTTCTCTTAGAGAGCCTGCCATATGCTGTCCTCCCTATTTCTATTTGTATTCTGACTGATCTTTGAAAGCTTGGATAGCTTCATTAAGTACAGATTCCTCAGGAAGATCCTTAGTCGTACGAATAGTTTCAAAGATATCCTCATGGTGACTATCAAAGTAGTCATAGAGTGCTTCTTCAAAATCCAAGATTTGATCAACCGGAACACTATCCAAGAAACCGTGTGTCAAAGCGTAAAGGATAACAACTTGTTTCTCAACTGGAAGTGGTTTATGAAGCGGTTGTTTCAAAACTTCGATTGTACGACGACCACGGTTCAATTTCGCTTGAGTCGCAGCATCCAAATCTGAACCAAATTGCGTAAAGGCTTCAAGTTCACGATATGAAGCCAAGTCAAGACGAAGTGTACCAGCAACCTTCTTCATCGCTTTAATTTGCGCTGATCCACCTACACGTGATACGGAAGAACCCGCATCAATGGCTGGACGAATACCTGAGTTAAACAAGTTTTCTTGCAAGAAGATTTGTCCATCTGTGATTGAGATAACGTTTGTTGCGATATAAGCTGAGATATCTCCGGCTTGCGTTTGGATGATTGGCAAGGCAGTAATTGAACCACCACCAAGGTCATCTGAAACTTTAGCTGAACGTTCCAAAAGACGTGAGTGGAGATAGAAGACATCCCCTGGGTAGGCTTCACGACCTGGTGGACGACGGAGAAGCAATGAAAGTTCACGGTAGGCCACGGCTTGTTTAGACAAATCATCATAAACAATCAAGACGTGTTTTCCGTTATACATGAACTCTTCAGCCATTGCAACACCAGCGTAAGGCGCGATGTAAAGCAATGGTGATGGTTGTGATGCTGAGGCAGTCACAACGATTGTGTAATCAAGAGCACCATGTTTACGAAGCGTTTCTACTTGTGTACGAACTGTTGATTCTTTTTGACCAATAGCCACATAGATACAGATCATATCTTGACCTTTTTGGTTCAAGATAGCATCAATTGCTACTGAAGTTTTACCAGTTTGGCGGTCTCCGATGACCAACTCACGTTGACCACGTCCAATTGGAACCAAGGCATCAATGGCCTTAAGACCAGTTTGCAATGGCTCAGAAACTGATTTACGTTGCATAACACCTGGAGCAGGTGTTTCAACTGGACGGAAACCTGTTGTTTCGATGTCACCAAGACCATCAACTGGTTGCCCAAGTGGGTTTACTACACGACCAATAAGGGCTTCACCAACTGGAACTTCCATGATTTTTCCAGTACGTTTAACAATATCGCCTTCACGAATTGCTACGAAATCCCCCAAGATAATGATACCGACATCATTAGTTTCAAGGTTTTGGGCCATACCATAGGCACCATTTTCAAATTCGAGCAACTCACCACTCATGGCATTATCAAGACCACGAGCACGTGCGATACCGTCACCGATATAGGTAACGACACCAGTTTCAGTGACGTCAAAGTTTGGCTGGAAGTTTTCAATTTGCTTTTTAATTAAAGCGCTAATTTCTTGTGCGTTAATTGCCAAAAGTCACACCACTTTCTATTTCAAATTCGTTTTAAAGGTTTGCAATTGACTGCGAATTGACGTGTCAACAACCTTATTTTTTGCTTTGATGACGAATCCTCCGATGAGGTCCTCATCAATTTTTTCTACTAAACGACGTGTCTTAATCTCAAATTTTTGTGAAACAATCGCCAAAAGTCGGGCTTTTTGTTCCTCAGACAAGGGACTTGCTGATGTCACTGTAACATCGTAAGTATTGTCTTCTTGATCAAAGAGCTCAAGGACCAATTTCAACACATCATAGAGAATGTTGGCACGGTCATTGAGTAAGATTACCTCAAGAAAATTGTTCATATACACTGAACAAGACTCTTGAAACAAGCTCAAACTTTCTTTTTTAGCTTCACTTGTCACATTTTCCTGCGACAAGAAGTTTTTTAGATTTGTTTCAGAAAAAACTGTTAGGATTTGCCTTACTTCTTCTTGGATTGTTGACACGGCGTCTTGTTCAAAAGCGACTTCTACCAGGCTTCTGGCATACTGCTCAACAAGAGCTTGTGTTTTCTTATCCATTAAGCATCTCCTAATTGATCAAGATAGCTATCAATCAAGTCAGATTGCGCTTTAGCATCAAGGTTTTGTTTCATAACTTTTTCCGCCAAGAGGACAGTTAAGTCTGCAACTTCACCTTTAACGCCAGCAAGTGCTTCCACACGGCTTTGGGCGATGTCTTGATTGGCTTTTTCTTTCAAGCGTTTAGCTTCATCATGTGCTTCTGCAATGATTTTAGATTCTTGAGTTTTACCAGTTTCCTTGGCCCCATCAATAATTTGAGCTGCCTCAGTGCGAGCACCTGCCAACTCATCTTGACGTTTTTGTGCCAAGCTTTCTGCTTCTTGACGAGCATTTTCAGCACTATCAATATCTGTGGCAATTTTCTTTTCACGAGCAGCAAAGATTCCTGTAATTTGATCCCATGCGAATTTACGGATGAGGTAATACAAGAGAAAAACTGAGCCGAGTGTGATAATGATATTACCAAGTGTCGTACTATTAATAAGTATTGACATTTCATTTCTCCCTTTCTTAATTATTCTTCGTTGACTTTATCACCAATATAGTTTGAACTTAGGATAATAAAGACATAGGCTTGGATAAAGCCGATAAAGGCTGAAAAGGCAACCCAGACAAGGTTCAAAGCAAAGGATACAGGTGCTGCAAAAGCAGACCAGGTCACCAATTGAAGAATCAAGCCAGTAAGTACCTCACCAGAATAAATGTTACCAAACAAACGCAAGGCCAATGAAGCAGGGTTGGTTAATTGTTCCAAAATGTTCATTGGGAGCATAGCTGGGTATGGTGAAAGGTAGCCCTTTAGATAGCCTTTAAACCCTTTTTTACGGATCCCCTCAATATGACTAATGAGGGTAATAATCAAAGAAAGAGTGATAGTAACACCGAAGTTCGATGTTGGAGAAGTCCAAAAATTGTAATGCTCACTTTTTACAGACACAAGCAAACCTAAGTTGTTTGCTGTAAAAACAAAGGTGAAAATTACAAACAAGAGCAAACTATAATTCTTCGTGAATTTCCCAAGACTTTGAGAAATGGTACTATTCACAAACTCATAGATGAACTCAAGCACATTTTGTTTTCCCTTTGGTTTAATGGTCATCTTACGACTTGACCAAAAAACCACTCCAAAAACGATAATTACTGTCAAGAGAGACATGGCAAGGACAGTCAAGTCAAAATCAATCCCAAATAATGAGACGGTTGGATTACTTGTAGTTTCCACTGCTCATCCCTCCTTCATCTTTTATTTGTCTATTAGACAATGTAGCTAAGGGCAAACAATACGAAGAAGGTACCTTCGATAAAGGCAACACCAGTAAACATCAATGTTTGAAGTTTGCTAAACATCTCAGGTTGGCGAGCTGCAGCTTTAGCGATATTGGCAACGAGGATACCCTCACCAACAGATACACCCATAACGGCCAAACCGAGGGCTAAGATAGTTAGATTCATAGTAGAATTCTCCTTTTTAATTATTTTTACCCTGCTATTTTAGTCCTATTTTCCACGAAAGTCAATGAATTGACGGTTTTTTAGACGTTTTCACTGACTTTGCCTAACGTTTTCATTTTACTTACACAAGCGTTTACTTTTAATGAAAAACTTTCTGCTTATTTCATAAAAACAAGCCTAACCTTGTGAGATTAGACTTGTTTGGGAGATTTATGAAAAAAGAAAGATACACTGTCTGACTTAAAACCAGAACATGTGAGCGCTACCGAACGACGTTCAGTAATACTTATTAGGATGGTTATAGTATAGTTTGGATTGCTTAAAGAAAGCTGAAGGAGTGTCTGGATAGCTCAACTGATAAATCTGACGCACATAATTATAAAACTCATTGGCATACACCACTCTGAACTCATTAGTCTGTTCAAATTTCAATTCAATTCCCCAAACACCCAAGAACAAAGCTGTAATGTTATAGTTCTCAGAACGGTTCGAACTTACAGAATTTGTCATGTTAGTAACCTGCTTTCTATAAAATTAAAACAAACCTTCTAATTTTTCCTTAATACACCGAAACATTTCTGAGCTTGGTTGTAATTTCGATACAGCTCTTCTTTGCTCTTCAAAAATATCATCAGATGTTATATTTTTTATTCCAAGTGCTACTTGAGTTTTTTCCCTAAAATATTCTTTCCCGTTTTCATCCTTAGAAAAATCATAACCTTCCTTATCTATGCTATTACACAAATTTGCCAAAAAAAACTCTGGGGTTGGAAAAGGTAGATAAGAAACATATTTAGCCCAATAATCTATAAAGTTTCTTTGTTTCGTAATTAATTCAATATTATTTTTTTGCCCTTTATTACCTGAAACTTTAAATTTAATTGAACATCCCGTTATCGATTTAATAATATCGTCAAGATTTTTATTATCAGATTCAGGAATTTTATCAGATATAACATTACCGTCTTCAAGGTAATTCTTTAAACTACTTGATTTTCTTATCTCATTATTTTGATCTCCATCAAGCCAAAAATAATGATTATCGGAATCTAGAAACGACGAGTTTAAAATATTATTGCAAATTATTTGATTTGCTCCACCTGGGATATATCTCACTACTAAATTATTTTTAAGATTCTCACTACCTGAATGAAGAATAACAAAATCTAGAATATACTTAGCTAGTCTATCTTCAACGTATATCATCTTTTTATCATCATACACATCACCCAATTCAAAAAAAGCATCTTGATAGTCAATATTTTCAACAATATCTATCTTTTCCCCATTTTTTACTAAAAGCTTAACAGCTTCTCTAGGAAAATCCTTAATTAGTTGTGTAGAATGAGTAGTGATAATAATTTGATGTTTTTTCTCTAAACATACTCTGAGCAAAAATTCTTTAAATTTATAAATTGCACTCGGATGAAGTGAAATTTCAGGCTCATCTATTAGAATTAATGAATTTGATTTAGCATTTATTATATCATTTACCAATAATATAATTCTAGCCTCACCAGTTCCTGCAAAAGCTTCAGAATATTCCATTCCAGATTTTTTCATCCAAATTGTTTTTGATGCTTTTATACCATCACCTTTTGAATACAACTTATGAGTTAAAATTTGAATATCAGTATAAGATTCATCCATTATTTCACTAATAATTTCACAAACTTTATCATCAACTCTTACATTATCTATAACCATTTCCTTTTTATAACGTGTATAGCTACTTGTATTATTCTTTAAAATATCAGCAACTGGTTTAGATCGTAATCTAATAAAATCTTGCTTACTACGTTGTGTAGAAATTTTTTTAAAATTATAGTGATAGAAAAATAAATCAAAAGCAGAAACATATTCTTTGCAATCACAAAAAACTACATTTTTTTCAATACCATCCCATCTATCTGTCGAAGAACTTCCTATATATTTATTTTTAGGCAATTTTTCCATACCATATTGTTTTTGAGGAGCATATGGTTCCCAATAATCTAATCCCTTTGCTGTACCAGAGCGTCCCTTAAGCACCTCTACATTTCTGGATGCCTTAACATTGTAATATGAATAAATTAAACATTGTTTTCCATCCACTTCATCTATTTGGTCAACATTCGTACTAAACCAGTATTCAGACACACTTTTATTAGCTGGAGACCCATATAAAGCTTGTAAAATTGATGTTTTATTTACTCCATTTCTACCAACCAATAAAGTAATAGGGAAAGCAAAATTTATTTTTGAATTTAGTGATAGACTCTTATAATGAGGAAATCGTATATAATTAATATAAGGATAAAATTGACTTTTATTTTCCAAAAAATTCTTAGATATTCCTTCTAAAGTCTTAATTATTTTATTGTCCATTTGCAATCTCCCTAAAAACTGACATAAAGTAATCTCCACTAGCTTGAGCTAATTTTACTGGAACTGCATTACCAATTTGCTTAGCTAATTGACCTCTATTTCCAACAAAAATATAGTCATCATCAAAAGACTGTAATCTTGCAGCCTCTCTTGCACTCAAAGCTCTATTTTGAGTCGGGTGCCCAAATCTTCCTTTTGAATATGACATACAACCCCCTGTAATAGTTATGGAAGGTTTATTAATATCTAATATTCCATATACATCACTATGACCTGAACTCTTTTTATGACAATTTAATTCTAAAGATTCTGGTAAAGAGTTCCTATTTCCCCCATTATTTCTAATATGAATAATCCTCTCAATATTTACATTAGATAGTTTGTTTGCAACATGATTATAGATACCTTCTCCAATATACTCTTCACCACCATCAATTGGAGGTAAATCCATTATTATATCCGCATTAATCCATGGAAGAAGGTTCAATTCAGGGATATTGGAATGAGTTTTAGAAGGCAGATTTAATGTTAAACCCGTGTTTTCAAGGACATCTTTTTTTATCCCGTGTAAAACCAACCTTTTTCTAGATTGAGGAACTCCATAATCAGCTGAATTCAAGACATCATAATTAATACTATAATCATTCCTAATTGACGATAAAAATTTATTAAATATATTATGATTCTTTATTCTAGTCATTCCTGCAACATTCTCCATCAATAAAAAATCTGGAGTTAACTCATTGATTAAGCGTAGGAATTGAAAAATAAGCTGGTTTCTTTCATCATTTTCATCATTTGTGCCAATAGTTGAAAAACCTTGGCATGGTGGACAAGCCACTAGCATTAATTTATCGTCTATATCAACTTTAATATGCTGCTTTATTTCATCTCCTGAAACTACATTTATATCCTTATTTATTACATAAACTTCAGGATTGTTTAACTTATAAGTTTTAACAGCTACGGAATCAATTTCAACAGCAACCTGAACATCTATGCCTGATTTTTTTAGTCCGCTTGTAGTCCCACCTGCACCACTAAATAAATCAATAGCAATAATTTTCCCCATAGTATTCTCCTAGAGTTTTTTAATTCTTAGTATAACATTCTCACAAATAAAACCCAACACTAAAAGGCTAGGTTTTATTTATTATTTCACCAACTTCTTCATTTCATCAATACGTACGACTGTCGCATCGTATTTAGCTTGGTAATCTTCTTGTTTGTCGCGTTCTTTTTGGACGACTTCTGGTTTGGCATTGGCTACGAAGCGTTCGTTGCTAAGTTTCTTACCAACCATGTCGAGTTCTTTTTGCCATTTAGCCAATTCTTTTTCAAGGCGAGCCAATTCTTCTTCGACATTAAGAAGATCAGCGAGTGGCAAGTAGATTTCTGCGCCTGTGATGATGCTTGACATAACCAAGTCAGGTACTTCTACATCTGCTGCAATTTCCAAGTGTTCTGGGTTTGTGAAGCGTTTGATGTAGTTGACGTTATCATTGAAGAAGGCATCGAGCTTGCTGTCACTAGTTTTAATCAAGATAGTGATTGGCTTGCTTGGCGCTACGTTAACTTCTGCACGTGAGTTACGGACTGAACGAATCACGTCTTTA